>Ga0210240_100057_pt1 | contig 67779 bp, 78 predicted proteins | sample ChrtobMetP5a_4mM_FD_155463 | JGI IMG/M metagenome (GOLD analysis project Ga0210240, IMG submission 155463) | Chrysochromulina tobin associated microbial communities from unialgal haptophyte culture, Seattle, Washington, United States - P5a_4mM | ecosystem: Host-associated > Algae > Haptophytes >...
AGGGAGTCCGCGGACGCGACGAAACCTGCCTCCCGATTCCCTGAATCTGACGCAGGCAGGGCGACACGCGTCCGCCGCGCTCACCCTTCCCCCCCCCCGCCCCCCTTGGGGGCCTCATCCCCCCTCGACTCGCGCCGTACCGGCTGCTCCGCTGAGCGTGACCCGCGACACGCGAAGGGAAGGGACGCGCGCGCCGCTCCTCCCCGAGTATGAGGTAGGTCGCGGGTTGTGGCAGTGGCAGCAGGTCGACTCCTCACTTGTGACCTGCTTGCTCCTTGCCGCCGCCCGCAGCTCGTGGAAGGATGTGCCCGGTATCGAGGCCGGCGTCGTGACCGGCGATGTGGCGTGGGCGCTGCTCAAGCACGCGAAGGCGAATGGGTACGCGATCCCTGCGTTCAACTGCACGTCAACATCGACGTGCAACGCCGTGCTCGAGGCGGCTAAGTCGCTCGACCGTCCGATCATAATCCAGTTCTCGGAGGGTGGCGCGGCCTTCTTTGCCGGAAGGGCGCTCGACAACACGCAGAAGCAGGCCTCGGTGCTCGGCGCGGTGGCGGGCGCGCACTTTGTGCGCATGGTGTCGCCCTCGTATGGCATCCCGGTGCTCTTGCACTCGGATCGCTGCGCCAAGCAGCAGCTGCCTTGGTTGGACGGAATGCTCCAGGCGGATGAGGAATTCTTCGCGATCAATGGCGAGCCGCTCTACTCTTCCCACATGCTTGATTTGTCGCAGGAGAGCACCGAGGAGAACCTGCGCACTTGCGCCGAGTACCTGAAGAAGATGGCGCCCATGAAGCTCATCCTCGAGCTTGAGATGGCGGTCTCGGCAGATGCACCCTCAGGAGCTGAGGCCGAGATCCAGATCGGCGAGATCCAGGCAGCCCATGAACGGCTCGCGCCGATCTCGCCAATGCTCACGATCGCCGTCAAGGCGCGCCCGGAGCTGCTGGCCTCCTTTCAGAAGCACGGCGTCGAGTCCATGAAGATGCCAGGCCCGTTGCCCTTTTTCTTCGCGTGGCTCGGAGGCTCGAGCTCAACGAAGGAGGACGTCGCGCTGATGCTCGCCGGGGGCGTCGTCAAGATGCGCATGGACTTGGAGACGAGCGATGTCGCGGGCACTGACGCGCTGCGGCAGGCGGAGGAGGGCATGGTCGTGCGCGTCAAGGAATCGTGCACTGAGCTCAAGAATCTCAATTAGGAATCCTAATTAGGCCCGCAGGGAGTCGGTCGCCGAGGGGTCGCCGGAGACGGTCAGGAGAGACCCGGCATGCATGAACATGCCGGCACGGCGGCGGCGGAGGGCGAGCAAAAGAAGCGGCGCGAGGAGGGAGCGGGGGCGGCGCGCGTCGTGTCAAACGTGTGCCCAGGCGGTCGTCAGCCATCGAGAGAGAATGCACATCTCTGTCTCTCTCCGCTCCCGTCCGTCGCAGCTCGTGACAGTCTAGGTTTGTCTGTCTGACGTCTCGTCTGCACGTATGGCTCACTCCCTATCTATCTCCGTCTCTACTGTCTGTTCTGTCACGCGGCAGCCAGCACGCTGGGCCCCACCTCTGGCGTCGTTACAAGCTCGCGCTCTTCCTTGCGCTCTTCACGTCACGTGTGTCGCTTCCCCCCCGCCGCGGCTCGGCGGCCCGCGCGGGGACCTCGCCCGTCCCACCGCCGCGTGTGGGGCTTAACCCCCCGGTGTCTTTTTACCGGTCCGGTACCCCCCGGTGTCTTTTTACCGGTCCGGTACCGGTATAGTACCGGTTTTACCGGTACCGGTACGCCACATGACGCGAAACGATTTTTCGACCGTCCCGCGCGAGCTCTCCCTGATCGTCACGGTTTCCAGCAACACAGAGGCATGCCTCCGAGTTCCTTCGTGCGATCGAAGTCACCGGCGCTGGTGGCTCCATCGAGTCCTCCACTCGCCTCTCCAAGACGTAAGGAGGCGTCGCCAAAGCCATCGGCCAAGAAGGTCGCTGCCACGACCCCCACCACGGCGTATGCTAAGGCAGCTAAAGCAGTGGAGCAGGAGGCGGTTCTTGCTGCGACGGTGTCTCAGAACAGTAACGGCAGGGACGGCGGCACCAGTGGCGATACATCGAGCAGCGGCCTGCAGCGGCCGTTGTACAGGGCAGTGGCCGAGCAGCGGTTCTCGATCCTGGCCGTTGTGATTGGGATTGTGCTCATTGTCGGGTCTGCCGCCGTCTGGCCAGCCAGCGGCGACGTTTACGAGGGCGAGTGGAGGGCTGGTAAAAAGGAGGGGCGTGGAACACTTTGGCATGCCAACGGCGACGTTTACGAGGGCGAGTTCAAGGCTGGCAATATGGAGGGGCACGGCACGTTCCGGTATGCGTCCGGCGACGTCTACGATGGCGAGTGGAAGGCTGGTAAGAAAGAAGGGCGTGGCAAGTACCGATTCGCCAACGGCGCCGAGTACGTTGGCACGTGGAAGGCTGGTGAGAAAGAGGGACATGGCACGTTCCGGTCTGCCAACGGCGACGTCTACGAGGGCAAATGGAAGGCTAAGAAGCGCAACGGCGTGAGGTTGCAGACGGCAGTGGTAGCGGCGAGGCAGACGGTGGCGAGGCAGCTAGCGGCGAAGCAGGCAGCGGCGAGGCAGAGAGCGGAGAGGAAGCAGGAAGCAGCGAGGATGGAGGAGGCAAGGATGGAGGCGGCGAGGCTGGAGGCGGCGAGGCAAGAAGCGGAGAGGAAGCAGGAAGCGGAGAGGATGGAAGCAGTGAGGATGGAGGCGGCCAGGGCGAGCTGCGGAGGCATGCCCGCGGCTCTGAGCATCTCGATCACACTCTGCGAAGCGCAAGCAGTCTCCGGGGCAATCTCCCACGCGCTATCTGACGCCAAGTTCTCGCGCGCCAAGCTCTCTCGCATGCTAACGTACTAATCAAGCACATGTGGCCGATGTGGTGGGATGCGCAACAAAGAATGGCGGTGAGGCCACATCAGAGAGGCCACACATCAAGAGCCCGTGTCCGAGCACTGAATCGCGCCCATGGAGACAAGTCCACTTCCTGAACAACAGACAATCTATTGACATGATTAAGGCTTGAATTGACTTGAGTCCATGTGGACATAAGCTCTCATAAGACATAACGGAATTTATATAATCTAACTCGTGCGTAACGGTGTCAACACACTTGAACACACTTGAACACACCGAAACACTACGTGCACGTGTGTATGAAAAGTGGTAATGAGAGATTGATTGCGATGGTGGAGGGGACCGCGTCGAATGTAAAACTGACTTACCGGTCCCGGCTCCCCCCGGTGTCTTTGTAGGATCCTACCGGTCTTGCGAGTGTTTGCGGACTTATAATGATGCATCTTTTTATGCGAGCGCTCACGCACCCTGGTGCGCCACCTGAGCTGCTGCCAGCAGGGCCGATCGCCCTGGAGGCCGACCCAGCTTGGACTGTTCAGCAGCTCGCGGATCAGTCCATCGTGTCGCTCTTTTTTGCACGCGGCGCGGCCGTCAAGGTCTCGCTTCTCTTCAACGCAGCGAGAGACGGTGTGCTGCAGCTTTCGGCCACGGTCGGCGAGAGCTTCGCCGCCGGTGACACCGTGCTCGTTCTGGGCGATGCTGTTGCCACGGTGCGGATGCCGAGCACGTGCCGCGCTAGCGAGGGCCACGGCGACGGCCACTGCGAGCGCACGCGCGGCAAGATCCCGATCACGGTGCTCACGGGCTTTCTCGGCGCGGGCAAGACAACGCTTCTCAACCACCTGCTGCACCAGCAGCAAGACAAGAGAATCGCGGTCATTGAAAACGAGTTTGGCGCCGTGCCCATCGACGCCGACCTCATCTCGACCAGGCTGAGCGCGGCAGAGCAGGCGCGCCCTCTGATGGCCTCTGATGGCCTCTGATGGCCTCTGATGGCCTCTGATGACCTCTGATGGCCTCTGATGGCCTCTGATGGCCCCTGATGGCCTCTGATGGCCTCTGATGGCCTCTGATGGCCTCTGATGACCTCTGATGGCCTCTGATGGCCTCTGATGGCCCCTGATGGCTTCTGATGGCCGCTGATGGCTTCTGATGACCTCTGATGGCCCCTGATGGGCTCTGATGACCTCTGATGGCGAGTTGGTGCAGGTGATCGTCATGGAGAACGGGTGCATGTGCTGCTCGGTGCGCGGCGACATTCTAGGCGCGTTCGCGTCCATCTTCGCCGCAGTCGAGGCAGGCCATCGCCTTGACGGCGTGCTCATCGAGACTACAGGTATGGACCAACCCAGCGCAGCTTGTATGGCCGACCTTCTGATGACCTCTGATTGCGTCCCTCATCAGGTATGGACCAACCCAGCGCAGCTTGGCTCGGAATGGACTCGGACATGGACTGGACTGCTGGATGGACCTTGATGGTTCCTCACGCCTTCGCATCGCAGGTATGGCCGACCCGTTGCCGATCATCCGCACGCTGTGCAACACTCCGCAGATCGCGCGCGTCTTCGGCCTCAACGGCATCGTGACGCTCGTCGATGCCAAGAACGCCCTCCACCGGCTGAGGGAGGTGGACGAGAGTGACGTGGAAAGGGAGGAGGCCGAGGAGGCCGCTGCACTCGCGGGCACCGGGCCGTTGCCACCCGATGAAGCCTTCCAGCAAATCATGTTTGCCGATCGCGTCGTGCTGAGCAAGGTCGACTTGGTCGACACGGCCACCGCCATCGAGGTGCGATCTCGGATGGATCTCGGATGGATCTCGGATGGATCTCGGATGGATCTCGGATGGATCTCGGATGGATTTGCTGGGCACTGATGGGTACTGATGGGCACTGATGGGCACTGATTGGATTTTTTGGTCACTGATGGCCTCTGATGAGGGCGCTGATAACCACGGATGGGTTGCCTCCGCAGGTGTGGCATCGGATCCGCGCGATCAATGGGCGCGCGGATGTGGTACCGTGCGTGCGAGGCCAGCTCGCGGCTTGCACGCTCGTCGACGTGGGCGGCTTCGAGCTAGCCAAGATACACGCCGAGATACACGCCGAGATACACGCCGAGATCGGCGTCCAAGGCGGCAGCAGGAGCGAGCATGCACATGCCGATGCCGACGTGAACATGGACCATCGAGATGGTGTGAACATGGACCATCGAGATGGTGTGAACATGGACCATCGAGATGGTGTGAACATGGACCATCGAGATGGTGTGAACATGGACCATCGAGATGGTGTGAACATGGACCATCGAGATGGTGGCACAGGCCACGAGCACGGCGCACAGCACGGCGCCCAGAATGGCCACGACGCCCATGACATCGCTACCCTCGCTCACGTCCATGACCACGCAGCGGCGGCGATGGCGGCGAAGCATCACCACAATCGACACGTCGGTACGTCGAATGCCAGTGTGTGGTTCTCTGTTTCGCCTCTGACAGCCACTGAGGGCCACGCTCATCAGCCTCTGATGGCCACGCTCATCAGGGACCTTTTCGATCATTCGGGAGGGCATGGCGCTCGATCCGTTGCGTTTCGCGCATTGGATGCGACAAGTACGCTGCGTGCCATGGATTGTCGAGGAGGGTCGTTGATTGCGTCTGATTGCACCTGATGGCCTCCCTCCTCAGTTGGAGGGTCGTTGATTGCGTCTGAGTGCCCTCCTAATCACTCATCACTCACCCGAACCCGAACCCGAACCCGAACAGCTCGCGACCGCGAGGCGTGAGGACGTGGGGACGCTCTACCGTGCCAAGGGGATCTGCGCTGTGGTTGGCTCGTCTCATCGTCTCGTCTTCCACGCAGTCGCTGATGTGATGGAGAAGATGTTTCTGGGGCCTTGGCCAGATGGCGTGCGGCCGAGCATCAAGATGGTCTTCATCGGCAAGCGGCTGAAACGGCTGTGGTTCGTGGAGGGGCTTGAGGCTTGCCTTGTGCCGCTCAGGCCGCTGCTGCGCGCGCCGACGGCCACCACCGCCGCTGTCACCGCGACTACCACCGTCGCCGCTACCGCCGCCATCAATGCGCCCACGACGGAGCCATCGCTCGGCAGCGGCAGCGGCAGCGGCAGCGGCAGCGGCAGCGGCAGCGGCAGCGGCAGCGGCAGCGGCAGCGGCTTCATGCGCCCACTATGGCGCCTTCTTGCGGCGCCCCCCGAGGTGCTCGTCCACCTGTTGGGAGGCCTCCCTTCCAAATCGGTCGCGGCGTTTGCATGCACGTGCACGCGCGCGGCCGACGCACTGCTGAGCGATGAGGGGGCCCACGCCTTCCTAACGGCCGCCGCCCAGATCGCATCTCGCGGGCCGTCCAGATGCAATCTCGTCGGCTTCCACTCGAAGGAAGACCCAACCAGTGAGCGTCTCCATCTGCATACGCTTCTGCCGCTGCGTGCCATCGGAACGTACGCACACGCCGTGTCGTACGCGCGCGTCGAGCTCGTTCCGTACCCCGGGCTGCGCTTCAGCGACGTGTCCGAGCTCGAGGCGTCGGCGATCACTTGGCTCGATCTCGCGAAGCTCGAGGGCCGAGATCGCGATCTCACGAAGCTCGAGGGCCGAGATCGCGATCTCGCGAAGCTCGAGGGTCGAGATCGCGATCTCGCGAAGCTCGAGGGCCGAGATCGCGAGCTCGCAAAGCTCGAACGCGCGGGCGGCGAGAGCGGCAGCCCTCATGGCGGAGGTGGCGCAGGAGGAGGCGGCGGTGGCGCAGGAGGAGGCGGCGGTGCTGGAGGAGGCGGCGGTGGTGCTGGAGGAGGCGGCGGTGGTGCTGGAGGAGGCGGCGGTGGTGCTGGCGACGCGTCGCACTTTATTGTCGACTTCACGTGGCGCCACGAGACGATCGAGCAGTTCCTCAGCGCCGGCCCGTCTGCCTCGACGAAATCGGCGGTTTCGTCCATCGACGTGTATAACCCAAATTTGGACGAGTGGGACAAGCTCAAGTTTCGTCTCATGTTCTGGCCGGCCGACCAGTCCTCAGCGACCGAGATCGATCCGAGATCGGACGCGCCGTTGCGATCGGCGCCGTCGCAAGCGCCATCGTCGAGGCCTACGCAGCCCACGACGACGCAGCCGATGGACGTTGACATCGGCGGCGGAAGCAAGGCAGCAGCAGCGGCGGCGGCAGACCATCCACCGCGGTCACTCCCGCCCGCGCCCCAGCCGACAGCACTCGCACCGCTGCCCAGCCATCGAATGGTGCTGCAGCTCGTCAGTGGGAAGGCCTGCACGCAGGTGTACATGCTCTCGTTCCATACGGTCGAACCCACGTTCCAAGTGCACGTGCAGGTGCCCGACCATCGCATCCCGATCTACCAGTCGCGAGATTGCCTCTGATTGCCTCCCTCGTTGCATGCAGGTGCCCGACCATCGCATCCCGATCTACCAGTCGCGAGAGACCTTTCATCGGTACCATCCGCTCATGGCAAGCCTGCGACTCAAGGCGCGCGTGCGGGTGCTCGTGCGCGCCAAACCGGATGGGAGTGGGCCGCTCGGCGACATGTGCGGATGCTGCTGACGTGGAGACGGGTCCTCATCACGCCTTTCAGTCGTCAGTCGTCGAAGACTAGTGTAGAACAGCACAGCTACAGCAGTCAGCACAGCTCAAAATAGCGCGATCAACCTTCACTCGCCGAGATCAAGAGAGGTGCTAGTGATGTGCGGGGTCGAAGGTGCGGAGTACGGGTTTACAGCGGATATTCGTGTGGCGCGGGACGATTATTACCGGTGCGCGGTTTCGCTGCCGGACGCTCCGGGCGCTGGGGCCGCCGCCCGGGGGCGGCCGGGCCGGGTGCGCGGCTGCGATATTTGCGGGCGCGGCCCGTCCCAGCGGGTGCCCGCCGGTCGCCGCGGCCGCGGCGGAGAACCTCTTGACCTAGCGATATAGAATATATAGTTGATTACAAACGTGCACACAGACTGCGCACGTCAGAAATTTAGCAGGTCTTCGGCCGACGGCGCAAACGGGCAGGTCGTGTCCGGTATGAAGTAGCAATTCTTATAGAGCTTGACCAGCTGCTGCGCAAACACAAGGAGGGCGGCGAGCACGCCGCCGGCATAGATGGCCTCGGCAGCGCCGTAGTCTGTCTGGACCAGGTCCTTGAAACGGCGGAGGAACTCAGGCTCGTCGAGGCCACGGTCGCGCGATGGATCTATGACTGGCCTGTCGAGCATCTCATTCAACCGTCGTCCCAAGGATGATGGCTCGTCATCCTCTGCTGTTAGGCGGCAGCGGCGCGCACGACCATGGCTCTGCGTCGCAAGTCGGTGCGTCACAGCGGACATCGAGATGGCGGCGTCGCACGTGGGGATAGGCGATGGTGCAAGCGTAGATGCTCTCATCGCCAGCCAGCCACGATGTTGCTGCGTCGTCGCCACCTGGCGCATCTCCGCTAAGGCGTTGAGGCCGTTGATACAGCTTGTCGCCCTCCGTGTCGTCCACGGGACGAGTGCCGAGAGCACGACGTGCAGGATGGCGAGCATGGTGTGAACACACGAAAAAACACGCGAGACAAACACACGTAGATAAAGTGCTTAGGGTCCCACATTGCTCTTGTCATTGCATTGACGGGCGGACCAGGCCTCTCGTTGCTCGAGGGGGCGCTCGAAGAAACTCGACACAGGCGCGAAGCGTACGACATGAAGCCGCCTTTGACGCTCGGGCACGCACTGATCTTTGCCGCGATGGTAGTTGCCATGTGCTGCCAGCTAGCTGTGCTATGCCACGCGTCCGCTCTGCACCACGACGCTGATCTACGCCGCGAGGCGGTGCGGAGCGGCTGCACGACAGTCTTCTCGCACCGAGGACGCGGTGTTGCCCCGAAGAAACGGCTGGGTTCGGAGGCAATGTTGCTAGCGGGCATCGAAGGCGGCGTGCGTGCATTTGACTTAGACCTTACCTTCACGAGCGACGGTACAATCCTCGTTGGCCATCCGAGCGACGACGTCAACGAGATGGATCGATTTCACGTCACGGCGCTATTGGACGTCGCGAGCCGTATGGGCGAGAACCTGACTCTCGCTCTCGACCTCAAGGGCGTCGAGCGAGGCGCGGGTTTTATCGACGCGCTCTCCTGGTTGCACGCGGAGGTGGTCCGCCGCCGGCTGCAGCGCAGCGTGTGGCTGTGGGTGCCCGAGCGCGCCCACCACCACGCGAGGCTCATGCATCGGGAGGATCTCAAACATCGGGGGCATCGCCCGCCCGTGCTCTTCGGCAAGCCGATCTACGACATTGGCGCCCCGCGTGTAGGCGACGAGGTCGACTGCTCTACGCAGCTCACTGCTGAGGATGCGGCAGTGTACACCTTTTTGGGGCCCTCGGTCAAGTGCGCGAATGCACGCTTGCTGACGTCGGCGCACGCGGCGCCGTTTTTCGAGCGTATGCACGGATGGCTGCCCTGGGTCGTCGACGACGAGAAAATGCTGCGTGCGCTGCATGCGGCTGGAATGCGCTCGGTCATCTCCAACATTCCCACACTGCTCATGGAGAGGACTGCGGGGCTCACCTTCTGTAATTGAGGTTGTCAGCACGATTTCGTACATCTTTTTCATTTGCAGTTTTTTCTTGTTTTCACAGTGATGTTTTCACTTGATTTCTGGATGAAAGTGGTCGCGGCTGCGATCAGGCGCCTCGCCACCCTCGTGGCTCTCGTGCTATCGCTCTGCAAAACAACGTTCGACCCGCAACAGATCCCAAGAGCGATGGCTTGTCAACCACCGTCGATAGCCACGCGCTTGAGTCGAGCCGTCAGCGGCGACCTTTCCGCTGCTGTGCGAGTGCACCGTGGAGAGCGATCGCTGGTTGTGTTGTGCCTAACACCGCTCTCGCACCATTGGGATATGCTGGGCATGGACAGTATTCCACCAATTGCGCGCCAGCTCCAGGATACGGGATGGAGTTCCGATGGACCTCCCGCTCGTTTCGAGCGACTCGCGCCCATGCGGCCACTCTCCGTTTTGGCTGCCGCACGGGTACCCGGCCTCGTCAATGGCGCCGCACGAGTATTCCCGCGGTGACGAAGTGGACTATAGTTTTGTTGAGCGTACATTCTCAGAGTTGAAACTCATTTATCGGCGTTTCGAGCGCCCTGAGCTACTACACTTTTGACTTACGTCCAGCGTGCTATGAGCAGGCGCACCCAGTCGTCGATCGGCCCAGGCAAGCAGAAATGGTTGCACGAATTGGGCATCCGCCCGCCGGGCCGTAGCGCGCTGGCCACATACGTGTCCATGTACGGCACGCCCAGGTGCTCGAGCATCGCTCGTGTCTGGCTCGCCCGTTGCTCGATGCGTCGCCAGTTGTATTGCGCGTTGCTACGTGAGCGCATCAACGCGGCGACGTCGTCCCACGATTGCACCTCCGGATCTGGTCTCGAGTGACACGCACGAAAACTCGCGTGCGTTCCTCGATACACGACGCGCGACGACCAGGCACGTTCCGACGAGGTGGATGCGAGCGCCGAAAGCTCGGCCATCGTCGCATTGAGCTCACCGAGCTCGCTCATCTCGTTTGGATCGCTGAGCGAATGGTACCCGCGGTTGAGCACTAGGCGATCGGCCCATTGGGCCGCCGATCGCCACTCGCACAGCATCAATGCCGGTGCGCCGAGCCGCCGGTCGGGGTGACGCCTGCGTGCATTCAGCTCCCCATCTAGCAAGAGCAACTCATTGCGGATGAATCGGAGTGTGACCGCGCGCGTGCCCTCGGCGCACGTGTCGATGCTCACATCAAGTTCAGCTGATCCGCTGCCTCGTGGAGCAACCCGACGGCACTCGCTGTTGCCCGCATCGACACGTGGTGGACTCATGATGCCGAGCACCGATGCAAACGCGAGAAAGAGCTCGCCCTGCACGGAGTCGCCCACGAACAATATGTTCTCGCCGGCGTGGCGTTTGCAAAAGCTGCACGCAAGAGCTCCCAGCGTTGGCAGCGCCGCGCGTTCTTTGCGCAAACTAGCACAACCTTCACCATCCGGCTCCCACTCGTGCAAAACGGCAGGTCTTGGCGGCCGCTCTGAGATGTCGCCGTTAGTTGCATTTCGAATCAGATCGACGTCGCAAATGCCCCACCAATGGCGTGGCTCGCGCTTCAGAACTAGCTGCAGCCTGGGATCGAGCAAGTAGGGCTCCGTTGCCTCTTGATCACGTGGCAGAGGCTGCCACTTGCCGTGCCCGTGGCTGAGGCAGATGTTCGCGAGGCGAACCGAGGAAGCATTCCGTCGTCTACTGTTCCAGCTGTGAGCCGCAGCGCACGCCTCATGAGTCTGGCTCGCACGTGCATGGCGCGGCATTCTGTCGCCGCTCGTCGGCCGCGCTCTGCCACGCGAGTAGGCCGAGGATACGAGCGCGCGGCGGCGTTTCGCGCGCGCCGGAAATCAATCGGACGCTCCGCGCCACGCGCGCATACGGGGACTATAGGTGGACGCAGCGAATTTCGCTTATTGCAGGAGCCGAATTTTGTACCCTCATTAAAAGGAACGAGCGCGACGCAGCGAAGGGGAGGGGTGTGGCGGCGCCGGGCAGCACACGCACACCCGGCTGCACAGGCGACAGGGCAGTCGCGTCGTGCTTTACAGAAATATAGATGCCCTCCTTTCTAAGAGAAATAGATTTACAGCCCAGGACTATCGTGCAGTGTGACCTGTGTATCGTATAAAAATTCGTAAAAACGGACCGTACGGTCCGGCTCGGACCGAGCGGCGACCGATACGTCACACGCCATTCGACGATTCCGTGACACACCTTATATGTTGCCCCTGCTCACTTAAACCTCGAGTCCCCACGCAGCTTCTGCCTGCGCTCTCGCGCTGCCTGCCGGTACTCGGCAATGAGCTTTGGCATCTCCTCCATCTTGGCCGCGATGCTCTCTCGCGCCACCGGCTTCATCTTGTCACGCTTGTGCCCCTTGAACTTCGGTGGCGGCACCATGATCGTCGGCTCGAGCTTGAGCTCGCCGCGCCGGATGGCCTCCTTGACGCGGAGCGACTGCAGCCGCCGCGAGAGCTCGGGTGCCCGCCACCGCCCGTTGTACCAGTATGGCCGCCACGTCGTCGGCTGAGCGATCGCCTGCTCGCCGACCCAGTGCTTGACGGCGTTGCTCGACCAGAGACCCATGCTGCGGGCAAAGAGGCGCGCGGGCGACGCGAAGAGGGAGGCCGAGGCTGCGCTCGAAAGCGCGCCCGCGCCCGAGCGCAGGCTGCTGAGAAGTCGATGCGCAGGAAGCATTCGACACGCGAAGATGACGAAAAGAGCCGAAATGCCGCTTGTTTATGACACGACTGAAAGCAACTCAAAGGGACCGTGAGAGTCCCAAGGCGGGGCGCGAATCACAACTTTGGCCACTTAGGCATGAATCTGCAGAGATCTGCCAGTGCTGAAAGATGCTGAAGGTCGCAATCTGCTTCGCCGCCAGCGCGAGTGCCTTCGTGGTGCCGGCGTCCGTGCCGCGCTCGTGCGCTGCTGCGACGCGTGCGAGCTGCCCATCCATGGACGAGACCATCCTGGAGAAGGCACTTGCCGGCGAGCTCGAGGAGGAGGGCGCTGAGAATGTCTTTTTGTCGGAGGTGGGCTGGGCAACTTACCTCGACAAGAATGCTGGCTCGTCGTACAACATGAACCAGCGCCCCTCGCTTGCAGAGGACGGCTACTTCACACCGGATGTCTTCTCCAACCCAGTCGAGGGTGCGTGCGTGCTGCGATGGCTCTCGATGGTGGCAATGGCGGCCTCCGTGCATCGCTGGCTGCTTGTGGGTGCTGGCTGGCGCTGGCTGATGCCTGGCGCGTGCGCGTGCATAATCTGCACAGCTGCATCCGTGGGCCACCTACTCGACGTCTCGCTGACTCGTGCTGTCTCGTGTGCAACGTGTGTTTCGCGCCGCCGCTCGCCGCTTGCCGTTGCAGTCCTCAGCAGCTGGCTGGATTCGATGAAGGGCGTCTTGTCTGACCCGCTCGCGGCGGGCTTCCCGACCATCTCGAACGACCCGTCGGGCGCGCGCAGCTACCCTAAGGGCTCTGATGAGGTGTCCGCGCGCACGATCAAGCCGAAGGACAAGATGCTTGGCAAGAAGCTCGACAAGAGCAAGCGCATCGTTGGCATCCCCGGCTTCAACGCCTTCGGCACACCGAGCTCGAAGCAGGGCTTCTGAGCATATCACCAAGCTACGGCGAGGTGCTGCAGAGAGGGCGGCGTGGCGAGCCAGCCAGCATACGGCAGACAACCTGACATTTGGTGATCGGAGGTGCGACGCGGGTCGCGGACCTGACCGAGCCGAATGAGCATACATTCGGCCGCCCGCGCGCGCGCCTGCCCTATTATTGTTGCAAGAGACTTTTGATACATATTTTTCATAACTGACATGATATACGGACCGACGGACGCTCGAACTTCCGTTCCGCCCCGCTCGTGCTGGAGCGGTCGCGGCGGGTCCTTGTCCGGTCGTTAACAGGGTCGCACGGCGGTTCGCGCGCAAGAACGGTACGCCCGCGCAGGCCGCAGCCCGGGCAGGGCTGGGCTTCGCCACGCGGCCAAGCGACGCGCTCGACGTCGAGCGCGCGCGCGAGACGGGCGGGGCGCGAGACCCAACGGAGAGCGCTGCCAGAGGACATAGTGGCGGGGCTGCACGGAGGCAGAGCCCGGTGCGGCGCGCTGCGCCGGGTGCGGCTCTACTCGGCGGTTCCGCTGCGCTCCCACCTGCACATGTAGATGTACCCCCCACAGCCACGCGCCGTCGACACGCGCCGGTCCGCTCAGACTGCCAAGGGCCACTGCCCGGTGTCTCTCTCCTCTCTCTCAATTAATCTCAACGGTCCCTCAACGGCCCACCGAGGTGCTCTGGTCAAACTGGCCCGAGCTCGGATCATAGACGAAGGGTCGGCGCCGGTCACGCCCGCGCACGCGACGTGAGCAAAGGGTGCCCCGAATGGCAGTCGCGCCGCCGCCTTGCCCCTCCGTCTCCAGATACACGTCTAGAAGCGAGACTGCTCGCTGGACGGTCAGGCTGAGGGCGAAGCTGCCGCCGTGTTGGCGGAGCGCCGCCGACGGGTCGGCAGGTGCATTGAGCTCGGCCTCCATCTGGACGAGGGCGGGCTCCCGCGTCTGTGTCTTTGCCTGTGCGACGGCGAGCAGGGCCGCCGGGTGCGCCATCGCACGGAGGGCAGCGGGGGGTCCGCGGCCCCCCCGTTGCGTCGCGGGGGGCGGGTGAGCCCATTCCAGGGTCACGTGGACGGTCGAGCGCGGGAAGTCGGCTAGGAGCCGTATGTATAAGCCGAGCGCCGCGGCCTCGCGGCGGACCTGAGACCAAATAAGGAGGGCACTCAGACCAAATAAGGAGGGCAATGAGACCCAAATAAGGAGGATACTCAGACCAAATAAGGAGGGCACTCTGAAGGGGCGAGGACAGAGGGGGGAGTGGGAGAGAGAGGGGGGATGGGCACGCACCTGGGCATAGAAGAGGCCGCGGAGGGCCATCAGAGGCAATCAGAGGCAATCAGAGGCAATCAGAGGCAATCAGAGGCAATCAGAGGCCATCAGAGGCCATGCCACCTGGGCATAGAAGAGGCGGCTGCGGTGCAGGCGCCACGCAGGCAGCGACGGAAAGCCCACCAAAGGCACCTCCTCCGGCTCGAGACTTCTCCATTCCACCAGGCGTGAGAGCGGCGGCAGCGGCGGCGAGGGCAACGGCACGACAAGCGATGGAGGCAAGCTCGGGTCGAGATTGGCGAGGTTGGCGAGCTGGAGCGCGAGAGCGTCTGCCGCGAAGACACGGCTCTCAAGGGCGCCTGCCAAGCTGCTAAAGATGTCGGGCGACGCGTCGTGCGCATTAACGGCGCCGCCGCTGCTGCTGCCGCCGCTCGGGCCGTTGGGGCGGCCGTTGGGGATGGCGGCGGCTGGGCGGCCGAGCTCCTGGATCCATTCATACGGCACTGCCGGGCGCAGCATGAGCAACAAGTCCTTGGCCGCACTCGGCGTGAGCGGCGGCGCTGCGCCGCCCGTTGGCGGCTCAAAGGAAGGAAGCACCTCCCCCGTGTCCGCGAGACCCCACAGATTGGCAAACGCCAACGTGTTCGCGCCCAGGACGGCGGCGCTCATCTGAGCGCTCTCGGCGGTTTCGCCCGCGTCGGCGCCGTCCTGGGCGAACCCCTGAGCCGAAACTGACGAAGCCGCCGACGGGTCACGCAGGACCGTCACCGCAAGCAGCCCATAGGACGGCACGCAGCAGACCTCAAGCTGCAGGACGCGCGCTACCGCCGCGCTGCTGGTGGCGCGCGGGGTGGTGGCGCGCGGGGTGGTGGGCGCCGTGTTGGGCGCCGTGGTGGGCGCCGTGACAGGCGGTGGGAGTGGCAGATGCAGTCGAACCCGAAGCGGATGCAGCTGAGTCGTCTCGTCCGTGTCGAAAGCGTCTGCGTCTGCTTCTGCGTCGGCGTCCGCGCCCGCGCCCTCCGCGCCCTCAGAGGCGCCAGCGCCGTGGCGAGCACCATCGGACGCACCGCGCCCGCCTCCTCCGCCCCCTCCGCCCCCTCCGCCGCCACCGCCCTCGTCACCGCCCGCATCCACCGTCCGCTGCCGCTTGAGCTGTGGCGACGCCGCGTGCGTCGATGCCCGGCGCATGCCATTCGGAGCGCCGCCGTGAGCGCCGCCGTGAGCGCCGCCGCCGTTCGCACCGCCCTCGCCGACGCCCACGACGGCGCCCGCGGGCCCCTGGGGCGCGTCGGCGCCGGTGACGCCCGCCACGGCGCTGGGCGCAAAGGCGGCTTTGAGCTCGAGATCTCCCGTCCTAATTTGGGCGGCGAGCTCGAGATCTCCCACGACGGTCACGACGAGATCGGGCCTCGCCGTCTCGCGATGCGCGACGGCCCGCTCGAATAAGCGACGCAGCGGCGGCGGCAGCAGCTCGAGCTGACGCGACTCGATCCATCGTGTGGTGAGGCGTTGGCGCAACAGGTCCTGGAGCGGGCGCGCGATGCGCGTGATCGACGCAAGCTCGCCCTGCATGCCCTCGAGGAACGCCCGCCGCCCCGCGAGGCTCGCCTCGAGGGCTGCCTTCTCCTGCTGGAGCACGTCGCGCCGCTCGCACAGATCGCTGCGCTGCTGCAGCTCGAGCTCGAGGCGAGCGAGATGATAGGCGTGCGGGTCGTCCTGCTCGCGCCGGCCCTTGAGCTCGGGAGGCGCCGCCGCCTCAAAGGCCTCGCGGCTCAGCAGGTCGATCGGCTTCTCGGGCGGGAGGTCGCGCGCAAGGCGGATCTCGCGCAAGAAGTAATTCTTCTCGTACTGCAGGTTCTGGAGCTTGAGGTCGGCGACGTCGACCTCCTGGTTGGCCGCCGCCGAGCGCGCCTTGAGCGCAGCCGTCTGCTCCCACACCGTCCGGTTCACCTGCTTGAGCTCGAGGAGCACGAGCGAGCCATCGGCGAGCAGCACGCGCGCCTGCGCGCCGCCCATTGGCACCTCCTTCTTGCTCTCGAGCGCCTTGTCGAGGCCGGTGCACAGCGCCTCGCACAGCTTGGTGTGCCGCGCGAGCGCCGCCGTCGCGAGAGCAACCTCCTGCTCCGCCGTGATCGAGGGCTCGAGCGGGAAACGCTCCTCCGTCTCCAAAGGCGCCGACATCGGCGAGGCACGTGACAGCGGCGCTGCTTGCGCCGCACACCGCACAGATCACACACACGGGACCGTGAACACGCCAACCTTCGTGAGGCCACTGTTATTTTTCAAATATCCAGAGTGGGTGTGAGTGTGCCGGCGTGGGGTGATCGACGTAGCATTTGGCATGACCATTCATTCACCTTTGGCAGTCTCATCGAGCGACAAGAAGATTACAGATGGCGGGGTGTTTGCATGGATCGAGGTTCCAAACAGCTCGTCTTCCCACAGCCCGCGGGAGCGAAGTGCAACACCTTCGTGTTTCGTCTAAAAGTTCGGCGCAAAGCGACGAAACCGCCGGGTGTCCTCTTGGTGGTCCCCCAGAAAATGTCGACATCCACGTGGATCCCGCACGCGGCGGCGCGCGCGCTTCTCGTGCTGTGCCGCGCCGTCAAGTCGGCGTGGCGCGCGGCGTACGTCGCGTTCGTCGCCGAGATGCAATCAACCGCACGCCTCGACATGCCTTCCACCACCGACGCGCCATCGGCAGAGAAGCCAAAGCTCACCATCCATTTGCCTCCCGACAGTGGCATCGGGAACCGTCGCAGCTCGTTTGCAAAACAATCGAGCACGGGCAGCATCGCCGACAGGAGCAGTGATACAGCACTCGGCGCAAGGCGGCCAGAGTGGACTTCCCTGGATCACAAGGACGAGAACCCCCACCAGCGCAGGCTCATGCCACCTCTGAAGACCGAGATGCTGTCGCAGCAAGCTTCCTTCGGCCGCAGCCCCTCAAGCACTCCGCGCACTCCGCGCAGTCCGCGCTTCTCGATGGTCACCTTCGCGTCGCCGATGGAGCAGGCGATGATCCTGCTCCGTCGTGCCGCGCTGCCCTCGTCGATGGACAGCAGTTCTGTCAAGGAGCTGCTGGATGAGGCGATCGAACTGCTCGGCGTCGTGACGAGCACGGCATCGAGCGCCGCGCTCGGCGCCTCCAGCCTCACGAAGGTCGACGTCGCCAGCGAGCTCGCGCGGCATGTCAAGGAGACAGGAGGTGAAGACCTCGACAGCGACTCAGAAGATTGGGAGTGCCCACCTTGATTGCATGCTGATCACCAGTGATGACCTCCCTCATCAGAAGATTGGGAGTGCCCACCTTGATTGCATGCTGATCACCAGTGATGACCTCCCTCATCAGAAGATTGGGAGTGCCCACCTTGATTGCATGCTGATCACCAGTGATGACCTCCCTCATCAGAAGATTGGGAGTGCCCACCTTGATTGCATGCTGATCACCAGTGATGACCTCCCTCATCAGAAGATTGGGAGTGCCCACCTTGATTGCATGCTGATCACCAGTGATGACATCCCTCATCAGGTGAAGACCTCGACAGCGACTCAGAAGATTGGCTCCTCTCGTTCGTGGAACAAACCGGCACGCCTTCGTCAGAGGCCTCGCCACGTCGCCATCATGCCCGCCGGCCGCACTCGGCGAACGCCAAGCTGGGCGGCTCCGCCAACATGCCGCCCCGCACGCCCAAAGCGTTTGGCTGGACTCTCCCTGCACGAGCAAGGCCCAAGTCCGCAGAGTCCGCAAAGTCCGCAGAGTCCGCCGGCCCGAGGCCGCACACGCCGCCCGGCGCGCCAGTGCCTTTTCGCACCAGCCCGCTCAGACCTTTCGGCAGCCCGCTTCGGCCGGCACCGGTGCACGAGGGGATCAGTTCTGCCTCATCAGGGGAGATCAGAGGAGATCAGAGGAGATCAGAGGAGATCAGTTCTGGCTCATCAGGGGAGATCAGGGGAGATCAGAATAGATCAGAGGGGATCAGTTCTGGCTCATCAGGGGAGATCAGAGGAGATCCGAGGAGATCAGAGGGGATCAGTTCTGGCTCCAGTGCCGGGAGCTCTGCCGGCTTGAGTGTGAACGGCTTGAGTGTGAACGGCTTGAGTGCCGTCACGACGGCGGCGGCGGCGCCAGCTTGTATCGGAAAGCCATCCAAGGCGGCGTGGGCATCGGCGGCGGTCGAGCTCGGCGACGCAGTGCTCGACTGGACGTACGACGTGTGCGCGCTCGACACGGCGGCCAGCGGCCACTGCCTCGTGAGTGCATGCCGCACGCCACGGATTGCATGCCGACGGCCTCGTGATTGCATGCTGACGGCCCTTGAGTGCATCCTGATTGCCACGGATTGCATGCTGACGGCCCTTGAGTGCATCCTGATTGCCACGGATTGCATGCTGACGGCCCTTTGAGTGCATCCTGATTGCCATTCCAGGCGAGCCTCTTCATCGAGATCCTCGAGCGATGCAACCTCATCGAGCGCTTGCATGCCGATGGCCTCGACCTCGACTTGACGAGACTGTGCACGTACCTGATGCACGTCGAGGCGCACTACGGCACGAACGCGTACCATAGTAGGAAGCATGGTGCTGACGTGCTGCTGGGCGTCTATCGGTTCCTCGCTGAACGCACGCAGCCGCACTCGGCCGCACCCAGCGACAGCGGCGCTGCCTTGCCGAGCGGCGCGCAGCCACCCGCTCAGGACGGCGGCGCCATCTCGAACGAAGGCGCCAGCGCGATCTCGCCTCCACGAGATCCACGAGATGGCTCCTCTGATGGCGCCCAAGACGGCGCCGACGCGTCGAGTCGGGCGGCCTCGCCCACAGACAGGGCGTCGGGTTGGGCGCTCTCGCCTCTCCAAACCTTTGCCGGCCTCTTCGCGGCGGCCGTGCATGACTTCAACCATCCGGGCACGAACAATAGCCATGAAGTCAAATGCGACTCTACGCGCGCGCTCCAGTACGCGATCCCCTGATTGCCTCTGATCGCCTCTGATTGCCTCTGATCGCCACTACGCGCGCGCTCCAGTACGCGATCCCCTGAGCACCGCTGCGTTAGGACGCGCTGTGCTGAGCACCGCCGTGTTAGGACGCGCTGTGCTGAGCACGTCGGGCGCCTCCGATCCTCCGTGTGCCTCCGTCGCGTCGTGGCGAGCACCTCTGGCTGGCTCTGAGAGCGCTGTACTGAGCACCTCCGGCTGGCTCTGAGGGCGCTGTGCTGAGCACCTCCGGCTGGCTCTGAGAGCGCTGTGCGGAGCACCTCCCCCACAGGTACCATGACGAGTCCGTCCTCGAGAGCCATCACCTCGCCTCCGCCTTCCTGGCGCTCATGCAGCCCGAGCACCACTTCCTGCGCGCCTGGCCGCGCGCGGACTACAGTGCGTGGCGGAAGCTCGTGATACACCTCGTGCTGATGACGGACCTCGCCAAGCACTTTGATTTCGTCTCGTCCCTCAACTCGCTACCAGAAGGCTGCCTGTGCCCGAGCGAGGAGCCCGACGCGGCGCTCGTGCTCAGCGTCGCCATCAAATGCGCGGACTTGGGCCACTCCCTCAAGCCCTGGCCCTTGCATCAGCAGTGGTCGCAGTGGGTCACGGACGAGTTCTTCGCGCTCGGCGATCTGGAGCGCGCCTCGGGCGTGCCCATCTCGGCGCTGTGTGACCGCGAGAAAGATGTCGACCTGCCCAAGAACCAGGTGAGGGAGGATGAAGGGCCCAATCAGGGCTCCATTGGCGATGCTCGCCTCCGATTGAGTGCCCACCACGACGCATGGCTACGGAGTGCCCACCACGACGCATTAAATGAGTGCCGCTGAGTGCCAACGATTGCCGATGAGTGCCCTTGATCGCCACTGAGTGCCCTTGGTCGCCACTGAGTGCCGCTGAGTGCCGCTGAGTGCCGCTGAGTGCCGCTGAGTGCCGCTGAGTGCCGCTGAGTGCCGCTGAGTGCCGCTCATTCCCTCCTTCTCTACCGGGCCCCGCAGATGAGTTTCCTCAAGTTCGTGTGCATGCCCCTCTATTTAGCCGCCGAGCGAGCGCTGCCCGATGGTCCCGCTGCGGATGCTGTCGCCCATCTCGAGGCCAACATCGAGCGGTGGGCCAACATCGGTAGCTGACGCAGCGCAGCCCGCGCATGCAAGTGTCGACATCGTGGGTGCTCGTGGGTGCCCGTCAACCGACGTCGACGTGGGTGCTCAGGACGGCGTCGACGTCGACGTGGGTGCTCAGGACGGCGCCGATGTCGGTGCTCGCCGCACCGCCCGACGAGCGCCGTCTCGGGCGCACCGCACCGGACCTCAATGCATGCACCGGACCTCAATGCATGCACCGGATCTCAATGCATGCACCGGACCTCAATGCATGCACCGGACCTCAATGCATGCACGGGACCTCAATGCATGCACCGGACTCTCAATGCATTATGCCGCAAGCACGACACCTGTCTCAGGTGCTGCATGGTGAGCACACGGACAGGGTGTGCCTCTGCTGGTCTGAGTAGCACCCACAGTGACATATTAGGAATTCACTGTGCGCGCGGCACGGAGATTTACTACGGGAGCCCTAGTGACGAAACCCTATTTGGAGGAACTAGACCTCAGAAGAACGGCAGCCGAGCACCCCACGATGATGGTTGCTGTGGGCGCGGAGACGGCACCTGCGATCAAGGACTTCACGGGCGCAGCGATCAGCTTCTTCAACAACCACCGCGTGCCGGCTGCTCTGTTAGCAGCTAGCAGCATCAAGGATGCCTTCGTATTGCAAGGCCGTGGGTCCAAGTTGCCTGAGGATGATGCGCGTGCCTGGCGGCTTGTGCGGTATGCCTACCTGCTGCTGATGATCACGTCCTTTGGCATGGAAATGTGCGCCGTGAAACTGTTCAACCGGTCGGTACCCGCGTGCACGCTTTGACTGCCACGTGGTGTGGCGGCGCAGGTCGGTCATCTACATGTCCACTCACGTTGTCGTGCAGCTCGAGGCCGGCAACTTCAACAGCAAGGGCACGTCGCTCATCGACATGCTCATCCGAGAGTACGAGTACGAGTACTGCAGCGTTCGCAGCCAGTTCATCACCGGCATGCTCACCTTCCTGATGGCGCAGGGCCTGCGCGTCAGGTACTCACTGCGTCGTTACGCCGACCTGGCGAACTGCGCGATGTTCTGCCTGTTCTCGGCGGCGACCGGCATGCTCAGCTACAACAACGCGCACACGGTCACCTTTGGCGGTTATCCGGGCCTCATGAAGAGATGGGCGCAGCTCACTGCAGACTTTTACGGCCGACGCATAGACCTGCGACACCCGATGGCGCTGATGACGGTCGCCATGACGCTGGCCGGGGGCTTTTGCGTGTGCCGCGGCTGCGTGCTGTGGGTGTCGCACGGCAACTTCTGGGCGCCCTTCAGCAACGAAGTCAAAGGAGGAGCGGTCGGCAGCAGTCCATCTGGGCCAGCAGTTGTGGATATCCCATGACCTCTCGTGGCATGCGGACACCGGCCGAGCTCTCAGGCACATATTCATGTGCGCGAAGCCGCGCGCCCAACGCGACCGTCACATTGTTTCAGATCAACGCTGTTGTGGCTCGGCTTTGGGATCCTACCGTAGAGCTTGCCGTACCGAGGCTCGCTGGCTCCGGGACGACGCTCTCGACGGCGTCCGGCCGCGGTATGATCTTAGATTGAACGCGTGGCTTTGTGGGTTACTTGTAGCGATTCGATAGTAGCATGGTTTTACGTGTAGAGGATGTAGGCAGCAGGGGTTGTGGATTAGCATTAGGGTCGCACGGGTCTCGGGTGGGTCGTCTCCCCGACGGCCCGTTCGATCCGTTGATTTATTCGGGTTATTCCCGGTGTGTCGTGTTTCCGAACTCCCAACATAGTTCACGACAGACAACAGACAATCAACGGAAGCCTATCGAATGTGCTCCGGAAGCCAGCTGGGGAGGACGAGTCGATGGAGATGGCAGAGGGGACTTGCCTTGACAAGTCAAGTCAAGTCAAGTCACACCTCGTGAGATATGGCGTGCGCGATGGCGTTGATCTTCAGCCTCGCCCTGGTGTCGAGCGCTGCCGCGTTTTCGCTGCCACCCCTTGCTGATTCCGCCGGCGCCATCTCACGCAGATCCATCCTCGCGGCGCCGTTCATCGTAGCGCCCATTCTGCTGCCTTCGGCCGCCCATGCTGCCGATGCTGCTAAAGAGGCCGCGCTACTCGATGAACTCAAGGCAATTCGCAAGGCGCTTGAGCCGCTGCCGGCGCTGCTCGACGAGGAGAAGTGGGACAATGTGCGCAGCGTGCTCAAAGTGCCACCAACGGCCAACCTGTGGAACCTCGGCGAGTCGAAGAACACGCTACGCAAGCTCGCAGAGCTTCGGGAGGAGTTTGAGATTTTTGAGCTAGCGGACGACGTGGCGGGCGCGCTGCAGCTGGCTGATCAATTCACGTACGATAACACGTTCATCTACACGCAGCCGGGGAATGGGAAGGTCAAGATCAAGGAGCCGAAGCAGCAGGTGCAGCTGGCGTCACAAAAGCTGGGCGAGTTCCTCGACAAGAATTGAGGCGTGGAGCATGCCAATGGATGCGTGGTTGCATGCACGAAGTCGGATGGAGGATGCTGCTGCGCGCACAGAGCCTGCAAGTTCTGTTCGTGCATCTCAGCAGGCCCTCAGGCACGGAGCGATAGATGCCCACAGACGTCGACACAGACGGGGGTGGCCAGTTGGGTAGGCCGGTCCCGGGGCGAGTGAGCGTCAGGTTCGCTGTCGTCTCCCGTTCCGTTCCGTCAAGTAAAGTCAAGTCTCCCTGTCGTCTCCAGTTCCGTCAGGCCGAGGCGCGCTGCGAGCCGCGGTGCGTGATCGCACCGTCAGCTTTTTGTTTTAAATCCGATTGTTTTGTTTTTCGCACACACGGCAATCACACCACTCACTGGCGTCAAGGCTATGCGCGCAGACCGGCCGGTCGCCGCCGAGCGGCCGAGCCGGCGAGCCGGCGAGCCGGGAGGGTCGACCGACGCGTGGGCGGCGGCGGAGCGAGACGCCCCGGGAAGAGTATTACTTGAAGAGACGAGACGAGAGAGTAAGCGTCTGTTGAGAGAGTGACATGGAGAGTCACATCATGAGAGAGAAAGAGTAATGAGAGAGACGCACTATTCAATGCATTAGTCTGGCGCATGATCGATCACACTCCACATACAAATTGGACCTAGCGGTGCCACGTTGAGATCTGAGCCTCTCCCAGGGGTTCACGGTGACTCGTGAGAGCGCGCACTGAGCTCCTGAATGATCGACTCTGCGGACGGGTACAAGAACGAGTAGCTCTGCGGATGCAACCAACGGAACCACCACGAGATGGCCGGCATGGGGTAGATGACGTGCATATGCAAGTGGTGCACCGAAATCGCCGGCCATCGATGAAAGCCGAGTGATAGCTGGTGTACGGCAAGTGCTGCCGCTGCATCCGTGATTTCGGCACAGTCTGTCGTCACCACTGCCTTGGCGACAGACACCATGTGCCGGAGCAGAGGCACGTCCTCTGGGCCCAGATGGTTGAGGTCCCTGATGTTGCGCTTCGGGATGACGAGCGAGTGGTGTTTGCTGACTGGTCGGATGTCCCTAAAGCAAAGCACACGCTCGTCTTCGTACAAGACCGTGGTTGGTAGATCTCCACGTAGAATGGCGCCAAACACGGTTCGGTTGTCGTCAAAACCTTCACGCGGTTGATTGGGCCGAGCTCCAAGGACGCCTGCCAGCAAGACATTCTCAGAGCTCGACATGTAAATTTACAGTTTTCAGAGCGTTGTACTGGGCTCTTTCTCGAAAACTCGTCGACTTCTCGAGACCACCAGTTACCAGACAGAACTTCCACCTTCCCCGCACAAATCTGATCCGAAAGCCGTGTGTGGCGGCAGGCGGGTGGGGGAGGGGGCAGACAGTCGCACCAAACCCACCGACAGTCGCAATCCTTCACAAAGAGAAGTCCCCAGCGGACGGATTGAAGCCCGGTGGCGGGGACGTCGGGGGTGGCGCTGCTACGATGGGCACGAGCGGAGCAGCGGGGCTGCTGCGGGATGCCTCCGAGTTCGTCATGACGCCCATCGCTTCCTCCATAGCCGTATCTTGTGCGAGGCGGCGGCTCTCCTGCTCCTGCAGCTCCCCCACCTTGGCCTTGAGCTGCTCCTCCGTCTTACGTGAGGCAGCCTCACTCTCCATGCGCTCCCGCTGCTCTTTCGACAGCTGCTCCCGCAGTGTGGCGAGCTGCTCCTGCAGCTGCTCCACTTGATGCTGATTGTCCCTTGCCTTCTGGCATGCAATGAGCGCCCGTGTACCTTCGTCGCGCAGCGAGGCGCTCATGGCCTCGATCTGGAGCTGCTGCTCAGTCTGCCTGCGCACCGCCTTGCCAAGCAGCACGCGCGCCTCCGAAGCCTTGGCTGCGTCGCCGGCACTGTCGCCAGGTTGCGGAGCTCCAGTGGATGAGGCGACGCCTGGGGGGCTGATCAACATGGCCTTGAGCCGCATCTGCGCTTGGAGAAGCTCATCGACCTGCTGCTGCGCGTCCGACAGCTGCTGCGCCTGCACTTGCAGCTGCTCCTTGGCGTTGCTCAGCGACGAAGAATTCTCGTCTTGCATGATTTTGTCTTGCGGCACAACTTGAGGCAAAGTTCACCCCCGCGAAAAGTCGAAACACATCAAATTCGAAACGTGAAGCGCCGCGTCAGAAACTGGAATTTGCGGAATTCGTTAGTTGGATGAGGACCCTTCTCCTCGCAGCCGTCGGCCTCTTGGTCTGTGCGGTGCTCACGCTAAAAGTCACGATGGGCGCGCCGTCGACGGACAGCGCGAAGCTCTCCGAGCTCGCCGAGGCGCGACGCACGATCCGCCAGCTCCAGCAGCAGCTGCAGGCACAGCACCGGCGCCTCGCGCAGCCTCCAGACGCAGGCCCGTCTTCTGCCGCAGCTTCTGCCTTGGTGAGCCCAGCCAAGCAGCGCTGGGAAGCCACCCCTACAAACCTCAAGCTGAACGCCATCCTTGCGGAGCGCGCCAACGCACGTGGCGAGGCGATGCTCGCGCTTGCAAACGACGTGATGATGTGCTCGAACAGGAAGTCGTGTTGGTGGAGCGGCGGGAACATCTTCGAGACATTTCTGAAGAGCTTGCAGCGCGTCAAGGTGACCAATGTGGTGGTCATCACACTCGATGACGCGACACACCAGTTCTGCACCAGCTTCGGCTCGGTCGGCTGCCTGCGGCTAGACATGCCCGTACCGAAGGCGCAGCAGGGCTCGCGTGGCGCGAACATGATCTCGACGCTCAAATACGACTTGCTGCGCCAGGCTCTACTGATGGGATTCGCCATCCTGGTCGTTGATCTCGACCTCCTCTTTCTCAAGGATCCGTTTGAGCATTTGTACCGCGATGCGGATGTGGAGGCGTCCACTGATGGCTTCTCTGCGGCCTGGGCGGGAGGTCAGATGCAAGCCCACTGATGGCCTCTGATTGCGGTCTGATCACATCTGAATGCGTATGCTCGCGTCGGGTGACCCGCCGCTGATCGCCGCGGATGGCAGGTCAAATCCAATCCATCCATGACGCCAACATGGGTTGGGGCGCGGGCGGGCTGTATGTACAGGTACGTTGATTGCCACGGATGAGCTGCCTTGCATGCAAGTGCTCATCACGGCGCACCCCCCTCCCCGGGCGGGCTGTAATGTACAGCACTTCACACTCAACGTGGGCTGTGCGTTTTTTCGCCCTACGGAGAAGGCGATTGAGCTGCTTCGACGAGTGGCGTATTCACTCTCGCAGGCGTCGGGGTGGGACCAGCAGGTGATGATTGCCACTGATTGCCACTGATTGCCACTGATTGCCACTGATTGCCACTGATTGCCACTGATTGCCACTGATTGCCTCAGGGAGGGAGGCAAGGGTGGGACCAGCAGGTGATGATTGCCTCCCCGTTGGCCTCCCTGGTCACCATTGATTTGCTGATGGTCCTTTGCATCGGCGCTGATTGCGACTGATGGCGCCACTGGGTGCGACTGATGGCGCCGCTGATTGCGACCTATGGCGCAGGTGTTCAACTCGGAGGTGTTCATGTTGTCTCACGGCGAGTACAACGGCTCCAAGGTTGGCGTGCGCGTGATGCATTATCTCGAGTGCGCCCATCCCACGCTCATCCCACTAATGAGTGCGCCCATCCCACGCTCATCCCACGAAGGCCCGGCCATCCTGATGGCGGCTGATTGGCACTGATGAGCAGCCACTGATTGCGCTGATTACCTCGCTCCTCACACAGGTGGGTTAACTCGAAAGTCTTCTTCTACTCAAGCCGCGCGCACTTCTTTCCTGGGGCACCGCCCAAGACAGCAGCCGAACTACCCGTCATGGTGCATATGAACTACCACCCCGACAAGCACAAGCGCATGCTCTGCGTCTGGGAGCGGTACTGCGAGGGCAAGCACAGCGCGTGCGACGCTCTGCCGCCCGCGACCAAATAAGCGCTCAGACCTCTCCGTGCAGACGGGCACAGAGTACAATTCTGGATACGTGGCCCCGTTGCTTATAATGCGATGCCTGTTCATACCAACGAAGGATGCAGATTGCAAGATTGAACCTCGCTGGCTTACATAGTTATCTGGGCGGACCGCAGCGAGGGCCGCGCGTACTCTTCTGGTTCTTTTTTCGGTTAGAAGTTCAGTTTGGCAGTTCCGATGCGCAACGGTGCGGCCACCTCACACAACGAGTTTTTCCCGAACCATTCACAGCTCCGAACCCTTCCTGAGTGTGAGGTGCGAGTGTTGTGCATGCCGCTCACACAGAGCCGTGGTCGAAGAAGCACAAGCGAGTGACGCGTGACAAGCGAGTGACGCGTGCTGGCGCGGGCGGCCTGCGCCACAACCTGTCAAATTCGTATGCGCAGCCGCTCACACACGCCGAGCTCGTGCAGCACACGCTCGCCCGTGGCGACCACGCGCTGCTCCAGGCGTACAACGATCACTCGCTCGGCTACACGCCCAACGGCGGCAGCCTGGACCTGCGTGAGGAGATTGCGAAGCTCTACGGCCCGAAGATCACCGCGGATCACGTGCTTGTGTTCACGGGCGCTCAGGTGGCGTTGCCCACGGCGGCGTACGCGCTCACCAATGGCCACACGCACTCGATCGTCTTCGATCCGGCGTACCAGAGTACGCAGGACGCGCCGGTGTTCGCAGGCAGCCAGGTCACACGCCTCGAGCGCAAGGCATCCAACGGCTGGCAGATCGACGTGGCCGAGGTGCGCGCCGCCATCCGCGAGAACACGCGCTTCCTCATCATCAATGAGCCGTACAACCCGGCGGGCACGCTGATGAGCGCGGCGAGATTGCATGAGATCATCGAGCTCGCCGACGCGCACGGTATCTACATCCTGAGCGACGAGGTCTACCGGCTGCTTGAGCACGAGCCGCGTGACCGGCTGCCCGCGATGGCCGATGCATACTCGCGCGGGCTCTCGTGCGTGACCCTGTCCAAACCCTGGGGCGCGTGTGGCGTGAGCATCGGCTGGCTCGCATTCCAAGATCTGTCGATCCGACAACGGCTGGTGGACGTGCAGTACTTTGGGAGCGCGTGCCCCTCGCGGGCGTCCGAGCTGCAGGCTTTGATGGTGCTTCGAGCGAGCGAAGCGATCCTCGCCAAGAATCTGAACCTCATCCGACGAAACTTTGGACTACTCGAGGCTCTGATGGGCAAGCATGCGCAGTGGCTGGAGTGGGTGCGCCCGACCGCCGGTGCGATCGCTTTCGTGCGCTTCAAAGGCCCACTCTCGTCCAACGAGCTCGGCGAACAGCTCGCGGCCGTTGGCATCGGCATCAAGCCCGCCTACTGCTTCACCGACGTCGTGACCAAGGAGAAGGATTACTTCCGCGTCGGCTACGGCGAGGAGAGCACGCCCGCGGCGCTGGACGCGCTGGACGCGTTCTTGGAAGCCCACGAGCAAGAGTGGGCTGTGCGGACCCGAAGCCGTCTGTGAACAGCCTCAAATCTTTGATCGAACAAGTCACTAGAGGGGCCGAGGTTCCGTTCGTTACCACGCGGTCGCGGACCGCGGACGTCCAAACAAAGATTGACATATGCCGATTGACGTATACGGACAACACGGTTCGAGGTTCAGGTTCGAAGTTGAAACACCTTAGGGTAACACTATGTTGAAACACCATAGGGTAACTACCTGAGTGTTGAAACCCTCCCCCAAGGTCACGTCAAATAATGGTTGCTTCTGCTTCATAGATTTGTCTTCTAACTTCTTCTGTACGCTCGCGTGTCGCGATCTAACACTGACAGTCGAGAGCGAGTTCTTCTTCTTGTACGAGTGGACAGTGGAGAAGAGACCCGCGGCTGTGGCGCGGCAAAGCTCTCACCGTACACCGTACACCGACGAACAGGAACACAGTCGGCAACGCGTCGTCCCAACGAGCGTGCGCGACACGCGATCGACGACACGACACACGCGCGTTGCGCCTTTCCCGCGCCGCGGCCGCGGCAAGCACGCGCAATGCACTCTTTGTCACTCGGGAGCGCGCTCGTAGCGCGCTCGGGGGCTCCCTCGGGCACTGGGTGAGGCTGAGCAGCTCAAAGCAGCTCTAAAGCCATTCAACCTCGCTCCCCGGTGCGATCGGGCGGCGCGCGAGGCAGGCGCGCCACATGCGCATGATGTGCTCGCCCGCGCGCGTGGCTTGCCACGCATCGCGTTCCCAGGTGCGGTACGCCCTGCAGTTCTTCTTCTCACCCCAGACGTCGTCACCAGCGCGCGGGTACTCCCAGTGAGCGCCCCACGAGAAGCCGTCATCCATCAGCGTGACGTAGCCATTCTCGTCGCGCACCTCCTCACCATCCTCGTCGCGTAACGTCATCTCGCACGTGTAGGTGCAGAAGTTGAACGAGAAGCCGGCGGCGTCGAGGGCTCTGTAGGCCGGCCCTTCCCCCTGGGCGTTCCGCACCGGGATGAAGATGCGTCGCATGCGTACTAGCTGCAACTGGTTTTGGATCTCGGCGAGGCGGTCGGCGAGGAGCCAGGCGGACGCCGCCTCCACAACCGCCTCCTTCTTCACAAGCTGCTCCTCCTCGGCAGCCGCCGCGAGCGCAGTCGTTTGGACCTCGGTCGGACGCGGCGGCGTCGGGACAGAGGCGAGGTCGACCACAACGGGCGTTGGCCGTGCCGGCGGTGGCACCTCCTCCACGTCCGGCGAGGACGGAGGCGCTGCATCCATCGCCTCTCCCTCCTCGCACACGCCGCAGGCGCCGGGGGTTGCTGACGCGACGTTGCTGTCGAGCACGCGGAGCGCGGTGCGCGACTGCTGCGTCTGCTGCGCGGCCTCATCCAGCTCGTCATCATCAGGCTCGTCGGCATCAGGCTCGTCGGCATCAGGCTCGTCGGCATCAGGCTCATCGACGGCAGGCTCGTCGGCGGCAGGCTCGTCGGCAGCAGGCTCGTCGGCGGCAGGAGGAGGCGCTTTGACAACACAAGCACCGACGGCTCCGAGAAGCGCCCTGCGCGCCGAGGCATTATCGCTCCGCCGGCGGCCTCGAGCGTGACAAGGCGCTGCTGCATCTGCTTGAGCTGAGCGTCGTGGCCCGCGAGCTGAGTGTCATGGCCGGCGACCTGCGCAGCCAGCACCTCGAGCTCCGAGCGCGTGCGGAGTGCCAGCAGCGCGCCACGCAGCTCGTCCACGATGGCGACCACTTCGCGCAGGGGCGGGCGCTTCATGGCCGCAGCCTTCTTGAAGCGGGCCCAGATCCCGCCCGCGACGCTCCACATGGCTGGCGGCTCAGCTGGAACACCCCGCTGCTGCGCCCGAGTTTTCACTCCGCGTGATTCCATCCAGCCGGCCCACGACTCTGGCTGCTGTTTGCCACCAGGCCGGTGCCAGCAGGCGATGGCCAGCAGCGGCCGAGCATATGCGAGGCGGCGGTCGTCGTCGTTCATCACAGATGTGAGGATATCCTCATCGGCCCGCAGCACCATCAGTGGCAGACGGAGGATGTGATCCTTCTCTTCGTCCACGCTCCGGTTCAGGCAGTACGCGCCGGCCGGGTGATTTGAGGGATGTTGGTTGCCCCAGACTCCGCACACCTCCTCGCCGAACTCAAGGAGGTCGGCGAGTCGGCGGTTTGCGAGCGGTCGCGGGCACGGGCCTACGGACGGCATGACGACCCGACGACGACCTAGAGGGTGAACAAATTTCAGTCGTGTCGACTAAGAAAATCCCGTTTGACATGCATGCAAACATTTGTCTTCCCACAGCACTCGGAAACAGAAGTGCGACCACAGCCATGTGGTACATGTACGGTAAGTGTCCTGTGGGGCTTCGATTAGATGTCATCTTAACGCTTATAGTTTCACGCAATTTTTTCTCGTCCGGTTAATGGCGACTTTCCGTCTTTCCGCCGCTGCGACTGCCTCGGCCGGCTTGTATGCCGTGTGGCGTTACCGCACTGATAGCAAAGTGCTGCTGCGCCAACATACCAGCCACGACGGTGCGACCGTCACCGTGTGCGACGACTCGCGAGGCCGAAGGATGCTGCGGCTGGGCAAGGCCTGTCAAGGTGTCGCGCTCACAGACGGTGCCGGAGGCGTGATGTTGAGGCATGCCGAGGAGTGGACGCAGCTCATTGCAGCATACGCTGATGGCTGGCTGGCACTCCGATCGGCAGAGTGCGAGGAACTGCCTAAACCGCCTAGCGCTCTGTTCCTCGGGCTCGGGGCTGCCATCGTCCCACGCACGTTGCTGGCCCTACATCCGAGGCTCGAGGTGCATTGCGTGGAATTGTACGCCGAGGTGATCGAGGCTGCGCATCACTATTTTGGGCTGCCTCGCCTCCATCCTCGCTGCCAGACCACCACGCAAGACGCGACCGAGTTCCTGGCCACCACTCACAGCGCCAAGTCCTCGGACCAACGAGCTCAAGGGTGTCCTCAAAGGAGGACGTACGACATCGTCGTCATGGATTGCTTCTCAGAGTCGGGATCCAATCTGGCGGACGAGAAGCTCCTGGGAGAGCTCGCACCATGGGTGGGTGAGCGCGGGCTACTCCTTATCAACACGACCTGGGGCATCGACGCTACAGATCGTGCCGCGACCGCCACCAAGCTCGCCGACTGCCTCCAGAGCGACCCGACGGGACATCGCATGGAGGTTCAATACCTTGTCGAGGCGCAAGGCTGCCGGAATGTGCTCGTGCTGAGCCACCGGGGTGCTGCGCTGGACGACGACGCGTGGCGCCGGGTGCTTGCTGCCTCGATGGCGCGCATGGCAGCCAGAGACTGTTGCCCATCAGTGGCTGCTGATGCGATGGCGAACCGGCATTGCTTGCCTCATCGACATGATGTCAGTGTCCTCGTCGGGTAGCAGAGTTTCGAAGTTTGAGGTGACAGTTAATGCAATGTGGCTCTAGGGTAAACACTATTGGGACTATCGCACTACAACGGGCGGACCGTCACCGGACGGCGCGGGCGGCGACGCTAACGAGCCATTAATCGCTAATGCCTAATCTCCGAATGTGGAATCATCTCCCTCCGCTCTCAAACAAGTCGAGGACAAAGGAGCCGAGCCGAGCGCGAACGACCGGACCGGGATACCTACCGTACACGATAGCAAGGTGTTCAATAGCAGTGTGACCCAGCAGCCCCCACTCACGTCAAACAGCGCTGTCAACTCTGTGCTGGGCACGTTCCTTGCTGTGTTGAAGAGCTCTGGTACTGGTGCAGAGCGGCTCGCCCACGTGCTCAATAGACGTACGGAAGACCGCCGTACCATTCTCAACGGTCACATTCTGCTCATCGGCCCCGTCCACCTTCGGGCGCAAGCACACAAGCGAATCGTTCAACGACTGCATGAAGCCCGAGCTCGGTTCGTGCGTGCGAAGATCGACCCAAAACGACGGGTTGACGGGAGGTGCCTCGGCCCAACTGGAAGGGAACGGCAGCCCCTCTGCAGACCATCGGAATGTCGAGCGTGAGACCGAGGAGCGCAGGAGGTCGACGTCCCACGCATACAAGATGAGGGAATCGGACACGTTACACCCGTACGCCAAGCCCTCCGCACTGCGCTCAGCACGACGCTCTGGAAGATGGCGCTCAGCACGAAGCTCGAGACGGCGACGGAAAGATCGTCTCTGTGAAACAAGCCTCCAAGGGTGGAGGTGTGAAACAAGCCTCAAATGGTGTAGGCGCGGCGCTTCAGCAATCGCCACAGCAGTTGGGCCTCGTGCTGTGCCGTTGGCGCCCCGAGACTTTCCCACAGGTCGACCCTCCCGCGCCTCCAGATGGTCGAGCTTCGTCAATGAGGCACGCTCTCGCAGCGTCTCCATGTTGTAAAACTCGACAGCCGGCGGCAGCCCCGTCGAGTTCGCGGCCCAGGGCGCAAACGCGGGGTTGGCTTCATCGAACCAGCCATCGAAGGTGCAGTTGCTCACGTTCGAAGAGCCCACCTGGACGTTGTACAGGTACTGCACGTAGCTGTTCTCGAGGTGCGTGAAGCCAGACGTGCTGTTGCCCCATTCTTGTGGAAACGCGCCGTACCTGATGAGGGAGGCCATCCGAGCCCATGAGTAGATCGTCTCCACCCTAGGCGATCCTAGGCAACTGTAGGCAACCAGAGGCACTCAGAGGCACCCAGACGTACCATCCAAATTGATGTGCATAGCCCGCCGGCCGGTAAACGTATTCGGGCACGTACGCGCGCGGGTCGGCGGCGAGGAAGGCAGTGCCCACCGCGCGCGAGCCGTTTTGCGTGAGCCCATACGCCATACCGAGGTCGCCCGAAACGTCGCCAAAGTAACGGAGCGTGCTGTTGAGCAGCATCGCCTCGGTGAACGTGAGCACCTCGCCGGCACCTGATGAATGAGGCCATCAGTGTCTCTCAGCGCGCAGACGCGCCATCAGACGCGCAAGGAGCGCTGATGAAGGGGTCATTAGTGTAAACAGACGCGCCATCAGAGTAATCAGACGCGCAAGGAGCGCTTCAGTTCGCAGGCGAGTGCCTCGGCGGCACCTCCGTCGGGACCAGGCTGGTCGAGGCTCAGAATGTAATGGGAGTCACGCAGCGTCACAAACGAGAGCTCCAAGTTGGCATAGCCGAGCGCCGAGACGCTCAGGTTGTGGAGCACCTGCACTTCACGGCCGCAGCCCGAGATCGAGAACGTGAGCGGCGTGTAGACGCGTGAGGCACTTCGCGGCTGCTGTTGGTGCAGTGTGAACGCGATCGACACGTCGCGCAGCACAAAGCTGGGGCAAGCCGTCTGCGACCAGGGCAGCACGATGCTCATCATGAATGGAAGGTAGCCAAGCTCCGGGATCGCGCCGTCGGGAATGATGTCGGCGTCGAACGTGAGTGGCGGATCACGAGGGTCGGCCACGATTTCGGTTGCGGCATCGTCGATGATGACTTGGAAGATGGAGTACCGCTCGGCTGCCGTGATGTTGTAATCTCCGACGACTGTCGTGTTCGCAAAGTGCGTTGCCGCATTCGCCCAGCACCGCTGCAACCCTCGCCAGGTGGACACCCCCGCCCACGGTGCCTCGCATCGGCCGTACTCCATCCGGCCTTCGCCGTAGCAGCACGCAAACGGCGTGCCTTGAGCCGTGGCGTGGCCCAGGAGCAGCAGCCAGAGGAAGAGGTCGTGCATTTCACGCCGTTTAGATGGCTGCGGACATGTCTCCCGTGAATCGGGCAATTATCGCTAATTGGTCAGCCAATTCAAGTGAGAAGGGTGTGGACAATCGGAGGGGGGCGCGTGTTTGGGGGTGCAGTTACCCCACAATTTTGAAACGCTCGAAGTGAGTGTGATGAAAGTCCACTCATACCTCCACGGATGTGTCAATGGGTAGGCACCACTACACGACTACAGTCTGTAGTCGCGGACCGATGGGGGGGCGCGTTCCCTAGTGGAGCAACTTGATAACGAACTAGGCGGCAGCAAGGAAACCCCAACTCAGCCCTCTCAGACCCCACTAAGACCCCACTCAGCCCTCAGAGGGGTTTCAAACCCCACACACTCACCTGTCATTCTGTCAGAGCCCTCTGCTCTACAGACCCCACTCTACAGCCCTCAGAGGGTTTCTCGTGGATGAGGACAACCCAGTCCCGGTTTCTGAGCCGTCTGGGTAAGCCTCTAACGACGTCCATGCACCGCCGGATGAGAAAAGCCACGAAGTGATTCTCTCCATGGAACCACGACTTCCCCGCCTGAAACCTCCTGACCACTCAGGATACAGTACGGTACAGCATACCGGTACCCGAATATGGTAATAGATATGTTCTGGTGATACACGGACTGACACCGTAGACTGTATGGTATTCTACACCCTCCCCCATGTGAGCTGAGTCATATGAGGCTGCTGACATGACATGAATTCTGGTGACGGTATGTCCACAGTCCGCAGTCGTTTTGTGGATCGTTTGGTATCCCCTCCCCCTGCCCTCCCCCATATGAGCTGGCAGTCTGATGAGCGCTGCTGGCATGGTATGTCTCCGGAAGGCGACGTGTAAGTTCTTGACCGCCGAGGCCATTGAGCACTGAGATGAGTGAGCCATCAAGCGTCGAGCCGCCGATCAAGCCTATGAGCATCGCGCTGAGCGTCGAGCTGCCGAAGTCATCGAGCGCCAAGCTGAGCATCAAGTTACGGAGGCCATCGAGCGCCGAGCCAAGCGTCGATCTGTCGTGCGCCGATCTGAGCACCGAGCCGTCGAGCGCGACGCCGAGCGCCGAGCTGCCGATGCCATCGAGCGCCGAGCCAAGCGTCGATCTGTCGTGCGCCGAGCTGAGCACGGAGCCGAGCGACGAGCCGTCGAGCGCGACGCTGAGCGCCGAGCTGCCGACGCCATCGAGCTTGGCCGAGTCGATCTGTCGTGCGCCGAGCTGAGCACGGAGCTGAGCGACGAGCCGTCGAGCGCGACGCCGAGCGCCGAGCTGCCGACGCCATCGAGCGCCGAGCCAAGCGTCGATCTGTCGTGCGCCGAGCTGAGCGCAGAGCTGAGCGACGAGCCGTCGAGCGCGACGCCGAGCGCCGAGCTGCCGACGACATCGAGCGCCGAGCCACAAGCGTTGATCTTTCGTGCGCCGAGCTGAGCACGGAGCCGAGCGACGAGCCGTCGAGCGCGACGCCGAGCGCCGAGCTGCCGACGCCATCGAGTGCCGAGCCGAACGTCGATTTGTCGTGCGCCGAGCTGAGCACGGAGCCGAGCGACGAGATGTCGAGCGCAACGCCGAGCGCCGAGCTGCCGACGCCATTGAGCGCCGAGCCAAGCGTCGATCTGTCGTGCGCCGAGCTGATCACAGAGCAGAGCGACGAGCCGTCGAGCGCGACGCCGAGCGCCGAGCTGCCGACGCCATTGAGCGCCGAGCCAAGCGTCGATTTGTCGTGCGCCGAGCTGAGCACGGAGCCAAGCGACGAGCCGTCGAGCGCAACGCCGAGCGCCGAGCTGCCGACGCCATCGAGCGCCGAGCCAAGCGTCTCGATTGTTGAGCTGAGTGGCAAGCTACCGATGCCGTCGATCGCCAAGTCGAGCATTGAGTTGCTGTTGCTGTAAGGCGCCCAGCTGAGTTGCGAGCTGCCAAGGCTGTCGAGCGTTGCGAAGCCGAGCGGCATGCTGCCAAGGCCGCTTCCGAGGCCGTCGAGTGCCGAGCCAATCGCTGAGTTGCCCAGGTCATTAAGCGCCGTGGAGCCAAACGGCGAGCTGCCCATCAAGCCGTCGAGCGCCAAGTCGAGCAGCATGCTGCGGATGCCATCCAGTGCCGAACCGAGCAGCAAGTTGCCGTGGCCATTGGGGCCGCCGCAGTGCGCTCCCATGGAGAGAATCACTTCGTGGCTTTTCTCATCCGGCGGTGCATGGACGTCGTTAGAGGCTTACCCAGACGGCTCAGAAACCGGGACTGGGTTGTCCTCATCCACGATGGTAGCGGTGGTTCCCGATCTCCGGGAATTTTGTGGTTCTGCAGTGGAACAAATGGCAATTGATAACAAGCTGCTGGCAAATTGTGACGAGCTCAACCAGGCGGCGTACATCTACGAGCAATTCATTGCAGGCCTGTGGAATAGCCCTTTGGCACAGAGCGATCCGGACATGTGGACTCGTGCGCTGAAATACACCGAAAGGGCGGCTGCAGTAGCAGCTTTACATTATCTCGAACAACGACTATCGACTCAACATGAACACAAGCTTGCTGGACGACAAGAGTGTGACTGCTACAGAACAGACACTCAAAGACAGCGGCAGCCGTCACGAATGCACCAACATGAAGCGGACTCTGAGAATGCATTATAATGCGTTAAAATGCATCATATCCAAAATGCAGCAGGTCAGAGAATGCATCGAAATGCACACACCGCGAGATCGAAGAATGCAGCAGTAGAGAATGCAAACAAAGGGGGTCTAGAAGATGCATGAAAATGCAACAAATCCCAGAATGCAGCACACACAGAATGCACTAAAATTGCATTCAAATGCATTGTAATGCGCAAAAATGCATTTCAATACGTTGAGTAATAAACTACACCGATTTGAGTAATAAACTACACCGCACGCCTACCTAAGAGTTGGGGTATGAATAACCCTCTGAGGGCACCTGAGTGTGGGGTCTGAAAGGGTTGCTGAGTGGGGTCTGAGAGGGCTGAGTTGGGGTTTGAAACCTATTTGAAACCCTCTGAGGGCTGAGTGGGGTCTGAGAGGGCTGAGTTGGGGTTTGAAACTGTAGAATACCATACAGTCTACGGTGTCAGTCCGTGGATCACCAGAACATATCTATTACCATATTCGGGTACCGGTATGCTGTACCGTACTGTATCCTGAGTGGTCAGGAGGTTTCAGGCGGGGAAGTCGTGGTTGCTGGTTACCGTTTTGTGCATGACCGCCAAGCATTCAGCTTCGTCATGTCTAACGGCCCTCGCTTGGTCACCAGCCAGATCCACCGTTTGCACACCGAAACCATGTGTCGGTTGAATCTTGGTGCATACGCAACGTGGAATATTTTGACGCAATGTGACGCATCGTGCATAGATGCATTTTTATGCATTCCTGACGAGGTGCATTTACGCGTATTGTAGTGCATGTTGATTCAGGTGCATTCTTATTCAGTTGCATTTTAATGCATTCGCACGTCTCACATCTTCAGATGCATTTCGTCTCCACTACAGCCCCGGTCCGAAGCCCATCCGGTCCATGCTGCATGCTTCCTGTGAGTTTAGCTTTGAGTCCGCTCGGCTTCTCTTGTGTATGTTTGTGTGGTCCACGAGTCTGGCGCATTTGTGCGCATTCTCACGCATGTTAAGGTATTTTTATGCATTCTCACGCATCATGCAGCAGTCATGAAGCAAGTATCATGCTATATCTTATTCACGCCGCGCGTGGCGCATCCAAATCAGGCACAATGTTCCTCCTTTGTGAACTGGAATACGAATTTATGCACATGAATGCATCATAGTTAGAATGCATCAGAATGCAACGCATTGAAATGCAGCTAAGTGCGCAAATATGCATCACATACAGAATGCATACATACGGTAATGCACATGAATGTATCACGTCTGCACCTCATGCATGATAATGCAGCAGAGGATGGAAATGCATCGTATTATAGATGCATGATAATGCATTAAAATGCACCAGATACTGAATGAATTGTGATGCAACAAATGTAATGCAGACAAATGCACATTAATGCATCGTACCAGAATGCAACCTACATGAATACGTTAAAATGCAAATGAATGCGTGAGCATGCAGCAGATAAGAAATAAATCCAAATAGAATGCAATGAAATTTTATTGAATGCATTGAAATGCACAAGAATGCAACAAAATGCGGTGAGTAATAAACTACACCGATTTGAGTAACACAACTCGGCCCTCTCAGACCCCACTCAGCCCTCAGAAGAGGTTTCAAACCCCACCTGGTTTCAAACCCCACCTCAGCCCTCTCAGACCCCACTCAGCTCTCAGAGGGTTTCAAACCCCACCTCAGCCCTCTCAGACTCCACTCAGCCCTCAGTTGCGTGGGATTCAAAACCCTCTGAAGGCTGAGTGGGGTCTGAGACGGCTGAGTTATAAGGTTTGAAACCCTCTGAGGGCTGAGACCTGAGTTTGGGTTTGAAACCCTCTGAGTGCTGAGTGGGGTCTGAGAGGGCTGAGTTGGGGTTTGAAACCCTCTGAGGGCTGATCTAGGCTGATCGGGGTCTGAGAGGGCTGAGTTGGGGTTTGAAACCCTCTAAAGGGCTGAGTGGGGTCTGAGAGGGCTGAGTTGGGGTTTGAAACCCTCTGAGGGCTGTGAGTGGGGTCTGAGAGGGCTGAGTTGGGGTTTGAAACCCTCTGAGGGCTGAGTTCTGGGTCTGAGAGGGCTGAGTTGGGGTTTGAAACCCTCTGAGGGCTGAGTTCTGGGTCTGAGAGGGCTGAGTTGCGTGGGATTCGAAACCCTCTGAAGGCTGAGTGGGGTCTGAGAAGGCTGAGCTGGGGTTTGAAACCCTCTGAGGGCTGAGTTTGGGTTTGAAACCCGGTCTGAGAAGGCTGAGCTGGGGTTTGAAACCCTCTGAGGGCTGAGTTTGGGTTTGAAACCCTCTGAAGGCTGAGTGGGGTCTGAGAGGGCTGAGTTGGGGTTTGAAACCCTCTGAGGGCTGATCTAGGCTGATCGGGGTCTGAGAGGGCTGAGTTGGAGTTTGAAACCCTCTGAGGGCTGAGTGGGGTCTGAGAGGGCTGAGTTGGGGTTTGAAACCCTCTGAGGGCTGTAGAGTTGGGTTTAGTGTAGTTGGGTTTGAATCCCTCTGAGGGCTGAGTGGGGTCTGAGAGGGCTGAAGTTTGAAACCCTCTGAGGGCTGAGTGGGGTCTTAGAGGGCGGAGTTGGGGTTTGAAACCCTCTGAGGGCTGAGTTGGGTCTGTAGAGAGGGCTCTGAAAGGTGTGTGGGGTTTGAAACCCTCTGAGGGCTGAGTAGTCTTAGAGGGCTGTGAGTTGGGGTTTGAAACCCTCTGAGGGCTGAGTGGAGTCTGAGAGGGCTGAGGTGGGGTTTGAAACCCTCTGAGGGCTGAGTTGGGGTTTGAAACCCTCTGAGTGCTGAGTGGGGTCGGAGAGAGTGGGTGGTGTTAAAAACACTAAAAAACCACCGGGTTTTGTTTTGGGGATGCCTCACCCCCGTTCGCGCCACGAGTGCACATACAGCTTCGGCGAATTTCCTCTCGTTCTGCTGTTAACGATCGTAAGAAAATTTTCCTTTTCGTTATGTTCGCCATTTCTTCTTTTCTCGATTCTGTCGGTTCTATGTCGTCACGACTTTCTGTTGTTGTTCTGCTGTTACTGTTCAACACTTCAACACTGTTTTCCTCTTAACGTTAGAAAGCCCTCTAGTTGCGGCATGCGGGCCCAGGCGAGGTGCATCTCATAGCGCGAGCCGATACTACTGACAGTTTACTCTCGCGGCTCGCCCTGCGCGCGCGATCGTCGTGTTTGGGTAGATCCGGTAGCTACACGCTCCTAATTGGTCACACCGAGGCTCACAGACCGAAACGTTCACGTCCTTCGTGCTAAGAGTGTGCAGTCACGTACAGTAATGTCGACTGTGCGCCCCATTCTCTGGTCAGACCAAAAGGACTCCACCTTTGGTCGGGCTCGTCGCCGCTTTGGTCGGGCTCGTAGCGGGAGAGCATGCCGCAGCCGCAGGAGCGGCCGCAAAGCTGACGGAGCCGCCAGACCCAGAGCCACCGGATGCGGCACCAGATGCGGCACCAGATGCGGCACCAGATGCGGCACCGGAGGCTCCACCATCGCTTGTCGCCGCGGACGCCACCGCAGCAGCCCCGGCCTTCTCCGGCGAACGAGAGCTCTTGGCCTTGACGGCCTTCGCGCGGGCTGTGGTCTTGGACTTGGCCTTACTCTTCCCTTTGACCTTGCCTGACGAGGGAGCCGACAACATCAGTCATCAGCGGGGATCCATGGCAATCAGTGATCATCAGTGGCAATCATCAGCCATCAGTGGGGATCCATGGCAATCAATCAGTGGTCATCCGAGGCAATCAGCGTACCCTTGCGCCGCCTCCGACTCGGCTTCCTAGTGAGCACTCGTAGGCAATCAATCCGTGGTCATCCGAGGCAGTCAGCGTACCCTCTCTCTTAGCGCGGCGCTGGTCGAGGCGTTCGTGCATCTCGGCGGAGGCGGTGTGAGCGTCTTCCGCGGTGGCGGCGATCGCGGCGGCCTCGAGCATCGACTTGACCTCCTCCACCTTAGCAGCCACAGCGCCCATTTGATGCCTCGCCACGCCGCCTTGGACCGCCGCGTGCGTCGCGCCGTTGACGTCGATGCCCTTGGCCGCTAGCAAGGCGGCCATCATGCCCATGTGCCCATGGCGGGCAGCCCACATGAGGGCCGTCCACCCGTCCTCGTTGCATGCATTCACATCGATGCCCTTGGAGGCGAGCAGCAGCTTGCCAACGGCTGTGTGCCCCTCAAAGGCCGCGGCCATGAGTGGCGTCCAACGCTTCGCATCGCCCTCTGCATTCACGTCGATCCCCGGAACGGCGAGTAGCGCCTCCGCCATCGCCGCATCGCCACTCCTCGCGGCGTGGTGCAACGCTGTGAACCCGAACCGGTCCGTCTGGTTCACTTGGAGGACGACCGGATCGAGCCCGTCGCCGACGCCGACGATGTGCTTGGACAGCTGCGGCGGCGGCAGCTGGGCAGATGACGATGGACGGCCGTGCTCGGCGTTGGGCGTTGGCGCTGCTTGGGGCGGCGGCGCCTTGCCGAGCAGTGCCAATACGCATGCTGTCCGTTTACCTTGGGCTGCCAGCAAGAGCGCCGAGCTCCCATCGGCATTCGTCGCGTCCAGGTCTACTCCTTCGACCGCTCGCAATAGGCTCACCACGTGAGCGTGCCCGTGGGAGGCAGCAGACATGAGAGGGGTCCAGCCGCCATGCTCTCGTGAGCCCGCCGAGTTCTCAATGAGTGTCGCCGCGTTCACGTCGATGCCCGGCATCGCCAGCAGCGCCGACACGATGGCGACATGCCCGCGCTGTGCCGCCCGATTCAGCGCCGTCCATCCGTCCTCGTCCGCCGCGTTCACCTCGATGTCCGGGGCATCCAGCAACAGGCGCACAACGGACTGATGGCCCTCCTGAGAAGCGAGTGCCAGAGGACACTCAGAGGCCATCACAGGCCGTGCCAGGAGCGCCACCAAATTGCCATCAGATTGCCATCAGAGCGCCACCAGTATGCCATCAGAGTGCCATCAGACGCCATCAGAGTGCCATCAGACGCCATCAGATTGCCATCAGAGCGCCATCAGACGCCATCAGATTTCCATCAGATTGCCAGCAGAGCGCCATCAGACGCCATCAGGGACGCACCCAGACGCAATCAGGCCGGCGCGCACCTCGACGGCAAGTAGCAGAGACGTCGCGCCCTTCACAGTGCACGCATTCACAGCAATCCCCGGGATGTCGAGCAGGTAGCGCACGACGTCGCAATGCCCCTCTTGGGACGCGAGCACGAGCGCTGTGCAGCCCTCCGCAGTCGCCGTGTTCACCTTGATGCTCCTCGCCTTGAGCAGCGCAGCCACGGTGGCCGCGTGCCCAGCTTCGGCCGCCATCATCAGAGCTGTGAAGCCGCCTGCGTCCATGGCGTTCACCCAGATGCCGTCATGTGCGAGGAGCGCCTGCACAACGTGAGCATGGCCCTGCTGCGCCGCCTGCATCAGCGCCGTCTCGCCGTCCGCGTTTGGAAGGTTGGGGTCGATGTTTGGCATGGCCAGCAGCGCTGCGACGATCGCGAGGTAACCCTCGCTGGCAGCGCTCTGGAGGGCCGTAACGCCGTCGTCGTTAGCCGCGTTTGGGTTGACGCCGCCCTTGCCCAAGAGCGTCTGGACGACCTTCAAGTGCCCTTCGCGAGTCGCAAGCAGCAGCGGCGTGCAGCCGTTCGTGTCGACGGCGTTCACGTCGACACCGTCCTTGGCGAGCAGCTCCTCCACGTCTTTGCAAAAGCCTTGGCTGGCTGCCTCAAAGAGCTGTGTTGCCCAGTCGTTGGCATCCGGAGTGGTGTCGCCACGCTGTGCTGTGGCCGCGCCACTCTTTGGCGAGGCTTCATCTGACATTTTCAACTCCTCCTCGTCATCCCCAATCGATTCGAGAGCCACCGGAAAGGGAAGTTCAAAGGGCGAGCGCGAGGGAGAGCGCGTGTGCGGCGCACGTGCCCCACCCAGCCGTTCTTGACACGGGGACACGTGTCTGCCTTGAGCTTCTTCCTCCATTTTGCCTCCTGCGTTGACACCCGGAGTGGGATCGCCACGCTGTGCTGCGGACGCGCCGCTCTCGTTAATCTGGTCTCGTTCGGACATGATCACTGTCGTTGTTACCCGTGGGCTCACCTCAACTGTGGTGTCGTACTGTACGTTCTCACACTCGCGCGAGCGCGATCGAAAGTTCAAAACTTAGTTTGGGAATCAGGCCATCGCCAACCGCGGAGACCTTTCGCGCTCCGGAGCGCGCGCTTGTTTGCGTTATCCGTTATTCACTGTATTTCTACAGACAGTTACCGGCCCTGCGGCTTCGGTCGTCGCGCTGACGAGTGACGTGCGGGGTGTGTGTTGTTGGTGGGTTTGGTTGGTTGTGAGATTGGTCTGTGTGCCTTTGTGCGTCCGCGTGTCCCGTGTGTCCCGTGTGTGTCCCGGCTCCCCCCGGTGTCTTTTTACCGGCCCACCCGGTGTCTTTTTACCGAAACTGTCTTCTGCTTCGAGAGCGGCGCATCTCGCGTAATGCCCGGTCCTTGCCGGGCATGAACCGTGAGCGCCATCCGCCGCTCGCGAACGCCGAAGCCGCGTACCTCCGCGCCGCCCGGCACGCGGAGGAGTGCCGCCACCGATGCCGTCAGACTCGCGCCCTCGCCGCTCCCGCTCCCTCGTCTGGGCGCCGTCGCCATGTCCGTCACCACCACCTCGCTTGATGGGGTGTGTGGTGCGGTTTGTGGCGACGCGTGCGTCCCGGGGTTGGGTGTGGACTGGCGCGGTTTGGGTGTGGTCTGGCGCGCGCGAGTCGGTGGGTGGGTTGGTTTTGAGGGGGTTCGGTTTGTGCGGTTCGTGTGTCTGTCCCGTGTGTCCCGGCTCCCCCCGGTGTCTTTTTACCGGTACCCTGTAGCTGACCTTTTAGAAGCGACTCCGTCAAAATGGCGTCGACGGTCTGGCGGTGCAACAGTGCGGTACCACTTGATCACCTGTAGCAGCTTGTTGAGCAGCCGAGATGGTGGCGCGCCCTCACCGTCGGGACGGACGGACGCGTTTGTCCGTGGGTCTCCTGCTCTTCGTCCTGAAGGCTGGGGACGCTCTGGCACCGGCAACGACGCCGGTGCCCAATGCAGGCGATCGGCGCATGCCTGTCACCGTGCTGACTGGCTTCCTTGGCTCCGGCAAGACTACGCTGATAAACCACATCCTGACGGCGCAGCACGGGAAGAAGCTGGCCATCATAGAGAACGAGTTCGGCGCTGTGGGAATCGATGATGCGCTCCTCGCGAAGAATGCGAAGCTGCAGGCGGAAGGGGAAGAAATAATAATCATGATGAATGGGTGCATCTGCTGCACCGTTCGGCAGGACCTCGTCCTCGTGCTCAATCGGCTCCAGGACAGAATTGCGTCCAAAAAGCTCAACATTGACGGGGTGATCATCGAAACGACCGGGCTCGCCGATCCAGCTCCTGTCGCCCAGACGTTCTTCTTAGAGGAGTCCGTCAAAGAGCACTTCCGCCTCGATGGCATCGTCACCATGGTCGATGCGAAGCACGTGGAGCAGCACCTGGATGAGGAGAAACCCGAGGGCGCCGAGAACGAGGCGGTCGAGCAGGTGGCGTTTGCGGATCGCATCTTGCTCAACAAGATTGACCTGGTGAGCCCATCGGACCTTGCGCGCGTCGAGAAGCGTCTTCGCGACATCAATGCGTTCGCTCCGATCGAGCAATGCATGCAGTCATCAGTGGACGTGGGCTCGGTGCTCGACCTCGGGGCCTTCGACCTGCAACGCACGCTCGAGATGGACGAGGGCTTCCTGGACACGGATGCCCATCACGCCCATCACGAGCACGATGCGACCGTCACAAGTGTCGCCATCTCCGAGCCGGGCGAGGTCGATCTCGTCGCCATCGACGAATGGATCAGCACGACGCTGCGCGACAGGGGTGGGGACATTTTTCGAATGAAAGGCATCCTGGCGCTGCAAGGTGCTCCGCAAAAGTTCGTGTACCAAGGCGTGCACATGGTCTTCAACGGCGCTTACGGAGATGAGTGGGCCGAGGGCGAGGCGCGCACCAACAAGCTCGTCTTCATCGGCAAGCACTTGGATGCGGACGCACTGCGAGCGGAGTTCAGCGCGTGCCTGTATACGCCCGAGATGGAGGCGAAGAAGCTCGCGGCGCTGCGCTTCCAAATCGGGGACGAGGTACAATGCATTCTTGTCGGTCCCGACTATGCCTCGGAGCCCACCTGGCGCAAGGGCAAGGTCGTGGCTCGGATGCATAGGGAGGAGGGGCTGGCCGGCGTCGCACCGTACCGCGTGCAGCTCGATGACGGTCGCTTCATTGTGGCGCCGCTCGACACCGACATGGTTATCAAGGTGCCACTGCGCTTTGAAATCGGCACCCCAGTCGAGTGTAACCTGGGCGATGGGTGGTACAAAGGCGTCGTCGTCGCACACATGTATCGCGAGGCAGGCTGGGCACCAGAAGAGGTTGCCCCGTACCAAGTGAAGCTCGAAGACGGCAGCCTGATCTTTGCGCCCCACGACGAGGACGAGGTGATCCGCAGGCCGCGGTTTGGTGTGGATCTTTCGTGAGGTGTGGTGCCCCGATGCCGTACCGAGTCGAGCTTGAACGGCGGCCGCATAATCTGGGGATGCCTACCGTACTCGTGTACCCTGACGCCGTGCCATGTAAAGACCCGGGGCAGCCGTTCACGATCCTGAAGGCGCACAGTAGTTTTACGCGTTTCACTAATTTTAATAGATCGTTACATCTGCTCATGATATGTACCGCAACGATCACTTCATCAACATCGCAAATACGTAGCTGTCCTAGCTGATCTGCTACCAAGATCTCCACTTGCGTAGTAGCGCAAACAACGATAGATCTCACCCGACGAGTTTACGCTGTGTGTGTGAGGCCGATAGCACGACTCGAAATGCCATGCTGTCGTTACCGTCCATATTGTTGTCGAGGGAGTGCTAAGGGAGTGCCCCGCGCTTGTAAGTTGTATGCATCTTCTTTTTGTTCTTAATGCATTCTGCGAGGACATCGTATGGCACTGCCTGGGTATCGGTGGCGCGTTCGCTCTGCACCGTCAACTGTGGCGGCAGCCGCCGTGGCAGTGACGATTGCAGGACGGTGTGCAACAGCGAGGCATGAGAGCAGAGTGGCGCGCTCGCATTCGTACCCTCGGAGACGAGAAGTAGGCATGAGATCAGACCCCGCATGGCGATGATTGGACGTGATTGACGAGAACCCACGAATCGTGCGGGAATCACGAACCGTTCTCCGCGACAAAAGTAAAGTTACATGCTGACAACCGCCCCAAACCCGTGGATTCCAAATTCATTCAAATGATGACATGACAAAGGCGCCCTTCCAGTAACGCCCAAAAGCGCTTGCTTATCGCTTTTACGTTCGGCCCCTATGCTTGGCCCTTGCCGCGTACACTTGCCCGCGTGCGCCGTGCCGCCGTGCGTCGTGCCCCATCTTCCGTCGGTGTCCGTGCGCTTGTGTGCTCTCCGACTACTCTCTGACCCCTGGACTTCCCCGCCGGCTGTTCCCATCCCTCTTCGACTTCCAGCTCCGCTCCTCAGTGCGTGCTCCGCCCCGGACCTCGTTCACGCCTCTCGTGCTCGCCTCGTTCATGCGATGCCGCAGCCCTTGGGGTCGTAGGCGTCAGCCGTAACGTCAGCCGCAGCGGCCGCCAGTTGCGCGCGTGCACCGCCCTGGGGGCGGCCGGCGGTGCGCATCGCCTTCTTGCCACCCTGCCCGCCATTCTCCTTGGCAGCGCCCTCGACGGCGCCCTCGGCCTCGAGCGAAGCGCCCTCGGCGCCGCGGTCATCGCCCTCCCCGTGCTCCTCTTCGTGCTCGCCATCATTGCCACAGCCGGCGCACGCACGCTTGCCAAGCTTGCTGTTATCGTCGCTGGTCCAAGTCGGTTGCGCGCGCGCACGCTTGCCGATCGTCCCGGCGGTGACTCGAGCGCCTGCAGCCGCCGCTTCGCAAGCCTGATGCACAGCACGCGTGATGAGCGGCGCCATCTGGAGCGCCTTCGTGCGCAGGTGGGCCGCATGGAGCGCACTGAGCGTGAGCTGCTCAGTCGATGTCGCCGCTGCCTTCGAGCGCGCGTGACGCTGCCGGTACTCGTGGCAAATGGAGCGCAGGTTGATGTTGGGGACGAGATTGCTAGTCGGGAGGACCTCGCGCGTGACAGGCGAGATGGGCTTGCCGCCTTGCTGCTTCCAATATGCTTCGATGGAGGCACGCTCGTAACTCTTTCCATCCGCCGCAATTACCGGATCCACCATCACCTCCATGCTGATGACGCATGCAAGCTCGGCCGGAGGGTCGTCCTGCAGGGAGCTCAGCCGCAGGTGACGCACCCCCGGCAACAGCGCGTCGCTCAGCGCCTCGCGAAGCGGGCGGCCGATGGCATCGTCGATGCTCGCGGCGCTCAGCAGGCGGCCCGGAGTGAACACGTGCTCAGCCACCGTGGCCAAAGGCAGCAGATCGAGGCGTAGGCATGGGGCGATGCGGGCGATGTCGGCGGCCGAGTGGGTGGCGCCCCACGGGGCGAGTGCCTCGAGCAGTGCTGCCTCCTCCTGAGCGAGCGATTCATCCAGCAGCGCCACCGCCTCAGCTGCTCCCTCGACAGCCGCTGTCCCCTCCGCCTCCGCCTTGGCCTTCGATTCGGCCTCCGCCTTCTCCTCTGTCGCCGCCGCCTCCGTCTCCATTGGCGTCACTCCTTGAGCAACTGCCGGGGCCGCTGGAAGCGGCGGTGGGATGCCGATGGGTCGCTGCTGGGCACGCGTATGGTCGTCGTCGACTTCTCCGTCGTTGTTGAGTAGCTCAGCCTGCTCCTGCCCGGCCTCCTCCTCATCGTCCTCATCGTCTGGCGGCTCATCGTCCCCCTCCTCGCCCTCCGACGCTCTCGAGATGTCCTCTGGCTCCGCCCCCGCCTCGGAGCCAGAGGCGGAGGGGGACCGCGTTGAGGCCGAGGTGGGCTCGCGAGACGCACGTCGAAATGCACGCACCGACTTCGTCGACGGCTGCACTGCCGCCGCCGCCGCGGCTGCCGTGCCTAATTGCTTCGCCATCGTCTCGGCCGCCGCCCTGGCCTTTGACTTCGCCTCGGCCGCCTCCACCTTATGCGGAGGCAGCGGTCGTGACGAGAGTAGCCGTTTGAGTGTGTCCACATCGAGCGAAGCCGCTCTCTCACGCACCAGGGCACAGAGCGTCGCGGCCGAGCGCACCGCATGTGGAACGAGCGAGGCGTCGAGCACGGTCGCGCGGAGCGAGTTGGCGGCCCCAGGCTTGGCTTCGAGGCGTGCGATGCACTCAGCGTAGAAGCAGATGAGCGCACCGATCGAGGGCGAAGCCAAGGTCGCCGGCGGCGGCGCCGCCGCCGCCATCAGTGGCACCTCGCCGCGCACTCGCGCGCTGTGGGCCGCCGCCCAGCGCTGTAGCACGGCGAGGCGCAGGGAGCTAGCGCGCCGCGTGAGCGACAGCGTGAGCGAGCACTGCGCGATCAGCATCTCGCGCTCCGTCTGCATTCTAGGCGGCGCGGCTTTGGGCTCGACGAGCATGTCCTTGATGTTGAAGTCGAGCGCGCCGCCATCAGGATGATGTTCAGGGTATATGAAGCTAGAGCTCATGGTTTTGACGCGCGTGGTATCGAGTAGGTTGGTGAGTGTGGCGCTCATGTCGTACGCCTCGATGCCGTCTAGTTGGGGAACGTCGAGATGAGGGAAACCGAACGTAGCCCTCTTGCCGTGCTGGGTGCACATGTAGAGCAGCATGCCGACCTCGAGTTTGCCGAGGGCACCCTCGGCATGGCGCGCAGTCGCCTCGGCTTGCAATTGCACAGGAATGCAAGTCACGGAGGAATACCCGGAACGGGAGAGCGGCACGTCAGCCAGCTTGACACTTCCCTGCAGACGCGGCAGCCGTTCCAGCTTCTCCGTGGGCAGCCAGTCGAGCACCTCAGCGAGCTGCTCTAGGCTGAGCGATGGCAAATGATCGGTCAGCCGACGCAGCGGCTGGTTCCCTACCGCCGCCTCGTCCTGCAACCCATCCTGCCCTTGCTCCCCCTTCTCCTTGGCCTCGTCCTCGTCCTCATTCATCATGATGCGTTTGAGGAGGCGAGGCAGCTGCGCACGCAAGCTCCGCGCGATCGAGCACTTGCCGCTCACCCCGAGGCTCTTGTCCTGGCCAGTGCACGTGTATTTGGGCCAGCGCTGCGTGATCGCGCGGAAGATGCGCACCGCCTCCGTGCTCGTCATCGATTCCGCATCGTCGTCATCGAACAAACAGTCGAGCACGACGTCGGCCGACGCAGCATGCTCGTCGAGCTCGAGCTTGCACGTGAGCTCGAGGTACTCAGCGAGGAGGAACCGTGAGTCAGTTTGGCCGCGTAGCTTGAGGATCGTAGAGCAGACGTCGTCGTCGCCAACGTCGTGGCCATTACCCGAGAGTTGTAGCTCTGCGTCGCCCTGCAGCAGCATCGCGAGTGCGCGGCGTGAGCCCGGCAGCGCGAGAGTCAGGTGCCCGTCGTCCTCGTCGGTCGGCTCTTCGAGGGGCGCGTACGCGACTGGCGCGCGGCGCACGTAGGCGGCGCGAGCCGTCGAGTCGAGCTCTGCGTACGCCGCCGCCGAAAGGTCGTGCGGATCGGCGTCGCGGTCGGTGCTCTCATAGCGCCAGCCATGGATGGGTGCCTTGCCCGTCTTCCGACACTTGGTTCCCGGGTGCACGCCGTCGGTGATGGTGCGCGGGCACTCGGCGGTCGTGCCCTGGTTGCGCACCGACTCCACTGATGCCCGGTTGATGACCATGGAATCACCATGCTGACCGGTGAGCTCGCCGGCGAGGTGACTGCATCCTCCAAACGAGGTGACTGCATCCTCGAGCCGCTTCTTGAGGCGCTCGCTAGCGAACAGGGGCGCGGCGCTGTCTGCGGGCAACGCACGGCCGAAGCGGGGGGCGTCGTCGTCGCGCTCGGGCACGAGCAGCAAGTCTGGGTGGAAGGATGCGCGATGGAAGCGCTCCTCCATGGTCCAGTCGCTCGCGTGGGCCGCGCGTGCGTGCGAACTATTTCATTCCGTTCATCCGTTGCATGCGATGATTATATACGAACACATGTCACATCCAACAAGTTCCTTGTTGTGTTGTGTGTCTCCGATCCCCCTGCTCCCGCTAATTCAGTCCATTAAAGCTCACGGGCGCTCACTCAGCGCGCCCGTGAGCTCTGCCTGCCTTGCGTGCTTCTTCGACTTCCCGGAGGACCGCCGCGCAGCCCGAGCACACTGGCTGCCCCTCGCGCCACTGGCCCGAGGCGGCCGCCACGGAGGGTGGCCTGTTCTTGCGCACGCACTCGCACAGCGGCACCATCCACTGGTACGCAGACGTCGCGCGCACGCGCTCACGCTTGGCCGCGAGCTCCGCCCATCGCGCCGCCCGCGTGGGCGCCCACTGCCGGAGCGCCATCGTGTAACGCCACTCGCCATCGCCAAACGCGTTCCGGAGCTCTTCGGCGACGGCGGGATCTCGCCGGCGGAGCTCCTCGCGTGTATTGAGGCCGCAATTGACGTCACAGCGCACGCTCGCCTCAAACCAAGCCTGTGCCGATTCGGCCCAGTACTCTGACGAATTCGAGCCCATGTACGACTCTGCGTCGATGAGACCTCGTCGGAGCGCGTCGGCGTGCGCGGCGCGGATGCGAGCGCGCGCCGCATCATCGAGCCCAACGTCCATCACGCAATGTGCAAACTCATGCACCAGGATGGACTCGAAGGGATACTGATCGTGACGGCGCCGACGACGCAGCTGAGCCGAAGGAGAAGGTGCCGGCGCGCCGCAGATGACGCATTGGCACTTGTCTTGGCACGTGTCCAATGAGGACTTGTCCGCTGAGGCGCCCGCGGGGGCTTTGGACTCGTCCGCCGCCCCCGCCAAGAGCGCGGGCGCGGCAGCGCCGGTTGCGCCGTCCGCGTCGATCGCCATGCTCACCGCCGCCGACGCCGCCGACGTCGCCGCCGACGCTACCTCCGGCCGGTCGACTGGCAGTTCGGGCTCGTCTTCGAGCAGGTTCTCCTCGCCCACGGAAGAGACGGGCACGGCCGGATTGCCGCCCACGCCGCGCGTCGTCGCGTCGTACGTCCAGTCGCCCTTGTTGGCGGCAGAGAGGAATCGGTGCTCGGGAACATCGGAGGTGAGCTGCGCGCGCCCGATGACGGCCACCGTGCACCCGGCCGCCCTCATGCGCACGAGCACGTCCGCTGGAGTGTCGCGCAGCATGCCGCCGATCACGTCCGCTGCCGCCTGCACAGCTTCCACAGAGACGCACACATGGGCGCGCACAGGGATGGAGGCGATGCGGACGCAGTGATGGTAGAAGCCGTCGGTTGTGGACGCGCTCGCCGCCTCAGCCTCGGCCGGCGCACGGCTCGAAGCCACCGGCTGTCCGATGCAAATGCTCAAGTCGGTGTGCACTTTGCACTCAACCAGCGTCACACCGCCGTCGACCGTGCGGCAGTGCCACTCATGGCCAGGAAACGTCTGCTGCGTCGCCCTTTGGCCCGCTCGGATGTTGGTGTACGAGACCTCCTCGCGCGTCTCATCGTTGATCCACAGAAGCTGCACCTCTCCGGGCGTCTCGTTGATCACGGTGAATCGCACGAGCGGCTCGGCCATTCGCGAAGGGCGCCGACATGGGCGCTGCTTGAAAGGCCCGTCGGTCACACCTTAGCGATAGAGGCCCACGTGCTTGGGTCCGGGGAGCCGGGGAGCCTGGATGCGTTGATCTGCATAAAATATGGGAAAGAATCTATGAACATTCCAAGAATCTATGGGGTCAGCGTTAATCGGGGTATTGCTGCAGTTCATCGGGGCGGTCGCCATGATGAGCAGCCCCCGCTCGCGGACCGGCCACTTGAATCTGCTCGCGCCTAAAGCCGGTATGATAGCAATCTCGATGGTGGTGCCCGAGCTGATTCCTCACGGAAAGCTTCATGTATCTGCTGCCGACACCTTCAGTGTTTTGTCATGGAACTGTCTCCTCCCGAATTCGGAGGACAATTGGTGGTGCGAGAAGATGTATCAGAGCCATGTGCCCGCGGACGCTCGACAGTGGCCGCATCGTCAACAGCTGATCAAAGACCGGGTGTTGCTCGCGGATGCTGATATCGTGTGCATTCAAGAGGCCGCGGGCGGCACCTTCGAGTCGGACTTTGCATTCATGCGAGCGCAGGGTTACGAGGCGGTGCTGCACCAAAAGTTTCGATTCCGTTGCGCCACCTTTTATCGGCCGACGGTGTTCGCGCTTCAGTCTCAGGCGCACGAGGACCGTGCCCTGGTCACGTCGTTTCGCTGGCTCGGAAGCGCCCAGAGGACCTTGTACCTCGCCAACGTGCATCTGAGTGGTGGAGCCGCGCCCGACCGCCGGCTGCGTCAGATCCATGGTGCCACGGAATGCATCCGAAAATGGTTGGCGAATAACAAGCCGAAGCCGCAAGGACGACGGGGCAGCGCTGTGAGGCGAGAGCAGGAGGAGGGGAGAGAGGATGAGGCCCGAAGAGCGGCCGGTCCTGCGCGTGCGGGCCATGGCGAGGAGCCTTCGTCCCCGGAGCCCCCGTGCGTCCTGATCGCGGGGGATTTCAACTCGGATGGCAACACCGCCGTACGGACGCTCCTGGTCGACGGCAGCGTGGAGCCAACATGGCGCGAGCCTCAATATGCCGACATGCAGCTAACGTCGAGGCGCCGAAGCCATACGCTGGGTCCCTTAGCAGACGCCGGAGAGGTCGCGTACGGCCAGAACGTGTGCGATGGCGACTGGGGTGACTGGGGCGGGCGGACCTGCTATGCTCGCTATCGCGCACGCCGCCCCGCCACATACGTAGTCCCTTCGCTCGCATCCGTCTTCCTACTGCGCTCACCGACCTCAACAAACCGGCAGCAGCTTGTCGCCGATAACGAGGTGCTGGCACGCCTGACGCAGCATCGAGAGAGCCCACCGCCTCTGAGTCCGCCGCGAGAGCTCTCGGCAGAGGACCGTGCTCTGTGCGAGACGACTCCAGGAGCAGACTTGGCGTTTGTGACGGCGTGCCGCCGCGCCTTCGACGCCATCGATGCCGACCGCGGCGGCTCGATCTCCGCGGCTGAGCTGCGGGAGGCTCTCGAGCGGCTGTCCGTGCGCAACCTCGCTGGCGAGGAGCCGAGCGCCGTCGACGTGGAGGCGATGCTCAGCGCCGCGGACACGGACGAGAACGGTACGGTCGACTTCGCCGAATTCGTGGCCATCATCCTCGCCACGCGCGGCGGAGGCGACACCGGCAGCGGCTGGTGGGCACGGTTCCTGGGTGCTCTGCGCGGCGGTGAAGGCGGCGGCTCGTCCAGTGCGGAGCAGGAGCTCGTGCGCCTCGAGACCGAAGCAGATGTCGAGAACCTCATCGCGCGCTTCACACCCACCCTCCGCGCCGCTCTCGATACCCTATTCGATCGGCTCGCAGCCGCCTCACCGGGGACGCCGGCGGCAGGCGCTACTTCGAGCTCGAATTCAATCTCGGAGGATATGGAGCGCGTCATCCCAGAGAAGGCGGCGCTCGCATGGCTAGAGCTTGTCAACCGCGAGCTGGGACGTGGTGGCACGTACCGTAGTGTAATGGCTGCGTTCGAGCAGAGCCCCACTGGACGGCGCGAGCTCACGCGGCGAGCGTGGTATGGCGTCTTCGCACGCGAGCTCGGCGAGGGCAAGTGGTGGCAAGTCGCGTACGATCTCGACGTCTCCGGAGTCACCGTGAGCAGCATGGAACTCAGCGTCGGGGGTGGCACTTTCGGTGGGGCCGCGCAGAGTCGCGTGGTGGACGAGCGCCGTGGCGAGCAGGGTGCGCGCAGACCGTCGGTCAGGACGCCGCGCCAGGCTCCGCGCCGCCATTACGAGGCGTGGCTCGATTACGTGTACTACAGCAGTAAGGGCCTCAGACTGGTGGGTTACCAGGAGAGTCTCTCTGAAGAGCAGGCACAACTCATCTATCGTGATGGGGACGCCCTGCCAAACGCCTGGCATCCGAGCGACCATCTCCCCGTCGGCTGCGTGTTCCAATGGGCCGATTCGAATGGGTCCGGCCCTACTGTATGAAATACCAGCAATGTGGTCATATCGAGTGGTCATGTATCACGACCTTTCACGAGCTATCACGTGTCCGCACGATGTGCGGGACCGGGAGCCGAGGCACCCCGGACCGCGATCCGACCGTGGTTTTCCGCTGAGGTCGAACAAGGTTCCTCCGAGGTCGAGGCGTCGAGCGTGCAGCGTCGGCCGTCGCATGCGATGGAGCGCGTCGACTGATGTAAGAAGCCGGCCCGGCCCCTGATGGCTTTCATCAGTGTTCAGTCCCGGCACTTGGCTGTTGACCAATTATACTACCGTACACGCTTTGTATGCCTGGGGTATCCCTCTCGCCACGTGCACGCTGCCGATAGGCGTGTTTTACTTACTCTTACTTACTCGTAACGCCGCGGGATCCGACCGCGCGCGGATCGGCTCGATGACCCCCGCGGGTACCGTCTCCGCTCTCCCGTGTGGCGTGTCCCGTCTCCCGACCGGACGGGCGCGCCCGCGGCGTCGAGGACGCCGTGAAGGCGGTCCCGCGCCGCGGCTTACCGTACGGCTTTTAGTCCGTAGCTGACGAAGCATCCGAGACGTCCGCGCGGCTGACAGCATCCCGCCCCGCGGGCGTGCACGGTTAATAAAACCTCGTTATTTTTACGTCTGATATATACGTCTAGATGTTGCATCGAAGTCCTGATAAATTGAGAATTGAGGTCATTTGTCAAACAGCGGAGCCATCTTAGGCTCCACCTCTGCGTCGGGCACTCTCTGGCATCCGTGTGCCACGAGGTATACCCCCCACCAAGGGCGGGACGTGCGCCCACCACCGCGTGATTGGCCGGCTGCACGGTGAGCAGCCCAACTGGAGGCTACAGCAGAATAGGTTGAGTCCTTCAGGTCCCATACGACCATGGCGTTTGTCCTTGCCAATATCAGCAGCTCGTCAAGGGCGCCCTGGGTTGCCAATGACCCTCGCCTCGTTACCATCTTGCCGCGACGCTCGGCCCCTAGCATGATGTGCCTCGGCGGTGGCAGCAATACATTTGCACCTAGTGTGGCGTTGGCTTCAGCCCGCACTGCGTGGTTATCAGCAGCAAGGTAGACTCGAGAGGGGGCAGCCTGCTCGCCGTCTGCCTTGATCTGAGCGCGAACTTTTGCAATGCAGTCTAGGAAGCCGAAGTCGCGCAGAATGTGCTCGGGCGACGGTACAGACGCCGCGGCAGGTATACTCTGAAGTGTGGCATTGAGCCTTTTCACGGTGTACGCCAGCAGAATGACCATGCGCACGTGCACCCCAACCACTGCAATGTTCGTGGTTCTGGACATGCTCTCGTCTGCCAGCTCGATACGCATGCTTTGCGGCACAAGCAAGTGATAAGAAAGCTCACCAAAGTATGGCACGACCTTGGCGTTACCGGCGTCATGCTTGGGAAGCTGGTGGTGCTGATGGCTAGGCTCATGGGCGCTTCCTGCTGAGACGGCAGTCATGGTTCTGGTGCAAGCGAGCCCGTGCGTACGCAGCCACTGCGCTGCAGGATGGGCAGCAACGTTCTTGAGGAGGGCAGGCGCAAAGTACATGTTGCTGCGCACATGGAGCACTGGACACCGCCAGGCTGCAACACGCTCACCCCCCGGTCCAGCAAATGTGAATTCGCGAGGATGCATCAAGCTGGCGAGTTGACTGCCGCCTTCCGTCCAGGTCTTACCCATGTGCGCTGTGCAGTTGCGCGTAACCTTGCCACCATCCAGCGCGACGATCTGTGCTTTGCCTTTCACGTGGCTCGACCACCAGGTCACTCTCGCCATGATGGCCCTGATCGTGCCCGCGCTTCTCGCCACCCTCTCGCCCTACGCAAATTTACGGAGTGCCGGTACCGTGCGCACTGCCGCCTCCTCCGGGAAGGCCACCGTGCTGACTTCAAAGCTGCCGCACGACCACCGCTCGGCGCAAGACGAAGCGCACGTGCACCTCAAGGGCTACAACGCCACAGAGCTGTACAGCGGCTTCTTCGAGATTGATGCCGCTACGGGCAGCAACTCTTTCTTCATCTACTCCACTCCCGTCTCGGGCCGTACAGACGCGCCCGTGCTGCTGTGGCTCAACGGCGGGCCCGGCGCCTCCTCGCTGCTCGGCTTCTTTGACGAGCTCGGTCCGTTCGGCATCAGCGAGAAGCTGGAGATTGAGCCGCGCGCCGTCGGCTGGGCGCTAGATGCTCACCTCATCGCCATCGACAATCCGCTCGGTGTGGGGTACTCGCACACGAGCGTGCTCGAGCGGATGGCGACCAACCAGACGACCGTCGGTGACGACCTGTACGAGGCTCTGCACCAGTTCTTCCAACTCTTTCCAAACCTGCGGGCGAATGCGCTGTACGTGACTGGTGAGTCGTACGCGGGGAAATATGTGCCCGCGTGCGCGTATACGATCCACGAGCGCAACCAGCTAGTGCCCGCCGATGAGCGCATCAACCTGGCAGGCATTGCGATCGGAGATGGCGCCTTCGATCCACCGACGCAGTTCACCGGCTTCGGGCCGTTGCTCTTCAATCTCGGGCTGGCCGACACGCGCGCGGCGAAGGTGTATGATCAGTACGACGCGCGCCTCACCGCTGCGCTTGCGGCCGGCGACCTGCTTGGCGCCTTCCGTTCGTTTGATGAGATGCTCAATGGCGACTACTGGGGCACAGATCGCACCTACTATCACAACACCACGGGCATGGGCAGCAATTACTTCAACTTCGCGCTTGAGCCGGGCGCGGCCAGCTTGACGAAGCGGGCGTACCCCGAGTGGCTCGCGCTCCCCGAAGTCGCGGCTGCGCTGCATGTGGGCGACACGCCCTATTCCGTTTTCAACCAGACGGTCGAGGATCGGCTCATGGCGGATTGGATGGTGGGGGTGGTGCCGTGGCTGCAAGTGCTGCTCGACAAGTATGACGTTCTCATCTACAGCGGCCAGTACGATGTGATTCTCGGGCCGCCAGGCACCGAGCGCGCGGTCGACAAGCTCGTGTGGAGTGGCGCCGCCGACTTTGGCGCGGCACCCACAGTCCAGGTCATTGATGAGCAGCGTGCGGACTTACTCGGGTATGCGCGCCAAGCGAAGTCGGCGTCGAACACCACGTTCTCGTATGTTATGCTCCGTGGATGCGGCCACATGGTGCCCACCGACCAGCCTGAGCGCGCGTACACGATGCTGCAGCGATTCCTCGTGCCCATGGCAGTCTTGCCGCCGCCCGTGCCCTCACCTCCGCCGGCGCCTGCCTCGGACGGTAACGACCTCAGCGGCGGCGCGTGGGCGATCATCGGCGCGGCTGTCACGATCGTCATTGCGGGTGCCATCGCAGCGCCCATGTACCTCGCCAGGAGGAAGTCGGTCGCTATCGGCCAGATCAACGCCGAGTCCCTCCTTCCGGCCCGTGAGTGATGTGTCTCTCAGCTGTCACAGTGGCGCGGTGGCGTGGCCCCCGCCGGCGCCCCCGCCAGTCCCCACCACTGGTTCACGTGCGTGTGTATCGTTCATATCGATATTCACATTCTGGCGAATTCATCTCGTCTCGACAGAGTGACGACGACACGGTCTCTCCTCCGCTCTCGTCTCGCGCCTCGTCGCGGTGGGGCGGGCGGCCGTGGTCATTCCAACCGGGGGTCGGATCGCAACCGGCCGAGCGGAGCCGCGGAGCGGGGAGGGCGGAGGCGCGAAGGCCGAAGCGGGGAACATGGAAGGGGACGGCGGAAGAAAACGCGCCGTCAAAACGCACGAACACTTTGACGCTGTGCATCCGCGACGCACGCAATGCGTGTCTCGATGCCAATATCACAGCACACCGTGTCTCTCAGCCGCTCGCGCCTCGCGCGGGGACAGAGGCTACAGGATGTCACGACTCCTACTCGCGTCGGAACTGCTGTGGGTCGGGGTCGCGTCGGAACCGTTGGCGTTACGGTCCGTGGGCGACGGCGTTAGCGCGTTACAGCGTTGCGTTACAGGCTGCTCGCGCGCTCAGCGGTGTCCAGCACACATGTTAAAAGACATGGATCCCATCACAGGGCAGATGCAGTCGAGCCAGCGCCACTCTCGATAGGCTCGTCGATTGGCTCGTCGATTGCAATACGCTGAAGCGCGTCGCGTCTCGTCCCGCAACGGCCTCTAACCCAGCAGACGGGCCGAGCGGACCTCGGAGCTGCGGCAATGCATGCGGCAAGACTCCAGCGACAGCCGGGAGGCGCATGCATGTAGCATTCCCATTGGGCATGCATGCAGGCATGCATGTAGCACTCCCATTGGGCATGCGCATCGGCAAGGCCGGTAGACTCGCAGGTAGACTTGAGGGAATGCTAGCACTCAGCGAAGGGCCCAAGCGCAGCCCAGCGCTCAGCCCAGCTCCAGTGGGTCCAGCGTGGCCGACGGCGAGTGTTGCAGCTCGCGCTTGGAGCTGCGAGGCTGGCGGGCAATCCCGCGGAGGTCCTCGAGGCGCCGAGCCGAGCACCGCCGGTAGGGCCGGTAGGGCAGGTAGCGATCGTACGGGGAGGAGCGTTGCCGTCAACGTTGAATTAATTCCGCCGATTCCGCGCGCCGCGAGCACGTCATCCCGTGCGTACAGCCGCAGCCGTCCCATGACAGCCTGCGTTGCCGGCTGCAAGTCTCCGATGATGTTACCCGCGGCAGGAGCGTTGCTCCGTCGCACACGAGATCCGGAGGAGCAGTACAGGATCACCACCTTGCCATCGTCAACGGCGCGGCGCAGAACGGCTTCGAGACGGCGGATGACTGCTGGGACCAGGTAGGCGTATATTACCGTCGCAGCCTTCCACTCCGGCAAGTCTCGTTCCAAGGCCGTTTGGTTCATCATGTCAAACTCGAGAGCCCTGACGAGGTGCGAGACGCCTGCGGCTTCCGCAGCGCGGCGTGTATCTTCGAGGCAGCTCGCGCGCACATCCACGCCCAGGCACTTGCAACGGCATCGGAGAGCTGCATGCACGAGCAGCCTGCCGTCTCCGCAGCCAAGATCGACCAAAAGATCGTCCCCCTTGACGGAAGCGAGATGCGTGATGACACCAAGTAGGTGCTGCTCCGTGCCGACGACTGGCGCCACTGCAACTGGTTCGTGGGCACGTGGGCTGCCTTTTCGACCGTCTAACTCAGGTACATCCACGTCGGCTGGACATCCATGTCGGCTGAGGGCTTCCATGTGTCGCGCGAAGAGGGGTCTTTTGAGCGGACTCTTTGAAACTTGCGTAGTTTGCCTTCCAAGTTTGGCAATACGGATATCGCAATGTCGACCCCCATCCCCCGAATGGATCCCCCTTGCCCACAGGGTAGCGCGCTCGCATTTTGTGTCGGATGGTGGCGGGGTAGCTCATTGGGATTCCTTCTTGATTTGTAAATAGGGAGGCGAGTATGTGACGCCGTGCGAAACGGCGTTCGGTCAGTTCGGTCAGCATTCGGTCAGTGTGAAGCCGGAGCGAGCACAACACTGTTTCTGGTCGCGGGGCCCTCCGCCCGCCGGCGCCACGGCGCTCGCCACGGCGCTCGCGATGGCCGAGGTGCAGTTTAGGTGCAGTCAAGCGCACTCAAGGCCGTGTTACCCTCCCGTCAGTCATCGAAGGCGGCCAACCCGGGAATCTTCCAGCACGACACCCCGGTGCGATGTCGGCGGCCTGGGAAGGGCTCAGAGCCTGTGAGCGCCTTATCGGTGTAGGTGAGCACGGAGAAGCCCCAGGTGAGGCACGACGAGCGCTTCCCGCGCATGCACGGATTGTGCTTGGCCGGCGCGTCGTAGGGCCCGTACGTCTCCGCAATCCGGAGGAAGCCTAGCTGCTCAAGACGGCGCATCACGCAGCCGGGCCCAACAGCAATGTCGTCGATGACGACTCGCGAGGCAGGCGTGAGTGCGGCGCGCAGGTCGCCAAAGTCCTGGTGCGCGCCCGCCTCGCCGTGGTCGCCGTCGATAAACGCCAGGTCACAGTGCGAGCCGTTGCGTTTGAAGCCCTCGGCCCATGGCAAGAGAGTCTCGTGAGAGGATCCGGCGTGTACGTGGAAGCGGTGACCGAAGCGCAGCTGGAGGAGCCTGACGACGGGCTCCGAGTAGGGCCAAGCGAGCAGGTCGAAGGAATGCACCGTGAGCTCCGGGTTGGCAAGCAGCATCGCCGCAGCCGAGTGCCCGCCGTTGAGCCCCACCTCGCAGTACGTCCGCAAGCCAGGCTGGCGCACGAGCTCAATCATGCGACGGATCTGGAGTTCGCGTACGTAGCATAGAGTTGCTTGGGAGAGTGCATGAACATGATTGCGTCCAGCAAATCCCAGAAGACGAACGTGGCCGTCACTGCCTCCTCATGGCTCTGAGGCGCAAACCGAGGCACTCCGTACGGCAGGTTGTTGTCCAGTCGACGTGTCTCGAGCTGCGCAGGCAGCGGCGCCTGGCTCTGAGCGAAGTCGCCGCTCTGCTCGCGCTCGAGACATGTGCAGTTGCGTCTCACCGGCCTGCCCTCGACGGTGCCCTTTAGGTAGGAAACTGTCGAGCCGCAGTGCACATGCTGGCTACTGCATATAAAGTCTCCGCGACACCCCTTAGAGATCCACATCCGCCGGCCGCCCTCATAGCAGCCAAAGCTCTCGCCCTTGACACAGGGCCTCTTCGACGTCAGAAGCTTAAGCTCGATGCTGCATGATGCGCCGTTCGCAGCGACGTTGGCGACGTAAATAATCAGCATGGAAATAAGCGACTGCATTCCCGTACCCGAAGACGGCATGTGTTTCGACGGATCTGAATTGCCTTCTTTAGAAATTGGCGCGCAGGCACACTCCTTTGCTCTGTGCGGGGAACCCGTTACGGGATAGCTGCGGCGGCTAGTGACACTTTCACAAGTATGGCAGCAATGGCGGCCCCCAAACCCCTGCTAAGGGGGTAGGTCAGACCTACCTGACCTATCCGCTTACCGGTACCCAAACCTCCACGCTATGTAAATGCGCAAGCGGCCCTGTACAGGCCCTGTACTTCCCCCTTTTGCGGGTTGCCCTGCGCGCGAATCAACAAACAACACCGCCACCTGCGCTCAGAGCTTCAGCCACGCCGCCGCTTTCTGCTTGACCAAGTTCGCATGGCCGTCGCCAAAGGCCCTGCCGCGAAGCGAGACTCACGCGCGCAGCTGAGCAGGCGGTGCGGACCTTGAGCAGCGTGCAGGCTGACGTGCAGGCTCCGGTGGCAAGCGTCTTCGGAGCCGGCGAATCGGGTCGAGGGCTCGCGGGAGCCAAGCTCCGGCTTCGACCACAGGAGCAGCGCGCACTTGGCGAAGGCGGGGCGCTCGGCACAGCGCTGCATATATTTGACGATGTTGGGCGTGCCGGCGAGCGACGCCCGCCCGAAGAAGATAGGCACATAGTTGAGGTACGAGGCCACGGCCACGTCGGCTACCGAGAACTCGCCGCCGACGAGCCACTCGCTCTTGCCGAGGATGGATTCAAGGACAGACACAGGGCGCAGATCAGGCTTGTCCATCGACGTGCCTGACATGCCTTTGCCGAAGCAGAGGCCGTCGAGCTCGGAGTTTGCCCAAACCACCCACTTAGTATACCCTGCGCGCTCCTTTGCGTTCGCCGCCTTACCGTAAGCGTCAGCAAGGTAAAGTAGAATTGCGCCCGACTCGAAGACCTCCACACCACCGTCATCCGTGAGGAAGGGGACCTGCCCAAACGGATGGTTGCTTGGCCGCGGAGCCTTCATCGTGAGCTCGATGCCCGCTTCGTTCGCGTACCAGTTCACGAGCGGCGAGCGCGACTGTTCACAAGTGCATCAGCCGGAGGGGCGGCAGCGGCGGTCAGCGATTGTGTGTGCAACTACTCCAGTGAATACAAGGCACCAGGACTGTTTGACGCCGATGCACACCTGGTCCGAGCCGTGTAGAACTGGACCCATGGACATGACTCCTGCGCGCGAATATATCGGCCGGAGCTGCAGTCCGACCGAGAACGCAGAGGAGGCCGCCAGACACGACGTTACCAGGAAGGTCTTCATGTCCGATCACCGACGCAATCTCGCGCACCCGGCGGAGGTCAAACGGGGTCCTCCTCGGCGTGATGAGACTTCCGTGGGTAGGTCAGGTGGGGAAGCCTAAGGATGTTCGGGACGTCTTCTGTATAAAGTTTAGTCAAGTTTGGACGCACACCGACGACACCGACGCCGCGGTGGATGCTGCTGCGCGCCGCCGCATCACGACCATCGCCGCTGCGCCGGCTACGAGTGCAGCTCGCGCGGCGCTTGAGCACCGCTGCCGTGGAGCCGGAGCCAGAAGTCGGCCACTTTGTGGGAGCGCCGACTAGCGAGCTCGTCTCTGAGCTCAAGTATTTCTATCCTTTCCGAGACGCGCTGCCTCCAGTGATGCCCACTTACAGGGTGATCGACGACGAAGGGGTACCACTCCCGGGTACCGAGCTTCCGGACCTGGATGAGGAGACGTGCGTCAAGATGATGGAGACGATGGTCAACGTCAATGAGTTTGACCGCGTCTTCAACGACGCGCAGCGGCAGGGCCGGCTCTCCTTCTACTTTACCAACCGCGGCGAAGAGGCGCAGGCGGTGGGGAGCGCGGCGGCGCTCGCGCCCACCGATTGGGTCTGGCCGCAGTACCGCGAGCTCGGCGTCATCTTCTACCGCGGCTACACGTTCGAGGAGTGTGCCAACCAGTGCTGCCACAATGAGCTCGACCAGACAAAGGGCCGGCAGCTTCCCATGCACATCGGCTCGCCGAAGCTGTCGTGCATGTACGTCAAGTCGAATCTGGGACAGCAGGTGCCCGCCGCCAACGGCGCTGCCTTCGCGATGAAGAGGCGCAAGCAGAAGGGTGTGGCGATCACGTACTTTGGCGAGGGGTGTGCCTCCGAAGGCGACATTCCCTCGGCGCTCAACATCGCCGCGGTGCACGGTTGCCCAACGATCTTCTTTTGCAGGAACAACGGGTACGCGATCTCGACGCACACGGACGATCAGTACAAGTCCGACGGCATCGCGCCACGCGGCGTCGCCTTCGGCATCCCGTCGATCCGCGTCGATGGGAACGACATCCTCGCCGTGTACTCTGCGACCAAGGAGGCGCGGCGCATCTGTATCGAGGAGGGACGGCCAGCGATGATCGAGGGCATGTCGTACCGGATAAACTCGCACTCGACCTCGGACGACGATTCCAAGTACCGCCGCTCCAAGGCTCCCGTCGAGGGCTTCGAGGGCGACGAGCGTGCGTACTGGGAGGCGCGCTCGCCTATCTTCCGATTCGGAAAGTACCTCATCAACAAAGGCTGGTGGTCTGTCGAGAGGGAGGCGACGCTGCGCAAGGTGAGCCGCAAACGCGCGATCACGGCGCTCAACGACGCCGAGCTTCTTCCCAACCCGCACGTCAAGCATCTCTTCACAGACGTGTACGACGAGTTGCCATGGATGCTCGAGCAGCAGCAGGCGGAGCTCAAGGACCACCTGAGCCGCTACCGCGAGCACTACCCCGAGATCCCACAGAGGCAGGTCGACTCGCTCTGAGGAGCTGCCTCGGAGGGGCTTGTCGAGTGGGCCCGGGAGCGCCGCAGCGGAGCGCGACAGGTTCGGCTGTCCCTCTCCCTGTCGAGCTGCATATCTTGCCCTCCTCTCTGCATTCGGTTGGGACTTTTTCAACTGCCAAATGGACTTGCACATCTGCAGGGCCTTGCGGTTTGCGTGGGGCTCGAGCCACCATGAGCGCCGTTGTGTTCGTTCTCAGATCAGAGTGTATGTTTACGGTTTACTAAGTACAAATACTGTGAGAGGCGAACACTCTGCCTACCGTATCTGCAGTATCGGCTCGCGAATGGTACACATCATCGAGTAAGCCTGTTGGGGGAGAGAGTCCTTGTGCCATGTGGCAGGCGACATCGGGCTCACTCCTCGCTCTCCGCGCGCTCCGCCTTTAGCTTGCGGAGCTTGCCGCCGCGGGGACGAGACATGCCGAAGCTCTTTGCCTTGCGTTTGCCCTTGGCCGTGCGCTTGTCGCCGCGGCCCATCGTGACCTCGCCGAGGCGCGACACGGTCAAGAGGCTCGAAACGGCGCTGGATGGCATCATGGTTGGTGGCGCCGTGAAGGCCGCCACGCCGCTAAGCGCGGCGAGAGCGATCAGCAGACGGAAAAGCATGGTCGCGTCACGAAGATTTCGTTCTCGCGAGGCGAGCTGGAGCCCGTTCACATTCACGTTCAAGTTCCATCAAATACTTGTAAGCACGAAACAAATCTACACGGAAAGGGCGGACACGATATGTACGCGATGCGAATCCCCTCGATCGGAATGACGCAATCGGGAAAACTTGCTACTAGTACATGTTGCGAAGCCACACGAACCACCCCCTTCCATGGTGCGCTCTCTCGTCGCTCCGCTCGAGCCAAATGCCGGCTGCGGTAAGGCGACCACCTTCGTGACGCTCGTTACGGGCGCGCGCTACGCGACCGCAGCTTCGTGTCTGCCACAGATGCTCCGCAACGTCGGCTCGCTATGCCCGCTTCTGCTCATCTACAATGATGCCGACACAGCACTGCCCATGTCGCAGCTCGAGCAGGCATACGGCGCGAACCAGATGCTGCCCTTGTCGCTTCTCAAGGCTCGCTTCAAGCGGCAGCCCCCGCGGCCACGAGCGCAGGTGCCCGCAGCAGGCCGGCGCCTCTTTAGCAGCTCAGAGGCATACAATACCCACCTCAAGCTGTGGCTGTGGGCGCTGCCGACGACGCACCGCGTCGTCTACCTGGACATCGACATCCTCATTCTACGCAATATTGACGCGCTGCTCGATGTGGTGCCGCCCACACTCCCCGACGGCAGCCCAGGCCTCGGCGCCGTGACGTGCAAGAGTAAGTACGGCGAGCGCTTCTTCAACTCTGGCATCTTGGTATTGACGCCGTCGCTGCGCACGCTCGAGCGGCTGCTAGAGCTCGGGCGCTTCGCGTCAGCCCCGTGGAATGGGCACATTCCACGTCCAGCCGATAAATGGCCCGACATTTGCGCGCCGCGCGATGATCCATTCGCGGCCAAACGGCTCTTTCCGAACAACGCGTCGCACTCGCTCGCTGCGTGCCGGCAACACTACGGGCCTGGGCACACTCCGTCCAAGATGATCAAGGCGTGCGAGAGTAAACTCACCGACCAGAGCATACTTAACACTGTCTTCCACTCGCACGCGAGCCTGCCGCGCGGTTTCAATATGCAATATGGAGACTTGGACGCGAACAGCAGCGCGATCGTGCACTTTGTGGGCGAGCCAAAGCCTTGGAGTCTTAATGCCATGACGGGCCGAGGTAAAGAGCCAGCGCGCCGGAATGCGACCGCGAGGTGGCAGAGGCAGTGCGCCACAGTAATGGCGGCTTCGTTGAGGAATAGCAGTCGTTGAAAGTTGTAGATGCGAAACTCCCACGCGACGACCAGCGGAGGACGCCGAGCGGCGAGCGGTCCGCGGATCTGGCGGTCCGCGTTCGTGTACGTTTATGACGTAAAGGAAATTCAATATTCCGAAACGAACGCGACGTAGTCCGGCAGCGTTTTGGGAGCATGGGAGGCCCGAAATGCACACGGAGTCCGTGTGGCGGCCGGGGCACTGAGAGAGCCGCGTGACCCCGTGTATCTGACCGTGTATCGGTACCGGTACGTAGAGTGTACGTACTACGTAGACGCACTCACGCAGCATCTAGGCGAGGGGGTTTCGAGTTTTTTGAGTTTTGTCTTGGGGTTTCCATGGGAGTTGGCTTCGGGCTGGGGAGTCATATTCATACCCGGTACAAGAGATGCTTCAACCTTGACTGACATGACTTGACTTGACTTGACATTCATGGCGGACGGCACGGAGCTCGTGCTCGTCTGCAGTGGAGAAACAGCGTTGAACGTAGCAGTTCGCACGCAAGGGTCTGAGGAGTCTCCATTCAGCGTCCTCACCGCCAAGGGCGTCGCGCAGGCCGAGGCGCTCGCCTGGCGTCTCTGGCGGTCGGGCAACAAGCCGATCACCGCTCTCTACTCGTCTCCGCTCGGTTGCGCACAAGAAACGGCTCAAGCCATCCTTGCCGGTCGTCCTGCGACTGAACCGGCCGTATCCATGCACACGGAGGCTCGACTCTCACAGCTCAACTACGGCGTCATTGATGGCCTCAACGCGGAGGAGGTGAGTGTTCGCTATGCGGAGGTGGCCACCATGCTCGCGGCCGACGACAACTGGGCTCCTCCGGGCGGCGAGAGCTGCACCGAGGTGCGCAAGCGCGCCATGGCCGCGCTTGCCGCGATCGCGAAGCGCCACCCGGGCAAACGAGTCCTCGTCGTCACGCATGCTGAGGTCGTCGCCAACATCGGAGACGACATCACAGGCGGCAGCCGTGGCCTATCCATGAAGAATGCGGCGCTCAGCTTGATCCGTTGGGACCACGGCCGCTGGTCGCTGGTCCTCTGGGGTGACACTGGCGAGTTCTGCGTGGGATGTCGACCGGGCTATTACATCGTGGACACGGCGGCGGCGCTTAGGCTCTTGGGCGTTGGCGTGATGGCCGGGGCAGTGCTCGGCCTGGGCATCGGGGCAGTCCTGGCGCGTGGGCGGAGTCGGCGCTGAGGGCTGTGCGCGCGCGCACGGCGCACGTGTGCGCCGTGGGAAAGAGTGACTACTTGAGTAGTAGTGAGTAACTTTAGGCGTCGCACACGGAGTGCACAGAGAGCTTCGACAGACGAGCAGCCCCCGACTCACGCCTGAGGAGAAAAGCGGTAAAGCGCGCTCCGCGGGAAGCGATCGCAATTCCTCAAGGGAAGCGAGCGCGCGCCCGATTAGGAAATCGGGACGCGGTGCCACGCTCCGGGGGCCGCAAGCCAGGGCAGGGCCACACACAGGGGGCACGCACTAACACAAGACGGCAGGGACCGTCTAACAGAGCAGCCTCAGTAAAGCGTCAGGCATTTCCTTCGGACGCCCCCCCCTCGACCATAGCGAGACCCACGAGTAAGGGCGAGAGCTTAGAAGGAGGAGATGCCTGGTCGCGCTCGTTCATGAGGATTTTGCGAAAGGCGAAGAAGGCGGGGGCCGGAAGGGACTTGGTAAAGAAGTCGGCCACGTTTTCCTTCGTAGGGACGAAAGGGACGTTGATCTCGAAGGACTCAACCATGTCGCGCACGAAGAAGTGACGACGCGCCACGTGCTTCATCCGATCGTGAAGCTCGGGGTTGTACGAAACGTGGCGAGCGGCCATGTTGTCCGTACGAAGATCAGTAGGGCCGCGGACCGCGGACTTGTCGAGGCCAGCGACGAATTTGCGGGTATAGATAACATCCTTGGTAGCCTCGGAGAGCGCGACGAGTTCGGCTTCGCAAGACGAAAGAGCGACGCACTTCTGCTTGCGCGATCCCCAAGAGAGCGCCGCGTTGCCCCACATGACGACCCAGCCAGAGGTAGAGTTGCGAACCTCCCAAGATGCGTCCGAGAAGGCATGCAGGTCGGTCGATCCAGGGTCGAAGGTGATGCCGACGGAACGGTGGCGCGCAAGGTACGCGATGATGCGGTCTGCCTCCTCCATCAGCTCGGGCGTAGGCTTGGCTAGGCACTTGCATAGTTGGTGGACGGGGTAGGCAATATCGCAGCGAGTTGAGGTCGTGGCATACATGAGGGAGCCGATGCGCTCTTGAAACGGTTTCACGAGGTGCGGGTAGTCCACACCGGTGCAGGCGGCCGCGTCCGAGACGTGCTTGTCGAGGTTGCGCGAGTAAGGGAGCGAAGTGCCCTGCAGTGAAGGAGGTACGCCGCCAGGAAGGAAGCGTTCCACGAGCTTGTCAATGTAGGCTTCCTGGTGCAGCGTGATTGATCCGTCGGCGTTGTGGCGCGCTTGGATGCCAAGGAGGTCGACCATCGGACCCTCATCGAGGACGTCCCAGGTCTCGTTGAGCGCTTTGAGGAACGAGGCGCAGAAAGAGCTCGGAGGCGCGTTTCCCTTGTCGTCGATGTCGACGGAGTGCACGATCTGGAGGTTGTCCACGTAGAGGCCAACGACGAAGATCTCGCCGTCGCTGTCATCCTCGCGCACAAAGACGCACGGGTCAGAATCATCAAGAGGTTTGAGGCCTTGCGCCTTC
>Ga0210240_100058_pt1 | contig 67511 bp, 48 predicted proteins | sample ChrtobMetP5a_4mM_FD_155463 | JGI IMG/M metagenome (GOLD analysis project Ga0210240, IMG submission 155463) | Chrysochromulina tobin associated microbial communities from unialgal haptophyte culture, Seattle, Washington, United States - P5a_4mM | ecosystem: Host-associated > Algae > Haptophytes >...
CGCGCCTTCTTGCACTTTTCCGCCTCCGCAGCACCGGCCTCGGCGTCGCCGTCGGTGCGATTCGCTCTTGCCGTGGTCGGCATCGACCACGGGCGCCGCCTCGAAGCCCGAACGGGCCGACCCGAGCATGTCTGAAGCCGCCAGGGAGCCCGGCAGCGACGCTCCGGGAAAGGGGGCTCGCCCGATTGGCTCCCTGCAAGAAAGTGGAGCGAAAACAGACGGTGTGGGTGACGGTGGACCGAGTCGCGCGTGCCGCGTCTCGACTCTCGTCTGGCGCGGGCGCTCTGCTTAATAATTATCGTTTGATTCCATCGATGACATAACCGCCATGCATGCACCACCTCGTCGCATCACGAGGAGCGGATTCGCCAGAGACAGCGGTTCACCAGGCCGCCTCGGGACCAGCACATGCACGACGCTTCGGACAACACGGTACATTAGAAACGCTCCAGCTGCAACGCGCGATCACTGCGCGTTCACTGAACACTCGGCATTTGTAGTGGGGTGGTCCGTCGTAAAGATGTGACCAAGAGGTGGCCTGGCGGAGTGAAGAGGCAGAAGAGTACGACGATGCACGTAAGTTCCTTGCGCCCTAGGCTTCCGGTTTCCCCTCGTCCTTGACGAGGCTGGCGAGGTTGGTGGCCGAGTACGAGTGCATGAGCTCGACGAGGGAATTGGCCGAGCTGGAGCGCACGAGCTCGATGAGTGACGAGACCGAGGGCGACTCGCGCAGCATCCGCTCGCAAGGCAGGAGCATATCGGACCCTTCGGTCGACCACATCCCGTCCAAGCGGGCGCCCACCACGGCGCCGGTCGAGCGGTGCTGCGAACCACCCAAGGTCGAGTTCGCCTGCCCGAACGACGCGGAGCGCGACAAGGCGGCGAACGAGTGCAGGTGCTGCTCGAGCATGCCGCCGTCCATGTCTGCGAGGTTGGCGGCCGAGGAGGCATTGCGCAGCAACGAGCGCAGATTCTGCATGGAGGGATCCCGCATGAGACCGCCGAATGAGCTCGACGAGAGGTTCCCCGGCAGTAGAGCGCCGCCGTTGGCGCCTGCGGGCGCGCCCGTGACGTCCGGATCGGCCCCGCCGGAGACAGCCAGCCCGTCAGTGAGGCGGCCGGTAGGGGAGTCAAGTGCGGCGAGCAGCTGCAGCATCGAGGACGAGGCGGGCAGTCCGGGCTGGTTGACGAACCGCCCGAGTCCAAACAAGGCAAGTAGATCGGACACGGAGGACGAGGGGCGCAGGCCACTGTTGCTCTCGGCGCCCTGTGCGCCCGAAGCGTGCGGAGCGTGCGACGCGTGCGGAGCGTGCGACGCGTGCGACGCGTGCGGAGCTGCGGAGTGCGTGGAGCTGCCCGATGCGCTCCCTACGCCAGCGCCGCCGCTGCTGCTGCCGCGAGCGGCCAAGCCGCCCAGGGCGACGGCGGCCGCGGCGGCGTCGGCGCCGTGGCGAGGGGCGGGAGGAGGCCCCATGCGGAACCGCTTCACGGTCCGTCCATCGCCCGAGACGGCGCCCGAGTCCGCCACATCGGAGGCGCCGTGGTGGGCGCCGCGCGGCTGTGGAGGGCCCATCAAGCCACTCACGCTCCCCAGCCCTCCCGCCGACGACAGGCCGTCAAGGCTCGATCGACCGACTCTGTTGCTGAGCGCGGAGCCATAGGCGCCGTGGTGGGCGCCCGACGCGGCGGCGGCGGCGGCGTGGGCCGAGGACCACGAGGAGGAGGGCATCGGATTTGGCATCGGGGGCAGAGGTGTCGGTGTGGGCGTCGGCATGGACGGAAGCGCGCCGGAGGCGTACGAGGCGGACAAGCTTGAGCCGGCGCCGAGCCGATCACCCAACGGCCGACCCCCCAGGCCGCCGCTGAGGCTGTACCCGAGGCCGCCGCCGAGGCCGCCGCCGAGGCCGAGGCCGCCGCCGCCGCCGAAGCCGCCGCCGAAGCCGCCACCGCCGCCCAGGCCGCCGGAGAGGCCGCCGGAGAGGCCGCCGGAGAGGCCGCCGCCGAGGCCGCCGCCCAGGCCGCCGCCCAGGCCGCCGCCGCCGCCGAAGCCGCCGCCGCCGCCTAGGCCGCCACCCAGGCCGCCGCCCAGGCCGCCGCCCAGGCCGCCGCCCAGGCCGCCGCCCAGGCCGCCGCCCAGGCCGCCGCCCAGGCCGCCGCCCAGGCCGCCGCCGAGAGCACTCCGCGGCAGCTGTGCGGGGCCCTGGGACGTGCCACCCACTGGCGCCGCGCGCTTGCGGCGCGCACCACGCAGCTGTGAACGGCCAGTGGGTGGGCATGCGCCGATGGCGCGCACGTCGCGCTGGACTGAGGCCTCGGCCATCTGGCAGGGGCGGTGCATGGCCGCCATCTCTGCCGTGAGCACGTGAGGATTGATGTCGCCCCAAGCGAAGCGCGCGGGTAGGTCCATGATGGAGCGTGGCAGCTCCGACAGGTAGGGGAAGCAGATCCAGCGCTGGTCCGTGAGCGGCGGGCGCAGCTCGCCCCACGTGCGCAGCATGAGCTTGATCGCCGCCTCCACGTTGACTTGGCGCCATTCGGCCGCATCCGTCTCCAGCAGCGCCCACTGCTGCATGCGAGCCTTGAAGTGCAGGCGGCCGCAGCAGACGCCCGAGCGCGTCATCGCCACCGTCCACGGCACGCCAAACTCGCCCTCCATGATCACGTACAGCCATGACTCGGCCGCATTAGGAAAGACGGACGCAAGCGTCGAGGCGGACATGGAGGTCTCGGGATGTGTCACCAGCGGGCCGTGCGCGCAGCTCGTCGCGATTGCGCGCGCGAGCACCTTCTCCTCTTCGTCCACTACACCGCCGCTGGCGGCGGTCTTGTTCGCACTCGCGCTGACGAGACCGGGCGCGGCCGGGGCGCCCGCGGAGGACGACGCGGCTCTCTCGCCATTGTGGATGCTGCCGTCGTGGCTGCTGCCGTCGCCGCTGCCGTCGCCGGCCGCCTCGGCCTTCACCGCCGGGTCTCCCGTCGCGGCCATCGCCTCCACCACCGTCGGTTCCGCGTCAACCGCACTCAAGCCGTCCGCTGGGATGGCCTCGACACAAATGACCGCGGCGGCGCTGCCCGGGGTGGGGGGCGTCTGCGCCACAGTAGGTAAGCCGTTGGCCGCCAGCGTGACCTCACCAGACGCTGGTGCCTCCTCCGTGAGCGAGGCGGACGCAGCCGCCGGCGCGGGTGTGGAGATGGGCAGGGTCAGCGCCGGCGCCGCCGATGGCGGCTTTGGCGCCTGCTGTTGCTGCTGTTGCTGCTGTTGCTGCTGTTGCTGCTGTTGCTGCTGCTGCTGCTGCTGTTCCTGCTGCTGCTGCTGCTGCTGCTGCTCCTGCTGCTGCTGCTGCTGCTGCTGCTGCTGCTGCTGCTGCTGCTGCTGCTGCTGCTGCTGCTGCTGCTGCTGGTGGTGGTGGAGCTGGTGAAGGTGATGGAGCTGCTGGATCTGCTGCAGCGTCTGAAAGGAATTGGGATGCTGCGCCGAGGCAGCCGAGGGCGCCATGGCGGCCGACGCATGTGCTGACGCCACGTGCGGTGCCGCGGCCGATGGTGCCGCCGATGGCGCCGCCGGAGGCAGCTGCGGCAGCAGCTGCTGCGCTTGCTTCTGGAAGGCAAGCTGCTGTTCGGCGAGGGCTCGAAGGTAGGCAGCTTGGAAGGCGGCGATTTGGGCCGGTGTGAGCCCAGCGATGCCAGGGGCGGCAGCGGGGTCCGGCGCCGGCGCGGGAGCTCCTGCGCTGGCCGGCGGGTGCATGCCGGTGGGCGCCATGTCGGGCGCCATGCCGGGCGCCATATGCATGCCGCCGCTTACCAAGGGCGACGGCGGCGCACCAACGCCGGCGGGCCCCGTCGGCTGCGGCGGCGGCGGTGCAGAGACGGAGGCAGGTGCACCCTCGGAGGGGGGAGCGTCCTGTCGGAAGGGGCACCCACCACCGGTGACGAGCGGTGGCATCGTCGTCATCGGCAGCGGAGCACCGGTACCAAAGCTGGCCGCACGCCCTGCGCGGCCGTTGGCGTCGGACACCAGATCCTGCGAACGGATTTCGGGCGCGTGCGCCACGATGGGTGAGCACTGGCAGGCAAGAGGGGTAAAGGGCGCTCCGGCGGCGCGTGCGATCCAGAGGGTGGGCGCAGAAAGGGGGTGCCGCCCCTTAGGCGGCGGCGGCGGCCAAAAAAGGCATCGGTGATGGCCGTCGCACTCGCCGCAGGCGCCGCGGCGCACCGGCGAACTGGCGTGCGCCTTCGACTTGTCGAGCCGCGCGCCGACCGTCTTGACGCGGCGCAGCTTGCTGAACGCGCGCAGCTCGTCCGTCTTAGCGTGGTGGTTCAGGTCGAGCACGTCTGCGTGTGGAACGGTGCCAGCCGCCTGACGCCAATCCCGGTACTTGTGGCGCAGCTCGTTGACAGATTGGGCCTCCAGGGGGGTGGGAGGCGCGAAGAAGAGGTCCGCCAGCGCACCCGCCGCCGAAGCGCGGTCCGCTTTGTCTACCATCACAGACGTATTCTTACTCAGCCTCCGGCTGTCGTTCTTTGTGTGTCGTCAAAAATCTCAAAAACTGCTCGATACGGCGCGTTCGATCTCGATTCCAAATGTGTACACGACGTGCGACTGCGCATACGGATTGATCGAGATCATGGACAAGAGCGGGCGTTCGAAAAAACGTTGAAATGGGCGAATGTAACGGAATCGGAAGCGGGACGTTCCAATGCCTGCCTCGCGGGTGCACTACTGGCAGCCGTCTCGGGACGTGACTGCCTTTGCCCGCTTCGAGAACGCGCGCCAGCTGCTACCTGGGGTCTCCACCGCGCGACCCTCGTGGGACCAGAGCCGGGCGCGCGCTGGCATTCCTTTGGTGCCTCGGCTGCCTCGCGTTGCCGGTGGTGCAGGCGCGCCTCCGGTCCGCGCCGGCGCGCCCCCGGCAGGACGTGAGGGGCGCTCGGCCGTGCGGCTGCCCAAGCTAGGACATCCCGTTCAGTCCGTTGCCGAGTTTGTCGACGACCCCAATGGCGAGGCCTCACTGAAGCAGCTGCATGCACAGATGCGCGCCATGGCCGAGGAGCACGAGCGCCAGATGAAGGAGCTGCACGCGGGCATGCAGCATGAGCTCATGGCGCTCCGCAATGCATTCTCCCTCTCGGCGCAGCCGAGCCGGGTGCCGCCGCTGTCGGGCGACGCGTCGGGCGCTCTTGCACAGGCTCACGCCGCGCTCAGTCTCAAGGAAGCCGAGAACGAGGCGCTCCGGCGCCGGCTGAGCTATTTCGAACGCGAGGCCGAGATGGCTGAGGAGGAGCGCGCAGCCGCTGCGGGCTCCGCCGCCCTCTCGGCCGGTATCCAGCACGACCAGGTTGTCATGCTGCAGGCGCACGCGCGCGGGCGCGCGGCGCGAGTGGGCGCAGCGAGCGGCGCGCGCGCGCAGCATCGGATGCTGCCGGAAGCTCCGATGAACCAAGCTCATCAAGCTCACCAAGCAAAGCAAGCGTGGGAGGCGGCGGCACATGAGGCTGAGGAGGCGGCCGCGGCAAGTCGTATGCAGGCGCACGCGCGTGGCCGTCGGGCTCGTGCCGAGCATCGTTTTGAGCGCCGTACGGAGCGCCCGTATCATGCGGAGCCGGCCGAGGCAATCGCCGCGCCGAGCGGCAGCCTTGGGGCGCGCCGCAAGGCCACCCTCGCCGGCATCGACCTCCTTGAGGGTATCGACGACGGTCCGATCGAGGATCTCGCCGACTGGTCGGCTGAGGTAGCGGCAGCTACCTGCATGCAGGCCGTACACAGGGGGCATTCGGAGCGACAGCGGCGGCAGAAGGAGCGCGAGCGCCTTGCGCGGGAGAAGCACTCACTGCGAGCTCGCAGCTCACAACGTGGCGACGAAGACGACGAGCAAGCCCACGTCGCTGCTGCCACACGCGTGCAGGCCATACACAGGGGGCACTCGCAGCGCCAACGGCTCGCCACGCAGCGCGTCTCGCCGATGGCGAGCTTCGATGGCTATAGCCAACAGTCTGCTAGCTTCGACGACTTTAACGAGCAGGCCCACGTCGCTGCTGCCACACGCGTGCAGGCCATACACAGGGGGCACTCGCAGCGCCAACGGCTCGCCACGCAGCGCGTCTCGCCGATGGCGAGCTTCGATGGCTATAGCCAACAGTCTGCTAGCTTCGACGACTTTAACGAGCAGGCCCACGTCGCTGCTGCCACACGCGTGCAGGCCATACACAGGGGGCACTCGCAGCGCCAACGGCTCGCCACGCAGCGCGGCCCGCCGATGGCGAGCTTCGACGATCATGATGAAGACGAACCGTTTGACTCGCCGATGGACGAGCCCACTGTCTACGAGTACGACGCCGAGGCAGCGGCGGCCACGAAGCTGCAGGCTATCCAACGGGGGCACACCGGACGCACCAAGGTCGCAGCCAGGCGCGCCGATGCGAACGCGAGTCGCCTGACGCCACCTGACGCGTTCGCATAGGATGACACGGCATCAGCCGTCACTTCGGCCACAGTCAGTCATATCGCATATTGCATATCGCACGCGTCACCCGTGCCGAAATAGAATCCGCACAAACGAAAATACATAGTTTGTTCGACGCGTCTTGGTCTTCGCTTTATTTGGATCGCGGATCAGCTTCTTCACGTAACAAAAACCCGGGGCGCGGGGGGCGGGGTTCCGTTCATTGTGCCCTCCCCCAGCGTCAGCGCAAAAGGTCCCTCACCTCCACGTCAAGACCTGGCATGACCGAATAACCAAACGCAGCACCAGGAGGCAGCTTGGCCAATTGTTGAATCATCTGCTCCTTGCGGACAGCCGATCGTGGCGACAAGTCTGGCCATTTTCTGGCAGCAGCGGCCGTGGAGATGGCGAGCTGGCTGTTTCCTTTCAGCAACTCGTCGGTGCTTTGGCGCATCGATGGTGCTTTGGCGAGAGATTCCTTGCACTGCCCGTCATCCACGGCATCCTCGGTTGGCTTGGAAGCAAGGGCTGCGGCGAGCCTCCTGGCTTCCAGCTTGGCCTCAATTGCGGCGGCTTGCTCCTCAGCAACAGCAAGGACGGCGGCAGCTGCAGCAGCCTCGTAGGCATTGGACAATGAGGCGCTGTCGAGGATTGGGACCTCGCGGCGGCGAGTCCGTGGCGCTACAGGCGGATCTGATCGCCGCATGGGCGATTGCCAAGGTTTTGCAGGCGAGTGACTCGTCTTTCGATCAGGGCGGCGCTTCGTCGCCTGGTCTGCTGGTTGTTGCTGCCTGACTTCGTCGATACGTGGCAGTTTCCCAAATGAGACTACCGATGAAGTTTTCTCCACGAGCCTGTAGTTGATGGAGTTGAGAATGGATCCACCGAGCGTGCGCTTGACGGAGATCGGAGCGGATGCAGAGGAGGTGAGCGAGGAGGGCAACACGTGGTGCCGCGGCTCGCGCGCTAGCCCAGCAACAGCCAACGAGCCGTAGGCGCTCAAAAGTCGATTCTCTCTCGCCTGCCGGACGGCGGCGATCGCCTCTGCGTGCCGTCTGGATGCCTTCGACGCCGCTTGGACTACAGCCTCCTCAGCTGCTCTAGCCGCCGCTGCCTTGGTCGAGGTGTTGAGCTTCGGGACACTAGGCCGTGGGGCCTGCGTCACCTCCGTTGCCTCTGAGACCTCGCCATCGTCAGGTTGTCTATCTGGGCTGGTCGCGACCGGGTCTATCGAAGCCGAAGCCACGGCGTCGTCTTGAGGGCGAGCGTCGAACTGCTGCTCTTGCGCCGCCTCGCTCTCAGCAACGACACCCGCCGCAAGACGTGCACGATGTCCTGGCACATGTGAGCGCCCTCGCTGACGCGGACGTCGTACGCCAACTGGAGAGGCATAGGTCGGCTCAGCAGCGGGCACTCGAGACTTGGATGGGCTAGGATGATCAAGCCGAATCTCTTCGACATTGGCCTGCACGATGGATCGCCACAATGATGCATCTGGCAAAGACGCCAAGCGTTGTATGGTCTCCTCCTTGAGAACGGCCGAGCGCGGCGACAGTGTTGGCCACTTGTTTACCGCGGTCACGCGCGACACAATAATAACATTGTCCTCGGATGCTGGGCTCTTGTCAATCATCATGGCCGCTGCGGCCACATCAGCGAATCGTCTCTTGTGTCGGAGGCTGTCTCCCTCACTCACATCGGCGGCGGAGGCTGTCTCATCGACGGAGAGGCTGATCCGCGCGCGCGCAGCCTTCCATCGAATGCTCGGTGTGCTCGACGAGCTGGGGAGCACCCTCTGCCGTTGTGGTTCGAGCTCTAAATCGGCGACCCGCTGCAAATTGGGTAAACGTGGGAGGAGTGGGAGGAAAGTGGGCTCGTCGGCCATGTTTGTGGTCGATGAAACCGTCGCGCCGTAAAAGGCGCGAGGTGTGCAATGCCTCTCATCACGTGGTCTACGGTACCTATTGTCGCATAGCCGTTGCAGGCGTATCGAGGGAAAGCGTCACGTCCTGAAACGGTTACCGGTACTGAACGTGCATACTCTCGTCAGTCTTGGTCTTGCGTGTTGCAAGAGTTCGAAAGTAGCTCCTCAGATCCCCCACAGGCGATCGAGAGGGAAGAAGTGGGCGATGACCGCTTGCACTAGCTTTTCCGACACAACCCAAAGAAGGGTATCACAACAGTGTGACCATACATGGTATGGCAGTCTAACCAAACATGGTAAGACAGTATGCATGCATCTACTAAGAGATGTACCGACCCCTCCCCTGACCTAAGCCCACACCGGCCCTACTCATAGGGGAGGTCTTGCTGGACCTCAGTCGAGATCAAGTGAGTTTCCCCACTTGTCTCGCGACATTGCGGACTTGCTTCGATGCGGCTGCCTCTGAATTTCCCGGACTTCTCCCTCCCAGGGCAGCAGACGCCACAGCTCAGCGTCGGCGAGGGCATGCGCGTAGCGCAGTTGGGCTTCGGAACCTGGTCGTGGGGCAACAAGCTGCTGTGGGGCTACGACGAGGCGAATGATGCAAAGCTGCAGGAGGCGTTCGACACCGTGTTCAAGCAAAGTACACCATTCGATGGACGGCGATTCTTCTTCGATACGGGCGACTCGTACGGCACCGGCAAGCTCGAGGGTCGAGCGGAGCAGCTCCTGGGCACTTTCCGGCGCGAGATAGCAAAGCCGGAGCGGTGTGTCATCGGCACCAAGCTTGCCATCTACCCTACGAGGCTGACGGGCGCTTCGTTTGAGGACGCTTGCCGCTCGTCGCTTCAGCGCATGGGCCGTGAGCAGATCGAGCTTGTCCAGGCCCATTGGAGCGCACAGAACTTTCAGCCCTGGCAGGAGCCAGCCGTGTGGGATGGGCTCGCACGATGCCACGAGGCAGGGCTTGCGAGGGCGGTGGGCACATCCAACTACGGCCCGAAGCAGCTCGTAAAGGCGAACACGTACTGGCGTGAGCGCGGCGTGCCTCATACGGTGAACCAGGTGCTCACCACGGCGTTCTCCAGCCGCCACAAAAGGCCTTGCATGCATGTGCTCACCACGGCGCGTGCCTCCCTTGCGCAGGTGCAGCTCTCGCTGCTCTCTCAGCTGCCGCTCGAGAGCGGCCAGATCGAGAGCTGCCGCGAGCTCGGCGTGACGCCGATCGGGTATTCGCCGCTCGCACTCGGGGTGCTCTCTGGCAAGTACGACGAGGGCACGCTGCCCGAGGGGCCGCGCGGACTGATCTTCAAGGCACTGCTCCCGAGCTGCAGACCGTTGCTCGGCACGCTGCGCGAGATCGCCCAGGCGCGCGGCGTGAGTATGTCTGCCGTGGCCATCAACTGGTGCATGGGCAAGGGCTGCCTCGTCATCGTTGGGATGAAATCTCCCGAGCAGGTGGCCGACAACCTCGCGGCTCTCACGTTTACATTGGGCACAGCCGAAGTCGATGAGCTCGAGCGCGCCGCTGCCAAGGCCAAGAAGGCGACGCAGAACATCTTCCAGACGGTGTGAGCATCAGCATGGTGCATGCGATTGGCGGTGCGGCCGGGTTACGCCTACAGCTGTGTGGATTCCAATACACGGAGAACGCATCTCGAGGGCGGGGCGGCTTCGTCACTTCCGAAACGCACGGCATGTGCATGGTGTGTACTCACTCTACGTTTTAGCATGACGTGAGAGCGCGGTCGGCAGGACGGCACGAACGACGCACGATTGCCGTGCGACCAGATCTAAGTGAACAGGGCGAGCACAGATCGGATTCCGAATGCGCTTTTATTATAATTGTATTATTGCCCGAGCGGATTCGCGCCGCATTCGAATTTCGATCGTCCATGTGATTCGATTCCCGCACCATGGCCGTGGCGGATCGCGACGGTTTGGTTTCATCGCGTGGACGGAGCAGGACGGCACGGGATACTTTACTCTCGCTTACGGCATGCATGAGTGGAAACTGCGACTCAGACTCACCACCCAGCCACAAAATAGTTTCGAAAGCAGTAGCCGCGCACGAGCCACGTGCTGTCGGTCGCGTGGCTAAAGACCGGGTCGAGCACCCTTGCTGCGCCGTCGTCCTCGTCGAGGGGCGGACCGATCCACGTGGCATGGCGCGCCGCCATCACGCCGACGGCCCTGGGCGCCATGTCGGTCACCCATCCGGTATCGACCGAGTTCATGAGCACCCGGTACTGGGCATAGAAGCTCGCAGCCGACGTGAACGTGAGCATATTAAGTGCCGCCTTGCCCATGTTCGTGTGCGGATGCGCGTGCGACTTCTTGCCCACACTAAACTTGCCTTCCACTGCCGTGACGTTGACCACGTGGCTGCACGGCTCGTCGTCGGACGCGGGGCGGAGGATGGGTGCGAGCCTCGTGCACAAGATGAAGGGGGCGGCTGCGTTGGCCGCGAGCGTCTGGAGCATCTCAATGGTGCCCACCTGCCAAATTAGGGAGGATCGGGCGCATGCACTCGCAGTTGGATGCACTCGGTCAATCCAAGTTAGGGTTCTAGTGGGGTGCATGCATGCACTCTGGCGCACGCACCTCGCCCAGCCGACGAGACCACGAATTAATGCCAGACAGGTCGAGAGGCTGCCGTGACTCATCGAGCACACCGGCGGGGAAGTCTGCGAGCGCCACTTGCATCGCAGAGTCCGCCAAGGCGACCTCACCAAGCCCGGCCGTGCTCACCAGCGGTGCCGACGCGCCCAAGAGCGCGCTCGCGTCGTCGTGAGCACACGCGTCGTCGTGAGCGCATGCGTCGTCGTGAGCTCTCGCGTCGTCGTGAGCACTCGCAGTCGCTCCGCCGGGACCGCCAGCGCCATCGTGTGCAGTGGTCGTGGAGGCGAGGGCTGGCGGCGGTTGTGCCAGTGGCGGCGGCGGTAGTGCCAGTGGCGGTAGTGGATGCGGCAGCGCAGCGGCGGGGTGTGCACAGAGTTCAGGTGCATGCTTCCCTCCCGTGCACGTCTTGAGGCACGTGGGCGCACGCAGCACGGCGGCCGCGGCGGGCGGCAGGAGCCGTTGAGCTCGATCCTCGAGCTCAGCCATGCGCAGCTGCCAGCCTACGGGGCGCGTGAGTGTCTGCGCCGCGTTGTTGACCAAGCAGTGCAGCCGCGGGTACGACAAGAGCACCGCCGCACAAAAGCGCTCGACGAGTACAATGTCCGAGAGCTCGAGGGGGCCCACCTGTGGGGAAAGGGCGCCGTGGTGAGCACATGCATGCCATGCTGGGGGTCGGGCGCCGTGGTGAGCATTTGCATGCGGGGGTCGGGCGCCGTGGCAAAGGTCCGAGATCTCTCGAGGGGACCGACCACCCGCAGCCGCTCCGCCCAGGTCCCAAAGTCGGCCTCGCGGGAGTACCGAAGCGCCGCGTCGGCGGGGAAGCGCGTCGTCGTGAGCACGGTCGCACCCGCGCGCAGCAGCTTGAGAACCGTCGCGTAACTGACACGAGGGAGGCGATCAGAGGCAATCAGAGGTCATCAGCGCTTGAGAACCGTCGCGTAACTGACACGAGGGAGGCGATCAGAGGCAATCAGAGGTCATCAGCGTGCAATTTGATGGCACTCATCTGGCAAGCAGAGGCCCATCATCTGGCAATCATCTGGCAAGCAGAGGTCCATTAGCTCCCCCTGTACCCGATGCGCACGCGTCCCCCCGTGACCAGCGCCACGTGCCCCCTCAAGTCCGCAGTCTGCTGTCGCTTCGTCCAGTTCAGCTCGGCGCATCGAAGGCAGAGCTGGTGATAAAAGTCGTGGCGCGCTTGGTGCGTGCAGTCGCCACGGCACACGTTGCAGATCCTGCGGAAGTCGCCCGGTGGCGGCAGGCGCGACGTCCCGCCGACGCTCCCATCGAACGGCTCGTCGAGCGACCGGCCGAGTAAATCGGTGCTCCATCCACCACGCCCGACGCTGAACGAGATGGTGACGGCGCCTTGGACTCGCGGGTCCACGCGAACGCGCACGCGCACACGCACCATCGAGCTCGCGGAGATGTCATCGCCTGCCGGCTCCGACACATCAGTGATGCGAGGCTGCTCGTGAGTCAAGGCGGCACACTCCTGCTTGATCTGCTCGAGCGTGGCCTTGCGCGCGGAGTTCAGACCGCAATCGTTGGCGTCGATGCGTTCACGCCGGTGCTGACCGCGAATGAGCGCTTCAAGCCGCCGCAGCTCCTTGAGCGTCTCCTTGTGCTTGGTCGTCTCCGCGAGGAACTCCTTCACGTCCTTGTTCTCAAACGCCTCCTTGACGCACGCTCGTTTGACCAGCGCGATCGCAGCTGCTCTCAGCTCTGCGAATTGCGGTTCCTCGATGCTTGATGGCGACAGCCTCCGCAGCACCGACGTGGCGGCGGCGACCTCCGCAGACGTCGGAGATACGTCCATTCCGCGCGTTCACACCTCACGCGCGTGCCCGGTGCGTGGCTAACACGACCTCGGCGGACTTTGCCACACGACGGAACACCGTTTCCACAGTTTTCCTCGCCATGTTGTCGCATGCATGCTCGACGCAACCAAAAGGGACAACTTCGAAAGTTCAGTTTTGGTGGGGCCCAATGACTTTTTGGAGTCTTGCTCTCGCGAGAAAGGGCCTTGCGACGGAGCAACGCACGCGAGCGACGTGGGCATGGCGCCCAAAGAACACGCAGGCGATGAGAAGGAGAAGAAGCATGTCAATCCCAAGGAGCAAGCGTTGCTGGCGGATGCGGCACGACGGGAACTTGCTGCGCTCACGATGATTGAGGCTGCGATCGTCACGTGGCTAGCAGCGGATGCGGGCAGGAACCTCAAGATCAAAGCCGAGGCGGAAGTTGCAGAGGCGAAACTCAAGGTGGAAAAGGAGGAGACACAGACCAGATCTGCCATCGCCCTTGAGAAGATAGCGACCGCAGCAGCGGATGAGAGCCGCGAAAAGGTTGTGAGCTCGAAAGCGGCCGCCATCGCCGCACAGGAATATGCGTACGAAATCGCGCACTCGACAGACGAGGCGGCTGCGCTGTTACAGGAGGCCAAGGCCGACATCAAGAAGTCCATGCTGGAAGTGACGATCGCCGAGAAGGCGCTTGCGAATGCGGTGGAGAGGCTTCGTGCTTCCTCAACGGACTTCAAGTGGGCGAAACGGGAGTATGAGAGGGCGGAAGGGCTGGCGGCGGATTCCAAGTTGGCCGAGAGCGCTGCCGCGGGTGCGCGCGCAGCGCCGCTGCTTCGGCTCTCCCTTTCGGGCGGGGCGGGTCGCGGGTGAAGGGGGGGGGAGCGCGACGAAGCGCATCCCCCCTACCCCCAACATCCCCCCGCCGTCCCCGGTGCCCCACCTGATCTCTCGCTTGCCTATCGCTTGCCGCTCTCTCCGCGTCGTAGCCAACCCATCTATTGATTCTTAAGAGCCGTCTTAAGCGCCGTCGCATGCGGGCCGCGAGGTGCCTTGTTTCCACGCGTGCTTCCACCCACCCTCCCTTGGCGGCCCCCTTTCCCCTTGGCGCAGACAACGTAGACAAGTCGGAGAAGTTGGCTGAGTTCTTACGTCTGGAAGCGATCGCCAAGGCGGACGCCTTCCAAGGACCGCGGCTCGAGCTTGAAAGGGTTGCGGAAGAGCTCGAGGCCAAATACGAGGCCCTTAGGGAATGGAAAGGGTCGGGAACCGTTTGGGAGACGTGAGTTGCGGCTGATTGCCACTGATTGCATATGTTTGCATATGATTGGCTCTGATGGCCCCCGCGAAACGTGAGCTGCGGCCATGCACGCTCGCATGCACAGCTGCGCCGCATGCCCGCCTGTAGCCCGCGCGCACGCCGGCGCCTCCGCTCGCGTATCGGTTGTCATCGAGTGCGCCCCAGGATCGCGTGCCCACTTCGACGCGGGCCTGAGTGTGCGGGTAAAGTGCGAGTCTGACGCTCCCTCGTCCCCCCCCTCCCCGTCTCACAAATACGGTGCAGCCGAGCCGAGGAGGACGTCAAGATGAAGGAGCTCGAGCACCGCGCGCTGCAAGCGAAGGTGACCAAGAACACGCATGCCGAGACGGTGGCGAGGAAGGGGGCCGAAGACGCCTTCAAAAAGATTGAGCAGAACAAGGAGACTGCGAAACGAAAGAGCGAGGCACGGGAGGCAGCGGAGAAAACGTTGAGTGAGACGCGCCAGGTCTTCGAGGCGGCGCAGCTCTCATCCCTCGAGATACAGCAGCAGAACGACGAGGCCGAGAAGGGGCTGATCGCCGCGAAGGCGAATCAAGAGGCCATGACCAAGAATCTCGAGCACGCCGAGTTCGCTGCGTCCACGAAGGCAGTACGCAAGGCTCAGGCGGATGCGGACGCGGCGCAGGTGGCGGAGCTCACTGAGGAGAAGAGGCTCACCACACTCGTGGCGCGTGCCTTGCAAATGACGGAAGCGGTGACGCGCGCGATCGCCGACCGCGACGCGGCCATTGCCAAGCACCAGGCAAAGGAGGTGGCCCTAGAGAAGGCGGCCGAGAAGATCCGCGAGGCTGAGGCGCGCCTGATGCAGGCTGACACGCTTGTGGCGGAGCTCGAGCACGTGGTGCTCGAGATTGGGATCGCAAAATTCGCATCCAAGGTGCGAGCTGATTGCCACCGATTGCATGCTGACTGCCCCCCGATTGCATGCTAATTGGGTACTAATTGGGATCGCCAAATTCGCATCCAAGGACGTGCACATAGCACCAGAGGAGGCGATGTCGAATGCGGAGGGCGCGAGACGACCCCGGCGCACCGCCGCGCTTCGCGACATCAGGATGATTGCGAGCCGTGGCGCGCATGAGCTGAGCGTCGTGGATAAGTGGTGGCTCTTCCGGGGCTGGGTGGCCGAGGGCAACCACAGCGAGGACATGATGTGGAACGTTCGGAAGCTCTTCTACTCCGCCGACGGCAAGGAGCTTGTAAGGTGCGAGTCTTGCGCCCTCCCTGCTGCTCAGGCGATCGCGGCGCATCCAGCCTCCATATCGGCGCGAAGCAGCGCGTCGTGAGAATCTCTCTCCCCCTCTTCTCTCTCTTCTCTCTCTTCTCTCTCTTCTCTCTCTTCTCTCTCTTCTCTCTCGCTTTCTCTCTCTCTCTCTCTCTCTCTCTCTCTCTCTCTCTCTCTCTCTCTCTCTCTCTCTCTCTCTCTCTCTCTCTCTCTCTCTCTCTCTCTCTCTCTCTCCAACTCTTTCTGACTCTCTCTCTCTTGCTCTCAATTTGCTCTCTGCTCTCTGCCTCACGACTGCCCTCTCCCGCGCCCCTCCTCGCCATGCGTCGCTAACGCGTCGCAGCTACGAGATCATGGTGGAGGACATCGTGGGGCACTCGTTCGATCGGCGTCAGGGACCTGCGGGTGCGAAGCACTGCAAGATCTCGGGAGATGGCCTCACGCAGGCGTCGGTGGGGCAGCTCGCGAGCTTCCAAATCATTGCATGCAACGACAAGGGCATCCGGTACGACGACGGCGGCGATCCTTTCTATGTTCAGATCCGGGCGGCGGGGCATGGGACGCGTGTACGCGCCCGTGTGGTGGACCACAACAACGGCTCGTATACAATGAGCTACAAGCCCACATCCTCGGGTAAGCTACTCATCTCCGTCTCCATTGGTGGCGAGCCCATCCCCGGCTCGCCGTACTCGGTCGTCGTCGTGGATACGACACCCACGGCGCCCCAGTGCCTCTTGAGCGGTGACGCACTCACGAGTGTGGTCGCTCATCGGAATGAGAGCTTCTTTGTGAGCTTCCGCGACGCACTCGGTCAGGTTGCACATGCATGCGAGCTGGACGTGTGGGTCCAGCCCCTATTCGACCCCCTCGACTCCCCGTCGAGCAACAGCCCGGTCGCCACGCCGCCGCCGCCGCCCCCCGAGCCTCCCCCCCCGCCCCCGCCCCCGCCGCCTCCCTCGCGGCTTGAGACGCTCCAGGAGGAGCTACGCGTCCTCGCCGAGCAGCACGTGGCATTGGAGAAGATCACTCGCGAGGCCGGGAAAGCGCCAGCAACGAGCGATCGGTCGTTTAAGGAACGAAACGCACGGGCGAAGCTGCTTGCGCAGAAGGCGGAGCTCGAAAAGGCGATCCAGGCCGAGATCCAGGCCGAGAAAGCCCAGGCCGCCCAGGCCGAGATCCAGCCGCTCCAGAGGCAGTCGACCACCGCGGTGGCCTCGCCAACAGGGACCCCGACGTCGCCGTTGGTCGCCGCGCCGGAGATCCCAGCGGCCATTGCGCAGCTGCTCGAGCCCTTGAGCGAGTTCGAGGCGCTCATTGTGGGCAGCACGTCGCTCGACGTGTTTAGCACGCGATCGGACCTCAAGGGCGAGTGGATGGGACAGCTCACGCCTGGCACAGCGCTCAAGCTCATCCGTCTCGAGCCGATCGACGATGATGGACTGCTGCGTGCGTGCGTGGCGGTGGACTTCCGGACGCTGGATGCCTCGAGCATCGAATCTCGAGTGACGAACCTCGAGAGCGGTGGGCGCGAGCACATCGAGATTCGTCACTCGAGATTCGTCACAGGTGGGCGCGAGGTTTGGGCGCAGCAGCTGAGCTGGCGTGAGAGAGAGAGAGCGAGGTGGCGCAAAGAGGCGGCGTGGTTCCAGCACATCGAGGCCGATTTGATCGGACGCGACAAGGCGGTTGCGGCGCACATCATGGAGCGCGAGCTCAAGCGTCACGCAGCCGCAGCCAAGGTCCTCCAGGCCCTGGCCCGCGGCGGAGTGACGCGCATCCGGCTCAGGCGGCGCCAGAAGGCCCTCGCAGATGCGGAGCGCGCAGCGGCAATCGCGGCTGGAACGATCACTGCTAGCGATGGTCAACCCAAGGAGCGTAGACGTCCTTTGACCGCCTCTCCGTCAAGGGCGTCTTTGACTAGGCGCCCGCCTTCGCCTTCGACGGATAAGCTGAAGGAGATCAGCCCCATTGTCGGGACAGAGTCCACCGCCGCTGCCGCTAGCCTCCCCACGAGTCCATCCCCAACGGCCAGCGCCCCTGCTGCTGGCGCTGCTGGCGCTGCTGGCGCTGCTGGCGCTGCTGGCGAGAAGGAGAAGGGGAGCCCGGGGAAGGTCGACCGGAAGGGCAAGGAAGGTGCTACCGGCAGCACGAAAGCCGAGGATGGAGCCAAGGACGGCGCCAAGGCAAAGCCAGGGGCCGTTGCGGCACCCAAGCCAGCCACGTCCCCGCCGAAGAGCTTCAAGAAAGCCGCCGAGCTTGCCAAAAAGGGCGCGAAACCTACCGCCGCAAGCGCGGCCAAGCGGGCCGCCGAGGAGCTCAGAGCAGCTACCTTTATCCAAGCCATCGCACGCGGTCTCTTTGCGAGGCATGTTGTCAACAGGCGGCGCGCCGTCGCGATGGCGGCGGAGGTGGAGCGTCTTGTCGCTGAGGACAAGGGCAAGAAGGGCAAGAAGGGCAAGAAGGGCAAGACACTCGAGGTCAACAGGGCCGCCACAGCCGCGGCAGCCGTTGCCGAGAGGCCGAAGGCTACCGGTAATACCGGCGGACTTGGCTCGGACTCGGGCTCCAATCGGGCAAGCAGCCGAAAAGACTCCAATCGCCCAAAGTCCCTCAAGGGCAAGGGCGGGGCGGCTGCCAAGGACCAGAAGGACCAGAGGGACCAGAAGGACCAGAAGGAGGGCGGCAGCGGCGTCAAGGAGTTGACCGGTACGATGGTGGCTGTGGGGGCTCAGGACAAGCGACAGGCGTACCAAGCAGCGAGTGTGCTCAGCAAAGGGGGTGAGACTGGCGTCTCGACGGCCCCACCTCGGCCCCCGGCGACGGTGGTACCGTACGGCGCGCGCTCGCCGGGGTCCATGAGCGCCCGCACGGGTTCCATGGCCCATGACGTGCGCCTCTTGAAGCTGCAAAGCCAGAGCTACGGATGGGTCACTCTGGCAGTGGGTGGTCGCGCCCTCGTGTCACGCCATGTGCTCCGACTGCCGGCGTCGGTGCGTCAGCTGCACCTGCAGCACTGGACGCGGCGCGCCGCGATCGATTCGGAAAGGGAGCGCGAACGGGCCAAGGTCCGCGATGTAGAGGCCGAGGAGGCGAAAGCTCGCGAAGCACAGCGGCTCGTCGCCGGGATGGCTTCGCCGCGATCCACCTCGTCGCCACACCCAAAGCTCAGCGTGTTCGGCAGTGGCTTCGGCGCGTTCGGCAGCGCGTTCAGCAGCTTCGGCACTGAAGCGCCCGCGTACCTGCAGAGCGCAGCACCGGGCGGCGTACGCACGTCCGTGCCTCCTGTTCACACCTCGTACCTGGACGACATCGAGTCCGATCCGCGCCGCATCGGCTTCGCCTACGGCGGGGTGTACCCCGGGAGGCTGCATGCCAAAGGGCATCTGGTCGAGCGTCACGAAGTCCACTTCTCCGTGGGCGTGTGCGGCAGCTATCTGCTGCACGTGCGCCTGCGCCAGCCAAGCGGCAAGTCCACTGGCGACGATGCCCTCCCGGGATCTCCCTTCAAGCTGCATGTGGCCCCTGGGCCTGCGCACCCCCTCCTCACACGACTCCCTCCGGTGCTGCATGGCACCTCCTGCACGGCCGCCGAAGCCTCCAAACGCGACAGGCTTCGCGCCGCGGCCGATGCCGCCTCACTCATCAGCGACGCGGCCGAGCGCCTGCAGTACGGCTCTTCACACCCCGCTTCACACCCCGCCTCCCGCTCGGGCTCGCGCCCGAGCTCACGTTGCGCTGCCGAGCCGACGAGCACGCCAAAAGGCCGCATCGCCATCATCAATGAGCGATCCAGTTGGTTCGGCTCCAGCCTCTCTGTCTCTCCCGTGGCGTCGGGCGACAAGATCTTCTACATGTGTGAACACCTCATGAAGGCCTGCGACAAGATGGGCAACCGGTGCGTGCTCGGCGGTGCCAACATCGCGTGTGGCTTCCTGCAGCGCGTGCCTGGGCTGTCTGGGGAGCTCTCTGGTGAAGCGGCGGCCGGCTCGGATGCACCGGCAGAGGGCGGCAGCGGCGCGGCTGGCCGCACTGCCGGCACGTTCGCCGCGCTCGACGCTTCCCACGCGACGGACGCCGGCGCGAGTGGGCAGCAGCACGCGAGCTGGGCTGACTTGGGCGACGGCACCTACCTGCTCCGATGGGCGGCCGACGCTCCCGGCGTCTTCGATGTCTTCGTCAAGATTGATGGGTTGCATGTGCTTGGCTCTCCCTCGAGGCTAGTGCTCGCGCCGCCGCTGCCGCCGCCCACGCGCCGAGCACGCCTATCCAGCAATTTAACTTCCGTGGTGGACTCACCTAGCGGCACGAAAGGGTCCGCGGAAACAGCCTCGAAAGTGGGCGGCACGGACAGCTGAGCACGGAGATGAGGAATTGGGTGCGGCCTAGGTGCGGCCGTGGGAGAGACTTTGCGCACGCGCTCTTGTGTGTGCAAGGCCATGATTTCGAAGGCGAGTGAGGGCAGCGCAGTGTGCGGGCGCACAGACGAGACACGAGGGTGTGTGCAGTGTAGCGGAGATGAACGAAGTGGGCGCGGTGTGTGAGTCCTGGTCCTGCATGCAAGCTAGGGTGTCCGAAAGGCCGGCGGTAATGCGTAATCGAATAGGCGATGCGTGTGTTCTGTATGTCGTCATATTATATTGATATATTGTCGTGTGTGCAAGCAGGGTGCGTCACGAAGAACTTACATGTACTACGAGCACTGGGCTGCCCCGCCTTGCCCTTGGAGATAGAAGAAGTCGGGGCGCTCGTGACGCGCTGCCTCGAGCAGCTCGGGTGTCTCGAGCACCCGGAGCGCGTGCCAGCACACCCACGCATCGGTCGCGGCGTAGCGCAGCTGCGCCTCGCTCAGCGTGGGCATCTCCCAGTTGGACATCTGCAACGACTTGGGCTTGTGCATGCGCAGCCCCAGTAGCGCGGCGACGAAGCCGGCGACGCCCGTGCAGAGGCAGCCAGCGGCGCGCGCACTTGGGGCCAGCTCGATGAGCGTTGCGCCGACCGAGGCCGCGCCCACGACGGCGCCCGTGGATGCGCCCACCACGGCGCCGACCGAGGTGGCGACCGGCGCGTCGGCCGATGCCGCCGGCGTCGCGGTCAATCGCGGTGGCGTGCAGCCCAGCCCACCCGCGCGCACATCAGACTCGTGGAGCTGCGCTATCTCGCGCCCGATCTCCTGACCGACCAAGGTGAGTGTCGGGTCGCTGAGTAGCTCACGCAGCGGTGACGGCAGCGGCTGATGACGAACCAGCCGGAAGAGCACCGCGACCTCCGGCGTAGCGAGCTGAACGAGGCAGATTGGGTTGAGATTCTTCTCTCCGGCCCGGAAGGTCGGCTTCGTCTCGGTGTCGAAGCCGATCACTACACGCCCGTGGAGCTCGCCGCTACGCCGCAGCGCGGCGCACCACGTCGCCGCAGTCATCCTTTCTTCTTCGGAGCGCCCAGCGGAAGCTTTCGCAGGCGCCCATGCGCTGCCGTCGACCACAATGATCCTGACCGTGTCCTCATCGGGTGGGGGACGAAGGTGAAGGTCCGCGGGATGCAGCAGGCGGACAGGAGGGAGGGTCGTCGCGAGCGTCTGGAACTGTTCCGACTTGGCTCCTATCAAGGGCCACCGGCGCTTCTCATAGTCCGCCCAGCACGCCTCGCAGTAGAGCCGGCCGCTGGCCGGGTCGCGATGGCCTCGCCCCGGGTAGCCACACCACAGGCAGAGCCCATCCTCCACCAAGCAGTCGACTGACACGCCAACGGCCGCCACGTCGTCGACTGGTGCGGCAGGCCGTCCGTCGGCTGGTGCGGCAGGCCGTCCGGCGGCTGGCGCGGCAGGCCGTCCGTCGGCTGGCGCGGCAGACTTCTCCACCAGTTTCAAAAGGCCGACCCGATGCACGAGCTCGTCCGCGCTGATCGTCCTCGCCGCCGGAGGAGGAGGAGGGGGTGGGACCAGCCCCTGCATCGACAGCGCGTCTTCGACTCCGACGGCGTGTAAGGATTGCTCACGCCGCAGCCTGGAGGGGAAGACGCCTGCAGGGAAGCACCCCTGGAGGCAACACCGGGCAATGTGCTCCAGGGCGCTCAAGGCAGCCCGTGCCTGTATCTGCGCGAATGGGTGCAGATGACGCTCGCGCCATGCACTCGACAACAGTTCGGCAAAGGGTACCCACGCGACACCTAGCAGGCTCGGGTCGTTCCCCGGATCTGGCGGCCGGCCGAGAGCAGCAGCCACGCGCTCGGCGAGGTCGGCGTCCTCGGCGTCGAGCTCATGCAAAAAGAGAGCGTACCTGATGAGGAGGCAATCAGCATGCACTCAGCATGCACTCAGCAGCATGGCATGCACCCAGCAGCAGCAATTCGACACGCAACCGCATACTTGCTCTGGCCCACCCAGACGACGGGCTTCGCGTGCTGCTCGATGCGCGCCCGAGCGCTCGCAGACAGCTGCCCGCCTGTCTCCTCCGAGCACTCCCTAGCAGCCACGTGGCGAGGGCTCTCGTGGATGGAGTCACGCTTGCCGCCGAGAAAGTTGTACCTCTTCTCCACGCGGCTGTTATTGGTACGCTCTTCGATCGCGAGTAGGGCATGGGGGTTGCCGCTCTTCTTGTGCCACAGCAGTGCGCCGGCCGCACAAAAGTGCTTCGCATCGAGCTCGCGCAGCTGCCCATCTGCCGCTGTGTACGCATCCGGCGTCACCGCCTTACCCTTCCAGGGCCGCTCCGGTGACGACTGCCCTGGAGGCCGCAGGTCTGGTCGAGTCGGGTGTTTCAGGTGCTGCCACGTCGTCGGATGCGCAAACGCGCACGAAACGTTCGTGCACGTGTCGCCATTGCGGCAGCGCTTGTCGCCATACTTGCCGCACTTGACCCACTCAACCAGCGAGGTGGTCGGCAAGGCGCTCTGTCGGTTCGATCCGTTTACGTCGACACGGTCGATCGGGCCACGCGCAGACGATCGCTCGCTCGCCACCTCGCCCACGTAGCCGTCTGTCGGTCCGAAAGCCAGTGGCGCAATCGCGACGGGGCTCCCCCAGTAGGGGTGTGAGCTAAAGGGCTCTCCGTACGTGGCCGCCTTGTGTCGCGGCTCGCCGCTAGAGCTCCAGCCAACGTTGCGGCCCACAGGGCCATCAGACACGTGCATGGGCACTGGCAGTCGCTCCACGACAAACACCTGTGGTGCTACCACGTCGTGCCATTCGACAGGATCTCTAGGATCCGGATTGTACTGAATGCGCATGCGGACGTTATGCAGCTTACCGAGGACGCGCATTTGGACCTGGCCACTGAGAACACGCTCACTGTCCTCCACCGGTTTCAGCGCCTGCAGCGCTGCCACACCATATGATGGCAGTGACGCAAGAAACGCAGCATCGATCAAGAAGCCTTGCAGCGCTGTGCCCATGTCGTTGGAAGCAAACACCTTCCGACCATCGATCTCCACACGCGACGGCTTGCAGAGGTTCGGCCCGTACAGCATCTCACGAACGTTCCCACGGCCGGGCCGGTGCGGGGGCACGTTGCCAGGAGCCCCCGAGATCGACATTGGCGGGGAGGGTCCGCCCGCCTCTGCCTCTGAGGGAGCACAAGCACGCACGAGCAAACAAGCACGCAAAAGGAAGCAGAAAAAAGTGTCACAAAGCACTCGCGTCCTTCTGAGCATTCCAAAATTTCGCGGCCGCGTTAATTGCTCGCGTCGCGCACTTGAAGTCCATAGTTGTTTCAAAGGCGGGGTTCGGCTCAACCGTCAGTCAAGCCAGGCCAAGAGCGCCGTGTTGGTTAAGTTTCGCCAAAATTCGTTTGCGACATTTGAAGCGTTGGAGGCACAATCCGTGCGCCAGTCTGCGGATAGCTGCACGATGGCCGCACTGAACGAGGATGCGACGTGGAGTGCTGGGCCGTTCGCCCACGAGGAGTCGCAGCTGAGCTTGCAGCTTCAACTGGAGCAGGCGATGGCCGCTCTGCAGACCGAGCGAGCACGTGTGGAGGCGGAGGCGAACAAGCACGCGCAGGCGGAGGCGCGCTTGTCGCAGCTGGAGAGTGAGCTGGAGAAGCTCCGACCACGCGTGTCGTGTGCTGCGCCCGATAGTGCTTGCGCGCCTCACACAAGCAGCACGGTGTGGTCCGACGACCCGACGCCGCTGCGCTCCTCACGCTCGGCGGCGGGGCTGTCGCAGCTGAAGCTGCAGCTGAACCTTTCGGAGCTGCGCGGCGAGCGCGAGAAGCTGCAGCGGGCCATCAGCCAACTGCAACCCTCCGTTGAGCACGTGCTGAGCGCCTTCGACAGGGATCCTCGTGATGGGATGACGCCACGAGACACTCCGCGCAGCGCGGAATCGGTCCAGGAGACGCCGCTCAGCGATTGGGAGTCGACGTCCTCCTCGGCGCTGTCGTCGGATCGGACTGTACTCGCGACGGAGCCGGCGGACACGCCGCTCCCTCGCATCTCCTTGCTCTCCCCCTCCGCCACTGGATCTCGCGATCCACGCAGCAAGGATGCAAGCGCCTCGCTCGAGTACGACCCACGTAAAGAGGTCATCGACTTTGCTGCACTGAGGCGGGAATGGGAGGCGAAACGCAACGCAAGGCTGAGCGCCTCGGCCGACACCGCCTCTCCCGCCGCCCCTCCCGCCGCCGCCCCTCCTCGTGCCGCCCCTCCCACCGCCGCGGTCTCGGTCCCTTGGCTACCATTGCTGCGTCGTGGCGCCACGTGGCAAGCCGCAGCCCCAGTGGCGGCGGAGGTGGAGGTGCCGTGCATCGCAGAGGTGGAGGTGACCGCCGATGCGAGCGCAGGCATCCACATGAGGGAGCGTCCGGAAGGCATCCATATCAGGGACGCGGAGGTGCAGGTGACCGCAGACGCGAGCGTTGCTGAGGACGAGACGCAGGAGGACCGCCCCGAAGGGCCGTTCACCGCCCGCGAGAGGCGCATCCAGGCGCTCGAGAAAGAGATTAGCGATGCGGCGGCCGGAGCGGCGGCGGCGGCGGGGAGCAGCAGCGGGCGCCCATCGTGGGCAGCGCTCGAGCCGCCCTCATGGGCCCTACCCAGCGCAGCCATCGAGCCACTGCTGCGCACCGCCCGCGACCGTGGGGATGAGATCGCCATCGAGCTCAAGGGTCTGGGCGACAAGGTGTGCCAGGACGTGTGCCGCGCCGGAGACGCCGTCGGCGAGAACGTGGCCAAGTTTGGGGATGCCGTCGGCGAGAACGTGGCGAAGCTGGGTGACGCCGTCGGCGAGAATGTGACCAAGGTGGGCGACTCGATTGGGAACCGTCTGCTTCGCGTACTTGCATGCACGCCGAGGGACGTGAGAGGTCCGGGCGAGGTGCCTGTGGAACGCATGTACCTGTTCCACAACGGGCAGGCGCGCGACGGAAAGCGCGCCGTCGCGGGCTCCAAGGGGCTTGTCGCGGGCTCCAAGGGGCTTGGATGGGGCGACAAACTCGGCGAGGAGCGCGCCAAATTGGAGGCCCAAATCGGGCGCCTTGTGGGCATGGGCCAAAACTTGGGCCTCAACGTGCGCGAGATGGCGGCGGCAGTCAAGAGTGACATGGACGGCCAGCTCGCACCGATTGCGTCGTTAGCTGCGTCCGAATGGGAACAGATCACGTCCGAATGGGACCAGAAGGCCAAGGAGGCGGGGATGAAGCTGCGCGAGATGGTGGCCGATGGGCGCCAGGCTGGGCGCAGCCGCAAGCCGACGGACCGGCCGCCATCCGACACGGCGACAGAGAGCCGACCGTCAGAGGGGGGCTCGAGCCACTCGCGTGAGGGCGGCGAGTCGAGGCGTCGCCGCCCCAAGACGCGAGACGGGCGCGAGGGACGTGCTGAGGGGCGCGAGGGACGCGAGACCCGCGAGGCGCGGGAGGCTCGGGCGCAGCCAGCTTGAGAGAGCGCACTTACTATCGTCGCAGTTCTCGCGGCCGCGTGAAGTGGTATTCCTCGCTGGGTCTCGCCTGTCGCCTGACCCTGTCGCGAGTGATGTTGCGCGAGCGCGGCCGAGGCGTCGGAGGTCGTGCTGTTCGAGTATGCAGAGATACCAGAGTTCTGAGTTGAGATTAGATCAAATGGTTCCGTTAGTACTTCCGAAGCAGGCAGAAAGGCGGTGTCGAAGAAACGCTGTGACATGCTGTCAAGTCTGAACACTGAAGTCTTATTACAGAAACAACAGTGAACACCAACACGACAACCAAACGGAAGGGGAAGTATGTGTGCTCCGGAAGCCAGCAGGGGAGGACGGGAGGCGATGGAGATGGCGGAGGGGGTGGTGACACTGGACTTGATTTGACTTCAGACTTGATTTGACTTGACTGTTGGTGCGAAATTTTCCGCTTGCTTTTCCCCCGCGAGGCTCGCCGCGTCTCGGCTGCTCGTAATTAGCGACGACCACCACGTCGCGAGCACCAGCTGTACTGCCGGCGCGCTGCTCAAGCAGGCTCCAGTCGTCTAGATTGCCACGTGGCCGCACAAGCCGATGAATACCCAGCGTGAGGACGAGCCCTCCTCGCCCTACGAGCCTTATGAGCCCCGGGAGGAAAAGGACGAGGCTGAGCAGGTCGTCCAAGTGATGGCGACAGAGGAGACGCGGCGGCAGCGCCTGCTGCTGTACTCGTGCATTGGCGCGTGCGTGGTGGCTGTGTCCGCCGTCGTGGCGGCGCTCGGGGCCAATGGTGCCAGTGGTGCTGCCTCCTCTGTGCCAATGGCCGCCGCCTCCTCCGCACTCGCAACGCAAGGCGGCATGCAAGCGGAGGCAAGCCAGTGGGCGCTCGCCTTTCGAGACGCGACGCAAGGGCTATTGGACAGGGCGACGTCGCGAGGCGACCAGGCAGTCCTCGCGGCGACGCGCTGCACGGCCACCCTTGAGCAGGCGCGCCATCGCATGGCACAGCTCGAGGAGCGGCTGCAAGAGACCCGAACGGCGCTCACGGCAACCCAGGCGGCACTGCGTGATCGCGATGAGGCGCTACGGGCCAAGGAGGAGGCCCTCGCGCGTCTAGAGGACCTGCACAGTTCACATTCACAGCAGCTCGATAAGGAGGCCGCGTGCTGTCAGTCTTCGCTCCAGGCGAGGGGTCGGCTCGAAGAACGCACTCGCCGTTGCGAGCTGCAGCTCGGGCGTATGGAGCAGCAGCTGGAGCAGGCGCGCGCCACACAGCAGGCGGCGGCAGCGGCGGCAGCGGCGCGAGCGACGCAGCAGCAACTTGAGCGGGCGGCGCGCGCGGCCGCGGGCGCCGTGCACCGGCAGCATGTGAACACTTGGGCGTGGGGCCGGCCTTATAAGTGATCACTGCGTTTCGAACAAGGTCTCGGGTGGTATGAACATCATGCTTCGATTTTCTGAATTGCGTTCTCATTCACAGCCAACGAAGTCGAGTTTCGTGTCTCTCGCACTGAGGGAGTTCGTCGACGTCTGCGAGCAGCGTGGAGAAGACAATTGCAATGGCGGACACCACCAAGCCTGAGGAGGAGGAGCCGATCGACGAAGACGTCGAGGACGGCGATGCGGCCGCCGAGGGCGGTGAGGGCGGCGCGGTCGCGGCGAAGAAGAAGAAGAAGAAGAAGAAGAAGGTTAAGGGAGAGGCTGGCGAGGCGGGTGAGGGCACCGAAGGACCTACACCGCCTCCGCCTGCACCGCCGACGTCAGCAGCTGACGATAAGGATGGCGCCGCTGCTCCGTCGGCAGCAGCGGACGAGGACGATGCTGATGCCGATGGCGTGGCTGAGGGTGGTGAAGCGGGTGGTGAAGCCATGAGCGCCTCGAAGAAGAAGCGCGAGAAGGCCAAGGCCGCCGCGGCGCGCAAAAAGGCCGCCGCTACTGAGGCGGGCGGCGAGGCCGTTGCTGCCACTGGCGGCGGCCCTGCGGGTAAGGTGAAGATCTACTCGGCGAACGAGACGCAGTGGTCATCGATCATTCGCGGCATCCAGCCATGGGGGCCGTACCCGACGCCCGAGCCGGATGGCCAGCCGCAGCAGCACGGAGGCGAGTGGGGGCTGACGATCCCGGTGCTGCAGCAGTTCCCGAGCGGCAACGTGCCGCACGGCATGGAGGTGCCGTACCATGGGGACGACGGGCGGCGTCGCACCTCGGATGCGGAGCTGCGCGAGCTCGAGCGCCTGCACAGTATCTCGTACAGCGAGATCCGCACCGCCGCCGAGTGCCATCGGCAGGTGCGCAAGCACATGCAGTCGGTCATCAAGCCGGGCATGCTGATGACGGACATTTGCGAGCAGCTCGAGAACCTCAACCGCACGCTGGTGCAGGAGAATGGGCTTCAGGCGGGCATCGCCTTCCCGACCGGCTGCTCGATCAACCACGTGGCGGCGCACTGGACGCCCAACAGCGGCGACAAGACGGTGCTGCAGTACGGCGACGTGTGCAAGATCGACTTCGGCACTCATGTCAACGGGCGGATCATCGACTCTGCCTGGACGGTGCACTTCGATCCGCAGTTCGACCTCCTTGCCGAGGCGGCACGCGAGTCGACCAAAGCCGGTGTGGCGGCCGCGGGGATTGATGTGCGTTTGTGTGACGTGGGCGCGGCGTGCCAGGAGGTGATGGAGAGCTATGAGGTCGAGATCAACGGGAAGACGTACCCAGTCAAGTCCATCCGCAACCTCAACGGCCACTCGATCGGGCCCTACCAAATCCATGCGGGAAAGTCTGTGCCCATCGTCAAGGGCGGCGAGAACTCGACCAAGATGGAGGAGGGCGAGCTGTTCGCGATCGAGACCTTCGGCTCGACTGGTAAGGGATACGTCAAGGAGGACCTCGAGTGCTCGCACTACATGAAGAACTTTGACGTAGGGCACATCCCGCTGCGCTTACCCAAGGCCAAGCAGCTCCTCCAGTTCATCAACAAGAACTTTGACACGCTCGCCTTTTGCCGCCGCTGGATCGACCGCGCAGGCGAGGAGAAGTATCTGCTCGCTCTGCGCAACCTGTGCGACGTGGGCATCGTGCAACCGTACCCGCCGCTCGTCGATATCAAAGGGAGCTACACCGTGCAGTACGAGCACACCATTCTGCTGCGGCCAACCCAAAAAGAGATCCTCTCCAAGGGCGACGACTACTGACAGGGGCGTGTGCGTGTACACGGATGACTGCTTCCGACGACGACAGCTGGAGACTTGAGGTGCGCGCGCCTCGTGCGCCGAGTGGAGCGCGCGTGCCGGGCGCCCCAGTTGCCCAGAGCCCCAGAGTCCTCCTCGACCTCGTGGAGCGCGCGAGGCGTGGCGACGTTGCTCGCGCTCCGCCGTGCGGTGCAGCGCCCTCTCCGGTGTCCGGGCCCGCTCCGCTCTGCCGCGTGTTTTTGGTTTTTAGTACAGTGCGGTTGTTTTTTTACTCTCAAACAGACTTTAAAAGTGCCACTTTAAAATACGCTCCGCACGTCCGCGAAGCGAAGCGAGATCTAGCGTGTAAGCTGGTGTATATTCTATCGACTAGTGCAACTAACACGGTCGCCCGTAGAGCAGCAGTAAACAGCAGAGGTCGTACAAACTACAATATCTTATATCTACCAACTATGTGCTCGACTTGTAATACGACGACTCGCTTGGTGCTGACTGCTGAGTTCACCACCAATTCCGTGTGTGTGACGCTGCCGACAAAGAAGCCAATCAGAGGTCCCGCGATTCCCCACTATTCGCGCATCACGCCTGCCGTTCGTTTGTTTGTAACTTGAAGAGTTCATCACGGCGCTCGTCGCGTTCGCAAATCCAAATTTACGCCGCGTCGCGCCCGACCTTGTCGAGCGCTCCTTGCTGGTCTCCGTCAAAGTGGACTGTTCCAACAGTCCATGAGTCTGCGCGGCCGTGAGAGCGTAGCACCATGCTCAGATTCTTCGGATGGGGTTATCGTCGACGTCGCCGCGCGGTGAAACAGGGCGCGACCACCGTGGAACAGTTGTGGCTGAGTGCAGCTTTCGGCGTCTGGCAGCATAAGGTGGACGTGGCCCGAAAGACTGATCTTGCGGTGCGAAGCTTACAGAACAGCCACATCCGCAAAGTCTGGACTTCGTGGATCATGGGCACCGCCGAGAAACTGCACGAGCTCAACAAGCTCTCGCACAGCCTCAAACATTGTCTGCACCGCGAGTGTTCACGCGGATGGGTCACCTGGCAAGCCTTCCTCGAGGTGCTCCTGCAGTTGGAGGTCCTGAAAGGCGCACTAGCTCGTCTCATGCAGCGAGAACTGGCACGCGGGCTGTCAGCGTGGCTGGTATGGTGGGAGGAGCTGACGCAACGGCACAATGCCTTGCAACGAGGGCTTTCTCGCATGCTTCATCAGCAGCTGTCTGGCGCGTTCGGCACGTGGACCGAGGTGTCAGGCGAAGCGGCCCAGCGAGTTCGGCTGAGTCGCAAAGGCATGGGCTTCATCATGCATCGTGGGCTCGCGCTCGGTATGGCCTCATGGCGCGCAGCGCACGAAGAGCGCGCACCATTTGCGATTGCCATCAATTTCTTTTGCCATCGAGAGCTTGCACGCAGCTGGATGTCCTGGCGGACGCTCTTTGAGGAGTACTCGCAAAAGCGCGAGGCGCTCGGCCCGGTGCTTGTGCGCTTGCGCCAGCGCCAGCTTTCTACGGCCTGCGGCTCGTGGGTGGACAGTGCGAATGAGCGTGCCGAGCAGGATCGCGTCGCTCGCAAGGCTTTGAGCTTTGCACTCCAGCGTGGGCTCGCACTTGGGATGGGGCCGTGGCGAGAAATGTGCGCCATGCAGAGGGCAGAGGCAGCTGTACTGACTCGCATGATAAACAGGCACCTTGCTCAAGGCTTCGGAAGCTGGTACAAGTGGCACGTAGAGCTTGCGCACAAGCGGGACACCAAGAGCCGATCCTTGAGCCGCATGCTCCGTCGACAATTAACCCTGGCATGGCTTTCGTGGTCAGAGGCCGCCATGGAGCAGCGGACTGCGAAGGAGCGGAAGCTGGAGGCCGCCCGTCGGGCTCTGGTCAGTCACGAGCTTTCTCGCGGTTGGAACTCGTGGATGGCATACTACGAGGAGATCGCACAGTTGCATCTGGCGCTACGACAAGGGCTCGCTCACATGCTCCATCAGCAACAGGCTCGAGTCTTTGTCTCTTGGACGGAAACAGCTGCTGAGCGCGCCGAGCAGACGCGGCTTGGACGCAAAGTGATAGCCTTTACGCTCCATCGTGGGTTGGTGCTCGGGATGGTCTCGTGGCGCGCCGCGACCACCTTACGAACCGCTCTCAATTTGGCAGAAGCGATGCTGCATCGTTTGATCAACCGCCAGCTCTCCTTAGGTTTCAGGTCTTGGGCGGAATGGGTCGAACAACAAGAGATGAATAGGCAGAGATTTTTGGAAGCTCTGGGATACTTTATGAATCGAGAGGCTGGCCGCAGCTGGACTGCGTGGCGAGAAATGATCGAGGACTTGGCTCACAGGCTGGGAGCGGTGAACCAGACAATGAGCCGAATGATGCAACGCGGCATGCTCCGCGGTTTCGAGGCTTGGAAGCAGGCATATTGTCGATGGTGCGAGGCATATTCCGACAATCCGATGGTGCGAGCCGCGAATCATCTGCGGAGCCGCGAGCTTACCCATGGGTTCAGCGCATGGTTGGGCGCGTTCAGGGAGTGGCAGCGCTCGCGCAAGGGCCTGAAGTTCATTGCCAATCCTGGGATGGCTCATGCCATGGCATTGTGGCGCGGGCTCGTCATGGAGCTCCTTCATGTACGCGAAGCCTTGATCCATGTGATCAATAGCCGGCTTTTGCGTAGCTTGTACACCTGGCACGAGGCGGTCAAGGAGCTCTTGCATGTACGCAGGGCATTGATTCGTGTGATCAATCACAGAATTGCGCGTAGCTTGGACGCCTGGCATGAGGCAGCTAGAGAGCGGGCTGCAGATCGGGAGATATCGCGTATGGCTCGCAATTTTATCGTCAACCCTGGGATAGCTCGGGCCATGGCATCGTGGCGCGAGCTAGTCGCAGAGCTCCTGCATTTGCACGCGGCTTTGATCCGAGTGATCAATAGCCGGATATTGCGTAGCCTGTACATTTGGCACGGGGTAGTTGGGGAGCAGCTCGATCAACGCAACGCGATCCAAAAGGCGCTGCAGCGTATGCTCGAGCAGCGGCTAGCGCGCGGCTGGTACACCTGGCATGAGGCGGCCATCGAGCAGATCGAGCATCACTATGCGATCCAGCATGCGCTGCAGCGAATGTTCGGGCAGCGGCTTGCGCGCGGCTGGAGCACGTTTTGTGAAGCACTGGCTCCGCGCGACGATCCGATGGCAAGTGCGCTCCGTCACCTTCTCTATCGCAGCCTTTCACGTGGCTGGATAGCCTGGTGCTTGCACCTGGAGGATGTGGCCCATTGGAAGAGCGTCATGCAAAAACTACTTCATCGTGGCCTCTCACATGGCTGGGTGGCGTGGTGCTCGCACCTGGAGAACTTAGCTTACGGGCAGAGCGTGATGAACAAATCCGTTGGGCGCTTGCGGCAACCGCGGGTTGCGCGGGCGATGCATTTGTGGCTCGAGGCGTACAATGCCCACGTGATCATGCGGACGGCCAAGGTCCGCCTGAGCAAGCGAGATCTCAACCGAGGCTTCGTGGCCTGGCTCGAGGCCTACGACGCCCATGTGACCTTTCGGATTGCCATGGTCCGCTTGCGCAAGCGAGGTCTGGCCCGTGGCTTCGTGAGTTGGACCGACTGGTGCTACGACCGCAAGTATGGTTTGCGAGCGAACGCTGGCGCGCTCCGCTACTTTTTGCGCTATTTCACCAATCGCAGCCTGAGCCATGGCTTTCGTTCGTGGCGCAGCTTTGCGTGGGATGGGGCCTACAAAAAGGGCGTGATCCAGCTGATCATTAAGAAGCTCTCACAGCGCGGGCTTACCAACGCCTGGAACACGTGGCGTGGGAACGTGATAAGGCCGATGGTCGGCGTGGCCGGGCGGCTCATGAACTCAGCCCTCGCGCGTGCCTGGTGCGCGTGGCTCGAGCTCATCGAGTCGATCAAGCATCTCGCGGCCGCGATGCGCCACCTCACACATCGTGGGCTGTCACGTGGTTGGTTGGGTTGGCTGGCTGCGTGGCAGGAGTCGTCGCAGACGCGCAATGCATTCAAGGGCTCAATCGGTCGCTTGATGCATCGTGAGCGCCTTCGGTGCTGGAATGCCTGGATGGAGCATGCTGCAGAGCTTCGGGCGGACAAGGCTTCCCTCGGCCGCTTGAAGCGACGCGAGAGCGTTCGGTGCTGGAATGCCTGGATGGAGCATGCTGCAGAGCTTCGGGCGGACAAGGCTTCCCTCGGCCGCTTGAAGCGACGCGAGAGCGTTCGGTGCTGGAATGCCTGGATGGAGCATACTGTTGAGCGTCGGGCAGAGCGGAATGCGCTGCGACGAGGTTTAGGCCGGCTGATCAACCGTCAGCTGACGAGTGCGTGGGGTGCGTGGGCCGAATTGGCCGCATTTCGAGGGCAGCAACTTCGCATTGTGAGGAAGTCTGCGAGCAAAATGTTACACAGTCGTCTCGCCGCGGCCATCGAGACGTGGTACAGCTTGGTCATCCCAGGTGCCAATGACCCTGCTGCGCCTCCTCGCGGCGTGATTCACGCCCTCAGGAGAGCAGGTTGGGTCGTCTCGGTGCGCATGGACCCGTTGGTAGGAGCCGTGGGGGCAGGCATGATGATGAAGACGCCATTTGCCAAGGGCTCCTCGACGCCTGGGACGGGCCCGCCAGCGTCCTCACCGTCGCTCGGCCTCTTTGACAAAATTCCTTCGCCAGCCTCGTCGCTACGTTCGCCAACCCCTCGTTCACCGTCCTTGGGGGGGAGCACGACGCCATATGCCCATAGCGGCGGCGAGAGGTGGGTTGTCCCGGCCAATGAGCACCGAGTTGTGCTCGTGGCCGAGCGCACTGTGGCCGCTCATCTGCTCAAGTATTCCAGCGCTGCTGAAGCAACGCCCATGTCCCGTGCCATCGGTTTCTTAATCAATCGAGAGCTGTCGCGCGGCTGGCAGGCGTGGCTGATCCTTTTCCAGATCTGCTGCACTCGCAATTCGTTGCAGGTTGGCCTCCTTCGGCTGATGCATCGCCAGTTGCATCGTGGCTGGAGCGCATGGGCGGCCATGGCGGCGGCCAACAGCCCACTCATGCACCTGGCGCGCAAGGCGATGCACCGGTTGGCGAAAAGCCAGCTGGCCTTCGGCTTCACAGCTTGGCGCGACAAGGTGGGGCGCCCGTGGCGGGGTTGGGTGGTGCCCCTCTACTCCGAAGAGGCTCGTGCGATTCCGGTCCACAGGGTCAAGGCAGACTCGACTGCCCCGAGCACCGATTGGAAGAAGTGGTTGCGCGGAGAGCTTGGAAAACCCTCGGACTCGAGCATCTACGCGGCCGCCGTCGGCAGGGATGGTGACATCTACTGCGCGGGGAAGGACGGGGACCTGCGGATCATCGATCCGAAGAGTGGGCGGGTCCTGACCCAGCTGCCCGGCCACACGGAGCGCGTCTGCGCGCTCGCCAAGATGTCGGACGAGCTGCTCGCGTCGGCCAGCAACGACAAGACGATTCGGCTGTGGCGGATGAACGAGGCATCGTGCTTTGGCACGCTTCGCGGCCACAAGGGCGCCGTGTCAGCCTTGCTCGCTGTCAACGATCGGATACTCGTATCGGGCGCCCACGACCAGGCAGTCAAGGTCTGGGATCTGCGCGACGGCCTCGGGTGCACGGCAACCTTCCGGCTCGACGGCAGCTCCGCGTCCAAGACGCGCGATGCCACCAAGTATCGCGCCCCTAGCCCGATCACCAACGCGCCCTCGTGCGCCGTCGTGTCGCTTAGCAGCCGCGAGCAGATTGTCGCCGCAGGCACCTGGGGCGGCGCGGTGCACCTATGCGATGTGCAACGTGGCCGCCCCTCGACGAGTTTCGAAGCCTGCTCGGGCGCCGTGTGGTCGCTGCTCGCTCCCAAGGAGATCTCGGGATGGTCGGCGCCCGGGATGTTGCTGACCGCGGGCTCCGACGGGCTGGTACGGCTCTGGGACATACGTGCGGACGTTCGGGAGCCCGCAAGCGTGCTAGCGGGTGGCGCGAGCGCCGCGGGCGGCGCCATATACGCGATGGTCGAGGACGAGGGGCTTCTGATCACTGGTGGCCACGACCATATGGTCAAGGTGTGGGACTGCCGGATGGGGCGCTGCCTTTTCGACCTGCCCGGTCACAGCGAGCCCGTGCGCTGCCTGGCAGTCGACGAGCATGATCGGACGCTCATTTCGGGCTCGACGGATGGGACCGTGCGCCTCTGGCAGCTCGATACGGTGCACAAGGGGCCGAGGGCGGCGCCGCCACGAGAGGAGGACGATGCGCTCGACCTCGAGGGCAGGCCGGAGTTTCGACAAACAAGTGTCGAGGAGAGTTTCGAGGGCAAGCCGGAGGTGCAGCCGGAGCAAAGTGCCTCGTTGTCTATGGCGACCGGGAAGCAAGTTCGGGCTGGCCGCTCGAAGAATGTCAAGGCTAAGGCGCTGCCAGAACTATGAAAACCGTCCGTAGCCTTTGCGCTGTGGCGCGTGTCGTGTTCGCAGACGCACAGTGGTCAGTGTGACAGAGCAGCAAACTGGGGTTGCACAGTGCGGCCGGCCGTCGGCGTGCTGCCCGTGGCCGTGCGAGCGGACCCGTTCGCGGTTCGGATCCTTCTAGACGAGACAAATCTTCAACCCTTAGATGTATTTGTGACATGTGAATCTGAATCTAGAACATATAGATCTGAAACACGACATGTCACACTCAACGCGCGGAATGACTACTCACGCGGCCCTGCCCTCAGAATCGTGACAGTCCGGCACTCAGAGGCGCCCCCTGGTCAGGCGGCATTTCGAGCTTGGAACTCACTGGCGGCGGTCGATGAGCACGAGAGTGGATGAGGAAGTCGGACGGCATGAGGACCGTCGGGTCGACCGATGTGGCCGTGCCGCCGGAGCTCGAGCTCACGCTGGCACCGTCGGCCAGCGAGTCCGCGACCGAGTCCCGACGGGGCAGCGTGACGGCACGCGTCGAGCATGAGGACGACGCAGCAGCGGCCATGGGCGTGGCGCTCACGGATGCGGGTGAGACGGGTGGCGAGGCGTCCTCAAACGGCCGCGGTGTACCGACGACGCGCAGCGCGAGCCGGTTAATGGCAGCCTCGACGAGTGCGACCGCGAGCGACGCGTTGTGCTGGGCGATCTCGTCGGCGTGCTGCGCCTCGATGTGTACCGCCAGCGCAGCCTCGAGGCCTACAGCGAAGGATAGACCAAATCGAGTTTGGGCTGTCTGACGTGCGATGGAGGCGAGCTCGGCGGGCGTGTAGTCCTCGAGGAGGAGCGTCTTGGGGAAGCGTCGCACTAGCCCCGGGTCCGCGCGCATCAGACCGTCCATTGCATCTCGATAGCCTGCCAGCACCACGCAGAGCGAGGTGCGATTCGACTCGACCTCCGTGAGCAGGGTCCGGATCGCCTCATCAGAGAATGCGTCGCCGCGCGCCTCGCCGTTGCGACTCGAGCCCGCGAGCGCGTACGCCTCGTCCAGGAAGAGGCAGCCGCCCAGGGCCGCCTGCACCATCTCCTTGACTTGCGGGCACGTCCACCCAATGTGTGTGCCCTTGAGCTCGAGAGCGTTGCGTTCGACAAAGACAGGGCGCTTGAGTAGCCCGTAGGCTCGGAGCGCCTTGAAGAGGAGCCGAGCTGCCGTCGTCTTGCCGGCGCCGGGGTTGCCGGTGAGCACGAGGTTGAGGCACGCCTCGAGGAGCCTCGGGTCGCCACCGCGCTCGACGAATTCCACCTTGGCGCGCAGCATCAAAATGGGGGCAATTAGCATGCAATCGGGGGGCAGCCAGCATGCAATCGGAGGCAATCAGCTCGTCACCTTGGCGCGCAGCTCGGCGAGGTACCGCTTGAGCGGTGCCATGCCGATCAAGCCAGCAACCTCCGCGTCCACCGCGGCCCGCTCGGCCAGCAGTGACTGCAACCCGTGGGCCTGCAGCCCCAGGTCCGCGGCGGAGAGGATGAGGGGCGCCGAGAGCAGCCGTGGGAGCGCGAGCCGCCCGTTGCGGTGCGTGACCGCACGCTGCACGAGCTCCGAGGCGAGGTGGGCGTTCCGCATCGCGAGCACCTGTGGGGAGTGAGAACGTCGTGGTGAGCACATGCATGCCTCGGGGGCTCTTGGGTTGTCCGCATCGCGAGTACATCACGCGACCACGTGGCGCTGAGGGCGATCTGCAGCTCGCAGGGGCCGAGGCCGTCGGCGAGGGCGTAGCCGCGCTCGACGAGCCGGCGCTGCGCGATCTCGGCGAGCTCCGCCGGCGCGTAGTTGGGCAGCTGGAGCCACACGGGCTCCACCTTGCGAAAGTGGCTCACCGCGCCGTGGAGTGCTTCGATTCGATCCGTCGGGCCGAGGAAGATGAAGCAGTGGTCGGGGTAGTTGGCGAGGACGGCATCGACTTTGCCGCGCATGCTCTCGATCTTGTCGAGCCCATCGATGATCACGCACGACACGTCGCGCCGCACGTCGAGCACCAGGCCCTCGAGCGTCGTGCGTGTGGAGACCATCCCGCGCGCGACGCCGAGTGCGCGCAGCAGCTCGGTCAGCGTCTCGGCGGCGAGCTTCTTGCCAACACCGAGGTTGCCCGAGATGAGCACGTTACGCACGCACGGCGGCTCGCCCAGCGCTGTGCGCGCGAGGCAGTCACGCCGCTGGCTAGCGCAGTACTCCTTGATCGGCACGAGGCCGATCAACCTCTCGAGCGCCATGTCGACGCGGGCGAGCTTGGCCGGGTCGGCGGCCTTGCAAAGGCGGGCGATCTGGCGATACTCAGGTGTGCGCAGCCGACTGGCGATCACGGTCGACTCGTGCTCTCGCCGTGCAGCCAGCAAGCTGTTCGCTGCCGCCTTCCGGCGGACTGCCAGGCCCTCCTGTCGCACTGTGAAGCCGCGCCAGGCGGCCTGCGCTTTGGTCGCGGCGACCAAGGGCGTCGAATGCAAGGTTGTTGAAAATTCCGAACGGGCCCGCTTGAACGGGCGCTCCTCCATGTGGAGCGAGAGCTATTGGATGGAGACCTCCAGCCTCTGGGAGGCCCGAAAATAGGAAATTCCTAGGACGGGCGCTTTTGTGTCTTCTTTGAAAAGGCATGCAAAAACTCGCGGTTTCAGATGCGACATGTAGAACGACCTCGATAGGCTCTGCCCGCCTAGGCGACTTTCGAAGTTCACACTCGCGCCGACTGAGAAGCGCTGAGTGACTCTACTACGGTACGTCAGACGCACGCGCGCGCATCTCGACCTTCGGGTGGGATGACCAGCCTGTGTTAGGTATGTGTCGTTCCCCAACACGTGAAAGTCAAACCTTTCTTGTTACTACTAGATATCCAAAAATTCTCTCCAACGCGCTCGCTTTACCATGTCGCTTCACAGAAAAGTTGAGAGCAACTCATACAGCTCGTGAGGCGTCTCGTTGCCGTATCCGTACTTCGCTCGGCGCAGCAGCTGGTGCGTGGCGCACGAATGCGGGATGCACCGGAAGGTGCAGAACTCGCCTGTGGACTGGCGACACTTGTACGTGTCGGCCGTCGTTCGCGCCGGTAAGGTCTCGTTGCATGCAATGGGGCCGCCGCGAGTCGTGAGCCGTTTCGTCATGGCGTACTTGCGCCGCACCTGACTCGAACAGTGGCAAACAGTGGCAACCCATATCAATCCGTGGCAGTCAGTGGCAGTCAGTGGCAGTCAGAGGCACTCCAAGGCACTCCGTCTAACTGGGCAGCACTCTTCACAGTACTCTTCACAGCACCTGTCTCGACCACAAGCGCTCTTGCTCGAAGGTGTCCTGGCCGAAGCTGTTAGGAAAAAGCCCCTCGTAAGGCTCGAACTCCCACGTGACCGCCGCGTTGCGCTCGGGCCCCGTGCGGATCTGGTGCCACCACCCTTCGGGGATGAAAAGCGCGTCGCCGCCGCGCAGATGCGCCACCATGCCGCCCTCGAGCTGCGCGAACATGGGCCACTTGTCGAGATCGACGCGCTCCGGGTTGACAGGCGATTCGCCATATCGGACGTGATAGTCCATGTACATCTTGTGCGACTGCGAGGGCGGGAACAAGTAGATCGACTTGGTGCCAAAGACCTGCAGCATCAGATTATCTTTTGTGTCAATGTGAAGTTCGCTCGTCGTGTTGCCCGAGCTCATCCACAGGCGCGTCTCATGCACCGACTCGTGCATCTCGGGGCACTGGAGCACCGCAGGCATCTCCACGTGTTTGCCAAGCTGCACGCCCGGGTCAGTCAGTGGCGCGATCAGGTACATTTTATCCTTGAACTCCGGTTTGAGGTAGTCGCGCAGGAAAGTGCAAAAATTGATCGGCTCACGCGGACCGCGCGTGCTGTTCACAACCACCTTGCTCATTTCCACGTTCGCCAGCCATGGGCCGCCGCCGTGAGCGTCGTCGAGGTGGCACCGCCGTGATAGGAAGTCATCGGTCCACGCGACTCCACCAGTCGCGGCCGCGGCCGCACCAGCGAGCACGACGGGCTCAGCCGCAGCAACATGCTTCTCGTAGAAGACACGCGGGTCCGACATCGTCACGCGGGGCACATTGGGCATCGATTTCTGCTGCGACCCCATCCGCTCAAGGTGGCCCTTGCGACGGTGGCATTTTCGCGCCGTGAACGTCTCATCCGACGGCCAGCGCTCGCACTTGTGCACGTGGCACTCACGTTGGGTCTTGGCCGGCCGAAAGGATGGAAGCACGTCGCGGTAGCGCGTCTGGTCGCCGATCACAGGTGATAGCAAGAAGGGTAAGCAAAACACCCTGTGCAGCATTTTTTTCCGAGCGCGCGGGCGACTTTGGGTGAGAATGGTGTGTGAAAAGGACAGCTCTGGATTTTCTCGATTCTGGCGTCCCCGCGCTCTCACTCTGCAACGACGAGTTCCTTGTGTGTTGATGTCATGGTTGACTGTGGAGCTTTTGTTAACGGTCACCAGAGGGGGGGAGGACAGACACGTGTTGCTATGGTGACGTTTTGCATCTACAAACAGTCGGGCATCTTACTGAAGAGGGAGATGCCCACCACCTTGCGCACCTAGCTACGAGCTTGCCTCGATGGCTTGCCCAGCGCATCAAGGAGCGCATTCGCCTGGTCGGCCGGGCTCAGCCTGGACGCCGAGTGGCTCAGCCCCATGCGCACGTTGGCCTCACTGAGCACATTGGGGACGACCGGTAGGAGGTCCTCGAGCTCGAGCTCACGTGCGATGAGGCGTACAAGCTTCATCAGGGGCGGAGCCTGTTCGGCGGCGTCTGCCCCCTCAAACGGATTGGGGGGTGGAGGGTAGATTGCGGGATAGAGTGCCCGAGAGTGCCCGAGATTGCCCGAGATTGCGGGAGGATAGAGTGCCCGAGACGCCAAGCGCAAGCGAGCCATCGGTGACGGGGCGACGGGCGATGACGTCGGCTCCGATTCCTCGGAGTGGTCTTCAGAGGACTCCGACTCGGATGACTCCGACGATGACGCCCACGACGGCGCTCTCGGCGGCGCTGGCGCATACGAAGGCGATGAAGGAGGCTCGGGCGGTGGCGGCGGCGGTGGTGCTCGAGGCGACGCTCCTGCAGGTGGCGACGGCTCTGAGTGGTCCCTAACCATATTTGGGTGGTCCCCGGGAAGGTTGAGACGATGGCCCATAGAGCCTCTCGTGAGACTGCTCACGTCCACGCGGCGCACCGCGGCGTACGATTCGTACGATTCGGTGGCTCCGATGACTCCGACGATTTCCAAGGCAGGTCCCGCCGTGGGTCTTCCCATCGTCGGCTTGCTCCGCACAGGCCCACGCGCTTTGTCTAATTCAGGTAATCCCATCGGAGCTGAAAGATGGCCATATGCCGCGAGCCTATCCATCTCCTCGGAGGCGAGTCGCTTGCGCTCGGACGCACGGCGCCGGTCCTCATCGCGCTGCCACAGCGCAGAACTTTTAGAGATCGGAGCTGATAGACAGCCAAACGCCGCGAGCCGCGCCCTCTCCTTATCGGCAAGTCGTTTGCGCTCGGCCGCACGCCGCTGTTCATCCCTAACTTGCCACAGCGGCTTTGTGATAGGCTTCATGGCTGCGCGCATCTCCTCGACAGAGGGCATAAGAAGACGTCCCTCTTGATCCTTCGTTCGCGGGGGCGCGCGCGGGCCACACGAGGCACCGAAACGCGCACCGAATCCCTGCGCGTGCGTAGCGTCAGATCGCGCCGCGCGGACAAGTCAAGTCAAACATGTATTTCGTCACTAGTATTTCGTCTCGCACTACCCGGCCAATGCACGTGCACTTGCGCAATGTCTTCGTAAGAAACGTCTCCACTCAGGGTTCGTTGGAGACCACGAGTCGAGCGGGCGGCGCCTTTCCAGGAAATTGCCGTCGCCAGGATTCTCTTCGATGAAGCGATTTTCGCAAGTCGTTCTCGCCGGCCTTCTGGCCACGGCATCGGCCTTGCGCTTTTCCACCATCAAGATGCAGCTCACCATGCCCGGCGCGGACAAACGTAAATTGCTCGTCATCGGCGGCAATGGCTTCGTCGGTCGGCAGGTGTGCAAGTACGCAGTCCGTTCCGGTAAGTTTGCGGTGACGTCGCTCTCACGGCGCGGCGAATGCCCCAAGCCGAACGACCCCGAGCTCGCGTCGGTCACGTGGGTCGCTGGGAACGCACTCGACAAGCCCACAGTCGACAAGTACGTCGGGCAGTCCGACGCGGTCGTCCATGCCATTGGGCTGCTCTTCGATGTCAACTCGGGTCTGACATTCCTGAACACGTTCACTTCGGCCTCCAAATCCAAGCCCGACGAGGGCGAGTCGACCTACGACAACATCACGCGCAAGACGGCACTCCTCGCCATCGCGGCGCTGAAGGCGAAGAATGCGCTCCCAGCCATGATGGGCAAGCGCGCGCCCTTCGGCTTTGTTTCGTGCGCCGAAAGCGGGTGGCCTGACGTGCAGTTTGGCGAGCAGGTGGAGGCCGCCGCGCCCGAGTGGCTCAAGCGCTACCTCGTCGCCAAACGCGCAGTCGAGGCCGAGCTCGCGTCCTCGACGGGCAGCTTGCGCCCAGTCATCGTGCGCCCGTCCCTTATTTGGGACTGGAAGAAGTTTGACGTGCTGCCGATCATCCCATTCTTCAACCTCGCCTCGGCCATCGGCGTGCCGTTTGTCGACAAGACGGTGCGCGTCGAGGACGTGGGCCGCTCCATCGTTGCCGGCTTGCTCGACGAGTCGGTGAGCGGCGTGCAGCGCTTTGAGGCGATGGAGCAGTTGTCCGAAGCACTGGAGGTGCCCAGGTGAAGGGTGCATCGCGAAGGATGAGGATTTGAACCGTAGACGGAAAACTGGAACACACACTTCCACGCAGATTTCCGCGATGCAAACGAAATACGAAAACGGCCATCTTGTACGGTAGAGTTCGGGTGTGTGCTGTGCGCAGATCGCAAGCCCAACTGACAGAGATGAGGCACACACGCCAAGAGGGAGCCCACACAAAAATCTAAACGTCCTCTTCTTCTAGCCGCAGCAAAAACTCTGTGTATGCATGGTTGTCGCTGCCAGTTGAGAGCACAAAGATGCTCGGCGTCTGCAACGAATCGACCATGCTCTCATAGAGCACTGCACCTCCGCCAGGCTTCTTGGCAGGCTGTCTCATGCCCTGCTTGCCAACGCACGACTGACCCACAAGGACACGCACGAGCAGTACCCATTGCGATCCTTCGTTGTCAGGCTTCGCGTACTCCTCATTGAGAGAGTATTTCAGTTGATTTGAAAAGTAGGATCCAACGCCATACATTCCCCGCTCGTTCATGTTGCGATCGAAACCGTTAGCCATGATAGACTCCAGCGTGTCGCGCGAAGTGCCGTGCCAGAGCCAGGCCTCGTTGAGCTGCGCTCTCCCAATGCGTGAGATCAGCGCGTCGCGAGCTGCCTGGTATAGGTTGAAGCGAGCCTCGCTGCGAATGTGCGAGATTGTGAGCAGGCGCGAACGCAGCTGTGGAGGCATCATGCTCCGAACGAAGTCGCACAGCGCCACGTGCCGCTCGATGGGCATTGGCTTGGGCGTGAACATCCCTCCCTTTGGCGTCGAGAGGATCTCACCCAGCACATATGGAGCGTGGCCTATACCCTGTGTGGAAGCTGACCCAGGAAGCTGGCTTGCGGGGAGAAGTGCTGCCCAGTACGGCGGTGCTTGCCCATAGCTGCCTGGAAAGTGACTCAGGCTCGGCAGGTCCTTGTCCACATCAGTCAGTGCATGCCTTTTGAGGTTGCGCAAGAAGCCTGTTCGCACATTCTTCTGCGTGCATAGCCTCAGGTCCACATCGTACGCCTGCCCACGGATTTCGATTCGGAAGCGCAGGACACCCGACGCCTCTTGGTTTCGGAACGTCTCCTCCGAGGCGGTGTCGAAGAGCTGCCACGCCCCGCTACCAACAGCACCATCCTCCCACATCCACACGTGCGCTGGCCGAGTTTCAGCCTTGTTCGTATCGTCATCTGCCGCCAGAATCTGCAACGCGCTGGCGGCCTTCGCCTTGCCTAGAGCGTCGCCGTCACGCACGAGCGCCGCGAGCGGCACGAGGGCGCCCGCCGCTACGATGGCCGCCTTGTTGGCAGCGTCGCCGGCCGCCAGACTCCACAACGCACTGGCGGCGTTCGTCTTGCCTAGAGCGTCGCCGTCGCGCACGAGCGCCGTGAGCGGCACGAGGGCGCCCGCCGCTACGATGGCCGCCTTGATGGCAGCGTCGCCGTCCGCCAGACTCTGCAACACGCCGGCGGCGTTCGTCTTGCCTAGAGCGTCGCCGTCGCGCACGAGCGCCGCGAGCGGCACGAGGGCGCCCGCCGCTACGATGGCCGCCTTGTTGGCAGCGTCGCCGTCCGCCAGATTCCACAACGCGCTGGCGGCGTTCGTCTTGCCTAGAGCGTCGCCGTCGCGCACGAGCGCCGCGAGCGGCACGAGGGCGCCCGCCGCTACGATGGCCGCCTTGATGGCAGCGTCGCCGTCCGCCAGATTCCACAACGCGCTGGCGGCGTTCGCCTTGCCTAGAGCGTCGCCGTCGCGCACGAGCGCCGTGAGCGGCACGAGGGCGCCCGCCGCTACGATGGCCGCCTTGTTGGCAGCGTCGCCGTTTGCCAGACTCTGCAACGCGCTGGCGGCCTTCGCCTTGCCTTGAGCGTCGCCGTCGCGCACGAGCGCCGCGAGCGGCACGAGGGCGCCCGCCGCTACGATGGCCGCCTTGTTGGCAGCGTCGCCGGCCGCCAGACTCCACAACGCGGTGGCGGCCTTCGCCTTGCCTTGAGCGTCGCCGTCGCGCACGAGCGCCGCGAGCGGCACGAGGGCGCCCGCCGCTACGATGGCCCCCTTGATGGCAGCGTTGCGCGCTAGCTTCCACAAGGCCTCTGCGGCTGCAGCCTGCTCCTCAGCGGTGCCATTTCTCAGCATCGCCACCAGCGGCGGGAGGGCGCCGGCCGCGGCGAGTGCCCCACGCATCGGATCCGTCGACTGATCTGGCGGTGCGTCGGCGAGGATGGCGATGCCACTCGCCACCGGCGTCCGCGCACCGATGGCACACGCTTGGAACAACGCCACAAGCGCGGCTGGATCCGCGTCGGCCACTGCGCGCTCCACCGCGGCGGCGCTCGGAGAAGGAGCTTTCAAATTGCTAGTTACTGTGGGCGATCTTGGGGAACCTGCAGCTACCGGCGTGTTGACCACCGCCAGCGTGCTTACCGCTGCCGGCGTGCTGTGTCGAGTGCGTAGCCCATCGGCCAGTGCGTAACCCATCGGCGGATCCACGGCCCAGCCCATCGGCGGTTGATCCAAGGGCCAACCCATCGGCGGCTGATCCACGGGCCAGGAGCCCATTGGTGGCTGATCCACGGGCCAACCCATTGGCGGCTGATCCACGGGCCAGGAGCCCATTGGTGGCTGATCCACGGGCCAACCCATTGGGACCGGAGGAGGCGCCGAGGAGGTGGAGGTGCCATAACCTGCAGCTGCCAGCGTGTTGACCACTGCCAGCGTGCTTACCACATGTAGTGTCGAGTTGCTACCATAGACAGGGGATAGAGGGGCAGGCTGAGGTGGCATGGGCTTTGTAGCCGGCGGCGCGGCGGGCGGCTTGGGAGGCGCGGCGGGAAGCTTCTTGGGCGCACTGCCAAAGAGCCCACCGTCATCGTCGTCGTCGTCGCCAAAGAGGCCGCCGCCGCCGCCCTTTTTGGCGGCAGGCTTGGGAAGAGGCGGCGTGGGAAGCTTCTTGGGCGCACTGCCAAAGAGCCCACCGTCATCGTCGTCGTCGTCGCCAAAGAGGCCGCCGCCGCCGCCCTTTTTGGCGGCAGGCTTGGGAAGAGGCGGCGTGGGAAGCTTCTTGGGCGCACTGCCAAAGAGCCCACCGTCATCGACGTCGTCGTCGCCAAAGAGGCCGCCGCCGCCGCCCTTTTTGGCGGCAGGCTTGGGAAGAGGCGGCGCGGGCGGCGCCTTGGCGGCGGCCTTACCCGCCGAGGCGCCAAAAAAGCTGTCGTAGTCGACGACGTTGTCGTTGTCGTCCTCGTCGTTGACGAACACCAGGTTCTGCAATGCTCCGGCTGCCTTCGCCTTGCCAGCAGCGTCGCCGTCGCGAGAGAGCGTATACAGCGCCTTGATGCCGCCCGAGGCCCGGATCGCGGCCTTGTTTGCATCATCTCCTGCCGACAAACCCCACAACGCGCCGGCTGCACTCGCCTTGCCGTCAGCGTCACCTTCGCGCATGAGCGTCACAAGCGCCTCGATACCGCCCGCGGCCCGGATCGCGGCCTTGTTCGCATCGTCATCTGCCGCCAGATTCCACAACGCGCCGGCTGCGTTCGCCTTGCCTTCAGCGTCGCCGTCGCGCACGAGCGTCACGAGCGGCTCGATGCCGTCCGCGGCCCGAATCGCCGCCTTGTTCGCCTCGTCATCTGCCGCCAGATTCTGCAACGCGCCGGCTGCACTCGCCTTGCCGTCAGCGTCACCTTCGCGCACGAGCGTCACAAGCGCCTCGATCCCGCCCGCGGCCCGGATCGCGGCCTTGTTCGCATCGTCATCTGCCGCCAGATTCCCCAACGCGCCGGCTGCGTACGCCTTGCCTTCAGCGTCGCCGTCCCGCACGAGCGCCACGAGCGGTGCGATCCCGCCCGCGGCCCGGATCGCGGCCTTGTTCGCATCGTCATCTGCCGCCAGAATCTGCAACGCGCCGGCTGCGTTCGCCTTGCCTTCAGCGTCGCCGTCGCGCACGAGCGTCACGAGCGCAACGATACCGCCCGCGGCCCGGATCGCGGCCTTGTTCACATCGTCATCTGCCGCCAGACCCCACAACGCGCTGGCTGCGTACGCCTTTCCTTTAGCGTCGCCGTCGCGCATGAGCGACACGAGCTCGACATGGATGCTGCATCGATGCTGCAACGCGGCGGCTGCCCTCAAGTACATTTGCACGGTGGCGCCGGCAGAAAGGCCGCATTCCATGAGAGTGAAGCCCTCGTTAAGTGGCTTGCCGGCAAAGGTCAGAAAGAATTTGTCGCATGGAACGCCCGCCTTGCTTGCTGCTGCCGCTCGCAGGGCGCTGACGTTGTCAGTCGAGCGCATCGCATCCACGGTGAGAGTGCAGCGGTGTCGCACAAAGAGTTGGAAGGGCTGGCTTGAAGGGGCAGGTTGAGTAGGCGTCGGCATCACGTTGCCGAGGAGCCGGGCATGTGATGGTAAATCATCACCAAAGAGCGACCCCACCTTTGCAGGCTTGCTTGGTGTGATTGCATGCGGCAGCGTGGCGTCCTCCGCGGGCTCATTGTCGTCGACGGCGGCGGCAGCTGCGGACTTCTTCGAGGGGGGGCGGCGCGCCCGCCAGCCAGCGCCCTTCGCTCGAGAGAGCTGGGCGGCGAGCAGCGTGTCATCGGCAGTGGGATCGGCTTTGCTGGTCGGCACGGCTGCTGCGCCGCCAGCGGTCATCGAGGCGGCCGTGCCATCACCGCTGCTTGACGGCTCATCCTCGGCGGCAGCGGCCTTTGGCCTCCGGGAGGGCGGCGCAGCACTGGGCATCATGAAGTTGAGATTGCCCAGCTTCCCTTTTAAGGCGGTGACTCTCTTTTTGGGCGCGTCTTCCTCGTCCTCGTTTGCGTCGTTAGCGTCGAGCGCGGGCGCGGGCTTCGGGAGCACGGGCGGCGGCACGGGCGGTGGTGCGGACTGTGGCGCGGGCTTAGGGGGCGCGGGCGCGGCCACCGGCTTATCCTCAAACTCGCCGTCATCCTCGTCAACGCTCGGTGGCCGCGCCCGTCGGTCCTTCATCAAGCCCGCCATCGCCGCCAACGGCCCACCGGCCGCAGCGCCCACAGGCAGCTTTGGCTTTGGCGTTGGCGCCGGCGCCTCGTCCTCGTCGTCGCCGCCGGACAAGGCGCCCTTGGCTGCGGCTTGTGGCGCGGGCAGCGGTGCGGGCGGTGGCGCAGGCGCGGCGGCCTGCTTGAGTGCCGCCGCTGGCTTCGCAGGGCCGAACAGTCCGCCATCGCCGCCGTCTTCATCGTCGTCGCCGAACAGGCCGCCGCCGTCGGACATGGGCTTTGTAGCCGACGGCGTGGCGGGCAGCTTGGGAGGCGCGGCGGGAAGCTTCTTGGGCGCACCGCCAAAGAGCCCACCGTCATCGTCGTCGTCGTCGCCAAAGAGGCCGCCGCCGCCGCCCTTTTTGGCGGCAGGCTTGGGAAGAGGCGGCGCGGGCGGCGCCTTGGCCGCCGCTTTGGCCGCCGCTTTGGCGGCGGCCTTACCCGCCGAGGCGCCCAAAATGCCGCCATCATCGGCCACCGGCGTCTCCTCTTCCTCGTCCCAAACTCCAAAGAGAGAGGCATAGTCCACCTTCGTAGGCGGCCCCGAGGGCGCGGCGGCCGCGGCGGCAGTGGGCCCGGAGCCTGATTTGGAGCCAGGGGAGGCGGCGGCGGCGCCATACTCGCCAAAGAGCCCCCCTGCAAAGAGTGAGTCCCGCTTGCTACTCGCTCTTTGCAGGGGGTGAGTCAAGTGCGCCGGCAGGAGGTGGAGGCCACCCGCGCCGCGGCCGCCAGAGAAGCCGAAGGGGTCATCATCCTCGTCCTCATCCTCGTCGTCGTCCTTGCATTGAGTGTCGGCCGACAGTTTCTCCAACAGGGCGACTGCGTGCGCCTTGGCATCAGCGTCAGAGCTCCCGTCGCGCACAAGCGCCACAAGCGGCTCGATGCCACGCGCCGCCCGGATCGCCGCCAGGTTGGCAGCACCGCCGTGCGCCAGATTCCACAACGCGGCGGTTGCGTTCACCTTGCCTTCAGCGTCGCCGTTGCGCACGAGCGCCACTAGCGGTTCGATGCCGCCCGTCGTCGCGATCGTCGCCACGTTGGCAGAGTGGGCGGCTGCCAGCCTCCACAACGCGCCGGCTGCCTTTGCCTTGCATTCAGTGTCGCCGTCACGGGCAAGCACCACGAGCGCTCCAATTACCACCTCCTGGTTGGCAGCGTTCCCATCCGCTAGACTCACCAACGCGCCGGCTGCACTCGACTTGCCTTGAGCGTCGCCGTCGCGCACGAGCGCCGCGAGCACTTCGATGCCGCCCGCTGCTGTGATCCCCGCTTTGTTGGCAGCGTCGAAGGCCGCCAGACTCCACAACGCTGTGGCTGCCTTCGCCTTGCCTTCAGCGTCGCCGCCGCGAGTGAGCGCTACGAGCGCCTCGACGCCGCCCGCCGCCGCAATCGCCTTCTTGTTGGCAGTGTTGCGCGCTAACTTCCACAACGCCTCTGCGGCTGCAGCCTGCTCCTCAGCGGTGCCATTTCCCAGCATCGCCACCAGCGGCGGGACGGCTCCGGCCGCGGCGAGTGCCTCACGCATGGGGTCTGCCACTTCCCCTGGCGGTGCGTTGGCGAGAGTGGCGATGCCACTCGCTGCGCGCGTCCGCACACCGATGGCGCGGGCTTGGAGCAACGCCACCAGCGCCACCGTGTCCGCGTCGGCCACTGCGCCCACCGCCGCGGCGGCGCTCAGAGGAAGAGCAACGGGCGGCGGTGGCTCGGCTGTCGGTATGATCGGCCACCAGCTCCGCCGGGCGGCGGGGGCGGAGTTCCGGGATGAACTCGTCATAAACGAGGTTCTCCGCTTCGGAGCTAATAAACTGGCTATTCTAGTCGTGCTAGGAACTTTTGAAATGAATTTCCCATGGTGACCATTGCGTCGCCATTTTAAATTGAATTCACGTCGCTTTCTTCATACACTCTTCATACCGCGGGTAGCGAGTGCAGCGAACCACGACCCGTCCAGCCGTCCCTGCTGGCGCCTGGCGCCCACGACCCGACCCGACACTGGCATCCTATGTCCGAGACTTCTCGCGTCGTCTGTGTCGGTGAACTTGCACGATCCGAGTTGGACGGCAAAGATCACCCGGACGACGAGCATGACTCACCTGCAGGCTCTGCACATGGCGCATGGCTGCGGAGTGCCGACCGTCACTTTCCTTCTGCTCGAGCATGGGACAATGCCTTGAGTGCGTCACTTTGCACGGCACTGGAGTCAGATGCTCGAATGATCAACGCCTCTCCCCAGTTGCCATCGACATTCTGGGTCGACGCAGCCAACATGGCGACACCTAGTTGTTCGCTCGAGCGCTTCGCATGCAACGTCCTCCAATTCCACACAACAGGCGGTGGCGTGCATGAATCAACCGGCACGGTTACACCCGAAGATGGGTCCGCGATTCGCGGGGTGGAGTGGTGGGTCCAAGTACGCAGCAGCGAATCACCCAAGCCGTCCATCAACCTTCATTTTGATGCCGATGAGGCCACGAAGAGACAGACTTGCGAGCATCTGCCGCCCTTTTTGTCGACGGTCACGTACCTAGGCTCGCACGGAGGGCCGACGGTCTTGCTTCCTGCCGTTGGTGATGCCCACGGGCGCGCCCTGCCCCCGATAAGCGACCATGGCGCGTTTATCAGCCACCCGGTGAGGCTGCAGCAGACTCAATCTCGGGCTCAATCTCGGGCCGCCAGGGCCTTCCAAATTCGGTCCCGAGCTCTCGCATGCACTCTCGCTGACGCTAGTGTGTTGCCGTGCGACGCGACGCGCGCGTGCGCGTTCGCAGATCGCCGGAAGGCACCTTGCCTTCGACGGCCGCCTCCTCCATGGCGCTCTGCACGACCTCGCCCTCCCCTCTCCCTTGCCGTACATTCGAGTGTCGGTACTGGTCAACATTTGGCATCGCCATCGCCCACTCGGTGTGTTTCGTCTACCAGCAGGCTTTGCCGCAGGGCTGTCCAATTCGCCTGATGGGCTGTCCAATTCGCCTGATGGGCTGTCCAATTCGCCTGATGGGCTGTCCAATTCGCCTGATGGGCTGTCCAATTCGCCTGATGGGCTGTCCAATTCGCCTGATGGGCTGTCCAATTCGCCTGATGCGCTCGCCCCCCTCATCGGAGCGTCCCACGACGAGACGATCGTCACATGGGCACCCGTCCTTGCGGTCAGTGCCGGGCGCACCGAAGGCGATGGACATGGCGATGGAGCTTCCGAGGCTGACTGGATGTCGTGCCGTGTCGGCTATCTGCCTCTGACCCCAGCCATCGGGGCGGTGCCGGGCTGGCGGGAGCTCGCGACGAAACACGGGCTCGACATCGGCTTTCCTTTCCGCCACTTGCCAGTCCGCGTGCGCCATCTGCAGCACTCTACAGGTATCCAGCGAAGCAGCCATATTCCGTTCCGGTACATGCGGGAGGTAGAGCTGGAGTGCGATCTGTGGTCGGACGGAGAGAGCAGCCAGCGCAAGGACTGGTGGGCCATCGCCGTCTTTTTGGCGGAGCTCGGGTAAGACGACGGACGACGCAGGGTATGAATATTGTTGGATTTATGTTCGCGAACCGACTGATTGACCCAAAGGGGTAGGGGGAGATTATTCCTTCTGGATTCACACACTCTACCTCCCCATCACCTGCTGATTTTGAACACTCAGTGACGTGATTCTTTGACCCAAAGGCATGCCCAAAGCCCGGGGGCAAAGGGGCGGAGGGGGCCGGGAGGCGTATTCCTTCTGGATTCACACACTCGATCCCCACATGGATCCCCACCACCTGATATTTTGAACTCAGTGCATGACTCAGTGACCCCCGCCCCCGCGTACGAAAGGGCTAACCGCCTTACCGGGTACCGTACGCCTACCATGACGCCTACGCCTCAATGCTACGCCTCACTACGCGCCGGGTACGCTCCCAGTCACGGCGGAGCGGCATGCGGAGCGGGCGCGGGGGCGGGGCATGGCGCCTTGGCGGGGGCGGGGCCGGGGGCGACGGACGACGAGCGCGCGCGCCCCACGTCTAGCAGTCGTAGTCTAGTCGAGTCTCTAGAATATTTTCGCATTTCGGCTGATTACATGTTTTTAACACTGCCCATCCACATATTACACGTTACACCTGTTTGGGAATTGAAGGTACTACCAAAGCCGTATAAACGGCGCCCCCCGGACCTCTTCGCGACGGCCGCCCACGTCGCACCGTTCCCAAACGAAACGGCTGCGAGACTCGCCGGCCGAGACGCGAGAGACCACCGACCGATTTCGAACGCGTGAAACATCATGCGCCCTCTTCACCATGGCAACCACATTGGTGACGCGGGGGGACTTTCTTCGTGGACAGGACTAACAAGCAGCACGAGCGAGACGCAGGAGACGCTCAGCCAGATCATGAGCGCGCACCGGATGATGTGCCAGTCGAGGCTCTCGAAGTAGATCTGCACCCGGCTGGGCGGCGGCATGGTCTGCAGATCCGAGAAGGCGGCGGTGTTGCGCAAACGCGCTTCGAAGCTGGGCACCACCTCCTTGCGCGACGGCTCAAGCTTCTTGAAATAGCACTTGAGCTCGTCGAGCGAGATGGAATTCGAGTTATCAGTGTCGATCAGGCGGAAGAGCTCGTCGCCCTCCATCTTGAACTCCGGCCACAGCTCGCACAGCTCGGGATGTTGTGTGATGGCGCTGGTGAGCTCCTCCTTGGTCACCGTTTGGTCACCGTCGACATCGGCGAGTTTGAAGAGGGTCTCGGCGAGCCGTTCGGTCGAGAAGAGGTCGTCGGTCCTGGACGTATGTTCGTCCAAGTAGTTTCGGTCACCAGAGAGGAGGCAGCAAGTGCGAGTGGGAGTGGCCGGCTGGGACTGTCCCAGCCGAGGCCTGCCGCCCCCTGCCATCAACTGCTCCTGCCGATACGACGCGCCGCCCGGCCGCATGCGTTTGTCGAGCTCGTTTCGCGAAATCATCTGATATTTGACCACGAGACCTTGGCATGAGCACATGAGCACCTCCTCCGCCTCCCCTCGGGTGCCCGCTGTGAGGATCGCCTTCGAAAAGTAGCGCTCGGCCGACGCAGACGGCGTACCGCCGGGACTGGCGGAGGCAGTGGGGACGCTGGTCGCGGGTTCGATGAGGCCGATCGGGTCGAACCCGCGCCCAGCAATGCCTCCACCGGGTAAGCGTGACGGATCACTGGAAGCGCGGCGAGGAGAAGTGGACGATCGCGGCGACAGCGACGGCTGAGAGCGCGACGAGACGGCATATGCGATGCGCCTGTCCCCATCCTCGAGGCAGCCCGAGACGGCGGTAGACCCATCCGAGAACAGACGCACCTGCGAGGCAATCAGAGGTCATCAGAGGCAATCAGAGCTCATCAGAGGCACTCAGGGCTCATCAGAGGTCATCAGACGCACCTGCGAGGCAATCAGAGGTCATCATCAGACGCACCTGCGAGGCAATCAGAGGTCATCTGAGGTCATCAGAGGGTCATCAGCGGGTCATCAGAGGGTCATCAGAGGTCATCAGACGTACCTCAGAGGTCATCAGAGGTCATCAGACGTACCTCCGAGGCAGCTTTGCCGCGGTTGTCCTCGGCCTTCATGTCTGAGTAGCTCGTGTCGCACATGATGATATCCACACGCGGCCCGGTGCCCGCGGCCGCCGCCGCCGACTGGATCACCGTTGGGCAGTTGCCGTGCGGAGTGTGGCCGACGACGAGCCGGCAGATGCCGTTGGCGGCGAGCTTGGCCTCGAGGGCCGGCGGCAGCGGCGCGGGCATGCCGCTGTCGTCGAGGTGGCGGCCGAGTACGACAGAGGGCAGAGTATTGGGCACACAGTAATCCATGAGCCCATGACCTCCGCGCCGATTTTCCTCATACGCGCTCGCATAGCTCGTCTGATCTCGCCTGATCTCCCACTCCGGGCGCGCCTCCCACTCCGCGATCTGCTCGGTCTTCCACCGATGCAACTGGCGCACCCACATGCGCACGTCTTCGTACTGCCGGTTCGGTGGCACGAAGCCGAAGCATTCCTTGTGGCCGTCGCGGTAGTTGCCCTGGAGGCCGCCATGGACGAACAGGGTGTCCCCGAGGACGACAGCGAGCTCCCCGAGACGCACCTGATGTGGGAGGCAATCACGTGTCATCATGTGTCATCATCAGCCGGATGGACGAGAGTGAGCTCCCCGAGACGCACCAGCTCGCGCATCACGCCGCCTCGGGCGACGCTGTCGACGAAAGAGCTCACGACGGCGCTTTCGCTCACCTGGAGGGGTTGGGTGGGTGTGAATTGGAGGGGTTGGGTGGGTGGGTAAGGGCGAACACACGGCTGTGAATGGCGTCTCTCGGCATTCTCCCACGTGCGTGTTTGGCACGCCCAGTACCAGGCGCACCTTTGACACGTCGATCTTGTGGATGACGGACAACTCGGCACGTCGCCGCTCAAACTCGCCGTCGGCGCCCATGGTCTCCTTGAGCATCCAGCGCACCCGTGCCGCGGGCGTGTTCGCCACGCGGAGCGCCGCCTCGTCCACCTCCTCCGGCTGGATCCCGCGCGATTTGGCGATCGTCGCGCGTAGGAAGCCCTCCGGGCTCACCCTCTTCGCCGGCGCTACCCAATACGGCCCGGGCACGCCGTGCAGCTCGGCGAGCTGCGAGGGCGCGAGCTCGGAGGTGAAGCGCATCTTGTTGATGTCGCGGTTACCCAGGATGATGTGCACGGCGGACGGGTACTTTTTCTTGAGCCGCACCAGTGTTGTCGCCACGCGGATCGAACCACCGACCTTGCCGCCCTTGTCCACCGAGTCGCCGCCGAAGACAAAGTGCCAGCCCGGCTGCAGCTTTATGTCGGCGCTGCCGTCTTCGTGGAGTGACAGCAGTTCAAGCACTGGGCTCATTTCGATGCACTTGATAAAATACTCCCAGTTTCCCTCGACGTCGGTCATGAAGGCGACGTTCGGCATGTTCGTCATCAGAACTTTCTTGCGGTGATGACAAACGTAGTAGGCGAGCGCGAGCAAGAACCCGAAGACCACGCTGCACACGCACGCCACTGGGTCGTTCCCTGCGGAGGCAACGAACGCCTCCACACCGGGCATGGTTCTCGCAAGAAGCGAGCGACCTTCGACAAGCGTGCCCAGTTCGGGATAGTTTGAAACTCGAGAAATGGAATCGCGGGTCCCACGACACGAAACTTTCGCAGAGAGTCCCATGGCGACAAGGGTTGGCGCGAAATTCGTGTACACAAGTCAGCGTCGCTTTTGCGGACACGTGCATGGCTAGCAGTACAGAGACTGGTGCGAGCGCGGCCGCGAGCGCGGGGCTGTACGCGACGTCCGCGGATTCCCCGCAGGGCCGGTGGGTGTGGATTGGGGGCCTCGCGCCCGACATATCCGATGCCCAGCTCATCGAGCGGATCGGCGCTCACCAGGCACGCGAGGGCAGTGGGTCAACCTTCGACGTGCACCGGTTTGAGGGCGGCGCGTGGGTGCATTTTGCGCGCCCGTCGCTCGCCCATGTGTGCCTCACCGCGCTCAACGGCACCGTGCTCACCGGCCCCAAGGGTAGCGCTTCAACGCTGCGGCTCCGATACGCCGCCCACCTGGAGGACACGTCGGCGCCGCCCGCGGTCGCATACCTGAAGCGGCCGCTTCCGGGGGCGGCGGCGTTGGCCGCCGGCAGCGACGAGGGCAAAAAGGTCAACGGCGGCGCCGCTCCCAGCGCCCGCCCTTCGGATCCGCCGGCCGCTAAACGGGCAAGGACTTTCGACAACGCACAGCCGTCGTCCTCGCAGCAGCAGCAACAGCAACTGCAGCAGCAACAGCCGACAGCGCCGGCGGCGGCAGGAGCGCAGTCCACGTCGCCTCCATCCCAAACGGGACACTCCGCGCCGGCGAGCGCCGCCGTCAAGACCGAGCCCAAGCCGGCTGCGGCGGCAGGGCGCTCCGCTGCCTCAGCTTCCGCGAGTTCCACAGCAGGCACCAACGGAGCTACCATCTCCCCGAGCGCACCGCGAGCAGTGGCGGGCGGGAGCGCGGCGACGCGCCCGCCCGCCACGCTGCCGGGAGGCCCCGGCACCCATGCTGACATGCTGCGCCTAGCACTCAGGTTCGGACCGACCCTAATTAGGATGAGCCCCCCCGCCCCCCTGCCCCCCCTTACCTTGCGAGTGGTTGCATCCCACGTCCCTGGCTGTCTGTGCATGGTTGCTTGTGCATGCATGGGCGGATGGCGCATGGGTCCCTGGCATTCAAGCATCCCCCCCGCCCCTTGGGCTTCGTGCTACTGCTCGGCTCTCCACCGCATGCCCCTCGCATGCAATGAGCCGTCCCTAATTAGGATGAGCCCCCCCGCCTCCCCCTCCCCGCCCTTGCCCCATTCGCCCACCACCTCGAGCGCTTCGCCTTGCGCACATGCTCCCTGCCCCCCCCCGATCTCCCTGTGCCCGGCCTCGCGGCGCTGACGTTCGTCTCCTCTCTCTCGCGTCCCAAATGGCTGTGTGCATTCACATTCACAGCAAACTTGACGTGGATGTCGCTCTCACCGAGATCCTCCAGTTCCTGCAGAGCGATGAGAGGCTTCCCACACGCACACGCAAGGCCGTGCAGTTTCTCAATGGCCTGCGGCAGCAGATGGTGCACGCGCAGACGCACGCGTCTCATCCCGAGCTCTTCGACTGTCCATTGAGCGCCGCCGCCCACGACACCGCCATCGCGCCCATCGCGGCGGTCTACACACTCGCCGACGTGCGCCGCTCCTTCGGCGACGGATTCCAGGAGCGGTTCTGGCCTATCTTCCGCGCGTTCAATTGCGTGCTGCCGGCGCACGCGCCCGAGATGGCGCTCTTCGGCGGCTCCAAGCGCACGTCCGGCATCAGCAGCATGCTGCCAGCACGCCAATGATCATCTTCCTACGTCGCAGCGCCTCTTCATTTGGCTCTACGCGCACGTGTGGTGGTGTGCATGGTGAATGAAAGCGCTACTCAACCTTATCTACTGGCCGTCGGCTCGAGCGGGAGCGTGCTGTGGCGCCGCATGGAACGGAGTCCTTTAATTGCGGTGCCCTAGAATGACGAAACCTCGATGATCTCTATGACGATATCTATAGCGTGGCGGCTCGAGCGGCAGCGTGCTGCGGCGGCGCCGGCGATCACTGCAGAGACATGAGGTGGCGGCTCTTTCGACGATGGTGGTCACTGCTTGCTCCCCACTGAGTGGGGCCCCACTGACCCCTGTGGTGCAGCTGCACCTGGGCCAGGCAATGGGGCCAGGGTCCTCTGGGGTGTTGAGCTAAGGAGGCCGTTTTTCAACTTCCACTGACGTCTCATGGCCCAAGAGCGTCGACATTTTATCGAATTTGCGCTTTTCTCATTCCACAGCTGATTTTCCCACAGGCGACCCCTACGCTCACCGTCACGCTCCCCACACGGGCCCAACACGCCGGTCGCGCCCAGAGATGGAAAGCGAGGCGGGACTTCTCGCGCCCGTCTACGAGCAGCCCCATTTCGGTGGCGAGGCTGAACCGCCATACAAGCGCGCCCGCCCGGACGAGGAGGGCCTCGTTCCTACTCTCACCTGTGAGGGAGGCGCCCTCGACACGCTGCCAGAGGAAGCGCACGAACAGGCGCCGTACGATGAATCGGCTGCCAGTTCAACTGCCGCGCCCGGCGAGACGATGCTGCTTCCCGCGGAAGGGCTGGCTCCCGCGCCGCCGCAAGCTGCCCATGAGGAGGCGGGGCCTGCCGAGGCCCACGAGGAGGGCGGGCAGCAGCTGATGGGCCACGAGGAGGGTGCCCAGCTTGTGGGCCAGGAGGAGTGCGCGCAGCTGGTGGCATACGAGGCCGAGCCAGGTCCGAGCGGTGAGCAGGAGCACACCGTAGCCATCAATGCAGAGGAGGCCATCGGCGCGCGCGCCCATTCGAAGCCGGAGGCTAAGATCGTATGTCCGCTGTGGCCAAAGGGAGGCAACATCACGTGCACGAACCCAAACACGAACCCGGCGGGCCTGCGCGACAAGAAGGTCATCCTAGACGGGCGCGAGTACACGCTGTGCCGCTCGCACGCCAACAAACTGCGCCATCGGCTGCGCGCGGACGACGGCGAGGAGGCGGCCGCCAACTGGTTGCGTGACGCGTTGATCAAATGTGGTATGGTGGTGGAGGAGCGTCTCTCATCTCTGACGAGCGCAAACCTGTCGCAGCACAACCTGTCGCAGCACGCCGGGATGGATGCCGCCGCGATGGCCTCGCCGAACGGCGGGCCGTACACGGAGCACGTCGAGCACGTGGGCGCGGCCGGTACGGATGGCGCGGCCGTGATCGAGGCCGTCGTGGTGGGCGCCGAGGCCGAGGGTGTGCACGTCCTCGGTCACTGCGCGACACAGGCCATGCCGCAGGTGCCGTATGCCGAGCACCTGCAGGCATATGAAGGCGCCCAGCCGATGATGGGAGCGGGCGGCAGCGCGCTCATGGCAGGCGGTGGCGGTGAGCTCATGGTCGCTGAGCCTGGGATGCAATCGCTTGTCTTCCCTGCCCAAAAGGAGAAGACACAGTTCTCGCATGGGCCTCGCACGATCTACGTGTGGGGCGGCGAGGGCATCCTGGCGGCCGCGATAGGCGGCCGCACGAGCGTCGTGCTCCCTCCAACAGCAGGGCTGCGCGAGCTCAAGACGCTGATCCGAAAGACGTTTGGACGGTATGCGTACCATAAACTTGGCCGCCTGCTGCTCGTCGCGAGTGGGGTCATCACCGACGTCGAGGTGACGCGAGAGCATCTGGTCGAGGGCGCGACCGTCCACTGCACGTACACGCACACGACGGGCAACCAGTCGTTACCGCCCGGCGGCCGACCCAAAAGCATGGACGGCTCAGTGCCAAATGGGTCCGACGCCCTGACCTATCTAGGCGCCGCCGCGAGCGCGGAGGCCTCAGCGCTTGCCGATGCGCATGGTGGCGTGCAATCCGAGTCAGCGTGGCCTGCGGCAGCGTCGGTCGAGGGGGCGCACGAGGAGGCGGGGGCGGCGACGATGGAGTACGAGGGTCACACGGGAGGTGACGCGGCGGCGCATGAGCATGTCCAGGCTGTCCACACCATCGCACAGGCTCCTCTGTCCAGCGTGTTTGTCATGCCTGCAGAGGCTCCCGGCCCACTCATCCACAGCTACATCAGCCCAGGTTGAGAAAGCCTGCCGATCCGCTGAGCCGACACGTGGTGATGCAGTAGAACTAAGGGGCGCCCGGCCTCTAAAGAGAGAGATGATGTGCAGTAAGAGTGAGAAGACAGAGAGACGACGCGCGCGCGCACCGGCGGACGCCCCAACTCTTACCGACCAACAAGATGTACATATGGTATTGGATACAGTTTAAGTGAATTCACCGTATGCTTCGAGAGGATACGGACTCGGGACTGCCGCACTGCCACTGGAGCGACCCCGCCGCGACCGCGCGCCGGCGGTGCATCATTTATCGGGGGGGTGGCAAGGTATCGGTGCGTGTGGCGTGTCGTCCGGTCCGGTCCTGGTCCGGTCGCACACTAGACACTTAGTACGTGGTCGTCGAAACGCCGACCGAAGTTAATACTCGTAAGTCGAGTACCGAACGTCCGATGGAGGTACTAAAGAGCCGAGCGATAGACACGGTCCGAGGCCACGAGGCATGCCACGAGGCCCGAGTTGGGCCCGAGGCCCCCGAGCTCAGTACTATGGTGCTGAGTCCTCACCTGATTGCCTATCACAAGATCCCGCCCGGCAGCATAGGGCAGAAATCGACAGGGATCAGGGAACACCGCCGGCGCGCGCTGGGAATGAGACCGACCTCACAACATGTAGCATAATGGAGGTGACCCGAGAGAGCGAAGAGAGATTTGTAACTGACCAAGCTACCTACACATTGGCAGGACCCCCTGAATTGCGGTGGGGGAATTTGAAGGGGGTGTCGGCGTCACGAGAGAGCGAGTACTCAGTACACTTGAATGTTGACCGAGAGGTGCGGAGCCAATTGTGTGGAGCCGTCCTTTGAGTCGGTGGCGTGGTGAGCTTCGGGGACCGCGACAAACTATGTCTACTGAGCACAATCGCGCCGCGCGCGCCGTTCGCCGGCGCCGTTCCAAAATCGCAACAAGTTTCATGAAGTTTGGAACGCCTCGCCCTCACTTCCTCATCCACGTGCTTCATGGGACGGCGCGACAACTGGCCCGGCCCGTGCGATACGCAGCCCGAGCTGTGGACTGGCCCACAGCACAAGGCCCGACCGCTCAGCGCCTATCGACTAAAGACCCTCAGCACACCGAATGTGCGCGGCTGTTCTGTGCCGTTGACACAGAGCGGCTGTGCACTGCTTACTGTTGAGACAGAGCGGTGGCCCAAGTCGGCTCGCACGCCGCGCACGGCTAGCCGCCAGCCGCCTCCGTTCGAAGTCGGATGGGGTGACGGCAGGCCAACTGGGAGCAATCATTCCAGGCCTTTCCAAGCACGAATGCAGCGTCCAAGTTCTGAATTAGCTGCGCCATCCGGGCCGTCGCCGAGCTGTACGAGCGGCGCACAGGAATCGGAAACCCTCCGCGCGCTCAAGGCAGAAAATGAGCAACTGCAGCACCAACTGGAGCTTTTGGCATCGGAGAAGGACCGATTAATTGCCGCTTTCGAGGCTAGCCGTTTGGAAGCTGATGCCATGCGTATGGAGTGGGCGAGGGTGCATGGTGAGCTTGCTGCGAGGGATGCTGCAGAGGCAGCCCTCAGGCAGATGGGTTTGATGCCGGGCGATCTCAAGAGTCTGATTTCGCCTCGGGCCAGCAGCACAGCTGCCGTGGCAAAGGAGCACGCGGCCGCGGTAGCGGCGGCGGCAGCACCGGCGGCGGCAGCACCGGCGGTGGCAGCACCAGCGGCGGCTGCATCTCAGGCGATACTAGCAACTGCGGCACCACTCGCGACGACTAATATCGCCATCAGCTCCACCACCTCTGCCACGCCTGCCTCGTGCCGACCCACGCACGGTTTCGTTAGCCATGCCGAGTGGGCACCCGAGACGCCTTTTATTTGCCATGCACCACCACCAGCCGCCGCTCCCGCGTCGTGGACTGGATGGCTGACCTCTAGGTGGCTGGCCTCTCGCGCTGAATTAGCGGACGCGAGCACCCATGATATCTGTGCCTGAAGAAAACCGCGAGGATTCGCCGACAGCGACGTTCCGTTCTTCAGGCGTGTGTCTGTACTGTAATCAGTTCAGAAATCTACGGAAGTGCAGCATTTGACTATTTGCGCCCATGACGGCGCCCATTTAAGACTGAAACGCACTCGATTGGCGACCCCTCCTGTGTGCTCATGCGCCTGTTCAGTACCAAAACGCGACAAGCCAGCATGGCCGGCACGTCAAATGATACGGAGGGCACGACAGGCGCTGTTCCGACAGGCGGCGTGGCAGACGTCGCCGTTGGAAGAGCTGATCTCATGCCATCAGAATCTTCCGCCATCTCGGCACCATCCACAGCTCTGCGGCCAAAAGGCGCGGCGGATGGCTTCCAGATCTGGCAACATGCTCTGCTGGGCAAGGTGGCTGAGCTCACACGCGCACTGGCCGAAGCGCCCGCGGGCAGCATTGACTACAAAGGCACCCGCAACTGGACGCCCCTCTTTGCAGCTTCCGCCCGTGGTCACACGGAATGCGTTGCCTTGTTGCTCTTGAGGAACGCCGACCCGGACATCAAGGCAGACACTGGCTGGACCGCATTGATGACGGCGGCACAGCAAGGCTTTGCGGACATCGCAAGTCTTCTCGTTCAGCATGGAGCTGCCACCGACGTACTCAATCCTGACGGCAACTCTGCACACGCTCTTGCAGTGGCAGCCGGAAAGAGTGATACAGCAAGCTTGCTGCTCAAAGGCCGTACCGGAGCGCCTGCGGCGCCCATCGATGGAGGCTCGAGTGCAATTGATCTTGCAACTGATCCTGCAACTGATCCTGCAATTCCATTGGCGGTGGAAGATGCAGCCTCGGAGAAGGCCGCCAAAGAGGCCGCCGCCGCGACCAAGGTGCAGGCGATTCAGCGCGGCAACGTGGCCCGCGAGCAACAGGTGAGCACTGCTCGCGAGCGTGCTGCGCGTATCGAAGCCGAGACGCACGCAAAGGCCGCCTCGGAGAAGGCCGCCAAGGAGGCCGCCGCCGCGACCAAGGTGCAGGCGGTTCAGCGTGGCAACGTGGCCCGCCAGTCGCCGAAAACAATGGCCGACGCTTCGGCTGCTGCACCTGATTCTTTCGCCGATGCGAACACGAGCATGCCCCAACAGTTGGATACGTTCGCCAAGTTGGATACCTTCGCCAAGCAGGTTGCCGAACTGTCGGCCGAGCTCGCGCGCACTCAAGCCGAGTTGGCTTCGATCAAGGAACAGGTAAGCAGTCCAGGCTTGCCGGCACTCCGGCCGCCGGAAGATTTGGCGTACGCAGCGCGCCTAGATGTGCTCTCAAAGACAGTAGAAAGTCTTGCAGAGGAGCTTGCTCGCGAACGTGCTGCGCGTATGGAAGCCGAAACGCACGCAAAAGCCGCCTCGGAGAAGGCCGAATCAGACAAAGCCACCAAGGAGGCCGCCGCCGCGACCAAGGTGCAGGCGATTCAGCGCGGCAACGTGGCCCGCGAGCAACAGGTGAGCACTGCTCGCGAGCGTGCTGCGCGTATCGAAGCCGAGACGCACGCAAAGGCCGCCTCGGAGAAGGCCGCCAAGGAGGCCGCCGCCGCGACCAAGGTGCAGGCGATTCAGCGCGGCAACGTGGCCCGCGAGCAACAGGTGAGCACTGCTCGCGAGCGTGCTGCACGTATCGAAGCCGAGACGCACGCAAAGGCCGCCTCGGAGAAGGCCGCCGCCGCGACCAAGGTACAGGCGGTTCAGCGCGGCAACGTGGCCCGCCAGGCGCCGCATGCTAGGGCCGAGGGGAAGACAGCGGCCGAGAAGGAAGCGGCCGAGGCTAGGGCGGCGGCCGATAAAGCAGCGGCCGAAACCAGGGCGGCAGCCGTGGCTAGGGCAGCGGCCGAGGAGGCTGCGGCCGAGGCAAAGTTGGTAGCCAAGAAGGAAGCGGCAGAGGCTGCGGCCGCTGTGACCGCAGTAGGTACCGTGAACGCGCTCCCCGATGACAGCTGGATCAAGGCCCAGGTGAGCAGGACAGGCTCACCAGCGCGCCGCGCCTCCCCGAGGCGTAAAGACGCGCAGGAGGCGCAGCTCAACCAGGTCATGTACCTCGTCATGGACGAGGCGACGGAGCTCGCGACCCGGCTGACGCAAGAGATCGCCGATCTGCGAGGGGAGATGGCGGCACTCAAGGCGGCCTCTGCGGCCTCTAAGTTTGCGGTCGAGACACCATCGAGGCCGCACGCCGCGGCTTCCCTACGGCACCGGGAAGATTTTGCGAATGCAGCACGCCTCGAGTATCTCACAAAAACTGTAGAGACGCTCGCGGAGCAGATTGCTCGCGAACGTGCAGAAAGACTTACCGAAGAGATCGCTCGCGAACGTGCAGCACGTATTGCGGCCGAGGAGCTCGCTCGCGAACGTGCTGCTCGTATGGCGGTTCAAGCCCAGTCTTCAACACCACCTGCTGTGCCGTCTGAGCGAGCTCCCTACACGCCGATGCAGCGTTTCGCCGTCGAGCCGCGGCCTGTGGCGTATGCAAGCCAAGAGCATTTGGCTGCTCTAACCGATTTGGTTACGAAGCTCCCGCCGTCTTCTTCAGCAGTCGGTTTGGTCGCGAACAATGTGAGAGAGTCGCTTTGGCTCTCTCACATGGACGCAGCGGCTTCAGAGCCACTGCTGCTGCGCCAGATGGATCGAAAGCCAGGCCACACAGGGTGGCAGCCGGACGGCAAGGGCGGCTGGACGTCTCCTCCTACTGCTGCTGTGGCGGCTGCGGCGGTTCCTGCTGCTGCTGCTCGAGAAGGCGCCAGCGATGAGGCATCAGTGCCATCGTCAGAGTCCGCTGTGCGCACCGATTTCGAGACCTCAAACCTGGCATTCAGCCCGACAGGCGACGAGACTCAGACTTTGGCGGAGAAGATCAACTCGTGCAGCTCGTCAACCTCTTCGCCGGCTGTCGCCCGGCTGACGCAAGAGCTCGCCGATCTGCGAGGGGAGATGGCGGCGCTCAAGGAGGCCTCGGCGGCAGCCTCTTCGCTAGTCGTCGAGACACCATCGAACCCGCTCGCAGCGGCTTCCGAAGAGCCGCCGGCTGAATCCGCGAATGCAGCGCGCCTCGATGCTCTCGCAAAGACTGTCGAGAGTCTTGCAGAGGAGCTTGCTCGCGAGCGTGCTGCGCGTATGGAAGCCGAAGCACAAGCTGCAAACCCAGTGCACGTGGCTGCTCTTTCCACATTGGTCACGAGACTCTCACCGGCTTCTCCCGGGCTTGTGCAGGACGCAGCGATTCCAGAGCCTCTGCTGCTCCTCCAGCTCGATCGAAAGCCAGGTGAATCGATCGCTACACCGACGAAAGGACGGCGCACCGACAGCGACAACGTGGCGTGGCGGCCGGATGGGAAGGGCGGCTGGACGCGAGAAGCATCTAGTGATGATGCATTGATATCATACCATTCGACTATACCAGCGTCCGGGTCTGTTTGGTCCATTGATTCCGAGCGAGTGCCGCTAGCATTGGCCGCTGAGCCAGAATTCGCCCCTCATGCTCTCCCTCTGCCATCGCCGTACCCGTCCGAGCGAGTGCCGCTAAGCGCACCAAGGCGCGCCTCCTTTAGTGATCTCCTATCGGGAAGTGTGGCTCCCGTGGAAGTTTCTGGAGACCATGGTCATCCCGAAAGACCGAGCTTCCTACAGGATGTCTTCTCCCGCAAGAATCTCCTCTCGGGAAGTGTGGCTCCCGTGGAAAGCTCTGGGGGTCATCGTCAACCGGAAGGACCGCCAGCACCGCCAACACCACTGGAGGAAATGTGGATCGACATGACGCGTCTGCCAGATGCACGGCCTCCAGGAACACCGCTAACACCATTTGAAGCTAAACTTGAGGAAGTGTGGACAACAGTGTCTTCTACCCAGGTGTGGAAGGACATGTTTCGTCCAGATTGAATAGCAGTGACGAGAAGGAGAGTGCAGGAGTTAGAGATTTGTAGCTGACCCAAGCTGTCAGTGCAGGGTCGCTGAGGGACCAGGGAGCGGAGGGGATTCGATTGCGGATTCTTGATGATACTAGAACTCGCAACTCGCGACATGAAGTCAAGGGAAAAGCACCTATTTGAACGCATCAGTCGAGTCATCACGGGAGTATACTACGGTATTCACAGCGAACTTGGCAAAGGCACACCACAGTACCTAGTTGTACCTGTGCCGCAGCAATTGAAACAGACTCAAATTCTGAGGTCCGACGACGAGGCTTCATTTTGCTGCCCTAGACGGGCTCTACGCGCTCGGTCGAGGGCGGCGTGCCAAACTTGGTCTTGCTCACTGGTGACAGAGGCGGCGAGGAGGGCGGCGGCAGTGAGGGCTGCTTCAACATGTCTTAAGTCGAGCTCGGTCTCGATCGTGACGGCTGCAGGGCTGAGCGCCACCTCTAGCGCATCCGATACAGCGGCTGGATCCCCTTCCGTCTCATGTTGCTTGATCGCCGCCTCTTCGGCAGGCGTGATCGCAAACTTGAGGGCCTCGTCATATGCCCCCTCGGCTACGTAAAATCGGAGCGACTCAATGCGCCGCGCCTCCTCCAGCGCGCCGCGTGCCTGGTGGCCGCGAACCAGTGACTGCACCTTGACCGCTGCCATTTTGGCCGATGGGTGCCACCACTGCTGTCTCGTTGGCGTCCTGCTAACTGCCGATTCCTTCTCAACAAGAGGGTTGAGTTCCGTCTCGGGCTCCTCCTCATCCTCCACACTGTCAGGTCCTGAGGACTCTAGAGGACTAGAGGACTCCTCGTCCTCATACAGCGCTAGGCCGAGGATGGCGGGCGCGACGTTCAGCCGGCGCACCTCGACGGTCGCCTCCTTGAGCCAGCCCGGTGTACCGCCCGTCGAAGCAACACGCGTCGATGCGCCACTCGTCGATGCGCCGCCCGTGCTGGCCGAGAATCCCGAGAGTCGTGCCGGCGTCACGCCAAACTGGGCTTCCAGGTCCCTCTCAACATCAAGGTCGGTCGGTGATTCCTCATCCACTGGCTGCAACGACTGGAGCTCGATGCCGCTTCCCCCATCCCAAGGACCTGGGATGGATGCTGCCCCAGGATGAACGCCGGCAGGATGGACGCCGCCTCCCCCGTCCCAAGGTTCCCTTTGCGGGGTGACATCGCCTTCCACACTGGTCCCCTCGGAACGAGGAGTCCACGGGTTCGGACTGTCCTCGATCGGAAGGCCATTAAGGCCAACAGCGCGCTTCACACGAGATAATGGCGTCGGTTGTGCGGCTTGGCGTTTGGGGGTGACGTGACCTTCGTACGTAGCGCGGAAACGCATGATGGCCGCGGACGAGGTTGGATTGCTGTTGGGACATCGCAACTTCGGCTTGCGTCCTGATGCGCGCAGGTCGAGAGAGCACAACGAAGTCGGCAAGACCGCTGCTAACGCCCCTGCCCCGATGTCGCCGATCAAAGGATTTCCAGACAAATCTAAGATGCGAAGTTGCTCGGCGTATGGGAGAATCTCAGCGAGCTGGACACACTCCTGGTCGCCCCAGCCGAATCCACGGCACTCAAGCCTAGAGAGCGAGCCGAGCGACTCAGTGAGATGTTTGTGATACAGCTGCAGAGCCACATGCATGTCGGCCCTTCGAGCAAACGGATTGTCAGCCAGAAGAGCGGAGAGCTGCCCAACAGACGCAGGTGCACGCCGAGGTACGCTGCACTGCTGCACAATTTGCTTCTTCCAGTGCTTCACTCGCTCTGGAGCAATCTGTAGCGCGCTCAAGTCGAGACAGGTGTGCACCTTCTTCAGAATGGTACACGCCAGAGCCTTTTCGACAGTGAGCCATCCTCTTGCACCGCCACGAGCCCCATCCGTGCCAGCAATCGCGCCATCTAGAATCCAGACTTCGACGGTTGGATGGGCAAAGATGGATGGTATGCTGGCGATCCCTTGCTCGTAAGTCATAAGGACGCGCGGGTCCAGACTGCACACGTCAATAAACACAGCCAATTCCAGGCGTGGTGAGTGAGCCTTACGCGCCTTCAGCAGCATGGCAATCGCGTACAGGAACGCTTTTGGCATGAGCATCGCTTGAGCGCTCTGCGCCACAGAACTTTCGCCATCGGGCCCAGGATAGGCAATTGCAATAATCTGCAGTGCAGGACTATCGAAGGGTCCGTCGTAAAAGTTGTCCTCACTTAGAGCAAAGCGTGGACAGAGCATGTTCCCGGCGCTCCATGCATCGACAAAGTATTGAGCTTTGACCAAACGAACAGGCTTCTGAGCGGGCAAGTCTCGAGAGGATGCGGAGACATTGCCAAGGCCTACTTTCATCGCCAGTTGCTCGTACGCAATCTCCTGTTTGCAGGCAGGATTCTCAAAGAAGGCTGCGCCAACTCCCTGTCTCCATTGCAGGCTGACGGTGCCACCAATGCTATCATCGACATCAGCAATCATCCTATTCTCGATGTCGATGTGGCTTAGCCCTCGAGGGCTTTCGAGTTTGCCCTTGTCTGACAGCACAGGAGTATGCCACTGCACAGAGCGTGGAACGCCATCGACGAGAAGTGTGCTCCCCTTGATGGTCACCTGCTTGCCGATATCCGCCTTGGTGATTGCCGGATATTGGCTTAATAGTCGCTTCCCAGCGCAGCTTGCTGGCGAGCAGTAGCACCCATAGAAATACATGATGCCACAGCACAGCACCGTGCCAATCACGGCACCCACAATCGCTAGAACAATCGCCACGAACTCTGTGGATTTTGAGGCGAGGTTGTTGACCAGTGCAGTCATGATCGGCGGTTCCGATGGTGAGGTAGGCGGCGATGCTGGCGAAGAGGGTGGAGGAGATGGCGGGGGCGGCGACGGCGGAGGCGAGGGCAGTGGTGAGGGTGGTGGCGATGATGGTGGCGGCGGCGAGGGAGGTGGCGGCGAGGGTAGTGGAGAGGGTGGCGGCGGCGAGGGTGGCGGCGAGGGCGGTGGCGGCGAAGGTGGCGGAGAGGGCGGAGGTGGCGAAGGCGGCGGCGATGGGGGCGGCGGAGAAGGGGGCGGTGAGGGCGGCGGCGGCGAAGGGGGTGGCGAGTGGGGTGGTGGTGAAGGTGGTGGCGATGGTGGAGGCGGTGAGGGTGGAGGAGATGGCGGCGGCGGCGACGGAGGGGGTGAGGGTGGTGGTTTAGGCAGGGGCGGGAATGGTGGTGGCGGTGATGGCGGTGGTGGCGATGGCGGGGATGGCGGCAACGGCGGCAATGGTGGCGGTGAAGGCGGGGGTGGTAATGGCGGAGGGGGCGGAGAGGGCGGAGGGGGCGGTGGCAGCGGTGGAGGCGAGGGAGGTGGCGGTGAAGGCGCCTGAAACTGCTGCACGGCCACAGAAATTGCACCTATGCTCTCAACTGTCATCCCAAGCGTTGTCGAGAGCGCAAGCTCTCCGGCGTTCGTAAGAGTGTTGGCAGCGGCCTGAGCAGCTGTCACAGATGCCATAACAACCCTCACGACGACGACTACGGACGCCGGCGTCGCAGTGAGCGTGATGTCGCTGGGAGACACACCAATTTGGTTGGCGAAGGCAGCGCGGAAGGCTGTCGAGTTGAAAGACTCAACGGTTCCTGCGAGTGTCAAGTTGGCTGTGAATACGGTCCTGAACTCACCGCCTGGGTACAGCGGCGGCGGCGGAGGACTCGGCGGCGGCGATGGTGGAGGCGGCGATGGTGGAGGGCAGGGTGGTTCTGCTGGTGAGGGTGGCGGTGAGGGCGGCGGCGGCGATGGTGGTGGTGGCGATGGAGGTGTAGATGGTGGTGGAGGGCTAGGAGGAGGCGGCG
>Ga0210240_100069_pt1 | contig 64783 bp, 44 predicted proteins | sample ChrtobMetP5a_4mM_FD_155463 | JGI IMG/M metagenome (GOLD analysis project Ga0210240, IMG submission 155463) | Chrysochromulina tobin associated microbial communities from unialgal haptophyte culture, Seattle, Washington, United States - P5a_4mM | ecosystem: Host-associated > Algae > Haptophytes >...
CGCGACCTGCCCCCCTTGTCACCTGCCACTCGTCACCTGCGCAGCCCTCGTCTGTCTGATCGTAACCGCCGTCGGCGGCCTGCTACTCCAGAACGCGGCCCTCATGTACTTCAAGGCGTCGGAGGTGGTACCGCTCTACTTCTGCCTCTTCTCGCTCGGTGGTGTGGCCGCCTCCGGGCTGGCCTTTGACGAGCTCACGATGCCGTGGATACTACTCCTCGCCCCCGGAGTAGGGTGCTGCATCGCCGGCGTCTTCATCATCTCGTACAAGCGCGACGAGTACATCATGGATCGTCTCACGATGGCGATTGGCGCGGATGGGCCGCGGGACTTTGGCATGCCACCCACGCAAGACTCGATGCGAGACTCGATGCGCGACACGCCGTCCGAACGACGCACCACCGGATGTGGCCAAGAGCCATCGACGCGAGCGTTGTCGACTTCCCACAGTGGCCTCAATCGCTCCACGACCGCGTGTGATGGCGGCGGGGACGGCCTCGTGCGAGCTCGGCTGCCGAACCCCTTGATTGCCTCTGATTGCCTCCGAGGGCCTCTCATTGCTTCCCTCATTGCATGCAGGTGCGAGCCCGGCCCCTTGATTGCCTCTGATTGCCTCCGAGGGCCTCTCATTGCTTCCCTCATTGCATGCAGGTGCGAGGCCGGCCCCTTGATTGCCTCTGATTGCCTCCGAGGGCCTCTCATTGCTTCCCTCATTGCTTCCCTCATTGCATGCAGGTGCGAGCCCGGCAGCAGAATCGTACCGTCGGCGCTGGTCTGCCCAAGCCCATCGATGACGAGTTCTTTGGATGGAGCCGGCAACGGGCGGCGACGGAGGTCGACGGCGGTGATGGCGACGGCGGCGGCGGCGGCGACGGCGGCGGCGGCGGCGGCGGCTACGGCGGCGGGGCGAGCGCTAGCGTCCCCGGCAGCCGGTACGGCAGCCGCCGAGGGACAGGTATCCATGACCGCATGTCGCGCATGTCGCTCATGAGCGATGCGAGCTCGATGGCCAGCGCCGCCTCCGCTGCAATCCTCGAGGAGAATGCCTTCCTCGTCGTCGGAGGCGCCTCCTTCTCGTCGATGATGGCAAGCTACCGCATGGCACGTGCGGGCGGCGGCGGGGAGCCGTCGGCCGACGAACGCTACAGCTGCATGCCGACATCCGAGAGCAGCGGCGGCGGCGGTAGTCTCCTACGCAACGTCGCCGGCGACGTCGCGCCGCAGCCGCCGGGCCGCTTCGGCAGCGCGAGCACGCACGCAAGCGAGGCGCTGCTGCCGCGCGAGGCGCTGCTCGCCGACGGGCTCGAAGGAGATGTCCGGACTGGGGCAGTGGAGTGAGAACGGGCGGGGCTGTTTTCTACGTGTCGATTCGACTGACCTTTTCTCGCTACCTTTATTCATCCTCGGACCGAAGGTGACCGCGGACGTTGTGTGAACTGTCCGTGTAGCGGACCGGACGCCGTAACGAGCTCCCGACCCCCACGACCACGGCGGGATAGCGGGCCGCGCGGATGTCGCGTGCCCTCGTAGCGTTTGCTCTGACCGGCGCACTGCTCATGCTGTTCCTTTCACAGCAGCAACCCACTCGGTCTGCGACCGTCATCCGTGTCAGCAGTAGCCACCGGCCGGGTCCTCGTCCACGGAGAGCGGTGGATGCACCTGGGGTTGTGGAAACTCCGGAGCTCGTGGAAACTCTGGAGCGGCCCGAGGTTTCGCAACCTTTGGAGCGGCCTCGACGAGATGCGCGTAAAGCTCACGCAATGCGGGAGAATGCATGGCTGCGCAGCGGGCCGACACCGATTGCCGACGCCCGCTTTGCGGCGGAGACGTACTTCAAGGACATGCTGGACGGCTCAGCCATCGCTCTACCCGAGCACTTTGAACCAGGTGTGAACCCTTGCTGGGGCGGAGCTCACTGCCTACCCGCGTTTCTCATCCTCGGCGTGTACCAGTCCGGGGTGCGCGACCTCTACTCGCGGCTCTCAAAGCACTCGGGCATCGCTCAGCGGCCCGCCAACTCTCCGAGCTTCTACAGCCAGGTTCACCCGACGTGGACCGAGTACATGCGCAGCCTTGCGGCCTCGTCGTCGCAGGCGCTGAGCGGCAAGCTGCTCGGCGAGGCGAGTGCAGTGACGTTCCACTTCGTATGGGTCCATCAGGAGAAGCTCAACCAGCCGTACGTGGACGCCATGGGTCGCTACTGGCGCGCGTGCAACGCGCGCCCTGACGCTGAGAAGGCGACGGTACCCCACCGCGAGTGCATGGCGCGTCACATGGCGGATGGGCGAGAGGCTGATGCGGCGCTCGCTCGCAAGGCGGGCATGCCCATGATCCCCGATGGCAATCAGACCGCACGTGAGCGCCGCTTCAGCCTGCCACAGCTGATGCGAGCCGTATACGGGAGCTTCGAGCCGTCGCTCATCGTGCTGCTTCGTCAGCCATGGCATCGGATGCATGCGGCGTACTACAATTACGTGCATTACGCGCGCAGGTATGGGAGCCACGCGGCAGGCGAGGTGCAATGGGCCACCGAGAGCATCGGGGCGTTTCGTCAATGTGAGGCCAACTTCACCACCGCGGCGTGCGCGCTGAGCTTCGAATCTCTCACGCGAGAGAACGAAGAGGTCTTCTACCATTGCGACCAGCTCATCAAGGGTATGTACATCATCTTCCTGGAGCGCTGGCGGCGCGAGTTTGGCAAGCTGCTGCTGCTGAGGAGCGAGGACTATTACGAAGCGCCGCGGCGAGCGCTCACGAAGGCGCTCCACTTCTTGGGGCTGAATGTGCCTTCGACGGATCTGGAATGGCAACCACTACTCGAGCCGACGGTGCAGGTGGCGGGCACACGCCCGCCAGACGGCTTGCCGCCGCTGCCTGCCGCCATGGAGGCCGCGCTGCGCGAGTTTTACGCGCCGAGTTTGGAGCTGCTCGTTCGCTCACTCCAAAACGAGCCCGACCATGCCGACTGGGAGCGGTGGACAACGATGTCGTGGACGCGATCCAGCTCGCAAGTGACCGGGAGAGTACTCGGACCAGGCTCGTGACCAGGGCGAGGGAGACGGGGAGCGGAGAAGTGGACCGGACGACTGTGCGAGACGGTTACGGTAACACTGAATGCAATCCCACTTTTACCCCCTTCTAGTTCCCCTCACGCACAGCCTATGGTTATACATGTGAGACACCCTAGACACCGGAGACACCGGACCACTCACGCTGTGAATTCATACGAGGCAACGAGGGCATGTCGAAGCGCACAACGTCGCCGCGTCCGCGAGTGCGAGCTTTGCTCCTGATGCTAAACGGTGTATCTCCCTCGGAATCGGCGAAGCTAGTACCGCTGCAAACCAAAATCGACCCTTTAAATTGCATGGGAACATGGTACGTGCAACGGCAGATTCCTGCGCTCAGTTTCCTCGAGGCGGGTGCGAGCAATGGCATGGAGCGGTATGAGTTCGATGTGGAGCTCCAGCGCTTCTCAGTCGAATACACGTTCAATCGGCGGGGCGCAGAAGACAAGACTACCACTGTCAGACAAGTTGGCCGGTTCGTCTCGGAACTCGGCACAGAATGGGCAGTGGCTCCCAAGATTGGGCCGTTTGCGTTGCCAGTGAATCTGCCCTTCGTGATTGTGGATGTCGACCCGAGTTCACACATGCTATGCAGTGGCGGGCTCGACTCGTGGATGTACCTGATGACCAGACAACGTCAGCCATCGGATATGCTGATTGAAAAATGCTTGGCAAAAGCTGCAGCTAATGGCTTTGATATGGGGAAGGTGCTCGTTGTGCAGCATAACTAAAAGATAGTCGGCGTAGTTCATGAGTATATGGGCAGTATATACCCGATAACATCTGCCTTTAAACTAAATTCCGGAGAGTTGCGCGAAGAAGGATCTAGTACATGGAAGGATGGACGTTGATGGACGATCCGAGCGACGGCCCCCGACGCCGTTTACGAGCACCGAACTTTTTAAGGCTATCGCTATGGAAAGCCATGAACAGCCGCGATCCGGCGCCTGCCGCTTGGCCGGCCGCCACGCCTTCGACATTCCCGCCAAAATCGCTTGAAAGCCTCGACTGTTGACAAGCTGCGAATCGGCTCGCGCGCACACTTGTCAAGTGCCATCTTGAGATCTTTTGTGCCATCGGTCCCAGACTCCAAGTCTCCCAGATGGTGTGGCGGCTTTAATGCTAGCTGTCTGCAATGTCCTGAACTCATGATGCGTGGTTCTTACCATCCTTCAACACGCCAGCGTCACTACCATCTTGGCTCATGATCGTTGCATGATCTTCTTGAACTCATCAAAGGTGATGATGCCGTCCCCGTCCGCGTCGAATTCGTCGATCATCTCCTCAAACTCGGATTCGCTCATCGCCTCTCCCGTACCTTTCATGACGTCGTTGATCGTTTCTTTGAGTTCCTCACGCGAGATGGTGCCCCCTGCATCCTTGTCAAAGAGTTTGAAGGCCTGCTCGAGCAAGGCGGGGTCATCGATTGTCTGCATCCGGCCGACAAGCAGCTCACAAAACTCGGGGAAATCAACCGTGCCACTGCCATCCGTGTCCACCTCCTTCATGAACTTGGCTATCTCTTCCTCGTTCCCCTCAACTTCTTCGCCACCAAAAGTTACGTAGACCGCCTTGAGCTCCTTTTCGGTGATCACGCCTGGGCGATATACACACAAAATCACAAATGCACACCTCAGATGTGCTCACTCTTGAGACGCTCCAGCTCACCTGCTCGTCTGGGTAGAGCGTCTGGGTAGGACTTTGTGATAAGGACTTTGTATGCTCGATGCGCGCACCATTTCCATCTACATCAAACATATTGAATGCGGTCTGAAGATCGTAGATCTCCATCTCGGTGAGCTTGTCAAGGTGCCCTGTTTTTGATGTGTTGCCTTCCTCCGGTGTTGAGGTGATCGATCCTACCTGGCTCGACTCCGGGGCCACCTGAGCAGCTTTGCGTGCTGGCATACACGGTTTCCAAGGCAACCAAGCCATTGCGGGGTCAGTTGTGGAGGTGTCTCTTTGTGGATCCAATAGCGGTAGGAAAGTCCAGTGGTTGTTGGCGCAACTTTTGTTGGCGGTTCTGGGCGTCAAATGCATGCATTTATGCGACTCATATTAGTGGCGCGCCGATTCCACAAAACTGCCAGGAGAGGCCGTCTGTACCGGTAGATTTGACATGCGGCCGAGCTCAACGTCGCATTAGGATCTGTCGTGTGGTCGTGTCACCTTAGAAGCGCAAATAACGATCTTGCGAAACCGGACGCGAAAGCTAAAAGAGAGGAGACGCGCACGAGTAGACCGTCCGTCTCGAGAGTCAGCGTGCCCGACCCGGCCGAGGCCCGACCGGGACGGCAGCGGTTCGTACTCCGACGAATAAAACTGTTAAAACAGTTAAGAACGTGTACCATGTGACGTGTGTGTACCGATTTATGGAATCAGGCACCCCACTGGCCACAAGGACAGGCTGCGCCGGTCGGTGAGTGCAGAGTGGCCGAGTCCGGAGTGCGGGACCGTGTGGGAGCTGGGACGTCGAGTCCGTGGACACGTGAAAATGAACCAAAATGTTGAGGATTCATCCGGCTACAACATTTTCTCGGTCACGCGCCTCGCAACGGACGGATTGGCCAGATCCCAGTCCGTCGAGACACGCTTGGCCTCAAAGCTGCCCACCCGTCGTAGACCCGATGGTTCTGAACGCGGAGCGGCGAAAACGTCGCCGCGCCCGCTCAAAACGCCGTCGCCTCTGTTCTCATTCACATCGAAGCTGAAGAAGACAGTCGACTTATCATATTCGAGACGCCACGCGAGCCGAGGCGGCGCGCCTTCGGCGACTCCTTCCTGCACAATCCAGCTGCCGTCGGCACTGTCCACACACACACCCTGGTAGCGCGCAGAACCACGCCGCATCTCCGCTGCGGATTGTGGCGCGCGCATCGGCTGTAGCATGAGCGTCGCCGTGCACTGCTGACCGCCACGGGTCTCGTCGATGGCCCACGTGCCACTCGCATCTGGCGGCAGAGCAGCAAACGTATTTCTCGGCAATGCCAGTGCGCAGGCCAAGGCGCACGAGGCCAAGGCACGGCGGGAAAGCTCGCACGCGTGAATGTTGAGCATGCCAATTCTGGACCTAAAGGCGCCGATCGCAAAATAATCTCAACCACGCGCGCTACATGTAATTGTCCAGCAAAACATGGCAAAACTCAGAAATTGTCGCGAATCGAAAAAGAGCCGTATTGGGCGCCCATGGGATAAGCCCACCGATGTCGGCCGTCTCGCTCTTCCGTCCCAATCTCTGCCCCGACCGTTGCAACGGGCACGGCTTCTGCTACTCCACGACCTGCCTCTGCGATGCCGACTGGACGGGTCCGTCGTGCGCCGTCTTTACTCCGTCGTTCACATGCCCATTCGGGTGCTCAGGCCACGGCCGCTGCTTTGCTGGGCGCTGTCAGTGTGATGCGGGGTTCGCAGGCGCGTATTGCTCGCGTGCGGTTCCGTCCCAATGTGAGCACGACTGCAGCGGTCACGGAGTGTGCACCGCGCGAGGCGTGTGCGCCTGCGACGCCGGCTTCGATGGTGTCGACTGCTCACAGCCGCGCTCAGAGCGCGTGTGCACGCTCGGCTGCAGCGGTCGTGGGCTCTGCGGCCCGCGCGCCGAGTGCATTTGTGAGCCAGGATTTATAGGAGCCGCATGCGAACGCGTCGAGCCTGCCGATGCAACTCCGAAGCTCCCGCCTCCGATGCCACGCTCACTCTCACCGCCATCGCCCTTGCCATCGCGGCCATCACCGCCGCCACCGCCGCAAGCGCGAGGGATGATTCCGCAGCGGCTCCCCAACCGCACGGCCGCGCGCCTCACTCCGCCGCACGCACCATGCCCGGCGGGCTGCTCGGCCCACGGGCACTGCCAGCGCGGTCGCTGCACGTGTGACGTGGGCTATGCTGGCCGCGCGTGCGAGCGTGCCATAGCGCTCTGCGAGGCGAGTTGCTCAGGGCATGGCGTGTGTGAGGTGCTGAGCGCGGGCAGCGCCCGCGTCGTCCCCTCCGCCGTCGCCCCCTCCACCGCCAACCCCTCTGCCACCGCCGACGTTCTCGGCGTATGTCGCTGCTTCGCGGGATTCGGCGGGCCCACGTGTGCCGATGTGCTGCCAGCGGCCTGTCCTCTGGGCTGCTCGGCGCATGGCTCGTGCGGCCGCGCTGGGTGCGAGTGCCACGACGGCCTCTCGCCGCCCGCGTGCGCCTTTGCGGCAGGCTCTCGCCTCGCCCTCATCGGCTTAGCAGTCGCCGCTCTCTCCCCTGCGATCCCGCGCGGCGCAGGCGGGCGCAAGTGCCCTCTGGGCTGCTCGGGCCGCGGGCACTGCCGCGGACTGGGCCGGTGCGAATGCCTGCCGGGCTTTGGCGGCGCTGGCTGTGAGCTCGCAGTGCCGCGATGCCCCGCCGACTGCAACGGGCACGGCGCTTGTGTCGCCGGCATGTGCGCATGCCATGCAGGGTGGGCGGGCGATGAGTGTAGCTTGCCTCAGTACGAATGCCCTGGCGGGTGCAGCGGACATGGCACATGCATGGGGGTGCCGCGCGAGGCGGCCTCGTGGGACCACGACGACGCGCCGCACGCTCACCATGGCGCGCGAACCCGGGCGCGCGAGGGCGTGTGCGTCTGCGCAGCGGGCTACTCGGGCGCCAACTGCGCGGACTACGTGCTGCCGCCCGCGGTGTGCGCACTCAACTGCTCCGGCCGTGGTACCTGCCGCGCACACACGGGCACGTGCGAGTGCCTCCCCGGCTACGCAGGCGCCGGCTGCGAGCGCCGTCTCGAGCGCCGTCTCGCGCACGAGGGGGCGGCGAGCGCCGTCCCGAGCACGACGGCAGCCAGCCCAGCCGAGGAGGAGGAGGGAGGTCACGACATCAGCGCCATCAGCGCCTTCTGCCCGCGAGGCTGCTGCGGCCACGGGCGGTGCCGCTTCCGCGGAGGCCGTTCATACGCGCCGTTACTCTCGGCGGCGGCGGCGGCCGCCCTCGGCCACAACGGTACGGCACCGGCGCAGCCCTACTGCGAGTGCGAGCCTGGCTGGATGGGCAACGACTGCTGTGCCAACGCCTTTGTCGCGAGCTGCCCAGACGCGTGCTCCGGGCACGGAGTGTGCGTCGACGGGATGTGCGCGTGCTTTGGTGGCTGGAAGGGGCACTCCTGCGCACTCATTGACCTGACCGCCTGCCCGCACGCGTGCTCCGGCCACGGCGAGTGCCTCGAGGGTGAGTGTCGGTGTGAGCTCGGGTTTGGTGGGCCGGCGTGCGAGCTCGGAGACGTGATCGCCCTTGAAGAGGCTCTGACTGCGCTCGAGAACGAGATCGTCGGCTGACGAATCATGCCCGCCAAATGTGGAGGAGATCAAACGAGATCGTCGGCTGACGAATCATGTCCCCAAAATGTGGAGGAGATCGAACGAGATCGTCGGCTGACGAATCATGTCCGCCAAATGTGGAGGAGATCGACAATATTATGAGAGCGGGCAGCAGGTCAGTCCGGCCGCGATCAGCACCCGCCGAAGAATCTGTCCGAGATCATCTCGTTGCAACGTTGGCCAAGGAGCCCCCGAACGGCCCTCTCTCGTCGACTATCAAATTCAATCAATCGTTCCGATGACCGTAGACCGGTCGAATTCGAATGTACAATGATCAAAACTGACGCATCCCTTTTCGAGATACTCCGAGTTACTTTTACGTTTCTTATTCATTATATAAGCCGGAAGTGATAGAACCCGTTACCGCGCCCGACGCACTGTACGGCGCGGGATCTATCAATATTCTTATTCATGACATGACGCCAGACCGCGTCGCACCGCGCGAAAGATTGTGCGCGGGTTCCGTTCCTTTCTAGTACGGTAGATCTTACCGTAAATCCTACCGCAGCACACTCATGTACGCCCGGTTTACGTGAACTGCCGGATGACGACGTCGATGGGCTTGCGGCACATTGGGCACGCGAGACCCTTGGCCTTGAGATCCTGAGCACACTTGAGGCAGCAGCACACGTGGCCCGTATCGCCATGCACGAGCGTGGCATTGCGCGGCTCGTCCATGCAAATGATGCACACTGTCTCATCGGGCGGGGCAGAAGAATGGGCCGGTGGGGCGGAGGGCATATTGGTGGGCGGGCCGACGCTTGGGACGACGGGTGGCTGGATCGCTGCACGCGCTGCGGCGGCGAGGCGGTCGCGTTGTTCTAATTGCTCTTGCTCCGCCAGCGACGCAGAGATGGCGAGCGCTAGCTCGAGCTCTTCCTGTTCACGCCTCTCGGCACGCCTCTCGGCCGCCACCCTGTCGGTGACCATCGTGGCGGTGACCACCTCCATCTCGGAGCTTTTGCCATTCCAATCGGAGTGGTCGGGAAAATCAACCTTCAGGTCGCCGTCCGGATCGACGCGTTTGACGATCCCCACCTCGCCATGGGTGAGGCCGCCCCAGCCGTAAGTTGGATTCGACACGCTCCGCTTGACGCGCACGCGCGCGCCCACGCACAGCGTGCTACCGCCGGTGAGCTCCGGGGACAGCGTCGTGGTCGCCTTGGTGCAATGTGCGCGCCCGGGCTTGGCACAGCACACGCTGCACAGCCCGCAGTGTGCACAGCCCCCCTGGCCCGTCTGCGGCGACGGGCCGTACATCTCACATCCGGGGCATTCCACCGAGCCACTCCAAGGCGTTTGCCTATGCGCCGATTGCTGCAGCGAGCCAACCTTTTGGAGCTCACCCTCCTTGAACCACCACTTATTGCCGTCATCGAACTCCACCTTGAACGGGCGACCCGACTTGTCGTCTTCGAGTAGTCTGCCTGTCTGGCCCACGTACGAGCGCGTCGACGAGTCAGATGCGCTGAGCACTAGCACTGTGGCACCCACCTGCGGGCGCCCGCCCGCGCTGTCGTCGCCCACTCTGGCCACGGTGGGGCATGGCAACACGTCGCTGCCAGAGTACCCATCCTTGGTCCACTGGCCGCATGGCACCGAGCCGCTCGAGCCCTTTTTCGAGTAGTACCAGCCACCCGTATTGTCCGTATCGCTCATTCGCCACCCATACTGCCCCCCACCATAGTAGAGGATCGCTCTCCCGCCCTCTTTTGTGTACAGCGGCGCGCTGTTGTGCTGCCGCGTGTAGCTGTAGGTACCATTGATGGTGCTCGCGCAAATGCCACCCGCGCCGCTCACGACGTACTCTCCCACGGTCGCCTCGATGAGGTCGGTGCCACCCGCTTTCTCCGTGCGATACTTGTTGCTGCTGCCCTTATCCCACTTGACGCGAACCCACCCGTCAGAGTCGACTTCTGTGATGGTGCCCGCATTCCCCGCCCCGCCATCCTGGTCGCCCCACTTCCAGTCGGGGCCACGCCTGACGCGGGCGCCCGCGCTGAACGAACTTGCCGCCGCACGACGAAGCTCCATGCGGCGCTCGAGCTCTGCTTGATCCTCGATCTCGGCCTCCATCAGCGCCGCTGCGAGCGCGGCGTCCGAAACGTCGAACGGGTCCGAAACGTTGTCATCGTCGCTGTCGTCGTCTAAGAAATGCGGCATGCAGCCTGGATAGTGTGCTTCTTGGCAGCTTCCGCGATTGGTACGGCCGGCGTAGCTCGCTCGCTAATCCTCCTTGAAGTGCTCGACACTTTACGAGCGCGCTGAAGAATCTCGGGCCCAAGCAACATGAACTATCAGAGATATGGTGTGAAAGGGGGTGTGAATGTGGGAGTATGAGGAAAAAAGCCCAGAAAAAAACGCCTCCACCGTCAAACACGCACCGCGCGTCGGCATCTTGCATCCACCTCTGACGTGTCCTGTGGTTGGCGCTTTCAGGCTAAGGTCTTCGGCCCGTGACATGCCTCGCTGCTCCCCACACGGCACACGGACACGCGCACCAAGGGCGGGGGCTGGACACGCGTGCGTCTTGCCGCGCGGCGGGAAGCAGCGCCGGTCGCAAGTTCAGCGAGAATGTTCTTCACAAGTCGAGTCAAGTCTAAACATAAACAACCACTGACAAACATAGACTGAAGACTCCTTATTTGCTTGACTTCTTCACACGGCTCTCCTGCTCGCTCCTTCCTCCTACTCGCTACTGTCGCTGCTCAGTCGCTCCGCTCCGCGCCGTCCTCGTTCGATCAGGCCCCGCTCGCCCCGGCGCACATCGGCCGCCCCTCTCCAAGCACTACGACCCCGAGCGCGCGAATCCCGGTGCAGGGCCCTCCCTCTCGCGCGACGGCCGTCACAGCTTGCTAACGGCCTTCACAGCTTGCCAACGACCGCGCCGACGATGGCCTGGCGGTGTCCCATCTTCTTGATATCCATCTCCTTGAGCGCGTCCATCAGCTCCTTTTCGCCGTCGCCGCGCGAGACGATCTCCTCGAGCAGCTCAATCGAGGTCATCTCCTCCTCGACAAAGCGCGAGATGTACATCTCTAGCCCGAGCTCGGTGAGCATCGCGGACGAGTCTGCCCAACGCTCCGATGCGCGTGGCTTCTGAGTGCCGCGCGTGCCTCCGGCCACGGTCGGCAACGCGGCGCTCGCGCCAGCCGCACTCGCGCCCGCCGCCGCCGCCGCGCTGCCCGTCGCCGCCGGCGCCGGCATGGATTCACCGCCCGCCTCCTCGGCGAGCTTGCGTATGGCCGCCTGCAGCTCAAAGTACATGTCGTTGGCGGAGGCCTCGTCGCCGAATTGGAGAATGGTTCGCTCGCGGTACTTGCCGTAGGCGCTCTCGCCCCCCTTGTGCGACGAGAGCGCCTCGAGGAGCGTCGTCTGCGTCAACTCGGCGACGGAGAGTGTCCTGGTGATCAGATTGAGCTTCTCGTCGCGGACGAGCTGCGCGATGGCCTCGAGCATGGCCACATACGCCTCGGGTCCATTGTCAGCGACCCACAGGGGTAGGTTGAAGCCGTGGAGGGAGATCTGCTGGTACATGATGAGCGAAGGCGAGAGTTGCGGTACCTGGCCGTTGGCCATCGAGTGCACCACGAGCGTGCCGCTCGGACGCAGCGCGATGGCGAGCCGTCTGCCCGCCTCGCCCCCTAGGCCGTCCACAGCGAGCCTCGGCATCTCCGCGCCCAGATCTTTGAGAAAGGCGACGACGTTGGAGGTATCCTTGAGAACCATGGTGCCACCGAGCTTGAGGAGCATCTCCCTGACGTGCTCGAAGGACGGGTCGTCGGGCACCAGGTTGATCGTCCGGATCTTGAGCAGCTTACAAAGCTGGATGAGGGCCTGGCCGACAGGCAGGTCGGCACCGTTCTGGATGATCGTGTCGCCCGGCTTGACGTTGCCATAGTCCTCGAGCAGCCGGTACGCGGTGCAGAGCGAGCGCGAGCACGCATAGTGCGGCAGCGGCAGCAGCTGCGCGGGCACTCTCAGCAGCCGCGAGGAGTCACATACACACAGCGTGCCCCAGCACCCGATAGGCGCCTTGCGCGCGTCGGGCATGGCGAGGACCCAGTCCTTCACCTCGAGGGCGTACTTGGAGAGGCTGGGCACATTCTGCGCGGTGGCGAGTACGATACCGACACCCTCGACACCTGCGACCGCCGGCAGCTCGACATCCTCCCACTTGTTGGCTGTACGATTGAAGGGCGCAAAGTCGTTGAGGATGGAGAGGGACGTCTGTGCGCGCAGCAGGTCCTCGTCGCTGACGCACGCGGCGAGCATGTGGACGAGCACCTCGCCATGCGCGAGCTTCTCGGGCAGCCGGCGCGCCTTGTCCACGTATAGCACCTCCTCAGGCGGCCCATTCTTGTCGTAGACCACCGCCGTCGTGCTCAGCGGCGGCAAGTAGGTCGACGTGTCGTCCGACGCTTGCATGCCACCACGCTTGGAGCGCAGCAGGTCTTCGGCCGTGTAGAACCCCGTGTTGCCCAGGCCCTTTTGGTTCCGCAGCCACGCATCGAAGCCCGCCGAGTGCGACATGCTCGCGCCACCCTGTGTGAGCTGGCCCTTGGGGTCCTCCTTCTTGGCCACCTCCATGGCTGATGAGATGTTAACCGTCTTCCTAGGCGCGTAGGCGCTCGACGCCTCTGCAAACGACTCGCCAAACTGCTTCGCGGCGCCTCCCTCGGCGGCGCGCGATTGGTCGTGCGCCGCGCGCCGCTGCGGATCCGAGAGAGTGTCGTACGCCTTTTGGATGGTCGCCCACGTTGCTGGGCTGCCGCCACGGTCAGGGTGGTGGAGCATGGCCTTCTCTTTGTACGCGTTGCGCACCTCTTCGGTCGTCGCCGTGCGCGCTACGCCGAGCAAGCCGTACGCGTCCATCGTTGCGCAGTCGGCACACGCCGTCGACGTCGACAGCTGCTCGATCGGGACCGCGACGGCCCAGGTGATCGATCGGCACAATGCAAACTTCTCATAAACTTCGTCAACTGCTCGACTCTCAATGTACAATGTACATGTACCGGTACCCTTCCGACAGGCGGCCAATTTGTCGCGGCCACACCCTTTCCAATGGTTTGTCAAGGGGGATGTTTGCCCGTAGACGGGTCTTGAGACGGGTTATGGGTTACCCCGGGCCCAGGGCCCGGGCCCCGGCGACGACCCGTGTGCCGTGCACTTCGGCTTCGACCTTCGTGACCCGTGTGGATGCATCTGTGCGCCCATATCAACGCTCTGAGAGACCGCATCCTTACATACACCCGACTAACACCCGACTTCTCGCCCCGCTCCCGCGTCCCCCGGCTTCAAACGCGTGCTTTTTCAACCTTGTATTATGTTTACAACGTGTGTGGTGTGTCGCCACGTTTCGTCAGAGATCATCCTACTGTAGTTGGAAACTATTTTTGGTCAATCTGATGGTCCCGCACTCGGTATCGCTCGGGCTCGAGTCGACATTGAATTCCGGCGACTCCCACATTCAACCCTTCCGCCCGACACAGCGCTGTATTCGACGCGTCTGCTAAGGTGGCGACAACCCCTCCCTCGGACCCTGGACCTACTGGCTGCGTGTGTGCCACCTACCGCATGCGCCTGCTCGGCCCCAGGCCCTCAGGCAACGCATTTTCGTTGGCCGAGAGCGAGAGAAAGAAGCCAAAGGGCACCAGCCACACGTTGAGTACAAAGAAGCATAGCACGTGCGTCGTTTGGTGGAAGTGCGACAGAAAGTGCTGAAGCCAGACCACGTGCGAGGCCACCAGCATGAGCGCAGATGCCAGGCACGCAGGAGAGAGGAGCTTCACGAACGGGAAGCTCTGGAGCAGCCAAAAGTAGCACCCGTGAGCCGCTAGGCCCACCCCGAGCGCCGCGAGCGGAAGGCTCTCGAAGCACGCGAAGAGCACGTGCACCACGAGCACAAGCATGGTACTGGCCGTGAGGATGCGGCGCGTGAGCACTGTGTGCTCCTCCACCACCTCGCACAAGTAGTACAGGCCGCTCGCGAGGCACACGGCCACAAACAGCAGGAAGATGTAGCCGGCTACGTAGACGACGGCGTTGAACACAAGACCCATGGCTCGCTCCCGCGGACTCGGCAGGGCCGTGCCGCGCCTCACACGCGTCCGCGAGGGTCAGTGGAGAGGCGCTTGACGGACAAGGCGGATGACGCGAAGGCCACGTCATCCGAAAATTTTCCTCCCGACCCAACACCAACCACACAGCCGCGCCTAATGCCAACCCACACATTTCCGCTTTGTCGCCTCAATCTCTTCTCACGCCTAGTATGGGTCTCTAACTTGGGGTGTCTTGGGCCGGTTCCCGGCAGCACCGCCCTCAACAGCAAGGGGAGCGCGGCGCCATGCGACGCGGGACGCCAAGCCTCGACGACGAGGTGGAGGAGTCCATCGAACTCGCGCATGATGAGGACGAGGGAACGCCCTCCAATCTCGTCACGACACGTCACACGCGCAGCCACTACGACCTGCATAACCGGAAGAGCGGCGGCATCTCAGCGCGGCACGCCACCCGTGAGATCCATGGCCACACGGCGACGCGCGTGCCGCTGCAGCCGCGCGTCTCGACACCGCCGTGCCCTCCTGGAAGCTCCTTGGGCGGCTCGGGCGGTGTCGCCGGCGCGAGTGGTGCAGGCCGTCACAGCTGTGGCAGCTGCTCAAGCTTGACATCGTCAGCGACTCCAGCGTGTGCGAGCTCGGGGCAGCACTCGGCGCGGCGCGCGGGCGGCAACCGCCCGCCGCTGCAGCCGACGCGCGAGCTGCGCGTCGAGCCGACTACGCGCGAGCTGCGCGTCGAGCCGACACGCGAGCTGCGCGTCGGCAAGGGCGTAGCCCCCGCGGCCACCACCCGCGTCTTCTCACAGCTCCCGAATTCGCCGGTGCGCCGGCTGGTGGGCGCCTCACGCTCAGAGATGGCGAACTACGGCATGGCACCGCCCTCGCCCGAGGGCTTCCTCGAGGGCTCCGTCCCCGGCTCACCATGCGCGCCTGGCTCGCCGGGCCCCAAGGGCGCGATCGGCGCGTCTCGGAGCGAGGCGGTGCACTCGGCGATCGGCTGGCACGGGGCGGACGAGCACGGCGACCACGGCGACCACGAGGACGGCTACGGCCCCGCGCCCGACGACGAGCTCCCGGGCGGCGCCCACGATGGTGCTGATGTTGAGGAGCGCCCCATCTCGGACGACAGGGTCCGCAGCGGGCACCGGCACGGGCCGTGGTACCTGCCAGAGTCGTTTGCGGCGGATCCCCACGGGCAGCTCGACCTGGCGCGCTTGCCGGGGGTCGGCTCTCGCGGGGCCGACGGCTACTCGCGCGGGCGCATGTCGGCTGTGAGCGCGTATGACGAAATCGAAGAGGACATCGAGCTCGATGAGCACTTCGGTGGTGGAGGCGGCGGGCGCGCCTCGTCGTTCAACCGCGCCTCGTCGGTCAACTCGTCCGTGCACTCCAACTCACCCGCGCACACGCCCTCTCTCATCCCCGCCACGCCCACCAACCGGCTGCGCCACGCGGACGATCTCGTCACTCGAGATGGCAAGTACCTCAATCCACACGGCGGCGGGCAGGGTGGTGGGCAGGGTGGTGGGCAGGGTGGTGGGCCAGCGCGAGGCAGCCGCCGCAGCAGCGCCGCAGGCGAGGGAGCGGCACAACGGGAGAGTGGCGTCTCCCCACAGGACGGCGACGTGGCCGAGGTGCCGGGGCTCGAGGAGGGTGCCGACGCGCCGCCGCCGGCGGTAGTGCGCGCGAGCTCCGCAGACGATTTCGATGCGCAGAGCGACTCAAGGGGCGCCGTGCCGGGCGTGGCGGACTCACAGGGGCTGAACCTCACCGCGCCGCCCGCCCTCCTTCGCGCACAACTCGCGTCGGTGCGACGGCCGCCGCCGGCTAAGGAGGCGTACCCTACGGGCGAGGCGGCGGCCGCAGAGGCGGCAGAGGCGGCGGCTTCTAAAGAGGAGGCGGCCGAGGAGGCGGCCGAGGAGGCGGCCGAGGAGGCGGCCGAGGAGGCGGCCGAGGTCGAGGCAGCCATCGCGGCCGCGACGCATCGCGCCCAGCACGGCGCCTCCCTCGACGATGAGTCGTCCGAAGTGCTCATGATGGCGCTCATGTTGGACGCGGGCGCGAGTCCCGTTCGTCGGGCGGGCGGGCGCAGCAGCAGCAGCAGCAGCCGGCACATCACCGCCGCCGAGGTCGACACCGCGGAGGCTGCCTTCGAAGCCCACCTGAGCCAAGCGCACCTGAGCACCCAAGCTCATCTCACAGCGACACCGACCCCCTCGGCCGGGGCGGCGTCGCCCGACACGGCGCGCGACAAGGGGGACGAGGACGCGCTCGCGCGCCGCCAAGCCCTCGCCGCTGCCCGAGCTCTCGAAGAGGCACTCGAGGCGAGCGCGGCGGGCGGCGGCTTGCGACTGGGCGTGGCCCTTGGGCGAGGGCCGCGTGGCACGATGGAGGACCGTGTGCAGCTGCAGCCGCTCGCGCCGCCACCGCTGCCGCCCTCGCCCACGCGCGCCGTGTTGGGCGCCGGCCGCGCGCCCACTGCTGGCGGCGCCGCCGACGCAGCCGCGCTCGACGCGGCGCCTGCCGCGTACCTGGCCGTGTTTGACGGGCACAACGGGGCGGCGGTCGCACACTCGGCGAGCACGGGCTTGCATCTGTACCTCAAGCGCCGTCTACTCGCCAACTCGCGCGCCCACTTCGCGGCCGCCGAGGCGTCTCGACGAGGGCTGGACAGCGACGGAGAGACTCCAGCGCTGCCCCTGTCGGCGTCGGGGCTGAGCGAAGCGCTCGCGGGAGCCTTTTGCGACTTTGACCGTTGGCTGCATGCGAACGCGCGCCCCAGCTCGGGCCGGCATCCCCCGCCTGGAGGCGCCGAGACGGCGCTCGGAGGCGCGGCCGAGGGCGCTGTGCTGAGCGCTGGGCATGAGAGCGCTGGCGTGGGCGCGGCTGACGGGTTCGAGCCCGGGGTGCATGCCGACGTGGAGGGGGAGCATGCCGACGTGGAGCCGCTCGAGCGGCTCGAGCGGCTCGAGTCGTGGAGCCGCTCGAGACGTGGCGCCCACGACGACGCGAGCGCCCACGACGACGCGGAGGGCGCTGCCTCGCCCACGACGGCGCGTGTGCGCGAGGCGGCCCTGCACGCCCTGCAGATGCAGGAGCACCTGGCCGCCGAGGAGGCGGCGACGGTCGCGACCCATGCGAGCCACCCCGGGGCGAGCCACCCCGCGCATGGTGGAGGCACTACAGCGCTCGTGTGCGTCACATGCCAAGGGCGCCTGCACCTCGCCTCCGTCGGCGACTCCCGCGCAGTGCTCGCCTTCCGTAACGCCTTCCGTAACGGCGGCGGTGCGCTTGGTACGGCGCGTCGGCTGACCACCGACCACACACCCGCTCTCCCCTCCGAGCTCGATCGGATCGTCGGGGCCGGTGGTTTCGTATCGCGAGGGCGTGTGGCGGGCATCCTCGCCGTCTCACGCGCCCTGGGCGACCTCGAGCTCCAGCCGTACGTGTCGCCCGTGCCCGAGGTGAGCGTCGTCGACCTTCGCGACGAGGCCAGCGCCGTGGCGGCCGATTGGGGCAGCGCCGCGGCCGATGAGCCACCGCCGGCCCCGGTGCTCGTGCTCGCGACCGATGGAGTGTGGGGCTGCCTGACCGATGACGAGGCCGCCGCTATCGCCACCGCCCATGAGGACCCGCAGGCGGCCGCGGAGGAGCTCCTCGAGGAGGTCAGCAGGCGCGGCGGCAGAGACAATTCGTCCGTCATTGTCGCGGCGTGGCCTGCCGACTGGTCAACCATGCGACATGATGGCCAATTTTAAGGCCGCGCGCGCGCGTAGGAACTTGCTTACTCCAGCGTCGAGTTCAAGGTGCTTGATGTCAAGGTGACCACCTGACCGCTGGCACCTGACCGTACGACCGAAGACCGAAGTGCGACCGATATGACACACGTCCCGCCCCTGGTGTACGCAACACCACCAAAACAAAGACTCTCAGGTCTCGTTGTGTACTTTTCGCCCTTGAAGGTCGACCGTTTTGGAAGACTTAGCCGTTTTGGCAGCTACTGTGCGCTCGGTTTCTCCGGCCTATTCCTGACGGTGGCGTCTGCGTCAGTCCGTCCGGAGCTCGTCCTGGTGGCGCCAGTGGCGTCTGTAACAGTAGCATGTCGCTTTCCGCGCTGGCAGACGCCTTGCGCACCCTACCGGCCCTGCCGATACACCGCAACCGATCCGGCTCTAATGAGAACAAGCTGCAGCCAGACGTGTTTGTGGGTTCGGCGCCACTCTCGATCTCTGCATGCGTGCATGACGCGGCCCTCAATCCTGACGCGCGCCCACGGCCGACACGCTCGTGGGTCTCGGAGGATAAGGACCCAGGCTTGAATCCAGATCTCAAACAGAATGTTGGTGCCCGAGTGGCACTGGCCCGTGGCCGTCCTGCCCTCCGAAGAGCGGCCTCAACGCCACGCTCCGGCTTGGCTGCGGAGGAACGCCGTGCGTTGCTAGGCTTGAGCGAGACTGACGGGCCGGATGCTCGGAGCTACGACTTTCCAAGCCCGCCCTCTCGCGTCAACGTCTACCAGAACGATCCTCAGACCCGTTTAGATACGTGGAAGATCCAGAGTCGATGGATAGCAGATCAGGAGGCTCTATGCAAGCAGCAGGCTGCCCAAAGGAACGAGGAGGATGCTCGTACGACCACTCCTACGAGGATCCACGAGATCGACGCACGGATTGACTGGATTGATCATGCCATCGCACAATTAGAACAGTCGTTGCCGCTCAAGGACGAGCTCAAGGACGAGCTCAAGGACGAGCTCAAGGACGAGCTCAAGGACGAGCATACGGGAGCTTCGACCCCATCCAGCGCCCTCGAGTCGACTCCCGAGCTCCGGAGCGAGTCGGTCGCCATCGCTGACTGGCCTCTCGTCGCTTCAGCGAAGGCTCTCTGGCAAGCCAAGGCGACCGAAGCACCGCATCTCACAGCGCCGCAGCGCTCATATTGCTGGGAAGCGCCTCAGCGCGTGGCGGCGCAGCGCGTGAAGCGCGTGGCGGCGCAGCGCGTGAAGCGCGTGGCGCCCCAACGCGTGGCGACGCAGCCCGGGGGTCCACCGGTGCCCCTCAAGCGCCGGAGCGTCTCTTTCTCTCGCGTCGAGTCGTACTACTACGATAAGGACGCAGCGCCTAACGAGCATGGCCAGCGTATCGAGGACAGCTCCTTGGCCACGGGTGCCGGAGGCGACACGGGGGTCATCGAGTTAGCAGCTCCGGTGAGACCCATCTTAAAGATGAATAGCGACGACCCGCCCTCGCCGTCCTCGGTGATGGACAACTGCATCGACGACGATCTACCTTCGACCGGCCGTTCGTCCACATCGACCACCTCTCCACGGCTCTGCCCGTCACGAGAGGCGGCTGCCCGAGAGTGGCAGAGCCGCGGAGAGGTGGTGGAGACGGCCGCCATCCCAATGTCCGAGATTCGTCACCGCTTCGAGGCGACTGCCAGAGACTCGCCCGGCGAGCCCTGCCTAACAGAGCGTGCCCGACGATGCTTGCCGCCATGTCCAAGGGAGCTTCCACCGGTGCCGCCGCCGTACCGTCTCACGCAGACGCTGTCGCCTCAACCGCCGGCAGCCCATGCTCTGCGAGCGATGCCCGATGTCTGCTCGCCGATGCTCGAGCAGCCGGACGCACCGGCACCGCAGGAGCTGGAGCATGCAGTGGAGATGCCGCTACCAGGGAATGAAGTGCATCATCACTCGACACAGGCGCCGCTGCCACCGATGCTGCTGATCGAGGCGCGTTGGCCTGGCCCCGACCCTTTCGCCTCGGCCACGCCTCGGCCGACCCTGTTCATGCGCCGGCCTGCGGGTCTCCTCGTAATCCTCCTCATGCTCCTCGGCGCTCGGTGCGCGCTGCGGCCGGTGGCAGTAATCTTGTCCGTTGCGTCGCCGCCACAGTCGCCACCGCTCATGCCCAAGGACGGCGGCATGGGAATCGATCCCGCGCGGGAGCGCGCGAAGGCGCTTGAAGCCGCTTTGCTCGAGCGTGCCGCCAGTATGAGCAAGGATCAGGAGGCCTTCTTCCATGCCCTTCGAGTCGAGCGCGCGGCACTCCAGGTGGAGAGGGAGGAGTTTCGCAAACACCTGGCCCTGCTCAAAGCGGCGCCAACTCAGAAGCTCCGGGCACCCCCGGCGGAAGCGCTCGGCACGCCGCCGCCGCTCCCGCCCAATGCCAACGTTACCGCAAGGGCGCACAAGGCAGTACATTGGCTCGGTGCAGCCCTCGCCAAGATGAAAGTCAAGTCAAGGCTCAGGGCGGCGGCACGCTCGGTGCAGGCGCTTACGCATCGCTGGACAATAGCGGCAGCGGGATGGAATTTTGTGGGGTGAGCCACGCGTTCGAGGAGTCGCTCATGCGAGAGGTATGAATCTGCAGCGCCTTGCATGTCGCGCGGGGAGAGGGAGGGAAGGGAAGTGGCCTAAGTCTGTCAGTGGCTGAGCATAGAACGCGGGCGAGCAACGCGATAGCTACGCGAGGAGTGAAGAGACTCTCGCGGGGAATCCGAGAGGGCCGATGCGATTATAGCCCGGCAATCGGATGATCGCCCTTGATGGGGGAAGGGGGAGGGGATGCGCAACTGGATGTTAAAAGTGAACTGCAAACTCGTTGTGTGGTGACCCTGGGGTACGCATGTGGGCTTGTTGGGCATGGGGTACCGTACCGTACGTTCACAAACGATGCGCGATGGCTGCAGAACATCAACTTTGGGCATCCCACGTCGCTCGAGTGTTGAACATTCACAGACGTAGGCATCATTCACACTTGCGAGAAAAGAAAACCGCTCGGTTTTAGCACGCGGGCTTAAAGTCAGAAAGCGATCGCAAACACACGAGCACACTCGCCGCGGAAGAATGGCGCACAACCACAACCACATCAACAGCGCTAACAAGGCGGCCTTGGCAATGAAAGACGAGACAATCGCACACCTCATCCAGCTGCTCAGCGACAAGCAGGCCGAATACAAGACAGCCTTGGCTAAGAAAGATGAGACCATCGAACGCCTCATCCAGTTGCTCAGCGACAAGCAGCTGCGCGACGCACCGGCCGGTGCGCCTGCAACGAGTGGCTTTTCATTCGCTGCGCCATCGGCTACTACGCCTGCGACAAGTGGCTTTTCATTCGCCTCGCCGTCGGCTACGACGCCTGCAACAAGTGGCTTTTCATTCTCTAAACCTGCGGCACCGGCCGCAGCCCCTGCAACAAGTGGCTTTTCATTCGCTGCGCCGTCGGCAGTTAGCTATCCATTCGCTAAACCTGCGGCACCGGCCGCCGCGCCGTCGGCTACGACGCCTGCAACAAGTGGCTTTTCATTCGCTAAACCTGCGGCACCGGCCGCAGCCCCTGCAACAAGTGGCTTTTCATTCGCTGCGCCGTCGGCAGTTAGCTATCCATTCGCTAAACCTGCGGCACCGGCTGCGGCCCCGTCCACTAGTCCCTTCGTGCAGGGTTCACACCCGGGTGTCTCGTGCGACCGCTCGGGCATGATGCCGATAGTGGGCATGCGCTACCACCTGCGCGGGTACGACTACGACCTGTGCCAGGCGGAGTACGATAAACTGAGCGAATTCGAGAAGTGCCAGTACGAGGCGATGGCGCCCCATTAGGTCAAGGTGCTGACATTGAGTGATAATAAGTCAGTACAGTCAAAGTAAAACACGCCTAATGGCAGTGCCGACATTGACTACGGACTTTGGCCTTATTGACCCGAAAAAGGAAACCCCCATCAATCGACATAAACAACCCAGTATATATGTAGCGTCAGCATGGCCGCAGTGGCCCGAACAACCAAACCACATGAGCACCATAGTGTCCAGCAACAGTGATGAACATCCATGGAACGCTGGCTCCATCTCCTGGAATTCCTAGATCTCTCATTCATTTCCGGTAGATTAAAGTGAAAACAGAGAGAGATTTGAAACTGATGAATGTTTGATACGTTTTGGTGTCGTGAGAATAAACATTCACATTAGGAATCATTCACACTCGCGAGAAAAAGCGTACCGCTGATCTACCGCTCCCCGCTCGGTTTTCTCCGGCCTCCTGTCCGCTCGGAATATCGGAGAATGGCGTACAACCACAACAACAGCACCATGGTGAAGAACATCCATGGAACGAGTGATGAACGGTACAAGATAGGCAACTTGCACAAGAAGTTCATGAGTGCGGGTGGCACGGACAGCATGTGGTGCCAGGTCAAGGGGTGCTGCAATGAAGGGGGAGCTACCGCGCATGTCATCAAGACTGACGGGCGCTCGGCGAATGATTGGTGGCTGTGCTGGGTCTGTGCCGAGCACAACAACCCTCACAACGAAGAGCCTTATGCGCTTCGCAAGAATGCCAAGCTGATCTCTGTTCGTCAAATCACGGGTAACTGAAGCTGATGCCAAATTGCCTGGCGTGGGTTAGCTCACGCAGTGCGGGTCGGGGGCACGCAACTAGCCGTGTAGCTCTACATAATCGTTATTCGTCCAAATACTTAGAAGACGGACGTTAGAGTCGCGCAAGTTACGACTGGGCGCAGCCAGGGGCGAAGTCGGGCACTGCAAATTGCAGATCGACTAGCCTTCCAGGCCAGTGCGAGGCACTGCGCTGAAGCTCGTGCCGGAAACGCGCGGACTTGGCAGAAGCAAGGCTGTGGCCGGCAGCGCTTTTCGTGGAGCGTGCCATGGTGCTCGACCGATGCGTTTCGCGAGCACGCTGGCAGTCTCCCTTGCCCAGCGGCCCTCTTACGGCCCTCTGGTACTGGACGGGGCTGGCCAGAATGCAGGCCAATGAGCAACACAACGCGGAAGGACCAACTAGCAAAGGAGCCATAATGTGGCCGACACAACCCGTTAAACACAGGCCGTTAGTCGTGGGGGAAGAGTCAGGTGTGCCAGACGCGAAAAGAGTGACAACCCCCTTGAACCCCTGGCTCCATCTCCTGGAATTCCTACAGTACATGTAGATCTCTCGTTCATTTCCGGTAGATTACATAGAAAACAGCCCTTCTCTTTTCCTTATTCATTCTTGCACACTATTCATACGTTCTGGTGTGTTGTGAAGAGGAACCCTTCACAGCTTCTGCTTTTTTCGCCTTGAACGCTCGCCGCAAGGCCGGCGCCGGCTCGATGATGAGCATCGAGCATCTGACAACATCGCAGTTGCAGGCCATCCTCTTCACACGCGGCATCGAGCTGCCGGCGGTGACGCAGCCGCTCCCGTTCTACATACAAAAGGCCAAGGACGTGGGCGTCACGGAGGTGCCTCTCTTGGATCTGGCCACTCTCAAGCCGCCGCCTGCTGCTTCGACGCAGAGCAGCGCCAGCAGCAGTGCCGCCATGATTAAGATGACGGCGTCAGCGTCCGGGCGGGTCGTGCTTGAGCGGTTGCTGCTCCATCGTCGCGACCACCTGCTGCTGGGCGCGCTCTGCGCATGGCAGATGAGCGTGCAGGCCAAGATAGCAGCCGACACGCTCTATGAGCGACTCATGGTGCGGTACGAGCACGAAGCGTCCCTCGAGGATCGGGTGGAGGAGATCGAAGGCTCGCTGTCGCCGATGAAACGAGGAGCGGCTGCCGCTGCGGTGGCGGAAGCGGAACAGCGGCACGTAGCTGCTCTAGAAGCGCTCCGTTCCGAAGCTGAGGTGGAAAAGGCAGCGGCGCTCGCTGCTGCTGCAGCAGAGGCCAGGGCAGAGGCCGAGGCGCGCGTGGTCGAGGCGACAGCCACGGCGCAGTCGAGGACGGCCGCCGCAGAGTCCCAACTGGCTGAGATGGTGGCCAAGGCGGCAGCCGAGGTGGCGGCAGCCGAGGTGGCGGCAGCCTCCAATGCCGCTGCCACCACCGAGGCCGCGATCGCCGCCGCCAAGGCGGCGGCCGAGGCCGCGCAGTCTGAGCTCGAGAAGCTGCGCGAGAGCAGTGCCGCAGCGGCGGCGCGCGAGGCCGCGCTCGCAACGGCACTCGAGGAGGCACGGCAGCAGGCGGTACGGCAGGCGGCGCAGCTGAGCGCCGAGCTGAGCGTGGCAGTCGAGCGCGCCGACGCCCACGCGGCCCAACAGCAGGCGCTCGTTACGGCGCTCGAGACCCAGCAGAAGGCGAGCGCGGCCGCGCTGGCGGAGGCGGTGGAGGCGGCGGTGGAGGCGACGCGAGCGCAGGAGCAGAGGGCGGCGATGGCGGCGCTAGAGACGAAACTCGAGCTGGCTCGGCAAGAGCACGCGAACGCCGTCTCGAGCGCTCAAGCCGCTGCTCTGGCTGCAGCGCTCGAGACGGCGCGTGTCGACACGCAGAGGGCGGTTGAGCTTGCGGCCGCCGAGGCGGCGCGTCGCGCTGCCGAGCAGGCGAGCGCTGTGGCGAGCGCGCAGCAGGAGGCGGCCGTGGCGGCGGCCGTGGCGGCGGCTATTGAGAAGGTCGAGAGTCGGATGCGTGAGGAGGCCATCTCGGAGCAATCTCGGATGCGTGAGGAGGCGGCCGCAGCGGCGGAGGCCGCGGCGGAGGCGGCGGAGGCGGCGGCCACCGCGGCCGCAGCGGACAAGAGCGCAGCGCTCGCGGCAGCGGCGGCAGTAGCCGATGAAGAACGCCGCGCTGCGGTGGGCGCTGCGGTGGAGGCAGCTGTGGCTGCGGCGATGGGCTCCGCCGAAGGCGCTGTCGCCGCGGCCGCGACGCAGGCGAGGATAGAAGCTATCTCGGAGCAATCTCGGATGCGTGAGGAGGCAATCTCGCAGGCGAGGATAGAGGCGGCGCAGGCGCAGGCGCAGGCGGCGGAGGCCCAAGCAGAGGCCAGCAGCGCTCGAGCGGCGGCGCAGGCGGCGCAGGCCGATGCAGCAGCTGCGCTGGAGCGCGCGCGCACGGCAGACGAGACACTGCGAGCCGCCCAGGACGGCGCCCAGGCAGCGCGCGAAACCGCCGAGGATGCGCAGCTCGCGGCCGAGAATGCGCAGCTCGCGGCCGAGGTCGCCCTTGAGAGCGCCGAGGCGGCGCGCGAGAGGGCCGAGGTGGCGCGGGCGCAGGCGCAGAGCCATCTGGACGCGGCAGTGGCTGCCCAGCAGGCGGCGGCCGCGGAGCACACGCTTGCGCTCGCAGCCTGGCAAGCACGCGAGGCGACGCTCGACACGGCGCTCGCGGCGGCACTGGAGCGTGTGGGCGAGCTCGAGAGGCAGATCGAGAAGCAGGCGTTGGAGCACACCCAGCAGCACAGGGTGCTTCTCGAGCAGGAGCAGCAGCAGCAGCAGCAGCAGCTGGCAGCGGCGCTGGCGCAGGTGGAGGCGGCGCAGGCTCAACTGGCAGTTGCAAGGGAGGAGGCACAGGCGGCAGCAGAGGCCGCGACGGCGAAGCGCCTCGTGACGCTTGCTGAGCAACTCGCCGCAGCACAGGCGGACACGGACGCAGCCAAGGCCGAAGCGATTGCCTCGGCCGAGGCGGCCTCCACCGCTGCCGCCGAGTTGCAGCAGCTCAAGGAGGCCGTGTGCGAGCAGAACCGAGGGCCGGCAGTGGGGGTGACGACGGCGGAGGTGCAGTCGGCGGCGGCTGTCGCAGCCGAGGCACGGGCGGCGGCGGCCGAGGAGCGTGCTCGTGTGGCTGAGGAGCGGGCGAGTGCGGCTGAGGCGGCTGAGGCGGCCGGCGCATTGCTCGCCCAGGCGCATTGCGACCTCGACCTCGACCTCGACCTCGGCCAATCTCGACCAATCTCGACCAATCTCGACCTCGATCTCGCCCAGGCAAGCCTCACGTCGCCGCAAAAGGAAGCCTCCGCCAAAAGTCGAATCGAAGCCGAAGTGGTTCGGCGAGTGGAGGCCGAGGTGACGAAGCGCATGGCCGAGATCGAGGTCGAGATCGAGGCCGAGGTGACGAAGCGCACGGCCGCGGCCGAAGCGATCGCCTCATTTCACGCGGGCTCGGCGTCAGGCCCGGCGCCCGGCACGGCGCGCCACGTCGCGGCCATGACGAGCGCCGGGTTGGGCGCCGAGCTGCGCGCCAGCTCGCGCGCGCGCCAGGCCGCCATCGGAGCATGCCTACGCTCGGTGCTCCGCGCGCCCGAGCTGCACGCGCTGGGGGCGAGCCTCGCTCGCTGGCGCGTGGGCGTCGAGGAGCTCGAGGCGAGATTGGGACGATCTCCACGGGAGATGATGCTCGGCGCTGTGTGCCGTTGGCGCGTCGCGGTGGGCGGTCTCGGCGCTTACCTCGGCGCTCATCTCGGCGCCTCGGGCGCCCTTGGGCAACCGGGCCTCACGCTGCTCCGGTGCGTCTGGCACGACGTGCGCACGGCCCTGCGCTCGGATGCCGAGCGCCAGCAGCGGCGTCGTGCGCTACGGAAACGACAAGGCGCCGTCATGGGCGGGGGCGCCGTCATGGGCGGAGGGCCCGCGGCGCGCGCCTCGCTGACGCGCCTGGGCTTCTCGCGCTGGAGGCGCCGTCTCGTGCGCCTGCATGCTCAGAGCATCGTGGACGCGGAGCTCGGGGGGCGCTCCATTGCGTTTGGCGCCCACCAAGGACGACGCACCGGCGCTGTGAATGTGAACAGGACGGGCGGCGGGAGATCTCGGGAGATCTCGGGCCTCGACAGCGGCGCTGTGAATGTGAACAGCGCTCGAGGCCTTTGGCGGCGCTGGGCGGCGCGCGCTGTGAATGGCGCATCCGGACGCGGCGCACTCGTCCTAGGCGCCGCCGCGTGGCAGCGCAAGGCGAGCGCCCTCGGCCTACGCTCGCTCGAGCTCGCCAGCCGGCGAACGCGCGTCATCCAGGCGTCCAAGGCGCACGCGAGTGCCGCCGCCCTCGCCCGAGCCTGGCGAGGTCTCTCCATCTGGCTCCCCGAGATCGCGCACTCGGCGATGGCGCTCGCCGCGGCGCGAGGGGCGTGGCGGCGGCGGGCACTTGGCGGCACTTGGCGCAGCTGGCTGGCGATGGCGGAGCGGCGGCGGCAGCGGGAGCAGCGGGTGCAGCGCGAGGCGGAGGCCGAGGCGCGCGAGGCCGCGCGAGTGCGCGGGCGTGCGGGGGCGCTGCTCTTGGCCGCGCAGGAGGCCGAGGCGGAGGCGGAGGCGGAGGCGGCGGAGACTGCGGCCGCGGCCGCGGCGGCGGCCGCGGCTGCCGCTGCGGCGCACCGTCGGCGCCAACTCGAAGAGGAAGCGAAGCTGGCGGCGAGGGAGCATGCGAGCGCGCAGCACCGAGCGGCGAGGGAGGAGGCGGCGAGGGAGGAGGCGGCGAGGCAAGAGACGGCCAGGAGGGAGCTCAGCCTGCGTCGTGAGCGCACCGTCGCCGCCACCTCGCCGCCCCCACCGCCTCGCGCCGCTCACGACGGCGCCTCTCCGACTCATCATCTTCGAGATCTGCCGCCCATGACGGCGCCCTCACTGCCGCCCACGACGGCGCCCTCACTGGCGCGAGTCACATCCCCCCGTCGCTCTCGCGACCTGCCGCCCACGACGGCGCCCTCGCCTTCGCCGCGGCCCTTCGCTCGGCAGAGCCTCTCGCCGCCCTCTCACCGCTCACCACCGCCCACGACCACGACCACGACCACGACGATGCTGCCCCCCGTGACGAGCGCCGCACCGGGCGCCGTACCGGCAGGTGGGCCACCAGTGGTCCAAGGCGCCGTGCCGGGCGCTACCGTCCTCGGGCGCATGGTCGAGGCAGTGCCGCTCCATGCGGCGGCCGACGCCGCCACATGGGCGCAGGCGGACGAGTGGACCAAAGCGGCCGCAAGAATCCGAGCAGACGAGTGGTCACGCGCGAACGAAGCGCAGAAGCAGGCGGTCGCGCAGGCGGCGGCGCAGGCGGCGGCGCAGGCGGCGGCGCAGGCGGCGGCGCAGGCGGCGGCTCAGGCGGCGGCGCAGGACGCGCGCGCGTACCCACATGCGGAGGCGGAGGCGCGCGACGCTGAGTATCATTTGCGATGTGACGAGATGAAGGTCGTCGATGGCGCGAGAGCGAATGCGATCCTGAATGCCTCTGTGCGCTGCGCTGTGACGGCCGAGGCGGCGCCCGAGACGGCGCGTGCCCGCCGTCGCGCCGAAGCGATCGCGATCCGTGAAACGGAGGCACTCGAGAGTGCTCGCACCGCCATGATCGTCGCCGACGCGCGGCGCGCTGCTGAGGCGGCTGAGGCGGCCCACGTGGCTAGGGTCGAGCGGGCCGCGCGTGCTGCCGAGGCCGCGGCGCGAGCTCAAGCGGGCACTCTCGCGGCGCGTGCGCCCGATACGGCGCTCGGCGCGGAGGCAGCGGCTCGGCTAGCGGCGGACACCGCCCGGCTGCGTGCCCACGCGCACGCGCACGCCAGCCGCTCGCCGCCCTACCAGCCGCCCTACCAGCCGAGGCAGTCCCCTCAATGGGCCGTCCATTCACACGTCCATTCACACGCGAGCCTCGAGCCCCCTCAGTGGGCCGTCTGGGCGGCCAGCGGCGCGGGCGGCAGGTTCGGCCCCGGCGCCGGCGTGCACGCCGACGGCGGCACGCCTCTGCCCGAGCGCCGTCCCGAGCGCGTGCCTCCGATGGCCCCGGGTGCGATTGGGGCAGGGCTGGGCGCTGGGCTGGGCGCTCGGGACGGCGCTGGGCTGGGCGCGTTCAGCGGCGTACCGGTACCAACGGGCGGCAGGGCGGCTGGAGTCTCGTTGGAGGAGTCCAAATTTGGGAGCTTGGGTGGCGAGGCGGCACGACTCGCTCAGCACTGGTGCGACCTGGCGATGCTAGAGGCCGAGGCGAGTGTGCAGAGGCTCCATGACCCTGGCGCTGCCGCGGCACTCTCTTCGCTCTCGCCGCCCGCACCCTCGAAGCTCGACAACATCTCGCCACCCGTGCCGCCGCCCAGTGCCATTCCTCCAACGCCGACGCTACCGACCGCACCGCCCAGTGCACCGTCGGTCCCGGCGCCGCGGGCCACCCCTCTGACCCACCCCCGGCTAGCGCCCACCACGGCGCCGCGGGCCACCCCTCTGACCCCCCCCCGGCTAGCGCCCACCACGGCGCCGCGGGCCACCCCTCTGACCACCCCCCGGCTAGCGCCCACCACGGCGCCTACCGCCCGCCCGGGGTTGCGCCGGAGCGCCGTCACGACGCACCCACCGTCCCGATCTCCCCACATCTCCCCATCTCCCCACGGGGTGCCTGCCGTGGCCACCGCCGCCGAGGACGAGGCGACAGCGCGTTCGAGCGGCGGCGGCGGCGGAGGCGGCGGAGGCGGAGGCGGCGGAGGCGGCGGCGGCGGCGTGACCCCACGGGCCAGCTCGCCTCGTGTGGGAGGAGCAAAGAACACCGCCGCGCTCAGTGCGCAGCCAGCCGCTCCGACAATGACGAAGCACAAGCCGCTCGGGACGGCGCTCAATAGCCGCACCAATATTGGCGCTCGGGACGGCGCGATCGGCGGTGCTTGCGGTAAGCTGGAACCGGCACCAACGCCACGCGCTGCGCAGCCGTCGTTCTGGCAGCCAGCTGCGGGCACTCCGGGTGTGCGTCCCCAGGTCGCCGTGGGCACTCCGGTGGGGGCCCCCATCTACGCCATCGCCGCAGATCCGGCCCTTGCCCGCGGCTCGTCCGCACCGAGCGTTTCGTCAAGCGTTTCGTCAAGCGTTACGTCCGGACCGAGCGAGGCGCCGCTCCCTCGCTCCAAAGCGCCTCCTCCAGCGATGCCAGCAGCCACAAAGTCTGTCTCGCGCTCCGGCCCGCTGCGGTGGAGCAGGTGAAAGATGACTCGCCGCGCGCTCACGGACCACGGCGCACGGGGGATGCCGCCCCGATACTTAGCGAGATGGCAGATGCTTAACGTACGTGGCTGTGCCGCACAAGTGAAGATAACCCGACCCAGACCTCGATTAGCGATTACATAGGGACCCAGCCAAAGTTTCAGCCGTACACCCCGTACACCCGGCTCAGTGGTACTGGTAAATAATGTACGGTAGTGGCATTATATTTTATCGGCGGCGGTATATTCGATTCGGCGGTGCGCTTCGGTTCTCAATGTCAAATTGACCGCCCATACGATACATAGAGAGACGTTTGAGGTTATATGACCGCTTTCGACGATAGTCGAGGTACTCGACTAGAGATGGGCATTCGTATCTCGCATCGACGCAAGGGAGAGCCCGGAAATCTATGTGTGTGCCTGCGGCGACCGCCTTGGCAGTCGCTTCGGCCTCCGCCTGCGCCTTCTCAGCAGCTGCCTTCGTTGGCCTATGACTTTGACTTGAGGTTGAGCTTTGACTTCAGCTTTGACTTCAGCTTTTCGTCAAACACCTCGACGTTCATGGCTGCTCCGAGCTGCAGCCGCCTGATATCCTCAGCGGCCGATTCGGCCGGGGCCTGCGGAGAGTCTGGACGAGAGGTCCCTGTAAACGGGACGGAACGGATGAAGCCGTTCAAGAAGTTGTCGATCTTGCGAATGAAAGTGCGGAATCGATTATCTTCGTCGTCGCTATCCGAGCACCTCGAAAGCTCTTCGAGCCATTCCTCCAGGGTGGTGTTGTCCTTTTCTACTGGCTCGCTTTTCTCGTTCGTCTCAAGGTTGATGGGTGCGAATCTTGTGTCTTTCTTCTTGCCTCTGGCGAGAAGTCGCAACCTGCGAACACTCGATAATCTACCTAGTCGAGAAGAAGACGACTTTTTTCTGCCTTTCTCGAGCAGCGCCGGATCGAGTTGGTCCGCTTCGTGTTGCGATTCTTCTTCCTCTAGCAGCTGATATTCTTCAAGAGCTTCGATGAGCTTCATGAGCTCGAAGTCCGTCCTCCTCGAGAACTCGGCAGTGGTACTCTTTTGGTCTTTGAGTGCTTTTGCGATCCTCGCCAGGGTCTTCCTGCGCTCTATGCGTCTTTCCCTGCGCCGTTGGAGAAGAACTGTGGCGTGAGACCAGGCTTCACCTTCGATGGCGACGATGACGGCCGTGCCGAAGAAGAAGAAAATGATTACCAAAGCCAAGTAGAAGAGGATGCCCGACAATTGCTCACCAATTCCCTGGGTCGACAGCTCGGACAGAAAAAGCTTGAGTACTGTCGCATCGCCGATGATGATTTCCAAGAAGGAGTAGAAGGATGATGGAGATACGATCTCGGTATAGTAGTCGGAGGAACGGGATGTGCCAAAAAGCAAGCTACCGATGATCAGGAACGCGAACATCAGGTGGACGAGCATGACAAAGAGCGCGGCTATGAGGGGCGCCGTTGACTTCAGCGCTGTTAGGCGGACGCGAATCTCCATGCGCAAAATCATGAAGCTCACGCTGCGGACGAGCGCGCAATAGAGTGCGAAGCTGAGGAAGGCGCGCAGTAGCATTTCCGAATCGGCCATCGGAGAGAGGTCCACAAAGTTCCGATTGTCAAAAGTGCCCTTCGCTTTGATGAGGTTCCGAACCGTGTCTTGATGGGCAAAGAAGGACGCTCCCGCCCCTACGAAGAGCACCAGCTGGCAAATGTCGGAAACCCAATACGCAATACGCACGGAGCGCTCCATGCCTTCCGGATCACTCGATCGCGCGGCTAGGAACCTGAGCAAGGCAGATCCACTCCTTGCTCCACTGACGGGATCAAGAATATCGGCAGCCAAGGGGTCGAACGTCGCGATCATGTCGAAGTACCGTTCCTTGCGCAGTCGGAGCCACATCTCGTGTAGCACCTCCACGTGGCGAAGGACGAGAAGGACCGCGTAGACACCGCCCATCCAGTAGACAACGCTGTTATAGGTCGGAAGGGCAAATGTTGTCCACATGACATCACCGCCCCTCAGCTCTAACGTGTGCTCGCATGCCGTGCGAGTCCTCTGCTCGGGACGCACCGTGCCGAAGTCGTTGACTTCAAATATGATGTCGGTGAAGATGAAGCACCCCGTTTGAGGATTGAACGTCTGCATGCGAGCCACAACAGACAGAGTGTCCTCATCGATCCAGTCGCCATTGATGAGCTCTCCGATCGCCTTACGATAGTCCGCAGCCGCCCAGATGTCTCGAATATAGCCACCTGGTCCGTAGCAGGTTTGTAAGTACGAGCTGACTGTGCAGATGGGGCCCTGGTTCGCGTCGCCACTGGGCGTGAACGTGAAGCCCGCTGAAGCAAGATCGAGATTAGCTCGCGCGTAGGCGTTCCCATAAGTGCCACTGTGCCGACGTTGCCTATCTGTGCATCGAGGTGTCTGCGCCGTCTTCCATCTGTCCACGCCCAGCAGCGAGCGGAGAATTTCGAGGGAGGACCTCAAGGTGCCGTTCAACGAGGATTGCGTGTCTTCCTCTTTGTCCGAGAAGCTGCGCGACCATCGCGCAAGACCAACGTTAATCGGGTCGTGGTTAAGTTCCGAACAGCTCTGCCTTGTTCTACGCTCCTGGAACAGCCGCAGCGGGTTGATCATGTTGTTGGTCATGCCAACGATTCCGGTGAGGTTGATCGACTCGTTGCCCCAGTAGCTGCCGAGACGCACAGGGTCGATGAGGCAGGCGTCTGTGAGTCTTGGACATCCTAGCCATGGAGATGCCCAGGGGCATGCATGCAAGCCACATGCACATGCGCATGCTCCTTCCGCGCATGTCCCGCACGCGCGAGTGCGCGCGACTCACTCGATAGCTTTGCCCCCATAGTGGCATCGCGGGGCAAGGACCTCCATGAGATAGAACTGGATGTACGCTTTGATGCCGCCAAGGGTCTTGACTTTGCCGAGGGTGAACAGGTTCGGGAAACCTTCCATCGAGTAGTGGTGCCAGGTGCCGAGTGCACCTATGAACGGGAAGGCCGTGAAGCCGTCGCCCAGCTCCGACCATCTTCCGGGGAGGGGGAATCTTCGCTCGAATTCCTCGTGGACTCCGAAGTCGTCGAACCCATGTTGTGTGAAGGTGCCGTTGCGATCGAACGGCCAGAGGGTGTTCAGTAAGCCCATAGCTGTTAGCGAGGTGAGCTCGCCATAGAGGTACTCCCCGGCACTCAAGAAGTCGGCTGCGATGGGGTCTACGTAATCCGACCCGATCCGAGCCACTCTCTCGCAATGTGGGCCCCATAAAGCCGCGTATGCCACTCTGTTGTCCGGGTCAAAGGCAGACAACTCTGTGTAGAACGCGGTCTGATTGCTCAATTTATTCTGCGTGTAGATGCGAAACGCCTCGTAACGTTGCTCGGTACTCGCCTGCAGGTAGTTGAACATCCCGCTTTTCAAGGGTCTCTGCATCGCGTTCGCCTGGCATCCGGGGGCGATGGGTCCAATGAGTTCGTGATTGCAAGCGGGAGTGGCATGGAGCGCAAATAAGCATGGCGCTCGAGCAAAAGCTGCATGAGCTCTACTCAGACAGAGCCTTGCGTCGCCATCGGCAAAGCAGAGACGCTTGCACGCGAGATGCGGGGCGGGGCGCACCGTGAAGTATCCGCGAGTCGGATCGAAGCACATCATGGCCGCAAACAAGATCGTGAAGATGTAGTGGCATACGGCGCGCAGCCCTAGCTTCCTTTGCCATCGGCGTCGCAAACGATTTATGAGGACGTTTCGGATGATCTCGGCGCGATCATGCGAAGTGACGTACTCCTTCTTGTCTTCAGGGATCTCCTCTTCTTCCTCCTGAATAGCTGGCACAGCAGACGCCCGAATCTGGAGGGCTCGCTTGTTGGCTGGCAAGGCGGAGAGCGTCTCATTGACAAAGGCCTGGGGATTGTAGACCTTGATGTTGGCCATATCCCAGCACCGAATCTCTTCATTTGGGTTCATGGGGTTCTTAATCCGCCAGTAGCGGCGCGCATCCTTGGCGACGTCGCCGAATGTATACGACTTGGTGACACGAAAGACCACCGAATCGAACGAGCTGGCGCTCTGACTTGTATGCTCGTCGGTCGCCCAGTGCACCTGCACGCTCTCAAGCCCTCGTGCCTCGATTTCTGGAACAGGAAGAAGCCGTGCATGCGAGCCTGAAGCCGTGCGCACCTTTCTGCCGCGTCGGACGGCCTGTATCTTGGTGGCTGCAGCCTGCTCCTTGGGTGAGTAGATTTCCAGATGGGTGCCGTGTTCATATTCCCACCGCTCGATCGCTTCGTGCACCACATGGCGAGCGGCCTCGATATTCACCTGTGAGACTGAGTGCTGAGCTGCTACTAGCAGCTCACCCTCGATCTCGGTCTCGTTGAACGGTGGTTCTTTAACCTGAGCGTTGTTGGGCATGTATTCGATCGCCTGACGAGAGATTTCCTTCAGGCGCTGCTCAATATTTTTCTTCATGAGTTCCGCCGCTGCTGCGAGTGCTACTGCTTGGATAGGGACGAGGTCTTCGAGGACGCCGTCCAACGATTGCATGAACGATTCGCGGAGCTGGATTTGGTCCACCGTGATCAGCGGAGCTACGTAGTGCTGCTTTTGGATCATGGCCAGCTCTTGCGACACCTGCTCAAACTGCTTGCGCACGACTTCGCGCTGAGCGCACGCCGCCTGCAGCCGCTGCTGCTCCGCCTCAAAGATTCGCCGCTGCTGCTCCCTGATGAATGCAGCGACTTCCTTGTTGGCCGGCAACTTTTCCGGCAGATCGAAGTACGGCATGCGTTAAGTTGCGCGGGAGCGCGGCGGTGGCGCTCGGAGCTTGGGACGCACGACAGAAAGAGCTGTGAGCGTACTTCCAAATTTGGGAGACGCTCGTGCAAGCAAGATGCGCGCGCCGCCCGTCGCGCTTATTAGTCGCGTGACGTGAGAGAGGAGGTCGCGCGTCGTATGTGGTCATGCGTTGATAGGGTTGTGGTTGTGATTGTGGTTTTGCGGGTTTCCGGAACCTTACGCTTACCGGTCCCCCCGGTGTCTTTTTACCGGAACCGCGACGACAATTTTATGCGCGTCGAGACTCGTGTCGACCGCCTTTTATACGCGCCGCCCAGGTGCGCCCGCCGAGCGGCGAGCAGGATTGATTGACTCACGTGACCGACTGGAACTTTCATGAACTTTGAGTTCGTCCTTGTTGTGAATGTGAAGTGTGCAAGTAAATCCATGAAACCGCTTTTCTCCCAAGCACGGCGGCCGCATTTCTTCTCTCCCCTCATGATGCCCCCGCCGGGCATGAGTATTCAATTGGATGGCTCCGGCCCGATCGACATGCAGATGGACCAGCCCTCCTTCACTCTCAGCCAGTCGGGCACGTTTGTCAAGGAGGACTTTGTGATCAACCGGCAGGGCATCGCGGCCGTTGGCGGCACCGAGGTGGCCCGTGTGGTTGGGCTTCGCCTGCAGGACTTGCAGCTGCTGGAAGTGCTTGGCAAGGGCGCATCGTCGCTGGTGCGCCGCGCCGTGCATACGCCATCCCAGACAGAGCTCGCTGTCAAGGTGATCAACGTCTTCGACAAGGACAAGCGCGACCAGCTGCTGCGTGAGCTGCGTACGCTGTACAGCTCCGCGTTCCCGTGGCTCGTCTCATTTCACGACTGCCTGTATGACGAGGGCGCCATGTACATCGTCCTCGAGTACATGGACGGCGGCTCGCTCGCGGACGTGCTGATCGCGACGCAGCTGACTGGCAGTGGCGCGCCGAGCGAGCTTGTGCTCGGGCGGATTGCCGCGAAAACGCTCGCAGGGCTCAACTATCTGCACCGCGAACGGCACCAGGTGCACCGCGATATCAAGCCTGGCAACATCCTGCTCAACTCGCGAGGCGAGATCAAAATCTCCGACTTTGGGCTCTCGGCGGAGCTCGATTCGACGAAGGAGATGTGCGCGACCTTCATCGGCACGCACGCGTACATGTCGCCCGAGCGGCTGGGTGGCAAGCCGTACTCGTTCGCGTCGGACATCTGGTCCCTCGGCATCACCCTGATCGAGTGCGCCATCGGACAGTTCCCCTACACGGCGTACAACGGCAACAATTACTTCGTGCTTCTCTCACAGATTCTCAACGACCCTCCGCCCAGCCTCCCGGACGCCTTCTCACCCGAGTTCCGCGACCTAGTGCTCCAGTGCCTAACCAAGGACGCGGAACAGCGCCCCTCGGCCGAGGACCTCCTCAAGCACCCCTTCATCGCCATGCACGACGAGAGCCTGAGCCCTCTTGATATGGCCGAGTGGGTCAAAATCTGCACACAGATGCGGAAGGATGCGGAGATCATGCCTCCATCTTAGGTGGTAGGAGGAAGACCCCACGGACGACGGACAGGGTGTGCGTGAAGGGACTTGGACGCCCATCATGGTCGTGCCCGCTCTGTATTGAATATCAGGTGTGAATATCAGGTGTGTAGTCGCGCGGAGCCGAGGTCTCGGTGACGGTGCGCTGTTGACACGCCATCTGAGCTGGCTCGCGGCGCGCCCGGTCCCAGCTACTCCATGAGCTACTCCCAGTCCCACGGTCCCGCGGCCGCAGAGAGAGGTTTTTTCGCCGTATAGCGTCTACGTGCAAACATATCCAATCGCGTCACGGCGTCCGGGTCCAATTGGTCAGGTCTCAGGAATCCGGATGATTCACGTTCAGCTGTAATTTCCACGCTGCCGCGATTCGTATCCGGCGGTGCGATTTGACATTTGTGATTCGTTTTAACGTGTCATGCCGGTCTGCCGTCCGGTGGGGTGGGCACCGCCGTCATGTCTCAAACTACGCCGTCTCTACCACTGCCTGCGAATCTTCCGACCGGTCTCGTCCGTCGCGCGGTGTGCCCTCGGCGATGCATCCTCCGACCAGCCTCGCCGTTCGCCCTTGCCAGCCGTTGGGGGCTCGACGGCCCCATCGACGGCCCCTTCTAGGGGCGTGTTCGACTTCGCCGCATTAGTGGGCGCGCTGCCCGCACGCCCACTGCTTCGCTCGAGCGGCGTACCAGCGTGCTCTCCGGCGGTCAGCTGCCGGTACAGCTGCATCTCATACGGCTTCACCAGGGAGCTCACCAACCCCGGCTGCCCTCGCCGAGCGGTGCGACCCGCGCGGTGGATGAACGTGGTGACGTCCTTAGGAAGGTCGTAGTTGATTACGTGGCGCACGGACATGAAATCGAGCCCGCGATTGAGCACGTCCGAGCACACGAGGGTACGCACGTCGTCGTCGGCGAAGGCTTGGAGCGCAGAGGAGCGATCGGCTGCAGGCGTCTCACCGTGCACGAGGGCCATGCGGAGCGTCGGCATGCACTCTCGGAGCAGCTCGTGGACCCTCTGAGCGCGGCGCGCACCCGAGCAGAAGATGATCTGGGCGCCCTCGGCTAGCCACGGGTCCCTCGCCGAGCGCTCGAGCAATCGCACGAGCTCTTGCGACTTGTCGCCGCGTACGAAATGGAAAGAGCGTTGGAGGGTGGGCACCAGCACACCGGGATGGCTCAAGTGGGCAACTCTCGGGAAGCAGGCGGCGATCGCCTCGGCATGCGCGGGCGCCATCGTCGCGCCCGTGAGTAGCGTCTGTAGCCGTGTCTTTTTCGGCAGCGCCTCCAGAAGCTCCGTGGCCTCGCGATTGATGCCGTCCGCCGCGTACAGCACTGCATCCGCCTCATCGATGGCCACCATCAGCAGCCGCTCAAGGGTCAAGTTGCCCTCCGACAAGTGGTAGAGCAGCCTCGCGGGCGTCGCGATCACCAGCCTCAAGTCGCCGCTCCGCATCGCCATCTTCTGCGTCGTGAATTTCTCGCCATTGGTGACCAGACCGATGACTGGAGGGTCAGGGAGCGCTGATGCGAGCTGCTGCGCCACGTGTGCCACCTGGCATGCGAGCTCACGCGAGGGCACCACGACGAGTGCCTCAGGCTGCGCCAGGAAGCGCATGCTCGCCGCGTCCTTGCCGCTACTTCGCATCGGACGCGGAGGCCGCGTGGTGTGAAGCCGCTGCAGCATGGGCAGCAAAAACATTAGCGTCTTCCCTGAGCCCGTCTGAGCGCAGATGTTTAGATCCTCGCCGTTGAGGGCTCTACGCAGCGCCTGTGCTTGCATGGCATTGGGCTTGAAAATGTTCATTTGCCAGCGGAGCGCCTCCTCGAGCTCTTGGCACACTAGGTCCTTGAACTTTGGTGTGCCACTGACCGCCTCCAGCTCCGCACGCTTGGCATCCGCGATGAGCGCGCTCCGCTGCTCCGCCTGCCGCTCCTTTGCTCGTTCGGCCTCTGCAATGTGTGCGATACGCTGCGCAGCTCGAAGCTCAGCGGCCCAGCGCGAAACTGCCGCGGACGAGCAGAACCGGCGCAAGGCTATCTGTCGCATGTTGACCCACCCGGGTAAAAATCGACGCGACGAGTGCGTTGTGAATCCTGTGTGAACGACAGACGCGACGGTGCCTTGTGACTTCTAACACACAACGTGACGACTTCACGAACACTGTGCTCCTGTGGAGCGGCGACTTTGGGAAATCATTTCCGAAAGTCGAGCACTTGAAACGGATTATTTTTTGGTTCGGCGGTTTCTGAAGTTTATTTTTAGCTACGCGGGGGGACCCAGAACTCGTTGTGCCTGAGACCCTGCCCCTCTTCTCCGTCTTGATGTCGATGCCCAAAGGCTGGCACGACGAAGATCAAGGCCGCAGGCGCTATCCCCCCCCACGGGACTATGCGCAGGGACTCCAGCCAGACGGTCAGCCGACAGTGTTCGCACCACCCAACTGCTCGGCACGAGGGCGGGTCGGCTGCGTTGTGATGCTGCCCAGGCCGGCCCGTCCCAAGCCTGCACCAGGAGTTCGGGCTGCGCTCTTGCCGCCGGCATGCACGTTGTCCTCCGAACCGGGGTGCCTGCGCTTCCCCAAGCCGTTGGCGAGGATGGGGAACGAGCTGCTGGGCAGTGACGAAGCAGCGCTGCAGTTTGTGGGACGAAGCCTGCCGCTGCTGCCCGGGGGCAGCGCGTCCACGAGGTCGATCGCGGCGGCGGACGTGGACGGCGACGGCGACCTCGACGTGCTGCTTGGGAACGAGGGCGTTCCCAGCCGCGTGCTGCTGAACGCGGGCGACGGCACCTTCCCGACGAGCATCGAGCTGCCTGGGGGCAATGAGGACACGTTCTCGATCGCGGCGGCGGACGTGGACGGTGACGGCGACCTCGACGTGCTGCTTGGGAACGACGTCAGTCCCAGCCGCGTGCTGCTCAACGCGGGCGACGGCACCTTCCCGACGAGCATCGAGCTGCCCGGCGGCATCATGAACACGTATTCGATCGCGGCGGCGGACGTGGACGGCGACGGCGACCTCGACGTGCTGCTTGGGAACGACAGCAGGCCCAGCCGCGTCCTGCTCAACGCGGGCGACGGCACCTTCCCGACGAGCATCGAGCTGCCCGGCGGCAGCGCGTACACGTTCTCGATCGCGGCGGCGGACGTGGACGGCGACGGCGACCTCGACGTGCTGCTTGGGAACAATAAGAGTCCCAGCCGCGTGCTGCTCAACGCGGGCGACGGCACCTTCCCGACGAGCATCGACCTGCCCGGGGGCAGCGCGTCCACGAGGTCGGTCGCGGCGGCGGACGTGGACGGCGACGGCGACCTCGACGTGCTGCTTGGGAACTATGGCAGTCCCAGCCGCGTGCTGCTGAACGCGGGCGACGGCACCTTCCCGATGAGCATCGAGCTGCCCGGTGGCATCGCATCCACGAGCTCGGTCGCGGCGGCGGACGTGGACGGCGACGGCGACCTCGACGTGCTGCTTGGGAACTATGGCAGTTCCAGAGTGCTGCTCAACGCGGGCGACGGCACCTTCCCGACGAGCATTGAGCTGCCCGGCGGCAGCGCGTCCACGTTGTCGATCGCGGCGGCGGACGTGGACGGCGACGGCGACCTCGACGTGCTGCTTGGGAACTATGGCAGTCCCAGCCGCATGCTGCTCATCGCGGGCGGTGGCACCTTCCCGACGAGCATCGAGCTGCCCGGTGGCATCGCATCCACGTTCTCGATCGCGGCGGCGGACGTGGACGGCGACGGCGACCTCGACGTGCTGCTTGGGAACGACGGCGGTCCCAGCCGCGTGCTGCTCAACGCGGGCGACGGCACCTTCCCGACGAGCATCGAGCTGCCCGGGGGCAGCGCGTCCGCGAGGTCGGTCGCGGCGGCGGACGTGGACGGCGACGGCGACCTCGACTTGCTGCTTGGAAACGACGGCGGTCCCAGCCGCGTGCTGCTGAACGTGGGCGGCGGTACCTTCCCGACGAGCATCGAGCTGCCTGGGGGCAGCGCGTCCACGAGGTCGATCGCGGCGGCGGACGTGGACGGCGACGGCGACCTCGACGTGCTGATCGGGAACTCTGGCAGTCCCAACCGCGTGCTGCTGAACGCGGGCGACGGCACCTTCCCGACGAGCATCGAGCTGCCCGGGGGCAGCGCGTCCACGAGCTCGATCGTGGCGGCGGACGTGGACGGCGACGGCGACCTCGACGTGCTGCTTGGGAACAATAACAGTCCCAGCTGCGTGCTGCTGAACGCGGGCGACGGCACCTTCCCGATGAGCATCGAGCTGCCCGGCGGCAGCACGACCACGTTGTCGATCGCGGCGGCGGACGTGGACGGCGACGGCGACCTCGACGTGCTGCTTGGGAACTATGGCAGTTCCGGCCGAGTGCTGCTGAACGCGGGCGACGGCACCTTCCCGACGAGGATCGAGCTGCCCGGTGGCAGTGAGTACACGTTCTCGATCGCGGCGGCGGATGTGGACGGCGACGGCGACCTCGACGTGCTGCTTGGGAAGAGCCTCAGCCCAAGCCATCTGCTGCCCTTCATTAGGTGCTCTCAGCCTGGCACTGCACGCAGCCTCTTTGGCAACGGATGCGTCCGTTGCCCCGCTCCCTCCTCACGCCGAGATGACCATTTCGATGTTTGCTACGAGTGCAATGAGCACACGGAGCTGAATGTTCGCGGCGAATGCTCCCCCTGCAAGCCCGGCTACGATCGCTCCTTGGGAGGCGCCGAGTGCACTGCCTGCCCGCGCGATGAGCAGTGCCCACACGCGCCGCCGACGCCACCTGCTGCTCTGAGTGCAGCTGCGCGTGGCATGGTGGTACAACCACATGAGGTGGTAGTTCTCATGGTTGCACTTTTCGTGGTGGCCTCCATTGTTGCGCTTCTCGTGGTTCTTCTCGTGCGATTGACGCGGCTGTGTCGCAAGCGCAGACAGATGCATAAGCTGCTTGAGAAAACTGACGTGTCAATGCAAGAGCTTTCGCCCCGCCTCTCGAGTGGTTCGGGTGAAAACTCCGGCACGACAGTGCCCTCTGTGCGTTCCGACGAGCTGTCGCAGCTCGAGGTGGTGGACTTCTCGACGCTTACGATGGGCAGGCGGATCGGCCAAGGCGGCTTCGCGACCGTCTGGATTGCTCGGTGGCAGGGCAATGACCTCGCTATCAAGGTGCTCAACCTGGAGCATGAAAACGTCGACGCGTCAACCGCGCGTCAGGAGGTGGCCATGCTCCAGGAGGTGGCCATCCTGCGTCGCCTGCGCCACCCGTGCATCTGCCACCTCTTCGGCCACATGCAGGTCGACCAGCGTCCCGCGCTCGTCCTCGAGTACATGGCCGGCGGCTCTCTCGCCGCGTACCTCTTCAACCCAAGGTCGTCCCCCGGGGAAGCCGTCCAGGCCGGCGTCTCTTCCCTCTTGAGCGGGGGGCGCTTCTTCCGTCAACTCATCCGTCCCGTAGGCCTCAACACCGCCACAGCGCCGGTCGCGCCGCAACCGTCGCTCGCTCGCCAGCTGATGGAGCCGCCGCCACACCATCAGCCGCCACACCCACAGCTGGCCAGCATGCTCCCGTGCGACGAGAAGATTCGCTTCGGCGTGCAGCTGGCGAGTGGGCTGTGCTTCCTCCACTCGCACGGCATCCTGCACTCCGACGTAAAGACGGATAATGCACTGCTCGACGTGAGCCACACGGTTTGCAAGCTCTCCGACTTTGGTTTGGCGAGCCTCAGCCTGAACTACACGCGGGATCGAAACAAGGAGTACAAGGCCACAGTGGGGGGCACACTGCGTTATCTTGCGCCCGAGAGGGTGGCGGAGGTGTCGCAACGTCAGGCGCGCGAGAGCCGCGCTCGTGGCGATGGGAGTGGTGGCTACAGCGGCAGCCACAGCCTGGGCCGCGCGCTCGTCAACTTCGAGGACCGTGCGGATGTCTACGCCTTTGCGCTCTTGCTCTGGGAGCTTGCGCATCAACGCCGCTCTTTTGAGGGGATGACAGGGCTAGGAGCCTGCCGCAGCGCCTGTCGGGGGGATCGGCCAACGATCGAGCTGCCCCCGAATTACAATGCGATCGTAGCCCTCATACGTGAGTCTTGGGCGCAGCGCCCAGAGGAGCGCCCGAGCATGAGCACCGTGCTCGAGAGGCTCGAAACGTGCATGCAAGCCCTCTCGGCGACCCAAAGTGTGGCATCGACGGAGCCCTCACTTTCAGGTGGAACCTCCTCATCCAACTTTGACACCATAACCATGGCGAATTCGGCCACGGCCAAGTTTGTTTGCGATGACTTTTTGAGTTACGTACCCGCTGACGGCGAGCACGCCGATAAATAAGCGCCGTCCCGGGCGATGCGTGCGGAATTGCGCTCCCAGAGAAACGCTGTCCCGGGCGCTTGCGGATGCGCAGAGCATGCGAGAGAGAGAGACAGAGAGAGAGAGGGCGCGCATGAGCGGGGGGGGCAGGGAGTGTTGGGCGCAGCGTGCAGCGGAGCGCCCGAGCAGAGCACGGTGCTCGAGAGGCTCGACACACGCATGTGAGCCTTCTCGCGGCGTTACAACAAGACTCTCTGGCAGCGGGATCGTAAGATCGTATGTCGCCGAGCCAATGTGTGCATTGAGCATTCGGGCAACGGGTCGTCCAAAGCCGTACAGGCGCGACGCGACGACTTCGAGCCTCTGTGAAATTGTATGAGACTAGGCGGAGGCCGACCTGCCGAGGTGTTTATTTTGCGATATTTAGTGTGCTGTGTATCGTATGGCGTATGGGCCAAGCCCGCCAGCCCGGCGCCCCCGACACGCGCCGCGGCCCGACAGAGCGACAGAGGTACGGACACGGTGGAGACCCATCCCGCTCCCCCGCATGAGAGGCGCACACACAACTCTCTCACGCACACAGGTACCCCAACTTCAGGAGGGGAGGTGGCCGTTCATGAGTTCCCAGTTCGGGGGTAGACATTGCTTCGTGCTTGGGTATTTGGCCCTTGCCGCCTCGCCACGTAATCCGTTGGCAAAGGCGAGTGATTTTTCCATTCATTCGTCATAGCCGCCCATGCGGGCGCGCCCCTCGCGCCTCGCACCCATGGCGAGTTGATGCTCAGACATGCCCATATGGCCGCCCATATGGCCGCCCATGCGGCCGCCCATGCCTCCGTACATGCCGCCTCCGTGGCCGTGCGCCATGCGACCGTAGCCGCCCATGCCGCCCATTTCGTTCATGCCGTTCATCCCGCCGTAGCCGCTCATGCCACCATAGCGCCCGCCCATGCCGCCCATGCTCATATGGCCGCCCATGCGGCCGCCCATGCCGCCCATGCCTCCGTACATGCCGCCTCCGCGGCCGTACGACATGCGATCGTAGCCGCCCATGCCGCCCATTTCGTTCATGCCGCGCATCCCGCCGTAGCCGCTCATGCCACCATAGCGCCCGCCCATGCCGCCCATGCCCATATGGCCGCCCATGCTCATATGGCCGCCCATGCCCATATGGCCGCCCATGCGGCCGCCCATGCCGCCCATGCCTCCGTACATGCCGCCTCCGTTGCCGTACGACATGCGATTGTAGCCGCCCATGCCGCCCATTTCGTTCATGCCGCGCATGCCACCATGCTCATCTGCAAGAGGGAGAAGGGAAACAGGCAAAGCACACATGTTTGGTGAGGGGTGAGAGCCATGGGCGTGGGTTAGAGATTCCGATGGACGCACAGCGGCCGTAGCCGCCCATGTCGTAAGGCGAGGCGGTCTCGGTCGACGATCTTCCATCGAATGTGAATGGGCTTGAGATTGCCATGGGAGGGGCACTGCGCGTCCGAGGTGTCGCCATGAGGCCGTGGCCCGTGAGCATTGAAGATGTAAGCGCCGCTGTCAGAGTATTGATGAGGAATGCGACCATTTTCACGACGTTCTTAGAACACCTATGTTCTTCGATGGCCGACGAAAGAGTGCGCGTTCGAAGGATTCCCTTTTTCGGCATAACTGTGCAATCATGTCATCATTCCATGTGTGGCTTTTTCATCCTAAGAAAACACAAAACCCTTCCAAGATAAGCACGAGTGCGGGGTGTTGAGAAAATGCTCCGCTGCCATGCGGCATGCAAATTGCAAAAAAACGTTTGCTCATAGACCTGGCACTGAGCAAGACAGGAAGACCAGAAAGGGCAGGAATTGCCGCACCAGACGTTCGGAAGGCGTGCGTAAGGCGTGCGCGCCAACCTAGGGCCAGTATGATTCTCCTGTACGCCATCCTTCTGCCGCTTGCAGCGGTGCAGCACGCTAATGAGATGTGCCATGCCTCGTGCTATGGCAATCGCCCCATGAGCAGTGGTGGATGCCTCAGCGGATTCTGCGGTGATGGCGCCTGCTGCAAGCAGGGGCTGACCATGCCTCCATGCGACGGCAACATGGGTTGCAATGGCTTTCAATGTTGCACTGACCTAGCCGTCATGAATGCAAAGGCCGCGGGCGCTGGTGCCGCGGGCACAGCTGCAGCTGGCACACCAGGTGCATCAATAGCGCCGGCAGCAACTCCGCCACCACTGCCGCCACTGTCCGAATGCGGAATCTTTCGCATCGAATACGAGATCGGCAGGGAGCGGCACGACGAGCTGGGCGACCAGGAGTACGAGGTGATCGTGCGCGTGGAGCCGTGGCGCCCCGCCTCCTTTGTCAAGCTCGTGTACCACCAGACCGGTCTCGAGAACGGCGTGACGCGACCCGTCGAGGTGACGCACCTCACGGGCGGCAGCGTCGAGAAGGATACGCGCGAGGATTTTCAGTCGCTCCGCCTGCAGGTGCGCACACTGCTGCTCAAGATGAGCGATGGCCTCGACGCAGAGCTCACCACGTGCCGCTTCGGAGACGTGAGCGTCGGAGCGGTGGGGCAAGTGATAGCGGCCATCGGCCTTGGCACCCTCGAGAGTTCTGCACACCAGAGCGCGGTTCACGCGCAGGGTAGCACGGAGGACGGCGAGGACAGCAGCATCAGTGTGCAGCGCGTTCAGCAGGCCGCGGCGGCGCATCAATGCCGTTCAGGCACGCTGCGCTTCTGGACCCATGGCAGCCCGCACAAGGACATCCGCCGCATCGGCTGCCACCTGCCATACGACCCGCCTCCGCCTACACCACCGGGTCGGCCGCCGCCCCCCACGCCGCACCCGCCACCCTCAGAGCCGACGCCCCCCGCGTTCCCGCCACTCCCACCCATGGCCCCCCAGTACATGTTCTTCGCCGCCCCGCCGCCGCCGTCCGCGTGGAGGAGCGCCACCGTAGTGACGCTCGTTGTGAGCGGCGGTATCATCAGCATCAGCCTGGTGCTGTTCCTGCTGCTCCCGTGCTGCACTCACCGGCTCGGGGGCGCTGAGGCGTTCGTGGAGCGCGCGGCGAATTCGGCCAAGATGGGGCCGTTAGGGCCGTATGGTGGTCGACGCTTGGCCGCTCACTTGGCCGCCTGGCTGCGCACCGGCGCAGCGACGGCCAAGTCGGCGCGTGTAGTATGCCACCCTCATTTGGGGCAGCATGCACCCCTCTCGTCCATTGAGAACAATGAGGGAGAAGACGACGAAGACGACGAGATCGACGAGATCAGCTATCTGAGCGCTTCGCGGCGTGCAGCGCGACGGCACTCGACGATCACGAGCCTCTCTACTGCAATGGATGACGACGACGACGACGACGACGAATCGCATGGAAGGTGCCAAATCAGCGCGCGCAAGTCCGGGGCGAGGGCTACTGCAGCCTCCAAGGGTGTCTCAGCGCCCAAAGTGGAAGAGTGGGATGCCGAGGTGGCAGCACCTCCAGCAGCAGCGGCGGCCAAGGTCGTGACAGCATCGAAGAAGGCGGGAGCCGAAGCGCTGGCCGCCGTGCCACCCGCCCCGTACGAAGCGATGGATGACGATTTCAGCCTGCAGCTGTTCGGCAAGCCAAAGGGCTATATAGAGCCGTTGTGGAGCTACAGAGCTGGGCAATCTGGAGCTCATGCAAGATCGTCAGGTTCTGTGGGAGCCAGGGCAGCTGCCACACGCAGCGCTGTGCCGCCATCGACGTCTAACTCGATGGACGGCGAGATCGATCTCGATATGCTCTTGACCCCCTCAATCGTCGGGGCTCCGTGGCAGGTTGTGAACCTTCATGTGAACCTGCCCGCGCCCAGCACCGCCTGCGCCCCGCCCATGCCTCTCTGTCACGGATCCACTCGCTTATCAAACGTCATGGATGAATGAGCTGACCTCGTGGTGTGTGTGACGCGGTGACGACCGGTCTCGTTTTTGAACAAACCGAAATCTCTGAGAGAAGAGTAGACCGGATTTTCGATTTTCGCATTTTGATGGCAAGCATATCAAGACAAGATCGTCGCAGCACACGGGCCAGCTGAAAGGAGCCAGCCCGAGTGCCGCGCTCGTCGCGCACTCGCGGCACTCTCGGGCAGCCCGCGTCCGTTCTCTCGTCCACGCCCCAGCCCGGTGATGCACCGAGGCTCTCGGGGAGGGGAGTCATGTAACGCGGGCTGCCGCGGGCGGCGAGCCGGGCGAGTCGGCGCAGGCAGGGTCGGCATCAGCAGCAGGGACGGCGACCACCTACCGACCACAATCGCTCTAGTCGTGGTTGGCAGGGTTCTCCTGAGAAATGATCCTCCGAAGCTTGGTGACGAGCTCGTCCGACTCTGGGAATTTGCCGGACGCGAGCTTCGAGTGGAGTACCTGACCGTTGTACGTGATCTCGAAGCCGTTGATCGCCTTCATCGTCTGGGCGAACACGTCGAGCCCATACACGCCGCCTGCGACCACAAACTTGTTCTCGTGCATCTGTCCGAGCCAGGGAGGCGATGGCCGGCGCATCATGCCGAAGGCCTGGTCGCCGAAGAAGTACAGCGCGGCCACGCCGAGCTGCGCGATGCGCACCGCGCGGATGGCATACTGCACCGACGCTGAGGGCGTGTACGGCCCACCCTCGACCTTGAGGCCAGGGAAGGCTTGCTGCAAGGCGCCCGCAGTCTTTCGGAACTGGCCGTTTGTGCCTCAGGAGGAGCAGAACTCGATGCGCACAGTGCTATCCATTCGCTCGATGGCGGGCGTGTCGTACGCCGTCACGATGTTGAAGCCACTCAGATCCACCTTCTCGCTCGCCGGCTTCTCATACCACTTCTTCAGCAGAGCCGGGCCGCACAGGGCAGCGACGAGCACCAATCCCGTCTTCTGGCTGCTCGTCAGGCCGTTCCCAGAAGCAGACGACTGTGGGCGCTTTGCGGCCACTCGATCGCGGTTGATCGGCTGCCCGACGGCCATCGAGATGGTGCGCGGCCGACCGCGCGTCGAGGAACAGGAAGACGGAAAGACTTCTCTGGACGGTCCAGTGTGAAGAGTTATAAATATTGGCTGTGTAGAGTCTCGTGAGAACCTACTAATGTCTCCTCGCTAGGTATCGCTGGCCCCGGTGCTTTTGCTGCTGCTCCCGCGCCGCGCTTGCGCATCGAAGAGGCCGTCGTGCAGCATGCCGGGCTCCTCGAGCAGTGAGGGCTCGGACCGGCTGGCGCGCTGCTCTAGCTCTTGCTCCTCCGAGTGCTCATCTTTGATGAAATAGAGCGTCTCCTGGTTCGCCCCTTCGAGACGGTTGAGCGTCACGTACGCGTCCGTGCCATAGCCTTCGATCGGCGCCACGTGCAGTGTGCCTCCAAAGTATCGCGCGTACAGGCGCGAGAGAGGCAGCCCGAGGCCGCCGTGGCCCGCCCGCAGCCGGCGCGAGCCCGCGTACGACCAGACCGCCCCGAGCTTGGAGCGGCCGAAGCCACCGCCTACGTCTTCAACCTTGATGGTGATTGAATGGTCACTCGCCGCCACGACGATGCGGATCGGTGGGAGTGGCACGGCGGGCAGCTCTGAAGGCGACAGCGCCGGCCGTGCCGCGCCCGAGGCTGTCGCAGCGCGTCCGCAAGGCTCGAGGGCCGTCTCGAGGCTATGGGTGGCGTCAGCGGCGGCGGCGGCGGCATCAGCGGCGGCGGCGGCATCGGCGGCGATGGCGCCAGCAGGGGCAGCGACACCAGCGGCGTTGACGTGGTGTTGGGCGGCATGGACAGCGTCAGAGCAGGCAGCGTCGGCGTTCGCAGCGTCGGCGTTCGCAGCGTCGGCGGCGGCGGCCAGCTGCGGCGCATGCTTTCGGATCGAGGCCTCCGCTGCGTTCTCGAGAAGCTCTGTCACGACGAACAAGATGTGCGCCGGCACGAATGTAAAGGTGAGCTTCTCATCGCCGACGACGCTCACCTCGGGCGAGACCCCGAAGCGCGCCTTGGCCCAGCGGCGCACATCCGCAGCAGCGGTGCGGCACACGGTCACAGGTGAGCACTTCGAGTGGAGGATGCCTGACCACCCTTCCCGCGCCACCTTGGACGAGAGGTAATGATGGGCGAGGAAGCGCAACCCGAGGCGAGACGAGAAGAAGGCGTCGAGCCGACTGTCGATCTCGCGCTGTTCTTCGGTCGTCGGCGGCGACCGCGCGCCATTCGACAGATCATGAAGTGCGGCGCCGATGGCCGCAGGCACTTGCGTGTGCGTCAGGAAGGTCGTGCGCAGTCGATGCTCGAAGACCCACTCCGTCTCCGCGTCGCGCGGGGTCGAGGTGTTCAGGAGCTGCGCGAGGAGACGTCGGTACAGCTCCCCGATCTCCAGCACGCGCGGGTGGGTGGCCAGGCCCGAGGGTAGCGAGGTGAGCATGCGAAGCAGCCCGGCACGACGCACGATGAGCTCGCGGTGGAGGAACTGCGCATTGAGCAACGACTGCGCCGGCGTCGGCTCGTGCGCCGTCTGCCACAGGCTAGAGATGGACACAGCCGTTGCAGGTGCGGCCATCAACTCGCGCAGCCGTCGGCCCTGCTTCGTCGCCTCCGAGGGAAGGTCGAGGTTGAGGAGCCGCACAGCTTGCATTCGACACACCTTGGGCCACAGCCTCTGGAACTCGTCAAAGCTCAGCGCGCCGTCGGCGTCGGCGTCGTGCTCGTGCAACATCTGCTTGCAAAATGCGCTCTTGCGCCTCTGCGTCTTGAGCATGTCGAGGTCGTCGAGCAGCGAGGTGAGCTCCCCAAGGTCAAGGGAGCCCGAGTTGTTGGTATCGTAAAGCCGGAAGATGGCCTTCATCTCCGAGATCGACGGACCGCTGTGCTCGCCATGCTGCGGCTGGCGCAAGACGACGCGCGTCGAACGCAATAGCGGCCGAACGCAATAGCGGCCGGCTGCAGCGGCGAGTGCGTGTAGGCCGCGTCCTCGCCGCATCGATTGAGCTGACCTTTAGTCGATGAGAGTTGTCCTCAAGATCACGGCCGTCAACAATGCGTCCCCTTCAGATGTCGGCAGTCGCGCTCGTGCTACTGACCGCACTCCACGTTCTTTCACCACAAGGCACATTGGTACCTTTCCCGGCAGCATCATCAGCGTTTTCATCCGTAGGGACGCCACCAAGTGCGACTCCTCCCCCAACCCCAGCACCACCACCATCGCCATCGCAGTCCGCCACCGGACCACCGGATCAGGTGGCCTCAACGGCCCCAACTGTTCGAGATCAGCGGCAAGTACCACTTCAGATCAGCTCCGTCTCCGTTGCCGCCTGTATGAGCAAGCGCTTGAGGGTCTTGCTGTCTCCTCTGTGCGGTGCCGCCGCGAGCAGCACAGCTGCTGACGACGCCGCCGACTCACGGAGTATGCAGGCGGCGCTGCACGCTCATCAGCATCCGGCAGACTGCTCGCGCCGTCGCATCGTGCGCTTCAAGGACTGGCGTAACGGCCTGGGCTCGCAGCTTTCCTCGCTGGTGGGCGCATGGGCCGCGCAGCTGGAGAAGCCACCCTCGCTGCTCACGCCAGACGCCGTGGCCGCCGCGGGCAACGTCGAGCCTCTGCCCGCGCTGCTCGTTGCGGCGGGCGGCCTTCGATATGCCAACAAGGCGCTGTGCCCACGACGCGATCTGAGCTGCTATTTCGAGCCGTTCACTGCATGCGAGGCGCCCGAGGGCGTCAGTACGGTCCGTGCGGCCAAGATGCGCCCCGAGCTCGCCGGCCGTTGGTCGGACTCGCTGCGGCTGCGCCGGCGGCGCGATAAGTGGTGGGTGCGGATGGAGATGACGAAGTACATCTTCCGCCCGCATGCAGCTACCATGGCGATGCTTGTGAGGGTAAGACACGAGATGAGGCTGCGACCGCCCGAATCAAAGCCGAAGCGATCAGCCGAGGCGAGCTCCGATCTCGAGGCGAGCTCCGATCTCGAGGTGAGCTCCGACGGTGGTCCAGCCTGGCTGCGCATCGATCAGCTCGTGGCAGTGCACGTACGCCGTGGCGATAAGAAGGATCTCGGTGCCAAGGAGCGTGGAGAGCCCTTCAGTGACGCCATGTACGTGCGTGCGGCGCTCGCTCTCGCCGATGAGGTAGGTGCGGCTGGATTCCTTCTCGCTTCCTCAGAGCCTTCGACCCTGGCGCGGCTGCCTCAGCTGCTCGCGCCGCGCCCAACGTATGTGATGCCCGCCAAGTACTTTGTCCAGGTGCCCGAGGGCCTGACGCCCCATATGGTAGTCGAGAAGACACAGCAGGAGGGGAGCGAGAATGACGAGGGGCGCTCGCAGATCGTGCAGCTCCTGCTGCTCTCCGAGTGCCGCGCGTTCTTGGGCACGGTCACCTCCAATTTCGGTCTCCTTGTGACGAAGCTCATGGCGTTCCGGCAGCCCACACCGATCTCGCTCGATCTGTCGTGCAAGGGGCTCACTTCCATGCGCGCCGCCACCGACGAGCCGGGCGAGCCCGTCTGGCCAATCTGGGACGAGCTCGCAGAGGACGCACGCCGCAGCACGCTCGCGGCAGGCTGCCGTGGCCAGACGGCCAGCAAGTTCCCCGGCCCTGCATATCGCTTGAGAAAGCGACTTCGCGACGTAGTTCCATAGGTACAGTGTTCAGTGTCCAGTAGTCAGTACACCAGATCACCGGTACTGTCTGGTCTAGCGTGAGTGTGCTGCGCTGCGGTTTCACACCTTAAGGCTACAGTTCGGTCTTAGGTATCCTACACAGTGGCGCGCGTCATATGAATGAGCCGCCGAGCGGTGCGGAGCGGTATGAATTCCTTCTCGGATCTCGCTTCTGGGTTCTCGCAGGTACGTCGGTGTAAAAGGCTGCGACGACCGGAAGGTCCTAGCCTTGGGAGCGTCGATGTGCGGTGCCGGTGCATAGTTCCCAAAGTGGGTGGGTTAGTGGGGGGTATAATCCTTGGGAGCGGATTGCCCCCCGGAACCGCGGAAGCTCAAAACTTCGCGAGCGGTGGTTGTCCAGCGTTGTCTAATACGCCGACTGTCGGTGACTGCATTGCTTCCCTCGGTCTTGCATTCAGGGTGCTCCTTGTGCTGCTTTCTGGGTCGACGTGTCCATGCTCGGACGTTGAACCCGTGTTATTTGACAGTTGACGCCTTTTGAATATAATATTGCATGCAATTTTGCGAAGAGGAAGACCCATCTTTTTCGAAGGCGCGCGAGCAACCAGGCATTCGGGGAGTCGAGTCGGTGCGGTTCGCACTGGTCGCAAAATGAAGGTGAGACACGTCTTCCTCCATCTCCGCGAGCATGGCCGCTCACTCATCGTGCTGCAGGTGCACTCCTTCGACTTTTTCCGCTACGGCCTGACCGAGGTCTACTCCACTGCGCCATCCCTCGCGCAGCTCAAGGGCCGCCAGTACCAGAGCTTGGGGCAGGCGGCGCAAGACATTCACGTCCACATCCATGGCAAAGACCGAGGGTACGTCAACTATTCACTGGAGTACGAGGCATACTGCATGGGGCTCTCGGAAGAAGCGTGCGCCACACAGCTTGGCACGGCCACGCGCAGGGTCGTGTCGCACGGCGAGCAGTTCGAGGTGCCCTTCTCGCCAGAACTGCTCACCACGTTTTGCATAACGGAGCCGGATAGCCTTGCGCCCGGCGGACGGTGGCTCGCGTGCTGCCACCTGCTGCCGATGGTCCCGCTCGGCGTGGACGACTCGGTGGCGGAGGCTCGGCTGGCGCAGCTGATGTCGGAGGACCGCCATCACGTGACAGTCGGGAGTCGGCAACGCCGCCTTCTTATGGCGAGCGGCGGTGGCGGCAGCAGCACCAGCACCAGCACTCGCACGCACGCGGCGGCGAGCAGCAGCAGCACGCACGCCGCGGCGAGCAGCAGCACGCGCACGTCGGCGAGCAGCAGCGGCAACAGCAGGACGCACGCGGAGGCGAGCGGCATGCGGCGCGACGATCATCGCGACTGGCGTGCTGGACGCGCGCAGACGAGCGACGCCCCTGGCGGCGAGCGCTCGTCCATCGAGCGTGCCCCAAAGCGCGCGCGCTTCAGCACCAAGGAGGGCCTCTGCGTGTACCGCCTGGCGGACGACATGAACACGCCGCACGAGATCATCTCGCACTGGCTCGTCGAGCAGGCCGTGCCTGGGCGGCAGAGCATGAAGATGCTCAAGCTCCGGCCGCTCTTCCCGCCGACTGCCAACACGCTGGACGTGCCGGCTGTTGAGACGGTGTCACTGAACGAGCGCTTCAAGTCCGTGTGGGAGGCGCACAGCTTTGACCCCGTGTCGGACGAGCTCGTGAGCACCTGCCGCACGGCGAGCAACTGTGGGCTATACGACGCGCACATTCGCGCCGTGAATCTGCAGGCGAGGATCTCGAAACTGTCGGAATGTCTGATGTTCCACCAGCTGCGCTGGGGGCATGGAAACGTTGCTTGCGCACCGACACCTCCCGAGCTGGAGGTGTGAGCCTCAGCAACTACCCAGCAACAGTGACACGGTTTCAAGCCGTTCTCCCTAAAACAGCTTTGTTCACCGGACCGCGGGTTCCAGTCTGTTGGTGACGACTTCTTGTGTAGCTGTCAGATCATGAGCGGCCGCCCCGTGTAGCGAGCGGCGCAACCTCGCCCCGCGCGGCGGAATGGTGGCGCGCGTGTTTCGCGAAGCGCGGCGGCGGTGCCTGCGCTATAATACACAGGTCAACATGCTACTCGCTGCCCATGAACAATGGCTCACAACAGCAACTTTCTACGTAGTATCTTAAGCGTGTGTGGCTTCGAGCTCGTGGCATGGTCTCACGACTCACGAGGTTATCCCTCGACGCGGGACCTGTGGATTTTTTGCCCTTCTGCTCCTCGTTTACGTGGTGCAGCTTAGACGCAGACGATACTCGTCGCATTTCCTTCTAGAGCAGCCCCACACACGTGGATTGTAGCGCAAGGGCACCCTCGGCACCTCGGAGTCCTCGTACATGTAATCTGACCGGGCCATCGATGAGGACAGGGGTCAGCTAGGGGTCAGCCTGTGCCACTCGGGCTGTCAACCCCTTCCCATCGTCGTCAGACACTTGACGGCGGCCCCATGCCACACCTGCACAATTCAGTGTCGGTTCGGCACTGTCGCACATGCACGGATGCATGCCATGCCCGTGTCGACCGGGAAGCCCTGTGGTGAGTAAGCCACTAGGAGGGCAGGTGCCGATTGGCTCAGGCCCGTGCATGCACCCAGCACTGACTGCCACAATCTCTGCTGTCCCTTGTAGCGGGTAGTTGCCTTGCAGGTTCTGCACTGTCGAATATCCCAGCGCCGCTGCTTGCAATGGGAAGAAATCGCGCCCCTTCTTGCGACCTTCCAGGCTGCGAATGTCGGTCGCGGCGGCCGATCGAGAGGCCTCGGTCACCTTTTCAAGCCAAGCGGCCTATGAGGACGGGGTCAGCCTGTGCCACGCGGGCTGTCAACCCCTTCCCATCGTCGTCAGACACTTGACGGCGGCCCCATGCCACACCTGCACAATTCAGTGTCGGTTCGGCACTTTCACACATGCACGGATGCATGCCATGCCCGTGTCGACCAGGAAGCCCTGTGGTGAGTAAGCCACTAGGAGGGCAGGTGCCAATTGGCTCAGGCCCGTGCATGCACCCAGCACTGACTGCCACAATCTCTGCTGTCCCTTGTAGCGGGTAGTTGCCTTGCAGGTTCTGCACTGTCGAATATCCCAGCGCCGCTGCTTGCAATGGGAAGAAATCGCGCCCCTTCTTGCGACCTTCCAGGCTGCGAATGTCGGTCGCGGCGGCCGATCGAGAGGCCTCGGTCACCTTTTCAAGCCAAGCGGCCTTGAGCTTTGGTCGATCGCTTGCTTGTGGCAGAACGAGCGTCCGCTGGCCCGTGCAGAGCCACATGCCGCTGCCTGGGGCCGCATAGAACCAGATGCCATCTGCAGACGGAGATGAGACGGAGAGTGAGACGGAGAGTGTCACAGACAACACGAATTGTGGGAGAGGGTCGGGAGAGGGTCAGCTCTGTGGCAGGAGCGCGCGTCCGTGTGTGTGTGTGTACGGTCTGTGGTGTCTGGTGTGGCAGCAGTGATGCGGGTTCCGCATCATCTCGTATGCATACATCCATTGACACCCTCTGCATAGACGCGAGGCTGGTTGACTCGAATCACTTCGACGAATGAGCCGCTCGGCCAGAAGCGTCGACGAGTCACAGTACCATCAGCCTCTGTCGATCCAGGACGACTGTGCATCGACGATAGCGGCCACGTATATTGGCGGGAGAACGGCGTCGACGGTTGCATGTCGTTGGCAGTGGTGTTGATGGGCTCCGAGCGGAGCAGGAGCAGCGTGCCACGGCTCCTGCCGGCGCGGTTCGAAAACCAGACGGCACCGCGGACCTGCTTGCGGCCAATGGCATGAGCTGCACTGACAGTCGAGTGGGGTTGAGATGAAGGGGCCGCCTTGACACCCGACTTTGACCGCCACGTCCATCGCTCGCATTGCGTCGGCGGGCACGAGCGAGATGTCTCGGCAGGAGGCAAGAGCGCTGATGAACTAGACATGTTTGACATGGTGGTGGATCCACCGCCGGTCTTTCCCTTGCTTGTGCGCCGAACAAGCCGGTGGTGATCCGTATTCACGCAAGGTAGCAGGGGGTTCTCTACATCGGCAGGCCAATGCAGTGGGTCGTTGGCATAGAAGAAGCGGAGTGCCGCGAGCGAAAAGGGAAGCTGTGGCGGAGTGAGATACACGGCGGTGAGATACGCGTACCAGGGACTGTCTTGGGTATAGATGGTGGCGGGAATCTCGGCAAGGAACGAGTGCACGCCATCGAGTGTGCACAGCGCGAAGCATGTGCAGTTCCTCGTCGACGAGGCATGGGCCGCCTCCTCTTCGTGGCTCCACCTATCAGGTGCGGCTTGCACTTGTGCCCGTGGCCGTTGTGCCGATGCTGCCTTGTCACGTGAGAGTCCTTGAGAGCTCGCAACCGTTGATTGCTTTGAGATGCCTACATCATCGTCCTGCAGCTGGCCGTTCGCGTTCATAAAGGTTGTAGGCCCTGCAGCGGCGCCACACGTCGACGGCGACGCGGCACGCTGCACATGACGGGCCTCGTCGGTGTCCATAATGCTTGCTAGCAGCGCATTGATGTAACGCGGCATGGTACTGAAGAAGCGCTCGTGGATATCTGCGCACCGCCGTTGTCGCTCTTCGACCGCCTTGCCAGCCGCCCAGATCGCAAGCACGCGCGCAGCGACAGCGGCAGCACTGGGTTCTAGAACCACACACGCCGGCCAGTCGATGGATCCTTCTAGCGGAAGAACGATGTCACTGTCCGCCATGATGGGAATGCGCCCGGCAGAGAGCACCTGCCAGAAGCGCATGGCAAAGTTGCCCGCGCCACGAGTGCTTACAGTGAAGTGTGATTCCGCAATGCTCGTCTGGAACTCATTCACCGCCCTAGTTCTTGTTGACGCCGTCATTCTTTTGGTCCATCGCTTCGCGTTTTGGACGTAGAAGCGTGCCGCGATGCCGCTGTGTCCAGCGAGTTCCCGTAGCAATGGGGCGCGATGCGAGTTATTTCTGCCGCAAAAGCCAACCACCGGTAATAGTGTGGCCGCTCGGTGCATCGGCGGTAGCACCTTTGGCAATGGCTCAAACACGTAAGGCAGCACCGACTCGCCCTGTGCACGCAATGATCTTCGCATCGACGTGCGGACGATATAGAGCCGCGCCGAGTCTTGATGTAGAGCAAACTCGTAGTCGTCGACAATGTAAACAATAGTCCGACGCGATTGTGGGGTTGCTGCTGCAATTTCCAGCAGTGTCCGATTCAACACAACCACACCGCACGCCCAAAGGACTGTCGGATGCACCTGTAGCGTTGACGAATTCGCCAGCAGATGTTGGGTGTGTTGCACCAATGAGGACGCGGCGGCGACCGCGTAGGAGGTGTAGGCGCGTGAGCACATATCCGCGCTCAAAATGATGTACTCGCCTTCCTCACACACGCCAAGGGGCTCTCCCAGCCCCTTGCACCTCACACACGCGCCTGCGAACGATGACGAAAAGTCTAATGTTGCATGCATGCAAGTTCATGTTGCGGTGCTTTTGTCCCTCAGTGCCCCCGCCGAATCCACTCGTCGAACTGTGTCAGGTCCTGTTTGTGCACGGTCCCGCCAATTGGGAGGGTAGCTGGTTAAGTTACAAATCTCTCTCTCTGTGCACGGTCCCACATGTGGTCGCGATCTCTTCGTAGCGCTCTTTCTCTTTTCTGTGTTGCATGTTCGACGAGCACATGTATGGGACATGGTGTGATCATCGAACAATCTTCATGGTTTCACACAGCAGAACAAAGGCTCTAGGCTGGCCATAGGGCTGGCCAGTGGCCAAGAAGCAGTGCCCCAAGCTGGCCCAGAGGCTATATAGTTCGGAAGTAGCCCTAGTGACGAAACCCCCCTGTTGCCTAATACGGAGATGACGAAACCCTGCGAGGTCAATGACGAAACTTCGACGGACCCTTTCCCGTACTTTCAGTGTCTGACACTCCAGTTTGACCCTTCGACTCTCAATCATAGTACGGATGACAACGGAGACAAAATATTGTTAATCGACACCTAGGAGGCTCTAGGACACCGGGCCCCGGCGATACGTGTATTTCGGGTCCCTACATATGGTGTCAGTGTTGGTTGAGAGCATGTTAAGAGCATGGTTGAGAGTCCATCGAGGTCTGCGCCCGCTCCGATCCGCCGCAGATCCGCGGCTCCGTTGCGGCTTCGGCGGGGGGGGTAACTTACTTCTCGGTAGCTACGTCTCTCTCCTCTCATCGCCCCTGGGACCTGCTTCAGTGTGTACACCGTGTGGAGGTCGTGCCCTCTCAGTGACTTGACATGACACGGTGAGCTTGAGACGGCTGTGAGCAGGAGGGGTCTGTGAAGGGCCGTGAACTTGTTGTGTGTTAGAAGTCACACAGACACACATTCACATTCACACACACACATTCACATTTGTGTGTGTAATGGGCCGACATGAAATTCGCAGATCACCGGTTGCTCTAACCTTTACCCGCTTAACGCTTCCCAGAGCGTGTCTAAGATTCGGTTGCTGGTCTTCACTGTGTCCTGTTTCACTGTTAACAAGTAAGCCCAAATTTTGCTTCCCAGAGCGTGTCTAAGATTCGGTTGCAGTTCTTCACTGTGTCCTGTTTCACAGTTAACAAGAAAGCCCAAATTTGCCGACGACGGCCATGCGCGCGCTCCGTCGTCCCATCGCCGTGGGCATGGCTGCAGCGTGCACCATGAGCGTGAGTGCACACACAATTGGCGGCAGCGGCGATCGACTATCGAGCAGTCGGATCCTTTTCTTTGGTGACCTCGACGGCACATTGCTCGGTGGAGCGCCCGGACTCGCGACCTTTTGTGAGCACTGGCTGACAATTGAGCGGCCGTCGGGTTCCATGCTCGCGTACAATACCGGGCGGTGCTATACGCAGTACTGCCAAGGCATGAATTCAGGACTGCCGGGTATGCACCTTGGAGGTGCCTTGCGGGGCGTTCTGCCAACACCGGACGTGCTCATCACAGGCGATGGCACCGAGGTTCGGTGGTTGGTGGACCGGGCGAGCGCCGATATGTCCATCGATACAGAATGGCGAGCACGCATCCGTGAGCACTGGTGGTCATCCGGCCTGCGCGCCGCCGTGATCGCTCGAATGGCCGCGGATGATCAGGGTATCATTCCGGACTTGAACAGCCCGGCAAATACCGATCTGCCTGGCGGCGAGGCTCGGCACGCGATCACGCTCGCGGACGCTGCGCAGGCGCGACGCCTGTGCGCGGACCTCCAGCGCGAGTTTTCGCGCTCGGGCGTCACCTTCTACACCCTGGACGGGTGGGGACAGCCCAAGCCCACCCTCATCGTCGCGATCCCATCGATCGCGGGCAAGGCGAACGCAGCACATTACGTTCGCGCCAAGCTCGGCTTCGAGAGCAGCGAGTGCGTCGCAGCGGGCGATTCGTCGAACGACGCGAGCATGCTCGAGGCCGGTATGCCATTCATAGTTGTGGCCAACGCGAGCGAGGATCTGCTCGAGCAGGCGGCGGCAAAGCCCTCCGCGCAGCACCATTACCGCGCGAGCGGCTCCCACGCTAGCGGCTGTGTTGAGGGGCTGTTGCACTTTCGCTCAGTAAGTGTACGGTAAATGCGCGGTAAATTTCGCGCCGTCTTGATCACCACGTTTTCTTATTCACGAAGAATTGCCGGCCGCCCTTGTGGTGATGAGGTCCTTCTGATTTTGAGTAGTGCCCCTTACTCGAGAGCGCTCTTCCTCGGATTTCTGGTGGAGCTCTCTCGCGAGGCATGCGCAAGCGCATAATCCTCGCCATATTGCTGTGGGCATGCAACATCTGTCTCTACCTCGCACGCACGTGCATGAGTGTGGCCGTTCTCTCGATGTACGGCGATGCTAAGATTGAGGGACGCCTGCTTTCCGCCTTCTACTGGGGGTATGCTGTCTCGCAGACGCCACTTGGCATGCTTGCGCAGCGGATAAACGCGCAGCACCTGCTCATGCTTGCGGTCTTGGTTTGGTCGGCCTCAAGTGTCGGGGTCGCACTTGTTGGCAACAGCCCAGAGGCCGTGCCCGCCATCTTTGCCTTGCGTGTCCTGGTCGGCATGGCCGAGGCAGCCAACTATCCATGTCAGATGCAGCTGTTGTCTGTATGGGCGCCATACAAGGAGCGCAGCCGCTTCTGGTCGTTTGCGGCTACTGGCGAGGCGTTGGGCACCATCGTCGCCCTCGGCGTCGGCCCTGCACTAGTCCATGCATACGGCTGGCGGTCGATCTTCTTCGCGTGCGCAGCCTCCGGCGGCGTGTGGGCTCTTCTGTTCGGATTGCTTGCAGCCTCGCACCCAGAGAAGCATCGTGGAATCTCCACCACCGAGCTTGCGCACATCCAGGCGTCGCGCCCGCCGCGCCCACCGCCCGTCTTCACGCCATTCTGGCGAATTCTGACGAACCGGCCATTTTTGGCGACCATCGTGACGCACTGCGCGTACAATTGGGGCTACTACGTCGGCCTGTCGTGGGTGTCGAAATTCTTCAACAGCAAGTACGATGCGGACCTCGCGCAGCTGGGGCTTCTCTCGATTGCACCATACATCGCCCTCCTCATCGCCACCTGTCTCTCGGGCATCGTGGCCGACGGCCTCGAGAACGGGTGCGGCGCGAGCGCCACGTGCGCTCGCAAGGTGGTCAACTCCATCGGGATGGTGGGCGGCGCACTGGGCTTCGCGTTGCTGGCGATCGTGTGCGGACCGCCCGGGAGACTGCCACGCTCGCAGGCGTACGTCGGCGCCGGCTGCCTCTCGGTGGCCATCGGTCTTGGTGGCTTCGCCGTCGGAGCGGGTTATTGGGCCAACTTCGTCGATCTGTCGCCCCGCCACTCTCAAGTGCTGCTGGCGATCTCGAACTCGTTCGCATCGGTGCCGGGCATCCTCGGCGTCTCGCTCACAGGCTCGCTGCTCAGTTCCACCGGTGACGACTGGCGGATCATCTTCCTCATTGCCGGTGCGGTCGAGTTTGGCGGAGCGCTCATCTTCATCGCGTTCGCCGAGGCCGCGGAACAGCAGTTTGACGACGACGCAGGCCCGCGGGGCTGCATGTGGCGCTCGTCACGACGCTCGCGCCACGCGTTCTTGGCAGGCTCGACCAGCCGCTCCGTCAAACTTCTCGATGAGCACGAGGGCATGTATGGTGACGTGGCGGACTGCGCACACATGCCCTGGGAGGCGGATGAGCAGGATCCTGAGCCACCGCACTACTCCGCGGCCGCGGCGGCCGCTCGCGCGGCCGCGGCCAGGAACACAGACCGTGAGGACCCCGAGCGGGATTCCAGAATGAGTGTCTCTTGATACGGTCTTTCGTGCCAGGCTTAGCCTCAGGCTTAGTGCAATGTCCGCGGACCGAAAATGGCGGACGACCGGGTTTCTTTTTCCAGGTTGTCCCGCGCGGGTCGCCGGGGTGGGTAAGTTCTTTGAGGTATCGTGTACTCCTCGACGAGCAGGTCTCCACGGCTAAACCTATAGGATCATGATCAGCGTTAGGTATGTGTCGGTTACAAGTCAACCCGGTTTTATACCACTGGTGTGATTCTACCATCGCGACCATCACACGTGTGTAGTACATGCGCGCGCGACATGGACGCGCGAGTGTATACCGGGTGAGTGTGAAGTGGTCGCGAATGGACGGACACGGACGCTCTGCTTCGCATCACTGCGGGTCGTCCACTGGCTCTTCGTTTTGGCCCGAGGTCGCACGCGCATTAGCGAGCGCCTCTTCCATAGCCTGCATCCTGGCCGCTTTCGCCGTCTCCTGTGCAGCTGCTGCCTGCGCCTGCGCCTCAGCCTCGGCCTCGGCCTGCGCCGCATTCGCCGCCTGCTGGGCGTCGCGCGCCTGCCTCGCCTGCTGCGCGATGCGTGCAAGCTCCTCCGTCACGTCGCCGCTCTCCGGCGCCGCCTGTACTCGCGACCTCGACGGGGAGGGCGCTGTGCCGTGCAGCTCGCCGTCATCAATGGAGACGAAGTCGAGCAGTGCGTTGAAATTCTGTGCGAGACGTGCGCGCACGCGAGAGTGTGAGGAGCTGGCGGCAAGGGCGCAAGGGCACACGGGTGGATGGATCGTCCCGGCGGCGGCACGCGCACCGAGTTGAAGAAGGCGTTTAAGCACGTAAGGATGGCGGGCACTACACCGAGCTTGCCAAGCGGAAATGTGAGTCCGCCAAGGAAGGCTAGCATGGCCGTGCGCCCCTCTGCGGTCGTCAAATAGTTGAGGTTGGTGCTCACCCATGGTGTGATGGGGGTTGCATTCAACTCGATACCCGCGAGCAAGCCGCCGAAGGCGGCCACGTACAGCGAGAGCACCACATTCGATAGCCTCAGACCAAAGAGCGACACGGTGAGAGCAACCGGCCCGGTGGCTGCGAGGAGCGCGCCGTTAGCAATGTTGCCCCACCGACGTGCGCGTATCAGCCCGGCCGCGTCGACCGAGCGCTGCAGCCGTCCCGCGAACTCCCGCCAATGCGGGTTACTGTCGAATAGGCTCTCCTCCGGCTCCTCGTCGGCGCCATCGTCTGCGTAGGTCGCGTCATCCTCCGGAAGCGCGTCCTCTCGAAAGGAGCTCGATGGCTGTGCGAAACACTGTACCGCGAGCACCAGCAGCATTATGAGCAGCAGGGGCGACATGCGCACTTCCGCCGGCGAGCGCATTTTCGCGTGGACTATGCCACAAGAGGGAGATGAACGCCACCTCGCGGCGAAGAAAAACTTCCCACACCTTCGACGAAATCTCAACTCTGCAACTAACTGTGGTGTGTGTGTGTGTGTGATTTTGAGTTGGTAAACAGCCTCGCGTTCATGTACATGTACATACTCGCGGGGATAATCATGTTGATAATCAACCTCGAAGGAACCGGGAGGCCCGCCCGATGCTGCTCGTCACTGCTCGGCGAGGCCTCTTCCAGTCGCGTGCAGTCTTGCGGGCGACGCCCGCCCTCGCGACGGCCGCGCCGGCGCTGATTGGCGCACGTCGCACTCTCTGCAACTCGCTGTTCGAGTTGTCCGACGACATTGACGTGGACAGCGTGTCATATGGCTTCATGGCATCGCAGGCGATCTTTTGCGCGCTCGAGGTGGGCGTATACGAGGCAGTTGCGGGCGCGGGCGAGGGCGGCCTTACGGCCGATGCCCTCAAGACTGCGTGCAGCATAAACGCGCCGCGGTTGCAGACGCTGCTCACGTCGCTCACTGCGATCAAGTCGCTCAAGCGCAACGCCGCCACGGGCGCTTACACGCTCTCGCCCAACAGCGCACGCTACCTTGTCCAGTCGTCGCGCCAATACTACGGCGACTACCTGCGCTACCAGATGGGTCGCCAGTTCTACCACCGCATGGGCGCGCTGCCAGATGTGATGACGACCGGCGAGGCACCGTCATACGCGTCGTGGTTCTCGGACCCGGCCACCGCGGCGATGTACACGCAGGCGCAGCATAACGGCTCGGTCGCCACGGCCAAGTACCTTGTCAAGAAAAAGCTTCAGCTCGGCTCGGTCACGTCAATGCTCGACGTGGGCGGCGGCTCGGGCGCCTTTTCGTACGTCATCGTCGAGAGAGCACCTGATCGCCCCTCATTTTGCGGCGCAATTTGCGTCCCTCATTGCCCCTCACTGCCTCCGTACTCAGGTACGTCTTCGTCGAGAGCACTCCGGGACTCAAGTCGACAGTCCTCGAGCTGCCTGAGGTGTGCAAGACGGGCAACGGCATCAAGGCGAAGCAGTCGCCCGATGTGCAGGCACGCGTCGCATTCATCGAGCTCGACGCGACGAAGCCCGACTGGCCGGTGAAGGAAGCGGACTATGAGCTTGTGCTCATGAGCTATATATCGGGTTCGGTGCCCGAGGCCATCATCGGCAAGCTGTACGAGAACGCGTTCAAGGCTCTCAAGCCGGGGGGTCGGCTGCTCGTGCACGATTTTATGGTGAACGACTCGCTCGACGGCCCAGCGCTTGGTTCGCTCTGGGCGCTGCAGCACGTGACGGTCAACGCCGGCGGACTCGGTCTGACCCCCGCGGAGGTCATCAGCCGCATGACCGCGGCGGGCTTTGCCAAGTGCGAGACGATGGAGATGATCAATGGCCTGACTAAGCTGATCGTCGCGTGCAAGGAGTGACAAGTGAGCGCGAGAGGCGCGCCATGCACACTGTTTGAATTACAAGCTCGTGTGAGGTTAAGGCGGCCGCGAGGACACTTTTAGATCATGCTTTCGGGCCTCTGAGCCCGGAAGAACTAAACGTAATATATATTTGCATTTTGTTAGCACTAAAGCACAAAAGTGGGCACTTTAAAAGATAAAACTTAAAAGTCCCTCCTCCCTCCTCACGCGTGAGGCCCACACGCCGCGCAGTGCCCGAGTGCGTCGGGTGCCGCCCGCGCCATCGGGCGCCCGTGCGGCCGCCGGGCCGCTGGATCTGATAGATCTCTTCGCTTTGAGTTACCGCGCTCCGTAAGTAAGTAAGTAAGTAACTCACGCCTATCGGCAGCGTACACGTGGCGAGAGGGATACCCCAGGCATACTAAGCGTGTACGGTGGTATTGGTCAACAGCCAAGTGCCGGGACTTAACACTGATGAAAGCCATCAGGGGCCGGGCGCTCGACCTCGAGGAACCTTTCGACCTCAGCTGAAAACCACGGTTCCGATCTCTCTAGTGAGATATCGAAGCGCGGCTCTCTCGTTCCCTGAGGCCTTGGGCTCTCGCTTTCGCAGCTGTTCGACCCACTGCTGTTCCTCCCGTTCCCTTTCCTGCCGCTGTAGAGCTGCTAGCCGTCGGTCTGCGCGCGCACTGAGTTTGCGTGGCCCTAGGGTTCTGGGGATAGAGGGAACAAAGACGATGGCCGAGGTGGCGAAGGCGGTGAAGTCGATGGAGATAGAGGAGGTGACGGCGGTGAAGATGGCGGTGGCGATGGCAGCGATGACGAAGGCGATGAAGGCAGTAGAGATGGTAGAGATGGCATGGGTGACGGCGGTGGAGATGGCGGTGAAGGCGCAGGCGATGGCGGTGATGGTGACGGCGGTGACGGCAACGGCAGTGGTGACAGCGAAGGCGGTGAAGGCGGTGGATATGGTGGGGACGGCGGTTAAGACGGTTGTGGGGACGACGGCGGTGACAATGGCGGGGGCGGCGATGGCAGAGGCGGTGAAGGTAGTGGGGATGTTGGCGGTGACGGCAAACCACTGCTGTTCCTCCCGCTCCCTATCCTGCCGCTGTAGAGCCGCTTGTCGTCGGTCTGCACGCGCACTGAGCCACTTGCCGTCGATCTGCACTCTGTGCTCCTGCTGATCCCGCTGATCCTGCTCCGCTGTTGCCTGCTGTTGCTGCTGCCTGCTAGTGCTGCTGTCTGCTAGTGCTGTTGCTGCTGCCTGCTGCCGCTGCTGCTCCTCCTGCTGCTCCTCCTGCTGCTCCTCTCCCTCCTCCTGTTGCCTCT
>Ga0210240_100071_pt1 | contig 63832 bp, 42 predicted proteins | sample ChrtobMetP5a_4mM_FD_155463 | JGI IMG/M metagenome (GOLD analysis project Ga0210240, IMG submission 155463) | Chrysochromulina tobin associated microbial communities from unialgal haptophyte culture, Seattle, Washington, United States - P5a_4mM | ecosystem: Host-associated > Algae > Haptophytes >...
TCGCGCAGGAGAGGTCGGCGATCCTGATCCAGAAGCACATGCGAGGCGCGCAGGCCCGCAAGCAGGTGCCTAAGCCCAAGCTAGAAAAGCCGGCGGTCGTCGGTCCCTCGCCTCAGGAGGCGCTTGATAAGGCAGCGACGAAAGTGCAGTCGTCCTACCGCGGGCTGGCCACCCGCAGCAAGATAAGCAACAAGAGGCATGCGGACGCGCGGCTGCAAATGCTGAGCTACCATCTGGAGACGATGGACTTTGCGCAGGCGGCGCAGCTGGCCATCACGCCGGAGGAGGAGGCGCTGGTAGAGGCCAAGAAGAAGGCGTGGCAGGACAAGCAGACTGTAGATCTGTCTTCCGGGATCGAGGAGGAAGCACGCCGCCGAAAGTGGTTCAAGCACTTCCTCTTGAGCAACGACTTTGCCAGTGCGGCGGAGCTCGCGTATACCAAGGTCGACAAGGCGCAGCTGCTCAAGGGCCAGTCGCTCGCGGCCGCTAGGTGCTGCTCGTGCCTGCCCAAGCTGGAGATCGAGATCGAGCGCGCGAAGCAATTCCACGCCGCCGTGCGCAGCAGCGAGTTCGAGGTGGCCGAGGTGCTCGCGATCAATGGCGAGGAGTTGCAGGATGTTGCCGATTCGAGAGTGCGGGTCGAGCACTTCCGGGCAGCGTACGACGGGTGCGAGGCGGGCAACCTGGACGAGTTCCTGGACGTGGAGGCGCGCGACCTCCATCGCGACCTCGCGATCCTCGAGGTAGCGTTCTTAGCATGTTGCGGCCAGATCCCCCTACAGCACTAACTCCACAGGTTGGGCCCGGGTGTGCGTGGGGGGGTCGAAGTGCGCCCATCACGGCGCTTTGAACTTGCCGAAACTTTCAGGGAGGTCGTTCATCGCACTCCTCGCGGACTGGTTGGAGGGTGCTCCATGCCCGGGCTTTCAGTGGCCGTGTCGGGTGTCGAACCAGATGACAATGACCACCCGAAGCAGCTCTCGGCGCAGTCGCGGCCGTCCACTCTTAGGGTCGGAGTTGCGCCAGCGCTCGGCGGCACGCCGCTGCGTACTTCGTTTGTCACCCGTGGGTCGACCTTTGGCGCTGGCATTGGCTATGGCTTGCCAGGTGACCCAGACTCACCGCCGCGTAAGCTCGAGAATCAGCTGCGCGCATCGAAAACCCACTGGAAGGGTCCAGAATTCGCCACAGAGTCGAAGCAGCCGAATGCGAGTGTGAGCAGCGGCGGCGGCCACTACCCGCTCGTCAAGCGGACGAGCACGCGCGTTAACGACGCTCCGTTGCGGACGAGCGCGCTCCAGGCCCGCCCGCCGCCGGTGAAGAACCCCGATCTCCAAGACCCGCTGCCGGAGTCTTCGCTGCGCCTGCTGAGCATCCCGCCGGCGCAGCGTGATGATGCGATCGTGCTCGAGCTGATGAAGGAGAGTCGGAAGCTGGCGGATGAGTTTTTCGGCACGCTGAGTGAGGAGCAGCACATGAAGCTCGCGCGCGCCTGGCGGTACCAGTTCTTCCGTCCGGGCGACGAGGTGGTCATGCACCTCGAGGCGACCCAGTACCTCTTCGTCGTCGTCCAAGGCGCGTGCGAGGTGAGCGAGCGGCAGGTGCACCATCTCGAGGGGCGCTCAGGCACCGAAGGGTACCGGCGCACGCTCATCGCGCGCGGCGGCAAGGCCTTCGGCCACTACCCGCTCGTGCACGGCCTCTCGACGTACGACTTCGACGCGGTGGTCTACGCGCCCACCGGCTGCGGAATTCTGCTCATCCCGAAGGCGGTCTACGCCGCGCAGCTCAAGCGAGAGTACGAAAAGGGGATGGCGGACACGGTGCGCTCCATGAAGGCGAATCCGACCTTTTCGAGCTGGTCGGTGCATGCGCTCTCGCGCTTCTACTTTTGGATGCGCCGCCGCCGGTACGGCCCTGCCGAGGAGGTCGTGCTGCAGGGTGACGTGGCCGACTTTTGCTTCATCATCCGCAGCGGCAAGTGTGAGGTCCTCAAGGCACCGACCGAGGAGCCTGCCCCCCCGCAGGGCCTCGCCACGCCCGGCGGACGCCCCCTCATCCGCCGCCGCTCGAGCCTGGCCGCCGTCCCCTCGCCCCGAGAAAAGTCATCACGACGATCCCTGCTTGGGGGGGAGCAGGGAGCGTCGTTTGGAAGCCCCCGTCGCCTTTCGGTGCCGACTTCGTCGCCGCCTCTTGGTGAGGCCAACCCGCCGCGCTCGCCGCGCTCGCCTACTCAGCGGATGCGCTCGACGGGGGGTGCTGTGATCTTCACAGCGGCGCTGCGCCACGTGGTGACGCTGTATCCGGGCGCCATCGTGGGCGAGATTGCGCTCGTGTCGGGAGGTGACTCGACACGCACGGCGACTGTGCGCGCGGGCTCCGAGGGCGCAGAGCTGCTCGTGCTCGACACGACGTCTTTCAACGACCTCGATCCGGACACGATCTCCATCATCGGCGAGGCGGCGCGCTACCGCGCCGCGTGTACCAAGAATCCGGACGAGCGCACGAATGACGACCTGATGGTGCTCATGAACCGCACGGCGCACCTGCACCTGCTTGCCGGTCGCGGCGAGCGTGTCCACTACGAGCTGTGCCGGAACATGGTCTATACGCAGCTGGGCGCCGACACGCTTCTAGTCGCCAAGGGCCAGCGCGTGCACTCGGTCAACGTCCTGCTGAGCGGCTCGGCCAATGCGTACAATGCGGAGCCGCGCGGTGCGGGGCGGGCTGCGCGGCGGGGAGCACGCAACAGCCGCGAGGAGGATGAGTCGCTTGCCGCCGGCGCCGTGTCGGGTGCGCCGCTGCTCTCCGTCGCGACCGCCTTTGCTGACACGGCGCCCAAGGCGTCGCACCTGGGGATCTTCCGTCAGGCGGGCATCGGGCCCGTGATGGTGTTGCGCGAGGGAGATGCCATCGGAGAGGCCGAGATGCTCGAGGAAGGGCGGCTCGCCGCGCGCACAGTGGTGACCACTGAGGCCGTCGAGGTCATCGAGCTGCATCGGGACGTGTTCAACCGTGTGCTCCGCGATGATCTGGCCTCTGAACGCGGCCGGCGGCTCCGCTTCCTGCAGTCTCTGCCGCCGCTCGCTCATGTGCCCATGCCCGATGTGCATGGGATAGCCGCCTCCCTCCTCCTGACCACCATCGAGCGCCTTTCCCTCTGCCTCGCGTACCCTGCGGACGCAAGCCTCGGTGCCTCCTCCTACTCTCCCGCGCACGTGTACCTCATCTACACGGGCGAGGCGCGCCTGATGGCCGCGCCGCTGCTGCCTCCGCCGGCTGCGCGCCCCGCAAAGGGGGGCGTCAAACGCGCCCTTACCGTTACGAGTGGCGCGGCGTCGCGCGCAGCGCATGTGCCGGCGGCGGCGGCAGCCGGTGGCGGCGGCGGCGGCGGCGGCGGCGGCGGCGGCGGCGGCGGCGGCGGCGGCGGCGGCGGCGGCGGCGGCTTCGAGGTCGCGGACGGCGGCGATGCCTTGGATGAGGACGGGCACGCGGGGCACGCCAACGAGCACCACAACCAAGGGCCGCTCTCGAAGACGCCCTCGGCGGGTAACCGAGCCGTTGAGGCGGCGCTCGGTGGTCGGCTTCTGCCCATTGCGACGCTCGGGCCTGGGGAGCTGATCGTGCACTCGATCTTTGGCGAGAGTGACCACACGCGCTGGTGCCTGCAGCCCACTTCGGCGCTCGAATTGCTGATCGTGCCGCGCGACACGTGGCACGTCCTCCTCAAGGCACATCCGGAGGCCCTTGCGGCGCAGAGGAGCCTCGCGTCGCGCCGGGCCGCCTTCTTTCGCGAGCGGCTCGCGGAGAGCGCTCGCGAGGCGACTACAGTCCAGGCGCTCTCCATGCTAGATCAGTCGCCGCGTGCCGCCGCGCGTGCCGCCGCCGCCACGCGCGCCGCCGTTCAGCTGTCCACTGTGGGCTATGTGCATGGTGTGCACCCGCCGTCGCACCGTGGCAAGACACTGCATGCATGCTCGCGTGCGGTGCCAGCCATACTTGTGAGCGAGTACGCTGCCGCCAAGCAGGACGCTGCCTCCCTCCTCCTCGCCCTTGAGGAGGAGCACGCGGCCGCCAAGCTGACAGAGCCCACAAGGAGCACGCCGCGCCCTGCCGCCGCGGCCGCCGCGGCCGCCGCGGCCGGGTACGTAGCCGTTACGGGAGAGGAGCTCGCGCCGGGCGCATGCGCCGTCACGAGGGCACATGCCTGCGCCCAGGGCGCCGCCCACGTAACCGCCCACGTGCTCCCGTCACGCCAGATCGTGCTATCCTCGCGCCCGCAGAGCGCCCGCACACCGCCACCCACAGCCTCGCACGGCGCCGGCAGCGGCAGCGGATTCGAAGGGTCGCGGCCGGCGTCGGCGTTGGGTTCGGCGTCGGTGCCGCCGCGCACGTGGCTCGTGGGTCTCAACGGCAGGCCGTCGCTCATGGCGTCGACGCGGCCGCAGGCGCAGGAGAATTATTATTTTCAGCGCGAGGCTGCACGTGCATCGTCGCCGCCGGGGATGGCATCGCCCCCGCGGCCAGCGACCTCGCCCGCTCAGTCATCAGGCGCTCGCAACGGCGCTCGCAACTCGCCGCCGCCCGCCGCCGCAGCGGCCGTTATAACCGACGCGACAGATGAGAGTAGTGCACATGCACGCCACGAGGACGAAGAGCTTCACACTTGGCTCGCACAGAGCGCCGACGCGCCCGGTGTCGCGGCACACGCGCATGCCTCGTACGGTGCACCGCTCGGCGACGCCACGCCACCACAGTCGTCGCTGCTCGAGACACTGTACCGCGAGGCGCCCTCGCTCTTCGCCATGCAGCAGGGCGCGCTCGCCAAAAGGCTCCTCATTGATGAGCCGGCTGAGCTCGAGGCTCACTACCGTGCCTCCTACGCCGCGCCTGAGGCTCCCTACATTCAGCGCCCTGGCAGCGCCAGCCGCGGCGGCGGCGCGCACGGAGCGGCGGGCGGCGCGGCGGGCGGCGCGGCGGGCGGCGCGGCGGGGAGCGTCACCGCCGAGACGCTGCGCGATCGGTGTGAGCTCATCCCACGTACCACCGCCTCTGCGGGCGTCGCGGTCGTGTTCAAAGGAGCGGCGGAAGAGCCACCCTCCCTTACCTTGGGACCTCCGGACGCTGCGCCCGAGCCGTCGGTAGATGTGTCCGCCCTGCTGGGCGACGGGCGTGCCCTGACCGCCCGCCTCGTGCCCGCAGCTGTCCTGATGACCCTCGGCTCGGCGCGGGGGAGTGCAGGCGGGCGCCCACGCGCGGCGCTGCCCCCATGGCTCGGCCAGAGCTGGGGTCCGAGCGAGGCTGCACTCGACGAGCGGAGGGCCGGTGAAGCGGCTGAAGCCGAGCAGGAAGCCGCTGTCCGCTCCCAGCGGCACACACGTATCGACCAGATCCTGGACGATGCCGAGGGCGAGGAGTAGGCCGGCCCGGCCGCGTCCGCTGCATCTAGATTCTACTCGACGAGCGTAGCTACGATTTCCACACTATAATACAGTAATCCGGCGTAGAAAGACGTAGCCACAATCCACGAATCCAGCGGTATCCACAATCCAGCAAGCACGATGGGTCGAAACCATGTGGTCGACGAACCCGGGAATCATTCCGTGAAGACTCTAGACTGATCGAAAAAGTTAGAAAAAAGCTTTCACCTCTGTTGTGTGTCCCGGCTTGTTTGTTGTCGACAACCCGTGTCTTTTTACGACAACCCGTGTTATCGGGTCGCGTCTGTCGTGTTATCGTTCACACGGCTCACGGGAAACTCACGGTACGCGTGCGCCGCGCCGCGTTGTTGCACCGAACAGTTCGTCCCTTCGAGTTGGGCGCATGCGCACTATTTATGATGGATGGGCCACTCATCTCCAGGAGCCCGCACTACCCAACACGCTCCGGGTAGACCCAAAGTTCACGCCTCGCAGCGGCTCTCGGATCCGTGCTGCCCAAGCTCCAGGGCTTGATTTGGAGGGCCATTATGCCGATCGTAGCGGATCGGTTTCGAACGACGAAGACTACCACATCAAGACAGTTGCAGCGTTACACGAAACCTTGTCTGCCGTCGGTGTGGGAAGCCAGACTGTCATACCTCCATGTGTGCAAGCTGCGATAGAAGTGGTCGCACACTCGATGCTGTGGGACCGCACCTGCTCTGACGTCTCTTTTCGGTTCCTGCTGTGTGAGCAGATGCGGGCCACCGTCCCGGAGACAGTCATAGGCATGGCGGAGCATCCGTATTCTTGCCACCTACAAGTGCTGGACGTGTGGGAATTCACTTTTGTCGGCCAACCAGCGCTCGGCTCGAGCACGGCCCGCCGGCTTGGCAAGGCAGCCGCAAGGCGGCTGCCGAGAAGGCAGAGAGCCACCTGGATGCTGCCGTGGTTGAGCTGGGGCGGGCCGTGACGGCACTGAAGCTCGCGCACGGGCCTGGCCACACCCTGACGCTGCGAGCAGAGGAGGCACACGCCGCGCTGCTCGCGGCCATCGATTCGAACCGAATCGCCCGAGGCGTGGCTGATGTGGGGGTCCCTTTTGCGAAGCATCCATTTGGGTACATGTAGCGGTAGAGTCTCATTGAGAGTTGGCGGTTGCGAATCATCAACTGCATCGTGACTAACCCTGGGCTAGGCACCATGGCTAGGCACTTAGAAAACTAGGCGACCGACCGGACTCGAGCGACTAGCACGCCCCGGACTTTCGAGATCGAGCGTTCGACTTAGCACCGACTGCGCCAAGCGAGCCCGCTATATGTGGAGCCGCTGATAATGGTCCTAAGCGGCCGTTACTATGTACTAACCGGGTCGTCAACGACGCGTGCGATGTTCGTTAACACTATAAGTACCCAACCGAGCACGAACTGTGAACGAGTGTGATGTGCGAGGTGTTGCCCTTCACGTATTTGGTATTTGAGTTTGCTTTGTAAGTCTGTACGTATCAGTGTGTTGGTAACCGCATCCGTATGTACGCCGGTCCGGTGTCTGGGGGTTTCGAAAGAACCATTGGCTGTGAATGAAGTCACGGCTGTGCTGCTTACGTGTTGTGTGTATTCATAATGAATGAAGTTACCGTACATGTATGACGCTGAACGCGCGCGAGCCAGGTTTTGCAATGTTTTTCCCGTAACGTGGTCTTGTACGCCCCACGAGGTCCTCGCGGATGTGGCGTTCCATTTCGCGCCTCACGCGACCCTGTCTGGCCGCTGCGTCGGTCGTGGCTGCGCGCGCGACGCTTACGCTTGCGGAACCCAGCCCGCCTCCGCATGCCACGCCCTCGGCGGCGGTGGCCAGCAGCTCATTTGAGTCGCTTCTTGGCCGTGTGGCTTCCCTGGAGACGGTGCTCTTGCATGGCAGCCCGGCAAACTTCGTGGTCGTATCGTGCACGTTTTACCCGAACATGGCGGACCCGCGCTTCAAGCTCGGCGTGGAGGCGTGCCGTCGCGCCAAGGCCCTCGGCATCCGTCTGCTGCTCGTGGATGCTTCGCCGCCCGAAGTGCGTGAGGCACTGCGTGAGGCAGGCGCCGAGGTGCACGTGCAGACGGCGCGCGGGCGCAAAGGAGCTGCGCTCCGCGAGGCCATTGGCATCGCGCGCTCGCAACTCCCACCTGATGGCGTCATCTGCTTCCAGGAGCTCGAGAAGGTGGAGATGATCGGGCTGCAGCGAGAGGTGGTCGCGTATGTGGTCAGCTCCGGCTGCGATGTGTGCGTGCCGCGCCGGGACGATAGCCTTTTCCGTCGCTCGTACCCCATCGAGCAGTACCACTCGGAGAACTTTGTCAACCGGTACCTCGACACGCTCGGCAGTGCGGTCGGGCTGCCCACGCTTGATTGGACATTTGGTCCGGTGGCATTCCGTGCCGCAGCGGCCAGCTTTTGGTTGCAAAACGACGGCGAGCTCTGGGACGCTCAGATTGTGCCGTTCATCCGGGCGGCACGCTGGGGCGGTGCGCGGTGCGAGGGCCTCCAGGTCCAATATTCCCATCCGGAGCCCATGAAGCGTGAAGAGGAGGGAGTGGCCGCCTGGTCTGAGAAGCGGCTGATGCAGCTCAACTTCCTTTTCAAGGAGGTGGGCGGCGCGCTCAAGGAGGAGGCTCCCCCGGCATGAGCGGTGAGGTAATGCTCCAGTGTTTGTGTGCTAGTGTGTGCATGTGTCATGATACTGTCATGATGCGCGTGCCAAGCGCGTGCGCATGATCGGCTGCCGAGCGAGAAGTAAGCTGAACATAAACTGTGCTTTCTTGAGGGGTACATGTGAACGCGAGAGCGCGCCGTACTGGTAAACGCGCGAGCGCGCCGTACTGGCGATCGGCGAAGTCCACCATGCGAAGAGGAGGATCGGGGCCGGACCGGTGGTGGAGTGAGCGCAAGAAGGGACCGCGAAATAACTGACTGACTGATGCGATGAGTGCACGACACGCTGCTGCGCGCCTTCCGAATGGTCGCTCCGCCGCCGCCGCCGACGCGGGCATCGGCGACCCGGACGACGAGCGCCCTACCGTCCAGCGTCGTTCTGGCCGCAGGCTCCTTTTCATCGCCTCTCCGTTGGTCCTCGCGGCTTGCTTAGGTATTATCACCCTCGGTGCGTCGGCTTGGCAAGTGCAGAGGAGCGAGTCTAGGAGGTGGGGTGAGCCGCTGTCGCACTATGGATCAGAGTCCATCTTACCGAGACGCGACTCGACTGCCGCTGTCAAGCTCCCAGCAGCAGCATGGAAGAGCGTGGCTCCGCCGTCTCCCTCAGCTGCATTGGCAGGCACCGAGGGCAGGCGCCGTGCTGCTGGCCGATCCTCGCAGTCGGGCGGCGGCCCAGTCCTCGCACGTCTCCGCGCTGTAGGCCACAGCGCCTCTGGCGGCGGCCACGTGCGCATCGGTGCACCCAAGGATGAGAGCCTCCCGCCCGCTGAGCTCAAGGCGCTGCGCCGGAGGTTCCACAGGCGCAAGTTCCTCTTTCCGCTCCTCGACCAGGGGCCGAACAACCAATTCCTGCAGTTCCGCGTTGCGCTGCAGAAGGCACATGCGCTCAACCGCACGCTCGTCCTTCCCATCTGGCTGCCCCATAATCCCAAGTTCCTACACTTCCATCCAGGAGCGCCCGCCACGGCGTCGCGTGACAAGCGTCTCGAGCAGATGTGGTACCCGTTCGAAGTGGCCTTCGATGCGCCCAGCTTGCAGCTTTACGTGCGCATCATCCCGCTCGCCACCTTCCGGCAACTCACCGCAGGCAAGCTCGAGCGCTGCCTCGCACACAAGGGCGGCTTCGACGTCTATCTTCGACTCGCTCGCCTGAGTTGCGAGAGCTTCGATGAGCTGCCTGAGCAGGGCGTGGCGGGCGCATCCGAGGTGCGCGAGCGGCTGGCCGCCGCCAAGGACGTGCGCTTCCTTGGCTTCCATCAATACGACCACGAGCTGGGCACGCGCGACCGGCACTATGAGTACCTGCGATGGGCGCGGCCGGTCATGGAGCTCGCGTCCCAGCTCGAGGCGGAGATCTTCAACGGCAGCCGCTATCTCGCCGCGCACGTGCGCGTGCCCGACGCGCACTGGGAGCGCAACGACTGCAAGCACACGATCAACGGGCAGCCCGCGCATTCGGTCTCGTGTGGAGACCCGCTGCGGAGCATCAACCACACCTCGATGGCGTCTGAGATGGTCCACGCGCTCGGCACGGCGCGTCGCGCGCTCGAGAGTGATGGTGGCAGGAGCATCGAGCTCGATGGTAGCAGCAGCAGCAGCAGCAGCAACAGCAGCGGCGGCAGCAGCCTGAGTGCCGTCTACTTGGCTTCGAACATGAACTGCTCGGACGCGCGCGTGGCGGGTGTGGCCGCGTCGCTCGAGTCCAAGCACGTGCGCCTCGTGTGTGCCCAGCCGCGGCTACTCGAGCTCGTGGCGCACGACCACTTCGTCGCCTCGCTCGTCGAGCAGGAGATGTGCGCTCGTGCACACGCCTTCGTTGGCTCCAAGTACTCGACATGGACCGACACCGTCCTGGGTATCCGCTCGCACGCCAAGCGAACCGACAGCTCGAGCTTCGAGGATCTCTGGGCGTCGGGGGTCAGGTGATCAGTGTGCGCTGAAGCTGTGGGGAAAAACCTAGCCGTCGATAAACGCGCTATACCGGCGGGTTTAACGCTACGCCGGCCAACCTAGATCCTAAGTAGCCGTAGCCAGATAACCATTTTGGCGAAAACTGTACAACCTGGCCGCCACGTTCACCTTCTTGAAAAAATCGTACCCCGGAAGACGCGAAGGCATGAGCGAGCACGAGGCGAGGGTCGCGGTCGGGTGGCCGATCACATCGCATGATGATTCTCCCGACGCTACTTGCTTTGGATTGGGGGCTGCGGCGGCGGCGACGGAAGCATGGTGCTGACCTCTACAATCGCAGATCGGAATCGCTCCCAGCCGCCACTCGTCTGCGTGTAGAAGAGCCAAGCGAGGGTATGGTTCTTCGCACGAATCTCGGCGACCGTGGTGACTCCATACGCATCGATCTCATGAGCGTGCGCTTCCGACTCCGCCTTCGTCATGGGCAGGATTCCGAAGGGCGTTCGCACGCCGCCCGGCACAGGCACGACCGTCGAGGCCCCCCAACTCCGCCCGTCCGACGAGCATGTGGCGCCGAACCCCTCGCCCTCTCGACCGATGAAGTCGTGAATGGCAACGAACCCGTCGGCTATTCGAGAGATGATCGGGTTCTCGAGGTTCCCGTTGCTACTGCTGAGGCACGGGGCGGCCTCCGGGTGCGAGGGATCGTCGGGGTTGTACCGCTCCCAAGGCCCTGTCAGGCTCGGTGCCATCGCGAGCGAGACTGGCCACTTCCCTTCACCTGGGCTGCTGGGCTGCCAGCCTGCCTCCTGGTGCGACGTGCCGACCATGGCAGCAAACCTACCGTCCTCGAGCTGGTATGGATACATCGAGTCGGTCCCTTGCAGGCCCTGGCAGGGGAACCACGTCCCAAACTGGTCAGGCCCAAGTAACACCTTGTCTGTCGATCGCCAATCTCCGCTGTCTCCAAAGTCCGAGTCGAGACCGTCGTCGCCAGGCTCGCTGGCTTCGGCGTAGTAGATGGTACCCTCGAAATTGCCCAGCCACCCCGAGTAGTTGTGCCCCCCCGAACGGTATCCAACGTACGTGAAGATCCATCGATCATTCGTCGGGTCATGCACAAGGAAGGGGCCCCAGCTTGCCGCGTGTGGATCCGTGCCATCCGTGTTACCAGAGCTCTCGCGAAGCGTGCGGCGACGCGTCCAGTTGTACCCGTCTTGGCTACGCCACACACCTATGCGCATCTTGACCCACATGGGGTCTTCAAACATCTCTGCGGCAATCATCACCAGATCGCCCGCCTTGGAACGCACCACAATTCCATCCTCAAGGCCATGCTTGTTATCGGGCTGCATGGTCTGGTTGATGAGATCGGGGTTGGCCCTCTGCTGCACGATGCGGATGTCTGGGCACTCGAGAGACGCCTCAACTGGTCTCGCGAGTGCCAGACCCGCGAGCGCGACGATCAGCATCGGTAAAATGTAGGAGGTTTGCACACCGAGAGCCCGCGAAGAAGCTGTGAATACGAAGGCTCTGAATGCATCCAGTCAGCCCCGCGGTGTTCACACCTCGAACTCGAGACGATACCGAACATCACGGTGACGTGCTTCGGTAACTCGGGTTGGTACCGAAAGCGTACTCGACTTCCGCTCATCGCAGCGCTCGGAATTCACGAGGTATGGCGGCCGATGACCCGCTTCTCACGGCCGAGCCGGATGAGCATGCTGCGAACAAACGGAAGTTGCTCATAGGCGCAGCTATGTGCACCGGCTTCATGCTCACTGAAATCATCGGTGGTTGGCTTGCTGGAAGCCTCGCAGTGATGACCGATGCTGCGCATATGCTCTCAGACGTTGCCGGGTGCGTGCTGCCCCTGAAATGCTCTGCTGCTGCCTTGCCTGCCGCGCTTGTCGCTGCTGCTTTGCGTGCCACGCGCATCGCTGCTACCTTGCCTGCCGCGCGCGTCGCTGCTACCGTTCGCAAGCAACAGCAGCATTGAGCGGTGCCTTGTGCCTGTGCCCGTGGCAGCTTCCTGGTCAGCGTGCTCGCTCTCTTCCTGTCGAGCCGCAAGGCGGATGCGACGTACACCTTCGGCTATCACCGTGCTGAGACGCTCGGCGCGCTGGCGAGCATCCTGGTTGTGTGGATGATGACTGCCATTCTGCTCTTCGAGGCTGCTCATCGCCTCATCCAGCCCGAGATTGTCGACGGACCGCTCATGTTTGGCGTGTCGGTGCTGGGCGTGGTGATGAACGTGCTGCTCATGCAGGTGCTCGGGCACGACCATGGGCATGGCGATCACGGCCATGGCCACTCGCACGGCCACTCGCACAGCCATGGCCATGCGCCACCCGCCTACCAGCCGCCAAAACTGCCCATCTCGCACGGGCACGGCCATCAAGAGGAGCACGACCATGGGCATGCAGAGCACCATGCCGCGGAGCACGGGCACGGCCATCACGAGGAGCACGACCACGACTGTGTCCACGACCACGAGGGAGGGGGTGATGAGCACAGCCACGGCTTATCCCTAAGTCACGGCTCCTCCGGAAGTCATGAGGAGCGCAGCCAGGAGCATGGTCATGGCGTGACGTCGGGCAGCCACGACTGCTGCGATGGGCACCACGAGGAGGAGGAGGGCGGGCACGGCGCTCACCACGACGACGCGGAGGAGAAGAGCCTAGCGGTCAGGGCCGCGATGGCGCACGTCATCGGCGACATTATCGCGTCGCTCGGCGTTTGCCTGTCTGCCGGCCTTATCTGGGCCTTCCACGACCGCTGGCTCGATAGCGACGGCATCTCGTACTGGTATCGGGCAGACCCTATTTGCACCTTCCTCTTCTCCTTCCTAGTACTCTCCTCGACCTGGTCGACGATGAGCGAGGGCATGCACGTGCTCATGGCGGGCGCGCCGCTCAATGCGGACACACCCTCGCTGCTCCGGCGCCTGCAGGCCATCCCGAACGTGGTCAACGTCCACGACCTTCACGTGTGGGCCACCTCGAGCGATAAGATCAACGTGTGGGCGCACTTGACCATCAAGTCGGGCACTGACACGACTGCGGTCCTCTATGCTGCACAGAAGGTCGCCAAGTCGATTGGGTGCCACCACACGTGCTTCCAGCTCGAGGACCAGCTCACATACGACCTGAGAGTCGAGGGCGATGAGTGCTACATGCCTGGGCATGTGCACCCGTGAGCGCCGCCGCACGTCACGTCTGCGCTCGATTTGCGCACACGTGATGCTCCCCGCGCCAGCAAAGGGAATGGCAGCCAGGCAGGCGGCGCCAACACGTCGTGTATCGCGAGTACGTCGGTGGCGTGGAGCGTCGGTCACCGACGTCGAGACTTGCATGGTACCGTACTCGCCGCGCCCCGTCGCGCGTCGCTGCACTCTATAGGTGGTATAACACGTGCCGAGCCCTAACGCCTAAGATATACAAGTGACTAGACGAGAGCAATCCAACTTTCCGAACGCAAGTAGCGTTCTAGCGTAAATCGGATCACGACCCCGCTCTACAAATGCCCCTCCATTCGTGCAAGCAGATCTGACTGCGAGCGGGGGCTGAGCGGCGGCGCCATCATCGTCGCTTGCCGCCGTGGCGAGGCGGCCGAGACGGCGCGCGAGGTCGGCGCGCCGTCTCGAGCGCGGGGTTCGGAGCGCGGGGCTGCTCCGAGCGGCACGCTCGCGCGCGCACCTCGCGCCGTCTGCGCCCGAGGCTGTGAAGGGACCCCTTGGAGGGCGTAAGCTCCCTTCACAGCCTCGTAAGTTCCCTTCACAGCCTCTCTTGCCGCGCTGGACTCGAGCTGGGCATCGTGCTGGGCATCCCGCTGGGCGTCTCCGTTGTGCTCCGGGTGCCACGTGTGTTCCTGCTGCCATGCGACCTCCTCGTCCGCACTCCACCTGCCTCCACGAGCGGCGGCGAGCCTCCGATGGATCGCGCCGACAGCCTCGGCGAGTGCGGGCAGCACGCCCGAGTGACGGTGTGCCTGATCGAGCGCCTGTGTGCGCGCACGCTGCGCGGCCGCGAGCGTCGCCGCGTCCTGCGCGAGGCACTCAACCGTGTCGAGCTGCTCCAGCACCCGTGCTAGCGAGCAGAGCTTTGGGGCCGCAGCAGGCCGTGCGAAGGCTTCCAACAATCGGCCCGCGGGGCCCTCCATGAGTCGGTCGCCAACAGCTTGCGGCACGAATGCGGCGCGCCGGGCGAACGTGGAGCTGTTCGGCCCGAGGACCGGCCGGCGTGGCGCGAGTGGCGCGGCTCGCGCCCCTCGGGCCGAGCTGGCTCTCATTGTAACGGCTGTGGACGCGGGCTCGTCATGCTGTGCGGCACGCATCGCGTTGAGCGGTTGCGGTGCGCTCAGCGCCGCCGCCTCTGCAGAAAGTTCGAGTCGAGCTGTCCTCAAGTCGAGTCGACCCGAGAGGCGACCCCCAGAGCTCAACGCGCGCGCGTCCACGGAGCTCAACGCGCGCGCGTGGGGCACCTGTGGGGAGCCCGCTGGCGCGGACCAACGAGCTGTCCACACGTCCACAGGCTCCTTGTGGTTACGACCTCCACTCGCCGCCTGAGCCATCGGCACGACGTGAGTGGGCTGGTGCATCCGGAGCGCGGCGAAATTGTTCTGAGGCCAGCGCGGCGCGGGGGCCTCTGCCCGGTCGGCGGCGGCGGCGGCGGGGGCGGCGGCGGCGGCGGCGCGGCGGCGGGCGGCGAGATTCGACTTTGGATGCAGTGGCAGGCCCGCCGCTTTGCGCATGGCCAGCACCTCGGCGTACGCCGCGTCGGATGCATACCACACCTCAAGGAGGCTCTCCTGTGGGGAGGATAGGGCGCCGTGGTGAGCACATGCATGCACTCGGCCTGCTCGGGTTCGAGCGCCTCAAGCAGGCTCTCCAAGGCGCCGTAGTGAGCACATGCATGCACTCGGCCTGCTCGGGTTCGAGCGCCTCAAGCGGGCTCTCCTGGCGCTGTGCCTCCGCCCGGGCTCGCAAGATCGCCGCGGCAGCCTCGGCGGGCACACCCATCCATAACTTCTTGGCGGGCTCCGCCGCCGGCGCCGGCGCGGCGCCCGGCACGGCCCCCAGGCCCATCAGCATCGCCCCGCCCCGGTGGCCAAAGAGTATCTCGTCCGTTGTCGCACGGGTCGCGGAAGAGGCGTCGTCCGGAGCGCCACCGAGGTCGGTCGGGATGGGCGGCGGCGGCGACTCCTCAGCGTCGCTCACGACCACCGCGGTGCCATCCTCGTTGATCACCCCCTCCCCCACCGCCTGCCCCGCAAGCGAAGTCCGCAGCGCCGCGGTAGAGCGGCTAGGGAGCGAACGGAGCGCATGTCTATCACGTGCCCGCTCGAGCTGACCGACTACGTCCGACGGTAACGGCTTCTCGCGCCCACTGAGCGGGTGGCGCGCCGGCCGTGCAGCGAGTGCCTGCTCGGCCGCATCGGCGGTGCGCGCGGCCGCCCTATGCCGCTGCTGCTGCGAGGAGAGCTGCGGCTGCTGCAGATCCCATGAGGAGATCCCCCGGAGCGCGCATCCGGATCTGCTGGCGCCGATCGCGCCGCTGGCGCCGCCTGCGGCGAGGCTTCCCTCGGCGAGGCTTCCAGGAGAGACCTCCTCAAGACTACGCAGCAGTTGCTGCCGATGCCCGTACGCGAGGAGGAGGGTCTTGATGTTCTCACCTGATGAGGGAGGCAATCAGAGGTCAGTCGAGGCAATCAGAGGCCATTAGAGATGTCCAAACACGAGGAGGGTCTGGTTGATCTCACCTGATGAGGGAGGCAATCAGAGGTCATCTGAGATGTTCTCACCGAGGGAGCCGCTGCCGATCTCGTCAGCCTCGCCGCCGGTGCCAGTGGCCGTAAACGCCGTGAGGGCTTCAAGGAACTCAGCCCACTCGACTTGGCCGGAGCGATCGTGGTCCATTCGCGCAAAGAGCGCAGCAGAGAGCGCCTCGTCAGCAAAGAGCGCCGTCTCGAGCATCGCCGTACGCAGCTGGGCCAGCGAGATCACGCCCGTCCCTTGCGTATCGATGCCCTCGAAGCACTCACGCAGCTCTGCCACGATCGTGTCGCCGGCGAGCTGCTGTCCGGGCAGCTGGTACGCGCGCCGTCGGAGCCATGTGGCGACCGCGTGCGTGTTCACCACCTTCTTCTCGACGACGACGGCGCGAGGCTTGGACACGTCCAGCGCGAACACCATGAGCAGGCGAGCAGGCGCCGCCGCGGGCGTGCCACCCCCGCTGCCACCCAGATGCAGCACAGCACGACGGCCCACGAAGTTGTACGTCGTCTTGCAGGCTTGGTAGACGGTGGGATCGGCGAGTATGGGACTTCGGCCCGCGTCCGCGGCGAGCGCCAGCTGCATCGAGAGCGCCACCGGGAGTCCGATCGTGACGGTCTCGAGCGACTCGTCGGAGGAGAGGCAGCCGAGGCACACGAGCCCGCTAGAGAGTCCAATGGTGCATTGCCGATGGCCCTCATTCGAGAGGCGCGCGCTCAGAGCGAGCGCTGCGGCGACGGCGCGGCGCGCGGCGACGGCGGACGTGAGCGGCTCGGGTGGCAGACCGAAGGCACAGAGGGCAAAGCCGCCCTCGCCCGTCTGCACAAAGTGGCGGAAGGCGCCCTGCTTCTCGAGGACCACTTGCTGCACCAGAGCGACCGCCTGCTGAGTCGCGATCACGTCGGCTGCGCTCACGAGCTGCGTGCTCGGGAAGCGCACAGCGAGCATCACGACGTCGGCAGCGGCCCGATAGGAGCGCGCGCGAGCCACACCTTCCGCCTGCACGAGCGCGCGCTCGAGGGGCGGTAGGTACGGCGCGATGTACTCGTGCATGTCGATGGAGCCGGAGAAGTCCGCATCGAGGGCGTCGAAGCGAGCTCTGAGCTCAGCCTCGGAGATCTCGCCGAGCTCGCGCTCGCGCACGAACGCACAGAATTCGGCGTAGTCGAGCTTGCCGTCGTTGTTGATGTCGGCGAGGGGCGCCACCTGCTGGCGCAGAGCACGCAGGGCGGCGTGGCTCGCGGCCACGTCGATGCCGGCGGCGGACGCGTCGACGGCTCGGAGCAGCAGCACAGACGACGGCATGGTACGTCGAGTGGTTTCATACGAGAGGCGGAGCGAATCCGAGCACAGAGTCAGCACATCCTGCGACGCGAGCGTGTCGCCCGGACGGGCATACCGGTGCACGTTGCGCGCCGTCTCGGCGAGCGGCTCGCCCCACACGATCGCCTCCCAGCGCGTCGTCGGCGCCCCCACGTGCAGAAGGTACAGGTCGCCCACGCCCACGCCCGCCGCGAGCGCAAGCCGATGGCGCGGGCGCGCCGGCACGCCCTTGACGAGCTGAGCACCGCACGCGTCGAGCACCTTCGAGTCCGCCCCGTCTGGCACCCATAGCAGGCCGCCCTGGTTGAGCATCGGGCAGCCGCGCGCCTGCCTACAGATGTCGCGCAGCCGCTCGCGTGTCATGTCGGCCTTCTGGACCGCCGCCTCGCACTCCTCTCGATCTTGGCGCTCCAAGGTGGCCTTCGCTGCTTCGCCGTCGCCGCCACTCGGTCCGCCACTGCCGTCGATGCCGGCCTCGGTGAGCGACAGGCCGTTGAGCGTTCGCTGCAGCTCAAGCGCGCAACGGCTGGCGCTAATCGTCGCACTGGGCGCACTTGCATGCCGCTCTGGCCCGGTGCGCGGAGTGAACCGCCATACGGCGACCATGCAGCTTCCGGTGAACTTGACGACGTCGCCGCCGTGGGCATGGACGGTCGAGACGAGGCGGCTAAACGCGGCGGCCAAGTTGTTGAGGACCTTGGCACGCTGCTGCTCGGCCAACTGCAGCTCGACGGCGCTGCAGTCTGCCTCGCCATGCGGCAGCGTCTCTGAGAGACGATCTAACCCACCAATGTCCATGAACAGAAATGCACCGCTGAGCGACTCTTTGCCGTCGTGCGAGCTGCGCGGACCTCTCGAGAGGCACTCGAGGACGGCCTTCGGCAAGAAGGCGATCAAGTCAGACATCGTAAGCTGTTCGCGGGAGTGTGAACGGCCATGGGAGAGTGAACTGGTGACGAGGAGAGTAAAAGCCATGGGAGAGCTGCAAGACTCCTCGTCACCAGGGAAGACAGCGTAGCAGCAATTTCACAGCCTGAAATTCTTTTCACACGTGGGCGCGGGCGCGTGCGTCGCAATTCTCGCAGTACGAGGATGGATATGGCGAAGACCTTACATCTCTACTTATTGGCAGCCCTCGTGCCATTCGTGACAGCATTCGAAGCACCGTGCATACGCTGCACCGGGGCGTCGCGCACTGCCGTGCCGCAGCTCATTCTCACTCTCAAGGAGGAGGTCGACCGCCGGCGCAACCTGGCCATCATCTCTCACCCCGATGCGGGCAAGACGACGCTCACAGAGAAGCTGCTGCTGTACGGTGGCGCGATCCAATCCGCAGGCGCGGTCAAGGCTAAGGGGGAGCAGCGCCGTGCCACTTCCGACTTCATGGCCATCGAGCAGGAGCGTGGCATCTCGATCTCGACGTCCGTGCTGACTTACGAGTACTCTGGAAAGCACGTGTCTATCCTCGACACGCCGGGGCACCAGGACTTTTCTGAGGACACATATCGCACGCTCGCGGCCGCCGACAATGCAGTCATGCTCATCGATGCCGCCAAGGGCCTCGAGCCGCAGACGCGCAAGCTCTTCGAGGTGGCGCGGCTCCGTCGGCTGCCGCTCTTCACCTTTGTCAACAAGCTCGATCGCCCCGCGCGCACCCCGTACGACATCTGCGGCGAGATCGAGGCCGAGTTCGGCATCACGTGCTGCCCGGTGGTCTGGCCCATTGGGAGCGGCGACCGCTTCCGCGGCGTTCTCGACCGGCGCTCGAAGAAGGTCATGCTCTTCGAGCGTGGTGAGCGCGGCAAGGAGGCTGTGATCACCAATATGATGTCGGTGGACGACCCGGCGCTCCTCGATGCACTCGGCGACGTGGAGCTGTATGAGAGGCTGCTCGAGGACGTCGAGCTGCTCGACGAGCTCATGGAGCCGCTCGACATGGCCAAAGTCTTCAAGGGCGAGCAGACGCCCATCTTTTTCGGCTCGGCGATGGTGCGCGCCTGTGCCCGAAGTACCGCCCCATCGAGCAGCCGCCTCGCAGCCTGCCGCCTCGCAGCCTGCCGCCTCGCAGCCTGCCGCCTCGCAGCTTGCCGCCTCGCAGCCTACCGCCTCGCAGCCTGCCGCCTCGCGTGACCCTCTTGCCCAGTGCTGACGCTACCTGGGCTCATCGCAGACCAACTTCGGCGTCCAGCACTTCCTCGATAGCTTCATGGAGCTGGGCGCGCCGCCGCTCGCACGCGCGCTCGACGTGAGCGGCGCGACCGCAGAGGGCCGGGCGAGCGGTGCCGACTTCCAGAGCGGCGCCATTGCCGACGACGCCGAGGTCGTCGACCCACGCAGTGACGAATTCTCCGGCTTCGTGTTCAAGCTGCAGGCGAATCTGGACCCAAAACATCGAGACCGGATGGCCTACGTGCGCGTGTGCTCGGGCACGTTCCACAAGGGCCTCAAAGTGAAGCACGCGCGGCTCAAGGGCACTGAGATCACGCTCTCATCGGCCACCGCGATGCTCGGCAATGAGCGCAAGCCGTTTGACGACGAGATGATCGCGTTCCCGGGCGACATCATCGGGCTCAACAACCCGTCAGGCACGCTCTCGATTGGCGACACCCTCTACACGGGTGGGAAGCGCATCTCTTTCGCCAAGATCCCCTCCTTCTCGCCCGAGGTCTTCGCGCGCTGCCTGTGTCCCTCTCCCTCCAAGGCGAAGTCGTTCAACAAGGGGCTCGATCAGCTGATCGCCGAGGGCGCCGTGCAGCTGCTGCGCGAGCGCGGCGAGGAGGCGGGCGGCGGCGTGCCCATCCTCGCGGCCGTTGGCCCACTGCAACTCGAGGTCGTCCAGAGCCGCATGCAGACCGAGTATGACGTCGACGTCAAGTTCGAGCCGATCTCGTACACGAGCGCGCGCTGGGCGCTCGCAGGGTGGGACGCGGTGGACGAGGCGGTGGAGGCCAACAAGCTGCTCAACATTCGCAAGCTGAGCGACGTGTACGGCCGGCCGGTGCTGCTCTTCCCTTCCGAGTGGCGGCTCAATTCGGTCGTGGGCGAGCTGAGCGACAAACTCGGGCTGCGACCGCACGCGCTGGCGCCCGACGTGGAAGAGCGGCGGAGGAAGAAGTGAGTTGTAGAAGTGAGATGAGTGCGCGGTGCGACTACGATAGGCGGTTGCGTGGAGCCGCGTGCATGTACGTTGATCAAAAGTTTTCGTTATCGTTGCTTGGCATCCAGATCCACCACACCGCACACGAGTGATGAGATCCACGTCTCCTGTTGTCGATTAACTTACGCACGCGAACAGCACACCGCAACACCCGCTCCGCAACGCCGATTGCACTCGTACTCGGAGCCGAGCGCGGGTTGCGCGCTCGCGGTAATGCTACACACACGAGGGCCGGTACGGGCTCTCCAGCCGTTCTGCGCCCTGTGGGCTGTGGCTCACACGCGTTTAGAAACGCGTCCTGCTCACTCGACCACGCAGGACGCCTTGGCGGGGGCCTCGACGACGGGCTCCTTGGGCTCGGTCTCGACGCCCTCCTTGGCCTCGTTGACGTCGGCGTCCTTGGCGGGGGCCTCGACCTCAGGCTCCTTGGGCTCGGTCTCGACGCCCTCCTTGACCTCGTTGAGCACGTCGGCGTGCTCCTTGGCAGGGGCCTCGACCGCGGGCTCCTTGGGCTCGGTCTCGACGCCCTCCTTGACATCGTTGACGTCGGCGTCCTTGGCGGGGGCCTCGACCTCAGGCTCCTTGGGCTCGGTCTCCACACCCTCCTTGACCTCGTTGACCTCAGCGTCCTTGGCGGGCGCCTCGACGGGCTCCTTGGGCTCGGCCTCGGCTTCGACACCCTCCTTTGCCTCGTTGATGTCGGCGTCCTTCATGTCGGTGTCGGTGGACGCGGGCACCTCCTTCTTCTGCTCCTCATGGTCCTCGGCCGCCTCCTTCGCCTTCTTCTCTGGCGACGCCTTCTTCTCCTCGCCCTCGAGCACCTCGTCGGGAGCGGCACGCTTCTTGGGCTCCTCAACCTTGCCAGGCGACGGCGCGTTGGTGTCCTTGATGTTCTTGAGCGCGTCAGCGGGCATCTTGACCATGGTCGCCATGATTACTGCGCGCGACGACGAGGGCCGCGCGGAGGTCAGCACTGGTGAGCGCGCGCTCGAACTGGGCGGTGCGCGCGCGAGCATGGGCGCGGAACGGATGCGCACGGAAGCGGGAGATTCGGCCGATCGTGCGGGCACGGTGTGCTTGGGAGGTGGAGGCGGGCGGGCGCGTGCGCGCGGGGGTGCATGTGCCGTCCCATGACCGCGGGCGCTGCGGTGCGTGCCTTGTGATGGGAGGTCCTGAGACTGATATCGAGTTCGCGCTTTCTGAATGACACAGATTCTGAGAGAATCTTGTTCGAAGAGCTCAGCATGCGGATGACCCTCACGAAAGGGAGCGCAATGCTTCCGTTCGCACCCCCCAGCCCAAACAACTTCTCTGTTCACCTTGTGAACTCTCACCCATAGCGTGTGAATTTTCATGTCGTGTTCCGATGCGAACTCGACGGCCACGCCCTTGCCGGAGGACAGGCGCTCGGCGCTCGTGTGCGGCTCGGAATGGCAGGATGCATACGCAACCTTGCACACGACGCTGCTCACGACTCGCTCGCCGCGCCTGCTCGTCTTCGACGCAGCCGCCAATGGCGGCCTTGCGGATCGGCTGACTGGCCTGATGACTGTGCTTCTGTTCGCGATCCTGACCGACCGCGCGCTCGCCATTGACTGGCCTGGGTACACGGAGGCGTTTGACACGCCGCAACTCAACGTCGCTGCCGCGCTCAAGCTAGCCAAGCAAGCACCTGCGTCAGAGGTGCGCCGCATCCGCTGGCTCAATTCCAACCGGCTCACGTTGCGCGAGCAGGTGGAGACGGACCTCGACGCGCTCTGGCCGGAGCGCGTACTCATCTTCCAGAGCAATCGCGGCTTCTCCCAGGGCCTGCTCAATTCAACGCGCCACGCGCCGGCAGTGGCGGCGCGTCACCTGACGCCAACCACTGCACAGTTCGGCTGCCTCGTCAACTTCCTCATTCGGCCCACGGAGGCGGCACTGGAGCGCGTCGCACCGCTTCGGGACGCGCTCGCCGTGGCGCGCGCGCGCGCTGCGGTCACCATCGGGGTGCATGTGCGCACTGGGGATGCGAGCTTCGACGCCGAGGCGGGCGCAGGCGGCGCAAAGAGCGACGACGAAGCGCGTCGAGGTGCAGAACTGTACGAGGCGCACGCCTTCATCTTCGAGTACGCGACGCGCCTCGGGAAGCAGCTCACGCACGCACGAGCACGGCCGATGCGCGGCGACGTGCTCGACAGCTCCGCCGACGCGGACCGCTCTGGTGACGCAGGCGGCAGCGCAGGTGGCAGTGCGGGCGGCGCCGGACCCTACTACGTGCTCCTCGGCGACTCGCCGGCGCTCCGGAGGCACGCGGCGGCGACGCTCGGCGAGCATTCCGTGCTCTATTGGGGTAACAGCACCGGCGGTGCGACAGTTGGCGTCGGCCACGTAGCAAGGCAACCCGGCGACGTGGCGACGCTGCAGAGCGCAGTGGGTGAGCACTGGCTGTACACGGGGTGCGATAGCTTCGTGTTCTCGTCGCACTCGGGCTACCCGCGCACCGCGGCTGCGCGCGCGCTGCGCGACGACGCCATTCACACGTGCTTCCACTACGATGGGCCGCTCTTCAACAGTGCGCAGCGCTCGACGGCGCGCGAGTGCAGCGGCCCTTGGAGTGTGGCCGCGCTGGGCGACCGGCACGCCGCCGGGCTCTGAAGCTGCGAGAGGCTCGCTGGGCGGGTGGATTACACCCCGAGCAATACAGGAAGGTCCGGCAGTTTTATCTCTTAAAACTTTTTCAGGCCTTTTTCCCTGGTGTAACTACGATATTTCGGCGCGCGCGCCGCGCGGCGGCCACTCTGCGCGCGCCGCGCGGCGGCCACTCTGAGAAGTGAGATCCGGAGAAGTGCTGCGTCATGGAGAGCGTCCGCCGAGAATTCGACCGAGATCGCGACCATCTCTCCGCCTTGGCTCTTCGAACTCATCTCGCGACTCGTCGCCGCCGCCCTCCGCGATGTCGGGTGCCGAGCTGTGCCACGTGTGATCGCAGCTCTCGCACACGATCTCGCAGTCGCCGCGGTCGTTGTCGCTGTGCTTATTGCCCCATACCTCATTCTTGCTGCCGTGCCACTCCTTCATGTCCGTGCCGATGTGCCTGAAGCGCGCGCGCGCGCCTCCGCATTCGGGGCAGCACACGGAGCGCGTATACGACCACATGCGACCACCCGTCGTCGCGAGGCGCAGCACGGCCTTCGAGCGCTCTGCGGCCTCAGCCTCGCGTTCCCGCTTGACTTGCGTGCTTGCCCAATCAAGCGTGTCCATGGCACAAAGCGCAGCGGGCAGCATGGCGCCGCTCAGCAATTCGCGGCGCAGGCTCTGGTTGCGCGTAAGGTTGTACGCGAGGCTGCGCACGCGCTTGGCCATGTTCGGTGCAGCCTCGAGCACCTCGGCGAGCATGGCTGCAGTGGCCTCGAGGAAAATGTCAGGGTACTCTGCACAATCCGGGTTATCCTTTTTGAGCGCACTGAGGAGGAGAGCCGTCGCCGCAGCGGTGGAAGACGAGGCGCCATGGCTCGGAGCGAGCCGAGCCTGGGTCGACGCCATCGACCAACCTCGACGTGGGAAAAACCGAGCGCCACTCCTACCGATAAATAAACCCTAACCCTCCCTAACCCTATGCTTATACGCTTCTAACTTCTCACTGAGCACCGGGAAAGAAGCCGAGCGCTGTGCAGTGCCATCGGCGAAAGGAGGATCGCGATGCAGTTCGCGGCGTTTAGCTCTTCGTGGGGCGGCGGTGGTGAAGACGCGTGGGGCCCGCCGCAGTCCACGCCGAGCGCCCAGGCACAGGCACCTGGATGCAAGCCGTCAACCTCTCAGGCGCCTCCGAGCGCCGACACGGGTGCGCCGCTCGCAGCGCTGGCATCGTCTCCTTCTCTGATGACTCTCTGATGACGCGAGGCTCACTCGTGCGATGCGCTGCTGTCGCAGGTGGGAGCGCACCTAGCTACAGCGTTTGGGGCCTCCCGCAGCCCATTGGCCAGCAGAAGCCAGCCAGCACGGTTCTACCGGGCCTGGGAGGCGCGTGGGGCGCTGGGCCTCCGCTTGCACCCCTTGGTGGTCCCGCTGGCCCAAGCAGTGCTGGCCTGCCCAGCGCGCCGAGCAGCGCCGGCCTGGCGCTTCTGACGGCACAGCTGCCCACTCCACCGGCTGCGTCGGGACCAGCCTTGCCCGCGGCGTCGACCTCGCCCATTAAGGTCGCAGTCCCGCCGCCGACGACGACGAATGGGCCTTGGGTTGCCAAGTGCAAAGGCTTGCCATTCAGCGCCACCATCGAGACGATCGTACAGTTCTTCGATGGGCTGGCGATTGCTGACGACGGCATACGGATACGCACCAACGAGCAAGGGGTGCCGAAGGGTGAGTGCTTGGTCATCTTCGCAGCGGAGGGCGCGCTCTCCGCGGCGCTTGAGCGAACGCGGCAGGTCATGGGCCATAAATTCGTGACCGTGCAGCTAGCGGATGCGGCAGAAGTTGCCGATGTGTTTCCGCCCGCGTGCCCGCCCCCGCCCGTGCCCCCGCCCGCGCCCGCGCCCACACGGGCAGCCGCCCCCGCGCCCGCGTCGGCGCGAGGGCCGGCATCTCCGTCGAAGCCGTCGTCAGCCGCCACGGCCAACGGCGGCAAAGGCAACGGCGGCAAAGGCGGGGCGCTGCCGTACATTTCGGCGGCGACTGCGGCGCCGCCGGCGACGGCTGGCGCGCCCGCGGCGGCCGTCACAGCCGCGCCCGGCGGTAAGGGTGGTAGCAGCGCGAGCGGCAAGGGCGGAGGCAAGGGCGGCGGCACGGGAGGCAAGGGCGGCGACACGGGAGGCAAGGGCGGCGGCGGCAGCCATCGAGCAGCCGCAGCCGAGAGCACTGGTGCCGGCGCGAACGGCAGCGGCAGCGGCGACGCGAACGGCAGCTGCAGCGGCGGCGCCAGCACTAGCGGCAGCGGCGGCGGCGGCAACATCGTCATCAAGATGCGCGGGCTACCGTACTCGACGACCGAGCAGGAGATCGCCGACTTCTTCCCCGGGATCAAGATCGCGAGCGGCGGCGTGAGCATCGGCCGCGATGCGAGCGGCAGGGCGAGCGGTGAGGCGCACGTCGAGTTCGCCACCGACCAGGACGCGCAGTCCGCGATGCTGCTCAATCGGCAGCAGATGGGCTCTCGCTACATTGAGCTCTTTCGTATGCGCCAGCCGCCAAGCGCCGTGCGCAAGGAGGTGACGAGCACCGCGACCGAGGGCACCGGCGGCTCGAGCGATAGCCTGCGGCTCCGAGGGATGCCTTTCAAGTCCACCGAGGCCGACGTACAGACTTTCTTCAAAGGGTGCGTTTCGTCCGGAGTTTCGTCAGGAGTTGCACCTGCCTCTGGCGCGCGCGCGCGCCGCCGGCACACACCCGCCTCTCTCTCGCACGTACCGATACCCGCACACGAGGCCTGGCTGCTTCCGCTGCTGCTGCGTCGGCCGCGGCGGCGGACCCCAAGCGCTGACGAACCCCGAGCACTGACGACCCCCCTAGCACTGACGAACCCCAAGCACTGGCTTACTGGCAAGCCGCGGGCCCTTTCTTTGCCCGCTTGTTTTTTGCTGGCTGGTGCGAGATCCGCGGTCGTCCTACGGCACTCCCCGCACCTTGCATGCGGCGGCGTGTAATCAAGCCGATCCACAGTTTCGCGCGCGCGCTGACGAGCGCGTCCCCCCTCGCGTTCCCCCTCGCGTCCCCAGGTACTCCGTTGCATCAGGAGGCATCACGCTGGGTCCCCGTGTGGGGCAGGGCACTGTCCGCTTTGCCAGCGCGGAGGAGTGCCGCCGAGCGCTCGTCAACCTCAACGGTCACCACATGGGCAACCGCTACATTGAGTTGTTTTTCTCCTGAGGGAGCGCAAAGCAGACTTAAATGGCACTCACTGTGCGAGATCCCGAGAGGATGGAGTTGCTGAGGGTGCTCGTGTGTGGACACTGGACGTGGAGAGCGTAAAGCCTGGTGCGCACAGCGTAAACGAGGTCGGTCCATTCTCTTTTCAGACTTTGGGAGCGCCATTTTGGGCTGCCTCTCTCGGCGACGCGGCGGAAAATGCCGAACAAATTGTTGGGCTCAATCGCCCGCTTGGCCGGCCATAAAGGCGAGGTGCTCTGTCTGGACGCGCCGTGCATCGATGACGACGGCGGAGACAGCAGTGCGTCCACCGGCAGCGCGAGCAGCCAGCCCATGCTCGTCTCCGGCGGTGAAGACGGCACTGTGAGGATATGGGACCTTCAGGCTGGCCGCGCGTCGCGTGCCATCATGGTGCCAGCTACGGAGGGTGCAGATCCTGCGGTCACTGCCGTGTGCCTCGGCACGGCAGGTGCAAACGACCGCTGGGTGTACGCTGCGACTGCCGCAGGCATCTTTGGCTACGACCTGCGTGCTCCGGGCATGCTGCTCCGCGAGCCCGCCCGGCGGTTTGCGCCGAGCCGCGACGAGATCGGTCAGCTGGCACTACACTCGAACGGCGTGCTTGCGGCGGCCGATGATGCGGGCGAGGTTCGCATGTACGATGTGGGCGCCACCGGAGAGCTACTTGCCACCCTCACCGGCGGTCATACAAGCCTCTGCTGCACTGCCGCCTTCCGGCCAGGCCGGCCGTGGGAACTGTACTCGGCAGGCCTGGACGCGCTATGCGTGCGCTGGGACTGGAAGAAGGCGGTACCGATGGCGTCGTGGCCGCTCGCGCGCCTCTTCGACACTTCTTCACAAGCGCAGCTCCTCAACCCGCGCCACGCGCACTGCCTCAGCTTCGCGCCTGACGGCGGCACCGTAGCCATCGCCCTCGGCGATGGTACCATCGAGGTGCGGCTGGCAGAGACGGGAGAGCCGATCGCCGCGGTGGACGCGCACCGCGCCGCTGCCTCGCAGGCACGCTTCAGCCCTCAGCTGCGCGCCGCTCTCGTCGTCCGCGCTCGCGAAGAGATGTACTCCATCGCGGACGCCTCGACGTCAGCAGAGGCGGCGTCGGCGCTCGACGCCGCCGCCGCGTGCGAAGGCCTTGCGAGTGGCAGTGCGCTGCCGCTGCTCTCAGCAGGCAATGACCGACAATTGCGGCTCTGGGCCGTCCAGGGTGTCGTCGGGCGCGGCGCAGGCGGCCGCGGCGGCGACGGCGGCGACGACCATGCGCGGTCTAAACGGCCACGCAACGTGTCAGCAGCGGCGGCGGCGGTGGCGTCGGGCGACTGTGGCTCAGCCGGCGGTGGAGATGGCAGCGCGATCGGCGATGGCTTCGAGGATGCGGACGACGTCTCGATGGACGAGGACGAGGACGAGTTGGATGGCGTCGAGCCGGGCTTCCGCGCCCTCGCGAGCGTGACGCTACCTGAGAAGCCCAACTGGACTGTAGGCGTGCGTGATCCGTCGACGCAGCGAGGTGTCGTGTGTGTTGCGACCACGGGCTCCCTGGTGGAGGTGTTGCGCGTTTAGAGCATTATAGGGTCTATAGTTACAGAGCACTCCATCAAGCACTCATCGCATGTCTCATCAAGCACTCATCATGATTGGATCGCACACACACACCGCGTCCGACGTCAACTCACAAGCGAGGCCGCGCGGGGACCGGGGGCGCGGCCGGCGCGGCGCCCGGGATTGCACACGACCGGGCCGTCGAGCCACCGATGCCACATAACCACCGTGAGCACGGGGCGGCCACGGCCATTACGTTACATCCCCGTGAACCGCACTCCGCAGCGCGGATGCCGGTATCTCTTCTCCTCTGCCTCACCCCCCCTCGCCTGCTTTCACTTAGCTCTTTTCTCTCCTCTCCTCGGGGTAATCCATTCAGGCACCCTTGCCCGCGATTCTCTGCCAGCCTCCGCTCTGGCCCACCATCTATCAACCTCCGCATCAGGCGTCACGAGGCGTCACGAGGCGTCAGCAGGCGACATCAGGCGCCATCAGGCGCCATCAGGCGCCATCAGGCACCATCGCGCGCACCACCTTTCAGCCTCCGCTCCTCTTAAGGACCCCTCGGCGCGCGCGTCCATCGCTCGCGTCTCACATCGATCTCCATCGATGTCGCGTGCCGAGGCCTCCCCCCGCGCCGCGGGTCGACATCCAAGCGCATGAACCGCCCCGCATCCCGTGCGCGCATCGCCCTCCTCCGCCCCTCGCCCTTCAGCCCAGGCGCATACCAGGCGTGACCGGGCTCGGTTGGGAGGACACGTCCGAGTACGCGAGATACGGAGTCGGCGATCCCAAACCTGCGTGGCTATCCTGAATGTCGACCGGAGCGCTGCTGTAGCCGCCCTTGAAGGCGGCACCGAGGCTCGCCTTGCCGCTGGCGAGAGCAGCGCCCACGTACGCCTCGGATGTGAACACCTTCTCCATGGCGGAGACGTGCCCGTCATGCTGCCCATCATGCGGCTCGGCGCCGCGCGCGCGCCACGCCGCCAGCGAGAAGCCTGCCAAAAGGCCGAAGCCCACCGCCGTGGCGATCATCAGCCAGTGGGCAAGAGGTGCCTGATCTGCATTCGAAGTGAGCAGTTGAGGCGGCGGCTCTTGAGTTGCATGGTCCACGTGTTGCATCGTGGTCGCGCCAGGCTGGCTGGCAGGGCTGGCGCCCAGTGACGACCGACGGCTCGCAAGGATGGAGAGGCCGGCCCATGACTGGCTGACGGGATGGCTGGCAAACACGCCAAACACGCCAGGAGAGGGCGAAGGCGACGGCGGCGTTGCGAAGAAAAATGGAGGTGGTGGCGGCGGCGGCGGCGGCGATGATGCATGAGGCACGAGCGGATGCGTTTGGCGGCCGGTCGCCAGAACGCCAGATAAGGCGGGCATCGCAGCCACTGTTTCGCCAATGAGATCGCTCGTCGGGATGAGCCCCTGCACATAGTCGCCGACCGCAGCGCCGCTCAGGACCTCGTTCAGGTTGTCAGAGGTCGGCACGGCCCAGTCGCATTCGGACTCGATAAACATCATATTCTCGCCGCGCAGGATCTTGAACCATCCGTGCTGTCCCCAATAGGAGCCCCATGAGTTGCGCACGACCCAATATTTGATGCCCGAGTCCGTGACACCCCAGCCGGCGATCTCGACATCGTGATCCACCTCGTCCTTTGTCTTGGGTCGTCGGTCGATGTACACGCCGTCATGCTCGGCGATCACCTTCCCAAACTCGAACATAAACTGTTCATCCGCGGCCAACGAGCACACGATCGGGCCGCGTGCGAGAATCTCCTTTTGCATCGCCTTCTCGCCCGACACGCTCCCGTACTCGGAGACGCCGTACCGTACGTAGGAGGGCATGGCCCAGCAGTCCTTGCCAACGATGTTAGGGCTTGGCAAGCAGTTGCGGCAAGTGCCCATGTCATCGCACACGCCATTCTTGGCTTCGTATGGTTGGCACGTCTCATCGGGAATGCTTTTGTGTTTCATGTAGTGATGAATCAAAAACGGGTCGCCGCCGTTGCAGCCTGGCGGTGCTTCGCTCTTGTTGTGCGGCGGAACACAGTTGACGACCACCTGACGCGCGAGCATGACATCCGGAAAGGCGGCTTTGCGTGCCATTTTTATCCGATCGTTGAGCGCTGCGAGCGTGCCATGGATCCAGCATCCTCCGCAGTACTGTGGAATGTGCTGGTTGACGTCGGCCGTCACGTACGAGACACCGTCAACATTGCGCCAGTCGAGGCTGGCGGGGATGTCTTCGTGGGCGAGCGCGTGCTCGGGCCGCACCCCCGTCACGAACTCGAGAGCTTCGACGGGACGGGTCTGCCTAACGTGCCCGTGGAAAATCTTGGCCGCCGGCAGCGCGAACATGAGCGAGAGCATTGACACCAGACCCTGTACACCCTCCCACGAGTGATGACAAGACCTGGACGAGACCAGGGAGACCTCGAGGGCGAAGCACGAAGTCAAGAAAAGTCAAGTCAAGTCAAGTCAAGGGTCACGAGCGATTTCAATCGGGCCCACACTGGTCTGATAGAAACTATGTGGAGCTGCGAACTGGGTTGTTCCGAATGAATTTGTGTTTTCTCGGGCGATCTTCGTCATGTCGATCTTCGTCACGTCGCTCCTGCTAACGCCTTTGTCACTAAGGCTGCCTCCGCTACGATGCTGCGCGGAGGATTTCGTGCCGCCGGCGCTCAAAGGCGCCGAGCAATTCGCACGGGGAGCGATTGGAAGAGGTAGTTGGTGGAGGCAGGATCCGCAGCGGCTGCAGATTGTCGTGGCCCTCCCGGAGGGTGCCAGCTTCAGCCGCGACGTGAGCGTGGAGCTGTCGCGAAAGCGCATCCAGCTCGCGGTGGCTGGCACCACCGTGCTCGACGGCTCGCTCGCTCACGAGGCCGTGAGCACCGAGTCGGAGTGGTTTGTGGAGGAGGAGCCTGACGGCTTCGAGCGTGCGAGATACCTCGTGATGGACATCAAGAAGAGCGAGTCCTTCCTCGACTGGGCGGCGCCACTCGAGGGCGCTGCCGCGGTTCGACGAGTGCTCATTGGCGGCAAGGGCCCAGTGCAGAAGCAAGCGACGGCACAGCAGCTCGCGTCGTATCAGGTGTTGCAGAAGCTGCCCTCTGCACAGCGTGGCGACGTTTACGTGCATGCATCGCCTGGCGCGGGCGGCATGCCCTCGGACTTGTTCTACTTTGTGGGCAAGGTCATCTCGGAGGTGGCGTCCGCTCCCGCCTCCCTGGCCACGCAGGCAGTATTGGTGAGGCAGCACGCCCGCCTGTACCTACCAGATGTCTTTGGCGCGGTCGAGAACGATGACGCCATCGAGCTGTGGCTCGCGCCAGGCAACACCGAGATGAAGGTGGCGCAGAACATGCTGCCGCTGGTGCGCTGGGTGCCGCCCGAGAGCGCTCAGCTGCCGTCAGCGGGCGAATGCGGCTTCGAGCCCGAGACAAAGCCGCCGCCGCATATGGGCACGAACGTGGGGCCGTTCGCTGTGAAGCGCGACGCAAACGGCCAGCCGTTGTCGGCCGCCTTCGAAGCTAAGGTGGTGAAGCCCGACGAGGTGCCGGGCACGTACGAAAAGTGGCTCGAGAAGCAGTAGGTAAAGACGAACCGGAAGAGTCGAAGTACCCAGGATTCCAGAACTCGCCGTGCGTATAGGTAGGGTCGAGTGTCGAGGCCGCAGTATTGGTCCCCGATCCATGCATAGGGTGACGAAGCCTGAGACGAACTTGACACGATTTCATAATTGACGAGGGCGAATTGCAATCATCAGGCCGGCACGAGGGTCGCGGCAGCCGCGACGCGAAGACTGGCGCGAGCGTCATTGCCCACCTCCGTCGTCGTGATCTAGGCGACGATCCTCCACGACGTCATGAACCAGCGACCCCCGAACGGCTGGGGAGGCGATCAGGGCTACGGTGGAGGGTACGGCTACGATGAGGGCTACGGCTACGATGAGGGCTATGCCGGCGGCTACGGCTACGACGATGGCTATGGCGGCGGTGGCTTCATACCTGGCGGGCGGCCACAGCAGGGCAGCCACTACCAAGAGCCATTCTACCCACAGCAGCCACCGATGCACCCTCAGCAGCAGCCGTATTACCCGCAGCAGCCAATACCGCCGCGCCAAGGAGGGTATGGAGGCCGCGGTGGGCCGCCGATGGGCTTCAACAGGCCTCCTCCGCAGCCATACGGCCGGCCACCGCCGCCGCAGTACGGCCAGCCGCCGCCGCGCGGCCTCTTCCAGCCGCCACCGCCGCAGCCCGCGGGCAGCCGTCCCGGCTTTGAGGCTTCTCGCGCCGGTCCACCTGTCCATTCGGGAGTACCGGGCGGAAACGGGATCAGTGGCGCTCCGAGCGCACCTCTGATTGCTGATGAAGGGGTGGCGTTGCCCAACGACCTCTTCGACGGCGAGGGCGATGCTCTCCTCTCCAGCCTCATTGGACCCGCGGGCGCCATGAGCCTCAGCGGCGGCATGAGCGGCGCAGCGCCCTTCGGCGGCGGCGTCATGGGCGGCGGCGGCGGCTGGGCCCCACCACCGCAGGTGGCCTCGCGCTCAGTCTCCGGCGGCTGGGCGCAGGCGGCTGCCGCGGCGCCGCCGCAGTCGCTAGCGGGCGGCTGGGGCGGCGGCGGCATGGGTGGTGGCGGCGGCGGCTCTGCTGGCCAGCAGCAGCAGCAGCAGCAGCAGAGGGTCGGTGGCGCTTGGGCCGAGATCGCTAAGAAGCCCGCCAAGCCGGTAGAGGCTCGGCCGAGCAAGCCTCCCGCGGGCCCCGTGAGCCTGCCTCTGCCGCCTTCGTTGATCTCGGTGATGGCGGACGCACGACGATCATGCCGGGTGCTCGCCACGGCGCCCGAGCTCGTGATCACGTTGCACTCCACCGACATTCTCATCATCAAGGCGAATGGCGACGTGGTCCTCTCGACCGGCGGATGGAAGACGTACCAGACCTTCACCGCGATGAACGCCGTGCTCGCCGCGTACGCGCCCGGGCTGAGCGTGCTCGCCCGAGGCCCCGTCGCCGATGGCAGCTGGTGTGTCAAGCGCGCCCCGCGCGGCGTGGGCGCGCCCGTCGTGCTTGACTTTTCGGATGGCATGACTGTGTCGGAGGGCGTGCAGCCCGAGCTGCCCTCCAAGTTGATGAACGAGTACCACGCCGGCGGTGGCACGTCTGGGGCGTCCGAGGGCGCGGCGCCCGTGACGGCGGCGGCGGCGGCGGCGACGGCCGCTGCCCCGCCGCTCGCTACCCAGCCCAGCCGACCCACGCCCCCGGGCTACGTGTGCCGCTTGTGCCAGGAGCCGGGCCACTGGATCACCGATTGCCCTCGTATCCAGCACGGCGGCACCGATCCGCTCAACTGCCGCGATTGGATCTGCCCAAAGTGCGGCAACACCAACTTCGGCTCGAGGAACCTGTCGCGCTGCCACCGACCCGGCTGCGACGCGCCCAAGCCCGAGCCCAAGCCCGAGCCCAAGGCGCGTCCGAGCGCCCCTCGGGAGGCAAAGCGCGGCGCCAGCGCACACGAGGAGCGCTCGACCCGGGCCCTCGCACTCGATCAACTGACGGAACTCTCCGGCATGCCGCGCGACGAGTGCGCCGCCGTGTACGATGCATGCAACGAGGATATCAACCGCGCCGCCGAAAGGCTGCTCGGGTTTGGCGAGGAGACCGCGCCCGCGCCCGCGCCCGCGCCCGCGCCCGCGCCCGCGCCCGCGCCCGCGCCTACGCCCGCACCTGCGTCGCGAGGCGCTACTGGTGTTGGGGGTGGAGGTGGAGGAGGGGGGGGAGGAGGGGGAGGGGGCGATCCGTGGGCCAAGGGGGGTCCTGGCGGCGGGGTGAGTGGTGCGGGTGGTTGGGGGACGGCCGACACGGCGTTCGGCGTGTCGCCCGTCTTTGGGTCTTTATCGGGGGGGCTCGGCAACGGCCTCGGCTTACCTTCGGGGCTGGGCAGCATTGGGCTTGGAGGGGCTGGTGGAGGAGGGCTCAGAGGTGGTGGCGGCGGGCTGGGAGGTGGGGGGCTAGAAGCAGTGCCAGGCATACCTGGAGCAGGGCTGCCGGTGGGGCTGGGGGCGCTCGGGTTCCCCACAGTGAGTGGTAGCGCCGCCGGAGGAGACAGTGTGGATAGTGCAGGTGACGGCTCGTGCCACCGATTGCCACTCATTGCCACCCCTTGCCACTCATTGCCACTCGTTGTCGTTGATTGCAGGGCGACTCGTGCCACTCGCCTCGCTGCTACCGGATCAGGTGTTACGCTTAATTGGCCATCTCGAGCTGGGCGCGTATGCTCCGACGATTCAGACGATGGGTATCACCGGCGCGGAGCTCGTCGATGTCACGGACGGAGACCTCATCGAGCTGGGCATCACCATACGTCTCCATCGTACTCGACTGCTCAAGTCGATCGCCGACCTCAAGGCACGAGGAGTGCCCTCTCACATGCTCTCAGGGGATGGGGGCGCGACGGACGGAGCCATCTCGGCAGCGCCGCCGCCTCCGCCACCCTCGGCCGAGTTGCCGGCAGCGCCCGGCCTGGGCGCGCTTGGGGGGGGGCTCGGGGGGCTGCCGTTGCCCCCCGGCAGTGGGAGCGCCGACGACATGTGCGTCATCTGCCTGGAGAGTCGTCGATCGCATGTATTCCTGCCTTGTGGCCACTTATGCTGCTGTGAAGGGTGCATCCCCAAGGCCAATGGGCAGTGCCCCTTGTGTCGGCAGTCCATTTCCGAGACGCACCGCGTCTTTGTCGGCTGAGCTCGCGCGCATGCCGGAGGCGGGGGCTGCGGTGCGGCGAAGGAGCGAAGCGGCGGTGACCGGACCTGGTGCTCCCGAGGAAGCGGCGAGAAGGAGAGACCCCTGGCCACTAGTCTGGCGGGGAGGCGGGGCCGGCTATGGGTGAGGCATCGGTGAGACGTGAATGCACCAGCCCTGGCGAGCCTTCGCGCGTCAGTGGGTGGGCCTCCAGGTGCTGCGTGTGCATTCTTCGCAAGGACGGCACAGCCACGAATGGAGTATGAACGGCTTCTCATGGACCACGTAGGTGAAGAGCAGTTGCTCTGTGACCATGATACTCGGGATGGGACACGACACGGTCCTCGTTTTGTAATGGTGACTGTGTGTAAAGCCGCGGGGGGTGCCGTCTGCGACCGGCGCGCCATAAACTTCCGTTCGAAGGCCGGCAAGAGTGAACAAGCGCGCCCGCGCGGTCTCCGACCCCCCGGCATGCCCCCCGGCGCCGGCCCGCTGCCACGGTGCCAGGCCGCGCCGGCGCCTGCCGCCGCGCGGCATATTTCGGCTGCGGGACCCGCACAGACTGAGGCACTCAGAGACGCTCTGCTCTTTTCACAGCCAATGGACCGGAGCGCGGAGGTCCGGACGACCAAGGGGACGACGCGCCTGCTGGGACACATCGCCTCCAGCACCCCCCCTATTACAGAAAGGCCTTCACCCTCACGAGAAGAAAGCGCAAGGGCCTTCCACGGTGCGTCATTATTATCTATCAAGCTTCGTATCGGCGTGGCACAAAGCCGGAGTGCCACGCCGGGCATTGACCGTACCGCCGATGTGGCCGCTTGCCAGTGGCGCCGTCGTGGTGCGAAGAGCCTTCTCCTTTGTCGTGCCACAGCTCGATGGCCATGACCCGCCGGCGACCGGAGGTGAGCGGCGTGACGCGATGCGCCTGATGTGAACGATACACGGTCACGTCGCCGCGCACCATGGTTGCGGAAACTGGCTGCCCTTGGCCGCGCACCTCGTGCTGGAGCTGCGCACCCTCAAAGTCTCTCGGGTCTGAGAGCATCACGAGGAGCGTGACGCTGCTCTGCTCGTCCACATGCCAGCCAAGTGAGTCGTGGGTACGAGAATAGTCGAGCAGCTCGATCGTACGTACGGAGAGCGATGCGGCGTCGAGGAGCGCCCAGCCACTCGAGTCGTGCGCGCGCGACGCGAGGCGCAAGAGTTTGGCATGCAGAGCCGGCAGCTGCGTGGCAAAGTGCGCATGCAGGTAGGTGACCGAGTGCCCTTGGGCCACCTCGAGGGTTTCCGTCGGCTGATACGGCACGTCGGGGGACGAGAGCCCACCCTCGTGCAGCCCAAACGCGCGGCGCTCCGCGCCGCCGATGGACGCCGCGAGGGCAAACACGCTCGCGATCTCGACGCCGGAGAGCCCTTCGCCGCCTGTGAATCGCACCGCGTGGGGGCGCTCGTCGCGGGCCTGGCAGGTGCAGCGCGTGGCGAAGCAGTCGACGAGAGGCCGGAGCGTCGGAGGTGACGTGAGCTGCTGGTCCACTCCCGTTGTATTCCATGGCACTCGCCCTTGGTTGGCGCCGAAGGCATTCCAACCGGCTCGGCATCCTTCTTCGCGAGAACAACTGCTCAGGCTTGCAGTGCATCGACCGTGAAGGCACTCGGTCGCAGTGGTGAGGTGGGTGTCGGCGGGATGCCATGCATCAGGCTCGTCCTCGGCGCCGGCTTGCCAGTTCCCATTTGCGTCGTACACGCCTGTGGAATAGCCTCCGGGCGCCCATGGGGCGTCTGAGGCTATGAGCATCGCGTGGGAGGCGCGCGAAGCATGCGCATGGGACGTGAGCCATCGGATGATGGCCGTCGTGCGAAACGATTGGCCATCATCGTCTGGGGGGGTGTACCATGACTCAGGCGGCGGGACCCACAGCCGTGGGCCGCCTGTTACACTGCCACCATCGGCGTCGGTGCACATCGCGGCGGCCCCGGGGTGCATTGTGCCCTTGTACACGTAGTGGATCTCACAGCCTGGGTCGCGAAGGTACACCTCGACAACCGAAGCACGCACAAGTGCCAATGGCCTCCATATAGCCCGTTGCGATGGCGGGACGAGAATCTCTACGTGACCCTCACCCTCGCCCGCACCTTCTGCGAGCATCCATGTGACGCTGCTTTCAACATCACCCCAGTTCTGAGAAGTGGACCCAAGTGGCCACAGCTCAGCCATCGACGGGCAAGCAACCTGAGCCCACAGCACACCCCAGCGGAACGTTTCTGCACCGTCGGAGTCCAGGCGAAGCAGGGCTGTCTGCTCACTCGTGTGCAGCTTGCCAGAGGCATCGAGTAACGCAACTGGATCGTCACCAGCAAGACGAATGGCGCGCTCAACCGATGAGATGCAGCCTGGCAGTGGTGTGAGCATGCTTGGTGCTATCGTGGTGATCGCCGTGCCCTGCGCATCGACAACGGTGTGGTGTGCCATCGTGCCACAGCGTAGTGCAAGCGGGGACGGAAGAGGGAGTCTCGTCGGCCCCTCAAAAACTTTCAGACGAATAAATCTCCACAAAATCTCCGGCACTCCCCTACCGACCACCTGAGTGCATTTGCGGTCGCACGACCCGCGACGCGGTTGATAGGAGCCACAGCGCACACACACGGCCGCCCCTCTGGTGCTGTGAGGATTGTCGACGTGGGGCCCCAGCCCCACCTTTGCATGGATGTGGCATCTGCGCACCGTGCGTCGCGTGGTCGCCTGCACGCCCCGCCCTGCTACCAACGCCATGCCCTTTACCACTTGCTGCCGCCGCCCGAGTCGTCGTCGCTCTCGGCGCCAATCGAGAGGTCACCGCTGTCATCGGTAATCGCCCCTGCCTCAAGTGACTCACGCTCTCCCGTCATGGGCAGACTCTGAGCGAAGCGCGAGGTAGCTAGCAGCGCTTGCCTCTCCTTGGCGGCGGCGGCCTCCTTCGCCGCCTTCGCCGCCGCCGCCTCACGCTGCCGGCGCTCCTCCTCCTCGCGCTCCTTGGCCTCGGCCTCGCGCCGCAGCCTCGACTTGTCCTGCTGCTCCTTGAGGCGAGCCTCCCGCGCCTCGCGTTCCTTGGCAGCGGCTTCCTCGTCGCGTGCCCGGCGCGCCGCCGCGGCCTGAGCTTGCTGCGCCTTCTGCCGCTCGAGCAGCTGATGCATCTCCAACTCCTTCTCACGCGCTTCGGCCTCACGTTCCTGCCGCAGCTGCTCCTCGGCGCCTGCGCGCGCCCTGGCACGCACTTCCTCCTCAGCGGCCGTGCGCGCCTTGGCCGCTGCCGCCTCCTCCGCCTTCCGCTTGGTCGCTGACAACTCCTCTGCCTCCCTCGTCTTCTGCGCCGCCACCAGACGCTTCGCTGCCTCCTCTGCTTTCGCGCGCTTCTCCCTCTCAGCCTCCAGGGCTGCCTTCTCCCGCGCAGCCTCCGCCTTGGCCGCCTCCGCCTTGGCCGCCTCCGCCTTGGCCGCCTCTGCCGCCTGCTTCTGCGCTGCCGCTTGCGCTTGCTGCTGCTGCTGCTGGAATTCCTGCTGGGATTGCTGCGCAGCGCGCTTCTGCGCCGCCTCCGCGTCCGCCTGCGCCGTGGCAGCCCGCGTCCGAGCCTTCGCGGCCTCGGCCGCCGCCTCGAGTGCCTCTGCCTCGGCGGCCGCCGCGGCCGCCGCGGCCGTGGCAGGGGCTGAGGCAGAGGCACTCGAGGCGGTCGGAGCTTCGGCCCGGACGGCCAAGGGCGCCAGCGCATCCCGCGGGCGTGAGGTCTCCAGCTGCCAAGGCAGCGGCATCATCGAGGGTAGCGGGCGGGAGGCGGCGGCGAGGTGCTCGGGCAGCGGCGAGGGTGCCGTCTGCGCGAGCACGCTCGAGGGACGCACCGTGCCCGCATTGAGCGCCGCCGACGTCTGGAGAAAGTTGCGTGCTTGCCTCTGCAGCGCAGCGTTCTGCGCGTCAAGCTCGCGCATCTTCGCAGCGGAGAGCTCGAAGGCCGAGCTGAAGACATCGCTGCCAAAGGCAAACTCGGCGTCCAGCCCATGGGCCTGCGGGTGTGACGCCGGGTGCGTGCCCGGAGGCACCAGCCCGCTGTGATACAGCCCGGCACCCCCGCCCATGTGGCGCTCGGTCGCGTCGGGCGTCGCGGCGTATGTGGGGTCGTACGCATGGTAAGGCGTGGCGTGCTGAGCGTGCTGAGCAGGCCCGGGCGTGGCTGGAAGAGCCGCAGCAGCGGGCGGCGGCGGCGGCGGCGGCTGATACGGCGGCGGTGCGCCCCAAGCCTCAAAGGGGCGCTTCGTGTTGGGCGCCGTGGGCGCGCGCCAGGCGGCCTGGGCGTCTTGCGAGGCGTCTGGTGGGGCAACGGAGGTCGCCGGTCCTCGGGCGCCGCCACGGGCTCCCACGGCGCCTGCTGCTCCGTCGTCCAGATCGGCCGGCGGCGGGGGGTTTGCGCGAGGCGTGCGGATCGAGGTAGCGTTCCTGCCCCCTTGGCGCAGCGTGTCCGAGAGCTCCTTGCGCAATGAGTCCGCCTCTGCAGCGAACAGCCGACAGCGATGCTGCTCCAGGGCGAGGGCGTGCCGACACTCGTCGAGGCGTGTGTTGGCGCCCGTGAGTGCCTCGCGCACGACCTCCTCGCGCCGCGCCGCCTCAGCTTGCTCAAAGGCGCGAGCCTGCTCCTCGACGACGCGCCGAGTCTGTTCGCGTGCGGCGCGGAGCTCCTTTTGGTGGCTCTCGAGCGCCTTGTCGAGCTGGGTGCTCTTGGACTTGAGGGCCGTCGAGGACGCTTGCAGCAGTGCGGCGGACTCCTGCTGGCGCGTCGCCGCAATCTGCTCCATCTCCGCCAGCTGCTGCGCGAGGCCTGCGCACCGATTATTGGCCGCAGAGAGGGCGCTCTCAAGCTCACTCGTGCGTGCGAGCATCTGGCTCTTCGCCTCGCCCATCGCGGGCATGATCGCCTTGAGCTGGCGCACTTCGGCCACCAGACGCGCGACCTCGGACTCCTTGGCACGCACCGCCTCCTGCGCTGCCGCGAGCTGCTCGCGCATCAATTGGGCGCGCGCCACCTGCGCACTCGGGGGCGATCGGAGGACCATAAGAAGGCGATCAGAATGCGAGTAGATGGCGATGAGTGGCAATCGGGGGCACTCGCCGCGAGCGGCGAGCGCATCAGCTGGGCGCGCGCGTTACCTCTCCCGCGGTGCGATCGCGCTCGGCGTGCGCGAGGCTGAGCTGCTCCTCGAGCTCGCCCTGCTGGCGCGCGACCTCGAGCAGCCGCTGCTGGTGCGTGATGCGCAGCTCGCGCCCGGCGGCGGCGAGCTCCGCTTGCGCCGCTTGCAACTCGACCTCGCGCGCGCGGCGCACGCTCGTCATGTCGCGCTCAAGCACCGCCTTCTGGGTGGCCAGCATCTCGGCCTGGGCCTTGAGCTCGTTGGCACGCGCCTCGGTCTCCATCGCGAGCAGCGCCTCGCGCGCGCGCAGCCGCTCGGCCTCACTGAGCAGCCGCTGTCGCTGCTCGTACGCTTTCGCCTCGAAATCTGCCTCCCTCTTCCGCAGCGCCTCGCGCGCCTCGATCTCCTGCCGCCGCATGGCCGCCACCTGCTTCGCATGCCACGTCTGCTGCTCCTGGAGCACACGGTCGAGCTCGGCGCGCGCGGCGGCGCGCTCCTCGGTGCGGATGCGTGCGCCCTCGCTCTCGCGTAGCCGTGCCACCTCCGCCTGCAGCTGCTTCGACGCCGCCTCGTCCGCCTCGCGCTGGTACGTGAGCATGTGCTGCTGCAGCGCCAGCGTGGGCGACGCCGAAGCCGCCTCCGAGCGCGCCACCGCCGCCTGCGCATCGACCTGCTTCAGCTGAGTCTCAAGCGACGCACGCAGCGCGAGCGCCGACATGTGCCCGTCGGCTGACGGCACGTCCGGCGCCGCCGGCGGCTGTGCCGCTTGCCGGCTCGCGGCGGTCAGCGCGGTCACGAGCGGCGAGCCGCCATTGGCGGCAGAGGCGGAGCCCGCGGGAAGGCCGAGCACGGAACAGATTTCGGAAGGCGCCAGCGGACCGTCGGAGAGCGATGCCTCGGGCGCGAAGACGGACGCCGTGTACTCGTACGCCGAGGCGCTCAGGTGCGCGAGCACGAGCGAGTCGATCGCACGCTGGCGCAGCGAGGCGGCGGGGCGGCTGGAAGAAGCCGCCGAAGTAGGTGGCGCAAGACTCCCACCACCTCGCTTGATCTCTTGGAGCAGATGCACGCGCAGCTGAGTCTGCGAGCACAGACAGAGACGAGAGAGCGCCGGTGAGTGCGAATAACTTGGCGGCGACTGCTATCGGGTGCGAGTGAGCACACACCTTGAGATTGTCGAGCATGCCGTTGGTTGAGAGCACGGACTTGAGGTTTGTGGCGAGGGCCGCGGTGCCCTCCGCTGCGTAGACAATCGCTGCCATGCGGCAGAGCAGAGCGGTCGCTCCTGGCGGGAGCGATATCAAGGCCCCTTGGCGATAAAGACAAGTCAAGCCAAAACAGGTTGTCAAGAAGCGACTGTTCCCCTACTTGTAATTCTGGACGCGCTCTCGCAGAGTTCGCTCGCTGTTCGCGTGCCAGCTGTGAATGTGAACCATTGACCAACGTCTCAGGTTTTTTGCCGATGCAGCCGCCGCCACGCTCGCCCGCCGCATCGGGCGTGCGACCCCAATGTCACGAGTGTTCGCTGCGCCGCCTGCATTCTCACCTGCGCAGCCATGGCGACCGCGATCCCTGGGTTGGCGACGACTTACGAGATCCTCAAGCCAGGCAATGGCGGCAGGGCGATTACGAAGGGCTCGACGGGCACCCTGCACGCGCTCGGCGTGGTGAAGGAGTCTGGCAAAAAGTTTTGGAGCACCAAGGATCCGTAAGCAGCCCTGCGCAGCCCGAGCTCTGCGTGCGCTTCATCTTCTGACTCCGGTTCTCCTCAATCGTCAACAGTGGCCAGCAGGCATTCACATGCCAGTATGGCGTCGGGCAGGTTATCACCGGCTGGGACCAGGGGTGCCTCGGCATGACCGTTGGCGAGGAGCGCAAGCTCACCATCCCTGGGAAAGAGGGTTACGGTGCGCAGGGCTTCCCTGCTTGGGGCATCCCGCCGAATGCCACGTTGGAGTTCACGCTCGAATGCTTGGCGATCAAGTAGGAAGAGGGCACGGGAGGGGGCGCCCAGTGCAAGCCCGCGGCCAAGAAGGGCAAGAGCGCGGGACGGGGCTCCAAGCGCAAGCCCGCCGGTGGCGCCAAAAAGTAAATCGAGGGTTCTGCCCCCTTGACATTTATGGAGGCTCTGCCTCTGTGTGCCTCGCTCGCACCTCGCACGGCACCAACTCCAACAAGGCACTCACTGTCTCGCTCTGATGGATATCACAATCGCCAGTCTGAGCAAAACCAAGTTTGGACCTAACCAAGTTGTACCCATGTTCCACATGTGGTCAGGAGGAGTGGTTTAATACTGCGTGCGCAAGCAGGCCTCGATTGTCGATAAGAAAATATTTTTATTTATAGCCGCCCCAGGACGACAAACACAAATAACACATCAAGCATGATGCGTCCCCGCGGGCGGGTCGGCGGGACCGGACGTGCGTCCTGGGAGTCCCAGGGGGCCTGGCTCCGGGAGTCGCTGATTTGGAGAATGCGGAATCGGGAATGCGGGCGTTTCGAACCATCTCAGTAGACCACTCGGCGTTCAGGACGCTTCCAAGGCTGCCCTGCGGAGTGGCGGCATGCGCTGTACGACGCGCGCGAGTAAGGGTGGCCAATGCTTGTGAGCGCTCGGGCATGAGCGTGCGCCCTTGCGCGCCGTCTCCCACGCCATTCGCGGCAGACTGTGGCCGCTGAGCAGCGTGTCGAGATCGTCCTGGAAAGGCGCAAAGAACTCGTGAAGGATGCAGTGCGTTGAGTAGCTGATGCCCGCCTCGACCGACTGCTCGGCGATGCTGCTCCGATTCGACGCCCCGTCCTGCTGCACGTGCACCGAGCGCGAGAGGTGCGTGTTGTGCGCCTTGTCGAGCTCGAAGGTGAAAGGGGCCAGATCCAGAAAGGTGCGCACGCGCTCCATCGAGTGAGCGGGCGCGTCTGTCCACTCGTCAAAGTTGAGGAGCAGGATCTGGCTTGGTGGGTACACCTCGAGCCACTGCTTGAGGTAGCGTGCGTACCGGCCCTCGCCGACGAAGGGGTTGACGTAGCAGCGGTCGCGCTCCATCTCCTCAGTGTACTCGTCCATCATCGAGTACGTGCGATTCGGCTCGCCGCAACTCTCCATCGTGCGTGCCACATCCTCGACCAGTCGAGCGAAGGGTGGCGCCTTGTCGGAGAGCTCCTTGTCCATCTTGTTGTTGATGCGCTTGTGCAAGTAGCGCATGACTGTACGATCCACTCTCTTGTTCAGATACTCCGAGTACGCGCGCGTGACAGGGTTCCGCAGCGTGAAAAGAAGGCGGATGCGCGGGATGTACTTGAGGATGTACGTCGGGCAGGTGAGGCAGTAGAGGTAGCCGGGCGTCGCCTCGCCCGTCACCTTGAAGTCATGCGGTGTCACTTGTGGAAACTTGTCGAGGTATTTGGTCATCACCTCTTCGCGCCCGGGCCGCCGCTTGGGGGAGAAGAAGTTGCCCCAGAAGGTGAGCTCCTTGTCCTTGGCAGGGACCACTTCCGGGTGTTGGAGCAGGTACTTGTACAGCGAGGTGGTGCCAGCCTTGGGCACCCCGCCGATGATGAAGTGGGGCAAGCAGGTATACTTGTGGTTGACGAAGACAGGCGTACAGCGGGGATCCGTGCGCCTACCCGTTTGCTGGTTCGAGGCATCCGACGAGGCAAAGGCTTCGAGCTCGCGATGGAACTCGCGATGGTCTTCGACGCCGTGGAAGCAGACGGCGTCCGAGTAGAGATGGAAGAGGTTGGCAACGGGCGGTTGGGGGTAGAAGCCGTACTCCATGTCCACGCTCACCCCCGCTGCCTCGGCACAGTCCCCGAGCCACGCGTCGCCGCCTTGGTGGATGCGGTCGACCCATTTGAGATTGAGCGGGTCGCACTCGCCCGAGTCCTGTAGGGATAGGAGGCTTTGAGCTGCAGCCCGCGACATGACGATGCCCGCCCCACCGCCGACAAAGCCTGGATATCCTTCTTCCTGTAACGGCCTCCCGAAGTAGTGCGGCGTGTCTGAGCTGTACCGGCGAAGCAGCTGCATCAGAGGCTCTTTGAGCACGTACGTGTCGTCATCGACGTACACGTGCCATCGCACGTCACGCAGCTCGGACCAACGCGCCCGCACCGACCACTCAAAGATCGCCTTCATCTTGAAGCGCAGCCACGTGTTCCACCCCATCCCCTTGTCGTGCGAGATTTTCCAATGCTCGCCGCCGCTGTCGGGCCGCTCGGGCAGCATGAGGGCGGCGATGCGGTGGCGCCGGTCGTCTTGACGAAACCGGTCATCTCCATCACTGCTGTTGTCGCTCCTGCCTTTCGAGCTGGTCCCTGGCGCCGTCGCCGTGGGCTTTGCAAAGTTTCTCGAGACGCCGTATCGCCCGCGTGAGATGGGATGACTCTGCTGGGCAACGGAGCGGTCCGCGTGGTAGTAGACGCGCCGAAACGGGCGGGCCCACGTCGCTTCGCAATCGTCAATCACGCCCTGCAGCTTCGTCTCGCGCGCCATGACGTGCACCGCTACTTGCTCGTCGCTCAGCTCGGGATGCTCCGAAGCGTGGGCTGCCTGCGCGACTGCGGCTGCTGCTGGCGCCGAGAGCAACCGTGCGCATGCCGAAAGGTGGGCCATCATCGAAGGCTCGACTTGGCCATAGCTCACTATGCCGCCCACCCCCCCGCCCGGAATGCAACTCGCTGGCGCCGAGGCGTAGCGAAAGCGTGGCAGATTTGTAGGTGTTGCAGCACCAGTGCCCTGTGCGGAATTGGCATCCTCTTTCAAAAAATAGATGCAATTGCCTAGCTTAGCGTCGAACATGTCAAACGTGCCGCCCGCGTACTTTTGATCGTGGCATTGAGCGGGGTCCGCAATCTTGCCCAGCAGCGAGGTGGAGAGCAGCACACCTGTGTTGAGGTCGACATACGCGTGAAAGCCGAACGCCTCTTTGTGCGATGAGTTCGCCGTATGGCCATAGTAGCCGTAACCCTTGAGGTTCGGGTCGAGGGTATGCATGATGCTCAGCAGAGCGCGCACATCCACAAAGGTGCGATCGGTCACTAAAAAGTACCAAGCAACATCCGCAGCCGGCGAACCTGGCCGATTGATCAGACGGCCGAGCGCCTCCATGTGTGTCAGTGGCAGAAATGGCCGTCGACGCCACGCATCGCCAGCAGATACGTAGACGAAGCGGCCTTCGGACGCGTACCCCGACAGATTGACTGACGGATCGGTGAAGACAAGCACATGCCGCACGCAGCGCGCCCAGCTTTGCAGGATGGTGCGCACACGGATCTCGTGATAACCACGGCCGCCGATGATCAGAAACATTACGTCTGAGGAAGCTTTTATGAGTATGGCACAGGCACGCTCCTCCTCATCGCCTGATCGAAGCGGAGCAGATTCCACTGTGCCATCCAAATCTCCATATCGATTGCTTGACGTTGTCTGACGAAGTGCTGTTCGCGCTCGACTGACTGCAGATGCAGCCTCATGCCACACTATATGCCGCGAGGCGAACACAATGAAGATGCCGGCAGTAGAGGCACTTGCAGCCAGCAAGCTGCGCAAGGCACAGCTGATGCCAAATCGAAATCGCGGCTGTGCCCTGGCGCCTTGGGACAACTGCATTTTGTGCGACAGCAAATCCGACAGGCAAATCCAGAGCTTCAAACCCGGCATGCATTTCGTTCGAAATCATCGTGATGGGCCAATGACATGTAATTAATCTGGATGTTGCTCTCTTGTCATTTCACAGCCAAAAGGTTATAATTCACAGGGTGGCACGGTGTGTGGACGGCTCCGATGGCCAGCTGGGAGGTCGTCCTGTGCAACGAGAGCTGCCCGCCAGCGGTGCTCGAACGCCACCTCGCCGAGCTGGCTGTTCGAGCGCGCTCCTCCAAGGAGCAGTCGCAGCTCATGAGTGAGGGCTTGCACCTCACGCTGCCGGTGCTGCTTGCACGCCAGCCACCACCAGCAGCGCTCGATGCGACCTGGCGGATGAAGGCGCAGGCCGCGCGGCTGCTCGCGAACCTCGCCTACCAGCCGACGCACAAGGGCACCATCGTCGAATCCGGTGGCCTGCTCGCTCTTGCAGGAGCGGCCGCGGACGCGCTGCCACACGGCTTCACTGGTGACGAGAGCTCGCCCGCGGCGGCGGCCCTGCTGCTTGAGGCGGCCGCCGCCATTGGCAATCTTGCCTCTGGCGCCGACGCCCGCCGCAGCGTCGTCAACGGCGAGGGCGCTGTCGCGAGCCTGCTGTCGCGCATGCTGCAGGCGCACTGCGCTGTTGCGTCGACAGCCATGGCAAATGGTGGTGATGCGGTGGCGAGTGAGGCGGCCCGCGCACTCTCCAATCTTTCGCTGTGCGCGAGTACGCACCAGCATCTGATCCAGAGTGGCGCGCCACAGAGCGCGATGCCCGTGCTCGCCGAGTGCTTGCGAGCCACGCTGCCCCTGCCGCCTTTGGTCCCCGATGGGCGGCGCATGCGCGTGCGAGGCATGCCACGTGGCTTTCCCTCGAGCCAGCTACATGTGCCTGCGTACGGCTGGTGCGATGCCTGCAGGCCGCTCGTGCAGCTCGACGGCGTGCCAGCTGCGGCCCTGGACAGTGACGCCGAGGGCGAGCGCGAGCCGTTGGCGACGTCGGCGAGCGCCAGTGTTTCAATCGCGGCCAGTGCACGCGTGGCCGAGGAGGTTGACGATCCTCCGCTGAGCCGACCCCTCCTCTCGCGCATTCTGCTGATGCTCATCAACCTGCTCCGCCAGCGCGAGCACGTGGCGCCGATTGCGCAGGCGATGCCTGGGCTTGGGCCCACTCTGCTGGCCATCAGCCGCGCGCGTACCGAATCCTCCAAGCTCGCACTCGAAGCCCGATCGCGCGCACTGCTCGCGTGTGCGCGGCTCGCATCGCTGACCGCACCCGGGCTTGAGCTCCTCGACGCAGGAGCGATTGCCACACTCTGCGCCATCTACGACGAGCCTGCCGCTATGCCCGCCGCGCCCACCGCGCCCTCCACGCCCACCGCGCCCGCTGCTCATCACAGCGCGCCCGCTGCTCATCACAGCGCGCCCGCTGCTCATCGCGCTGATCTGCCCGACGCCCTCGGCGCCGGCCCGCCCCTGCTGGCCGAGGTGGCCAATCCTTTGGCCCTGCTCGATTCCGCATGTGCACTCATCGAAGTCCTTCTCCGTGACGCGACGCTGCGCTCTCGGTTCTTTGCGGCGCCCGACGGAGGCGCTGCGGCACTCCTGTGCTCGATGCACAGCGCTTGGGCAAGGCTGCTTCCAGCCGCTCCAACCGCAGGTACGGACAGCGCTGCAGCGACGACCGTTGTGGGCGTAGGCGGCGGCGCGGGCGGCGGCGCGGGCGGCGGCGCGGGCGGCGGCGCGGCTGACCGATGGCCCGCACCGGCGCCGGCCGTAACGGTCGTCTGTAACGGCCGTGAGATCATCTCGCGAGAGGCCGTGCTGAAACGCCTCTCGATTCTCGCGACGGAGCTCGAGCGTTGGCAGCCGGGGCTTTACGCGCGCGCTCTGCGAGACCACGTGGAGGCTCCGCTGTGGAGCGACTGCGAGAGCTGCCGGCTGTGCGCCTCGTCGAGGCTCAAGCAGCTCACCCTCTCTCATGTCGCTTGCCGCGAGGCGTCCGCGGGCTCGGTCCTCGTGCGCGCGCCGGCACTCCTCGCACTCGAGAACGGTGCCCCGGCAATACCAGCGGTAGAGCCGCGCCCGACGTACGCGCTCGAGCCGACGCGCGATTTCGCGACCGTCTGCGCGACGCAGCTCGAGCTACTCGAAGCGCTTTGCCAAGTGGTCGAGAGCAGTAGAGAGACGGCGGTGCAGCTCGCGCTCGGTGGCATTGTGCCCGCGCTCCTGCGGCTCCATCGCAGCCGGCGCGCACCTCCGGCAGTGCGCGAGGCGGGCGGCGCATTGCTCTGCGCCATCACGCGCCACGGCGAGGTGGGGGCGCATTGCTTGCAACACGGGGCCTTGGCCGCGCTGCTTCGGATGCTCAGGCACGGAGCCACGGCTCGAGCACGCCAGGACGCATCAAGGGGAGCGGAGGCGCTGCTGCGGGCACGCCACGCGCTGCTACCCCTGCTGGAGGGTGGAGAGGTAGCGGCGCTTCTGGCACTGCTCTACGCGCGCCTTCCACCCAACGCCGAGTGCGCGGAGTTCGTGACGACCGCCACCCCGTTACTCGCGGCCAACGCTCTCGCTTCGCAGCGCGTGCTCCGCAGCCGCGCACCGCCATTCCTCTTGCCGCCCATGGGCATGCCAATGGGGAGCCCACCTCCGTCTCCAGGCCGGCTCGGTGGCGCATGCATTGAGACGGGGTCTCCAGGCCGGCTCGGTGGCGCATGCATTGAGACGGGGTCTCCAGGCCGGCTCGGTGGCGCATGCATTGAGACGGGGTCTCCAGGCCGGCTCGGTGGCGCATGCCTCAGCGCCAGCCTCAGGGGCGGCATGGGCAGTAGTCTGAGCGGCACGATGGAGGCGCCCACGGTGACCCATGGCCAACTCGAGGCGGCGATGCTCCTTGCCCTCTATGTCGACCGCGGGCCGGTGCTCAGCCATCCCCACCTGATTGCCTCGATGATTTGGGCAGCGTTCGCGGAGCTCAACACGACGCTCGGCGAAGGCGGCACCGGCTGGCATGGTACCGGTAGCGGGCGCGAGAGCACGGCCGCCGCTGACGCGAGCAGCGAACGGTCCCTCAGCCTCGCTCTCAGCCAGGCGTGTGCGCGCGTGCTGGCGCATCTCCTCACGCATTCGAGCGCCGCAGCGTCGCCGTCCGCGCCTCCCCTCCCCACAAGCTTTGGCGCTCATCTCGGCGCTCATGGCGTTACCGAGGGACGTTCCCGCTCAGCGATCTCCACGGAGCCCCCAGGCCCGCACGCAGGGCGCCACGCTGTCGGTGCCGCCCGCGAGGTGCCACTATGCTCAACACGACGCTCTGGCTGCGGCCTCGCCTCGCCGTGCCCGCTTGTGCAGCTCGCCGCCCTCGCCGTACTTCACTCAATCGCTGACCAGAGTGACAGCTGCCCGGCGGCGACGGGCGTGCGCTGGCGCGGTTGCGCTGGCGCGATGACGACACCGCCGCTCGCTCCCCCAGGGCCAGTCGAGGCGGCGGTGCTGCAGCAGCACGTGCAGCTGGCACTCGCCGACGACGCGCTGCTCACAAGCAGCGCGCCACCCGTTGGATACGTCGCACACCCGGTCAACATCGGCCTGCTGCTGCCTTTGCCTGCTTGTGCTGCTGGCACTCGGTGAGGGTGACCTCTGACCGGGTCGCGGGGGATGTCACTCTCTCACACCGGCTAGAAGCCGAAGAAACAACAGAACTCAGCTCGCGCAAGATGGCGGCGCGGCGCGCCTTTGCCTTTTCCACCGTTTTCATAACCGGCGTTGGGTATCGTGGTCCGGTGCGTGTCACCGCTCTGAGCGGTGGTACACGTCACGGCTCACGGGTGTACACGTCGCTCGTCTTTTATTAAGATATTAAAACCCGACCCCCGGCATTACACTGGACTATGGGATCCTAATATATGGGATGGGATGGGATAGGCGGCGGCATGGGCATGCTGGTAGCGCCTACAATAATATGGGATCTATTTGCACATGGATCTATTTGCACATGGATCTATTTGCCGCATCTCGTCCGTGTGGCATCCATCAGAAGCACAGAAGATCCATCAGAGGCGTCTCCGATCCCATCAGAGAGCATTCCTTACTATGTGTGCATGCACCTGGGTGCTCGTCGTACAGGTGCGTCCTCGCAGCCGAGCTGAGCGTCGCTAAGGCTTCGGGCGGTCACCACGACGGCAGCTACCCAGCCACGTCGTGGCCTTCGCGGCAATAACATATTCATTTGATGAGCGACGCCAATCATTCGCCCGCCGAGGCCGGTTAGGCCTTCGATGCATGCTCGAGGCCTGTTAGGCCTCCGACGCAATCGCTTTGGGGCGCGCAGCCACGTCGAGCTGGCGATCCCGTGCGATCTCCCATGCGGAGCTGGGATGCCACGGCCAGGATATCATCGTACGGCTCGTCGTTCGAACCGAAGGCACAGGCCGACGCTTCCTGCGGCTCGTGGGAGGCGCGCGGCTGGCGGCCGTTGGCGAAGCAGAATGGAATGAGCGGGCTCGCAGCCGGCGAGCATCTTGTCGGCTGCGGGGAGGCACGCGGCTGCCGGCCGTTGGTGAGCTGCACGCGCACGGCTGCGTCGACGGGCTGGAACCACATGCGAGAGGGGGTGGGCTGCGGAGGCGGAGTGTGGAGGCGAGGTGCGGAGGGGCAGCGTGATCCCATGGCCAACTCTGACTCGGACCTGGTACGCTTGACACCGCCGCGTATGGCCTGCGGGGCAGACATGGGCTGCCCACCACGGCGCGTGCGCGCCAACGACGGCAACGATGGCGAGAGCGAGCTACGCGAGCGCAGCGCCGCGTGGGCTGCGAGTACTTCCTCGTGCAAGTGCTGGCCGTGCAGGTTGAGATCGAAGGACGCTGGAAGAGCGGGCCGTTGAGGCGGAGGCGACTTGGAGTGGAAGGAAGGAGATCGTTGAGATCGTTGGCGAGGATCGGGGGGAGGTGAGAAGGAGTGGAAGGAAGGAGATTGTTGAGATCGTTGGGGAGATCGGTGAGATCGTTGGCGAGGATCGGGGGGAGGTGAGAAGGAGTGGCCATAGGATGAGCGGGAGGCCGGCCGGGCGGACAGGCTCCGTCCGCACCGCCAAGTCGCAGACGCAAGCAGCCGAGACTCGCCTCCCAGTCGCTGGAGCGACTTGGCCTCCGCATCTGGGACTTGGCACTTGATTTGGCACCCATCGGCATGGCCCTCGACGTGTCTGCGAATGCACGTCAGCGACTTGGACTTCGGCAGCGGCTGTGCCTCATTAGGAACGATGTCTTTTGCGCCCGAATAGGCCGCGGAGCTCCTCGCCCGTACGCTCGTGCTCGATGCGTAGCTGCTGATGCGCCCGATGAGCGGCATCTGCGGGCTTTGCCTGCGGCGAAGGTCCGTGGGCGTTGTCGATGCGATGCCGTCGGGCCTGGCGTTGATTAGCGCCTCGATCTTTACGTCATCCGCCAGGTGCGTCGGCAGCCGCTCCAGCTCGTCAGGCTCGTTAGGCTCGGGCGAGAAGGACGATCCACAGGCCGAATATCCACGGGCCGAGAACGAGGGCCGGGACATGGCCATCGCCGAAGAGACTTGCGTGGACGCCCATGAGGCGGCGGTCGACGTTGTGCCGAAGGCGCGCCCCTGCGAGGACACCCTCGCAACCAACTGGCTGCCAGCACTAAACGCGATGCCACCTTGCTGCATCATGACTTCGGCAGTTGACAGGGTCGGCCCCACACATAAAAGGTCGATGTCGTCCTGCGTCGGCGCGGCGGGCTTCACGGCGATGGGGGGCCGGTGCGCATCTTGCGCGGGTACCCAATCCTCGAGAGAGCTTCTTTGAACGGAAGCTGCACGACGCGCCCGATCAGCGGAGCGAATCGGCCGGAAGGTGCACCTGCTGCTCGGCCGCGACGGCGCGAAGGTGCGCCTGACCTGAGCGGCTGGACTGATTGCGCCGCACGTGGCATTTTGCGACACATTTTCAACGAGAGGCGGGGTCATTGGGTGGATCAGGATGCCAAAGACAGTCGGCATCTCGCTCTTGTCGCCAGAGACGGTCGACATCTGCCTGGCGTCCGAGTCTCCGAGAGCTGCGCGCGCGCGAAACAAGCCTGAATCTCGAAGGCTCCAAAATCCCCTCGTCGCCCATGTTTCGAAATTTTTCCCGGCAGCCCAAACGGAGATTTTCGTCTGCAGACCAAACGGAGATCGCAGTCATCAATTGGAATTTCTGAGAAAAATTAAACCACACCTGAGGCACTGTGAGAAAGCTCCCCCACAGCAGATACACCAGGCCCGAAATTGTGTCCTGCAGTATTAGTGTAGCGCCACAAGTGCTGCTACTTGTGTGCTGCCTCTCCTAGCGGGCAGAGCGTGCTAGAGTGTCGCCTCGGCGTCGTAGCGCTCGCACGCCTTCAGGAGGAAGCGGTCGCCGTCGAGGCTCGGCCCGTAGCCGCCCAGCTCCCGAGGCGTACTCTCCCGCTCAAGGTCACAGCCGCCCGCACTCGCCGGCGCGAAAAAGTGCGCGTGCTCCTGCCCGGGGCGCACGAGCACGAAGCGCTCACGCGTCGTCGTAGGCACCCACAGCCGGAACACGTTGAAGACGAGTCGGAAGGCGAGGCCTGGACGATAGAAGTAGACGCGGTGCAGCGTCTCCGGGTATTGTCGCTCCATGAGGCGCAGCGCCTCCTTGAGGACTCCGAGACCAGAGAGCGTTGGGTGCTGCGCCAAGTGCGGCAGCACCGCAGCGGGCTGCTCCACGCTCCCTGCGCCGTCCGCGTCCCAGTACCGGCCCGTGCCTTTATGACGCGCCATCTCCTCCGTCGGATAGGAGCCTACGTCGAGGATGTACGAGCCCTTGGCTCTGGCGCCGCAGCTGAGCAGCATGTGCGCGGCCCTCTCGACGACAAAGAGCGCGGCGCGCAAGTGCTGCGCAGGAAGCATCCTGTCGGATGGCTTCCATCCGGGCGCCGAATCGTCAGTCATCAACGTGACGCGCCCGATCATCACCGGAATCCCGGCGCGCGTACGCAGATCAGTGACACCAAAGTAGACGCACGCGCCAGCATTGCTCGCGTGCATGATCAGCCGCCGCGCCATGCCGCGCTTGTGGAAGTCGGTGCAAGCGTACTCCTTTCGAAAGCGCGCGGTCTCTTCCAGCCGCTGTGCTGTGCGCGCCACAAGCTCCGTATCTGATTTTTGCGACCGGCGACGACCGCCGGCGGCATTGCGCTCGGCATTGAGAAACCGCGCGAGAAAACGGTCGCTTATAAAGCCGTCGCTTCCTAAGATCGGGTCCGATCGAATCTCTGGCTCGAAGCGGGGTCGGATGTCGCGCCGCCACACGCGCTTGAGCTCAGCGAGATCGGCGTCATCGTCGCTGTCGTCCACGTCGCCGCTGGGCGGTCCCAACACAGCAGTGTCGACGCCCATGTCACCATTGGCTGTGGCGACGACGGGTTTGTGGGACTTAGCGGAGGACTTGAGGACTTGAGGCTCATCCTCGGCCATGGCATTCGATGGCTCGGCGGCTCCGCCCCTGGCCAGGTGCGTGCAAGTGTACGGCTGAGACAGTGGAGCGGTGCTACCACCGAAATCGGGAGCCGTTCTGCGGCGTGGAGCTCTCGAGTATGTGACTTTTGGCAATGGCGATGAAGGCGATGATGGGGCAGTGCCGAAAACAGGGCGGGCGGAATCACCCCCAAGTGCACCCCCGAAGACCAACTCGAGCCGCCGGCTCAAGTGCTCTGCAATGAGCTGCGCGACAAGCACCACGAGAAGCAGGAGCAGCCAAGTTGCGAAGCCCTCTGTCTTGAGCAGCGCCGCCGCCGGTGGAAGACCGCCGACGTCCATCTTCAACCGGGAATTCACAAGGGGTCTCCACTATTCTCCAACTATTTTCTCCACAGGCGCTCGAGCCCCTTCCGCACGGTTGGTTTCCCACAGGGTCCGTCGAGACGCAACGTCGTCACAAAAACCGCAACGCGTCCTACGCAGTGATCCATATTTAGAAGGCCCCTAATGAGATTCATTGAAGGCGCTCGTTCCACACAAAAACACAGGGCCGCCCCAAAGTGCCTCTTGGGCCGTCCATTGTGCATTTGAGGTCCCGTCCATCCCAAAGGCCCGGAAACTCACTACTGCTACCCGCCCACAGCACACTGGCCCACGACGACCATGATGGCAAGCCGCAAGACGACCATGATGGCAGAAGAGGATATCCCACAAGAGATGGCCATCAACTGGCTTCGAGGGTGCTGGCCGTTCCGCGCACCAACAGGCTCGATTGGCGAAGGAATCGGAGAGGTCATCGAAAAGGCAATTGAGTGCATACATGCACCAAGCAAGCAGAGCCACGAGAAAGGTGTAGCAATCGGCAGAGCCTTCGAGCCTATGCATGCGAAAAAATACTGTCACGAGAAAGGGCTGTGGGTGGGAGTGAACGATCAGCACAAGCACGTCTCCCATGATGAGCAGCCCCCCAGCAGTGAGATATGTTGGGACGCTCACTGGCCACTAGCCAAGCCGCCACCTCACCACTACATGGGTCCCAAGGTTACCGTAAGAACGGGAAATCGCCGCCAACAGAACGCCGCGCACGTGGCGGCGATTGAAGCTCGTGAAGAGCTTGAGCTGGCTACAGCGCGAAAAGTTGCGGCAGAGGCTGCGCGACGCGCTTTCGAGAGGGCCAGGGTGCAGCCGATGCAAACGAAGACACCCGAACCCAGGTTCGGACTCGAACGCAACCGTCAATTTACGGTCTCACAATCGGAACTCCAATGGCAGGCCACAACGACGTCACAAGCCGGGCTCCCTGCTGCTCCCACGCCTGGCTCCGCTGCTTGGATATCCGCCTCACTTGCCGAGCAGGCCAAGATGGTGGAGAGTTCGAGAATACCGCATCACATGACTGCCAAGCAGATGGTGACTCAATCGGAAGCTCAGACGGCGCGTCGGCAGAATCAACTGCTGGAGTCTGTGCGCCTTTCAGAGACGAAGCGCGCCAACCTCAAAGCATATCGTGATTTGCAAAAGAGGCTGCAGCAGGAGCGCCAGGAGCGCCAGGAGCACAAGCTGCAGGCTATTGCACGTGTTGGATTCGGCGCAAGTGGACAGTCCATTGGTGGTGCACCGGCGGCGGCACCGGCACCGCCGACTGCACCGGCGGCGGCACCCGCCCATGAACCCGCCCAGGCTGATAGCATCCACTCGCCGTCGGCGCTGAGTGTTTGAAGAATCAAGCTACGATGATCTATACGGAAAGCACTGAACCCCTGGCGCTTGAAGCGAGGCGGCGGGGTCGGTCTTAGGCGCTAGGGTCGGTCGGTTCTTGGCGTTGCACACGGGACCGAGCAGCGAGCAGGACGCCTGGTTAGCACCGGACGGGCGCGGCTGCCGGCGCGGCGACTGGCATTGCTCCGCAGGATGTTGTGCCCATGCGTCGCATGAGCGGAGTTGAGCCCTATCCCATCGTGGTTGCGTCTCAGATCGGGAGATCCACATTGTGGACCAGCCGCGTCACAGCACCGGTCGCGCCGCTCAGCCGGTCCGCTCACAAGACCCGAGAGGTCAGTAGAGCACAGAGGCCCAGAGGGACCGGCGACTCGATACAACAAATAACATTTAAGGAATGATTTATAAGGCTTAAGTCTCGAAAGAGCCCTACAGCTCAGCTTCAGCTCGGTACGCCGTACCGGCTCGTGTCCGCGACGGCTAGTACGGCGTCTAGTACCTAGTACTTGAACCCGTCGATCACGTGTTTGATCGAGCGACCAGCCTCGCGCACGGTCTTGCGCTCGAGCGTCATACAAAACGAGGCGCCACAGCCGCAGTAGACGCGCCCGTTGACGTCGACTGCGTGCGTCATCTCGCCGCGCGACACCTTGCGCGCGTACATGAGGTCGTGCACGAGGATGGCCACATTCGATGAGAACGACGCGATGAGCGCCTCACAACCACTCATCAGCAGCATCTGCGCGATGAGCACCATGCCCTCATCCTTGTGCAACGCGCGCCCGGCGGCGACCTTGCCCTTGGCCGCGTCCTCGAGGCTGCCGTACAGCTGGCCGAGCCGCTCGTTCCCCTGCCGGATGTTGACAAACTTATTCTTGGCCGACATGTCCATCACGAAATAGGAGCTCGGGATCCAGTACGCGCCAAATGGGCGCAGAAGCGGCGGCATCGCGTCAAAGGTGGCCTTGTCTTCGGAACCCAGGAAGGCGCGCAGTCCCTGTTGCACCCCTGGGTACGCCCAGTACCCCCACGCCTTGAAAGACTGCGCAAAGTCGGCGAAGCTGCGCTGCGCCGTCCGGTGGTCCTCGGTGTGCTTGTCGGTGCGACGAATGTGCATCGCCACGCAGCTGCTACTGTTGGCGCCGCCTGCTGCGCCCTGCACGCGCCCCACCGTCACGATGCCGGCGCCGGCGCCGTCGCGTCCGAGGGCGAGGCCGCCGCCGCCGCCGCCGGCAGGAGGCTGCACGGTGCCCTCCATGTTGCCAAGCAGCTCACGGCCGAGCGCGCGCATCTCCCGGTTGGGCCGGAAGAGGTACGCTGCGAGCTGCGCGTGGTACCACGCCTTTGAGTGCACGCCCTGCAGCCCGGCGATCCGCGAGAGCCTCTTGCGCGGCAAGTCGAAGCACCATTCGATCTTGACACTCTCAACACGCCTGTGTGCCCTTCTAGATGTGCGGCTAGGGTTAGCCGCCATGGTGCAATTTGTCGGCCGCTCAAAGTAGCACTCAAAAGAGCGCGAGGCACATCGTAGCGGGTTGACATAGTGCGAGGTCGGGAAATGGTACACCTGCCGCTGCATCAGCGCGCGCACAAAGTTGAACTTGAGCGACACCATCTGCGCGCCAAGGCCAAGTGCGTAGAAGTAGTCTTGCCGGGCGCGAGCGCCTACGGTCATGCTGCAGTCAGTTGGGTGTTGCCGTTCCAAAAGCCACTGCTGGAAGCGCTGCGCGTCAGCCATCTCGATGCTCACCGGCGCCATGTTGATTTTCTGGTCCCCTCAGGATGTTTCACACCTTTTCCGCCTGCTCAACTCCGCAACTCCGAAACCCATGCCTGTTAAGGTGACACTCTAAATACAATATGTACTTCTGGCTGAGTCGAAGCAAGTCCCGAAAAGGAATACACTTCGACTTCCCTTTTTAGTCAGGGCCTGGTCAATGCAGGACGGCTGCACACCTTCCTCGAAAAGCTCAATCCACAACCCATCGCTACAATGACTCTTTCACTTTCAGGCTTTGTCCTCGCCCTTCCGCCTGCAAGGTCTGCGTGCCCAGTATTTGGTAACCGCGAATGCTCGGGCCATGGAGACTGCTTAGGAAAGTCTGGTGTGTGCCGGTGCCACGCGGGATATGAGCGCACCGACTGCTCTTACGCCAACTTCTGCGAGGATGACTGTAACCACCACGGCACCTGCGTCTTCTCGAGCGACAAAGAGCGCAATCCTCTCGCCTTGGGCCAGTGCGTTTGCAGCCAAGGCTTCGGCGGCCGCACGTGCGAGACCGCGCTTGTCATCGCGTCGGATGTCTCCGCGGGCGTGGCACTCGATGGCTGCAGGGCCCATTGCAGCGGACACGGCCGTTGCTCATGCGGCTCCGCCCGCAAAGTCAACCAGACCCGCCGAGTGCGGGTCTATGACCAGCGCGGTCACGCAGCGCAAGACACTCTGCTCACCGAGGAAGTGCGCGTAAATGTGTACGGTGCGCGCATCTCGAGCGAGCTCACCTGCGCGTGCGAGTGCCATTCCGGCTTCGAAGGCACCGAGTGCAGCAAGGTGGCGGGCGCCAGCACGATGGTGAACACGGTGGGCACCATGCGGGTGAGCACTGCTGTCACCGCCGCCGCCCCGGGCGCCGCAGCGTGCCCAGAAGGTTGCAGCGGACGCGGCTCTTGCGGCACCGACGGCAGGTGCACGTGCCATTCCGGCTTCGAAGGCGACGCATGCCACCGGGTCGTCGCCACCATCTGCCCCGCCGCATGCTCAGGCCACGGCACCTGCCACGTGCGCAGCCGCACCTGTGCATGCCACACCGGCTTCGAGGGGGTGGATTGCTCGACGCTGTCGGCGAGAGGGACCTCGCTGTCCCTCATTCGTGGCGCGACGGTGGCGGCGGCGGCAGGAGGCACGGCGGGCACAGCAGGCACCGCAGCGGTGACGTGCGAAGATGGATGCTCTGGCCACGGGCTGTGCGGCCCGGGGGGCATATGCATGTGCCAGGGTACGCTGCCGGCCCCAACTAGTCCCCGCTCCGCATGTCAGCCGCACAGCCCCGCTCACCCTCGCGAGCCTACGTAACCCTCAGCCTGCCCTTCTCAACCGAAGCACTCCAAGCCCGCGCCACGCACGCACGCACGCACCACCCACGCCATATTCACATGGCTCTCACGCGCCGCCATGACTCGACCCTTTTGTCCCCTTTCCATCAGATGGTTTCAGCGGCCCAGGCTGCGCCCAGCCCTCGTTTGCGTGCGCCGCGTCGCTATCGAATTGCTCCGGGCACGGTTACTGTGAGAGTGGCGCCTGCGTGTGTGAAGGCGGCGCCGAGGGCGCCTCATGCGACCGTGTGAAGGTGTCCCTCGGCCTGGGCCGCCTGATCGAGTGTGACTCTGGGTGCAGTGGCCATGGCTCCTGCTTGGCAAGCGGCGAGTGCGAATGCGATGTTGGCTTCGAGGGCCATGCGTGCAACCAACTCTCTGGCTTCACCAGCCGCCACAGCGGCAGCAGCCGCAGTACCACCTGGAAGCCGAGTTTTTTCAGCAGCACCAGCAGCAGCACCAGCAGCAGCGCCATCGCCAGCAGCACCAACATCAACACCAGCGCCAGCGCCAGCACCGGCACCAGCACCGACACCAGCACCAGCAGTCTTCAGCAGTCCTGTATGCGAGGGTGCTCGGGCCGCGGCCACTGCCTGAGTGTCGAAATTCCACAGCCCCGGATCCTAGGCGCCGCGCGGCCAGCCTCGGGCTTAACCTCGGGCGGCAGCATCCCCGGCAGCAGCAGCAGCAGCAGCGGCAGCAGTAGCAGTGACAGCAGCAACGGCAGCAACGGCCCCGTTACTCGTCTGCTCCGCCGGTTTAGCGGCCGCGTGGTGGGCGCCTACGCGTACGCCAACGCGGCGATCTTTGGCGACGAAGACGAGGGCAGCGCCAGAGCAGGCGCCAGAGCGACCAAACCATCGGGGCCCGTGGCCCTTGCGTGCGCGTGCGAGCCCGGCTTTGGCGGCGACGACTGCTCACGGGTGCAGCCCCTCTGCTTCCTCAACTGTTCTGGAGCTGGGCTGTGCGCCTCGCAGCTCGCATCTCGGGGGTTATCTCGGGGGGCGGGGGCTGGTAGGGGCACGCCTACCTCTGCGCAAGAGAAGCCCACGATTGCGCCGCCCTTGTGCTTGTGCCAGAAGGGGCACATGGGCGCCGGGTGCGAGTTCCGGGCCGCCGAGTGCGCCAACGACTGCTCTGGTCGCGGCTCCTGCATGCGCTCCCTCAAGGGAGGGGTCGCCTCCGCCTCATGCCTCTGCGCGCCCGGTCACGCGGGCGAGTCTTGCGCGTTCTCATGTGAGGAGGGCTGCAATGGGCACGGCCACTGCCTTCTCATCGGCGGCCTGCTGCGGGGAGATGACATCTCCGAGCGAGGCGCGAAGGAGGGCAGCCACTCGCGCTGCCTGTGCTCACAGGGCTGGGGCGGCCGAACGTGTGCAAAGGTCACGACGGCCGCCGAGTAGCGGCAGCCTTAAGGCGCACGCAGAGGCTGTGCGGATGAGATGGGTGCGCAGCCACCTTTGGCCCTACAGATCGATTACAAAAAGCTTTTTCCTCGCGGCGCGCGGCGGGGAGCGTACCATCTCGACCCACCAACGACCGCGCGACGACCCCGGGGCCGACCGAACCCGTAGAGCCAAACTTACTCGCTTGCTTGTCCCATGTGTCCCTTTTGTGCCCCGACTCCCCCCGGTGTGAACGGTCTACCAGTACTGTTAATAAGAAAGCCATGCAGGGGCCTCCTATCGACATGGCCGCGCTCAATGATGCGACGGCCGACCTTATGAAGCTCGCCAACGGCGACAGATCAGTCGGGCGCATAGCCATGCTCAAGCTTGAATCCGAAGGTGAGGCCATGCTCGAGAAGAACATGACGCCGTCAGAGCGCGCTGCACGTGCGGCCAAGCAAGATGCGTACGCGGCGAAGCTGCGCGCGCAGCGATCCGAACTCGAGGCCAAGGAGGCGGCCATGGAAGCGGAGCGCCGCAAAGCGGCTGCCAATCACATTGCGGGGACCATGGGCATCGGGCGCGTGGCAGTGGACGTGGGCGATGTGAGGTCGGCGTACGAGTACGAGATACACTTTGATACGCTCGAGCTCTACGTGCCGCTCCCTGCGAGCGTCACCAAGGCCAACCAGCTCAGCGTGGACGTGAGTCCAAGGCAGCTGAGCATCGGGCTCAAGGGCGAGAGGCAGCCGTTTCTCAAAGGGACGTTCAAAGGGACAGTGCACCCGGACGACACGGTGTGGACGCTCGAGAAGGCCCATGCGCGTCCGGGCTCTCTCGAACTCAAGCTCGAGATCTCCAAGACCACGCCCGGCCAGCACTGGCCCGGAGCTCTCGAGCTGCCAGACGGATGGTGCTGCCGTTGGGCACAGCCGCCGACCGTGCCTCCGGCTGCACCGCCGCCGGCAAAGCCCGCGCTCCTCAGCCTCACGGCGCCACCGCCTGGGTCGCCGAACGACCTTGCGCCGTTGAGCGCCCTCGCTGGGTCTTCGAGGACGCTCGAGGCCAGGATGGTGGCGGTGCGTCCGTCGCTACTCGAGAGCGGGTACGCGATCCTCGACGACGCGCTGGACGCGCCCACGGCGGCGCTTCTGCGCGCCGAGCTGGGCGTTCTCAAGGCGAAGGGAGCTCTGCGAGCCCACCAATTTGGGTTTAAGGACGAGGAGGCGGGCGTGGCGCAGGTGTACACGAAGCCCCACATTTGGGAGGCCGAGACCACGGACGCCTCAGTCGCGGAGGCGGCACCGAGGCTGCTTGCGGCCCTCGAGTCGCTTGCGGTGCCGCGCGCGGCAGCGGCCGCCTTCCCCACACTACAACTCGTTGACGGCAGGCCACTTGAGCAGAGCGCAGGCGCGACGGGCGTCGTCGTCAAGCTTCAGTGCAATGAGGGCGCCGGCGGCTGCTTCCCGCTCCACTATGACAATGCCGGCCCTCCTTCGAGAAGACGACTCACCTGTCTCTTCTACTTGAGTGTGGGATGGAGTGAGATGGACGGCGGCGAGCTACAGCTTGTGCCGTGGCTGGGCGCGCCTGTGACCATTGCGCCGCTGAGCGGCCGATGCGTCCTATTCCTCTCGGACATCGTGCTGCATCGTGTGCTGCCGTGCCGGCACGAGCGCTTCTGCTTCACCATTTGGATGGACGCGATCCCCTCGGCGACTAACCGGCCAGAGCACCTGCGCCTCGACGTGCGCACCGTGCGCGACCCGGCCGCCGACCTCCGATTGCATGCAGCGCAACGGCTGCTCTCGCGCGCCGTCTATGATGAGGAGTACGCACGCTCGCTGTCCGACTGCTTCGAGGGGGCGCCAGCGGTGGGCAAGGCGCTGCTGGCTGCGCACTCGAAGCACGTGCATGTGAGCCGGAGCAACGCAGCATTTTCGCGCCTCGCCGACCAGGCGCGGGCGCTCAAGCAGGTAACTACGCCCGAGAGCGACACGGCCACAGCCGCAACACTGCCAGTGTTCAAAGATAGTCCGCAGCAAGTGGCGTCCTCGGTGGTGGCGTCCTCGGTGGTGGCGTCCTCGGTGGTGGCGTCCTCGGTGGTGGCGTCCTCGGTGGTGGCTAGGGTGCTGGCGTTGGATCGTAGCCGCGTCCATGTCAAGGTGCGCGTCCGAGGCTTTTGAGCATGGCCCGCTGCCCGCGGAGGCTCTCTCATTGGCTCCTCCCGTCTCCCTGATTGAGCACGGCCCGGTTCGGTTCCCGGACCGGACGGGAGGCTCTACCGGTATCTAATTTTGGCTCGCTGCCGCCCGTGCCGCCTCGCTTTACCGCCTACCCGCGGTAACCCGACCGGAGCTCGAGGGTTGTCCCTAAGACCCTAACACCGGGACACGAGGCGTTAAATCGAATTACTCGTTTCTTAAGTACTTTAGCCGCCATCCGACCCCTGCTCCCGTCTCGTCCTGTACTCGTACTGCCTACTGCGTGGCGGGCCGCGGCCGCACCACTCCCTCATCTAAGAAACCCCTCTCCACTGACCGCCTCTAAACGCGCTGCCTCTCCTGCGTCTCTCGGATCGCGTATCGTCGGACGCGTCCGCTCGCGCTCGTCCGTTGCGTCCGGTCGCACGCTCCGAGATCAATCTCCGAGATCAATCTCCGAGATCAATCTCCGGGTCGGCCCACGGCCGTCTCGGCGTCGCCCCCCGTGCGCCCTGACGCGGCACGACCGCTGCGGCCTGCGCGGCCTGGGCCGGTCACCATCCGATGCCGGAGATTCAGTCACCACACGAAACGAGCCTAGCAACTCCAGCTTGTACGGCAGCAGCACCATTTTCATGAGTCTCGAGTCCAAGGACCTCGCACTGTACAATATTTGTCGATGTCCCGTCCTCACAACGCTCAACTGGGAGGACCTCCAGTCCGTTTCTTCAACGAGTGGGAGGACCGTACATCCATAGTCATGCTGCGCGTGAGGACCGCCGCCTGCCCCGTGGCCCTGAGCTTCCGCTGCAAGGCGCCACCGTCGAGCTTCCATGTCTGCAGATTGGCTTGCACGCGAAGCCACGGCAACATGTTTGGGTCGACGAGGTCGGCGACCACCGAGTAGAAGGGCATGCAGATGAACTTAAAGAAGCCAACCTGCGACTGGGCCACATCCATGTCGGTCTGCCGGTCGCACAGCGGTGAGAGGGCGACGCCGAGGCGGCGCTCGAGGTCGCCGAGCGCCCAGAACTCGGCGGTCACCCGCTCAGTCCATTGCCGGTGAAGCTGAAGTGGCTTGAAGCAGTGGCCAAGGTCGGCAAACTTGACGGCCACCTGGAGGAGCAGCGGCACCGGCACGAGCGCCTCCGCATGCAACGGCGAGGTCCAATCTGGCGAGATCCGATCTGGCGAGGTCCAATCTGGCGCCGGGGAGGAGAGGCGAACATCACTCCGTCGACAAGCCTGCATCTCGCTCGACCGGAGCTCCTCCGACCTCGATGCCAGATTGGACCTCGGCCGGAGCTCCTCCGACCGTCGACGCTTCCAGTCTGGTTTCGTCACACGCACCGCGCTGCCCCAGGTCGCACTAATCCGCCGTGGACGACTCATCAGGCCCGACTGCTCTGCAGGCTGCTCGTGCGCGCCGTTGTGGGCACTCTCCTCGCGCTCGCGTGAGGCTCCAAAGCTCACGGCCGCGGCCGCGCCATGCACGGCGGCCAGGGCGCGAAGGGTCGAGAGCGCGTCGAAGTGCTTGGCAAGGTCCGTCGCGAGGACTATTTCGATGATCAGCTTGCGGCACGCGTCGCGATCGTCCGCGGCCATCCCACCAAACAAATCAAACCCCGGCGTCCCGAGCAGAGTGAACGTCGAGTGCAGGTGATGGCGTTCGAGCACCGAATCCGTGTGAGTGCGCGCACGCTCCGTACGCGCACGAGCCTCATGGCCGTTATTCGTGCCGGGGTGGTTGAAGTCGTGCACGAGCGCCCCGACGAGGGCGGCAAGAAGCTGCAGCTTTGTGAGGCGGCCCGTCAGGCCAAACTTGACGAGGAATCGATGCACTCCAAGGGCTACATCTGCGCCGTGCATCGCATTATGATAGGGGTTGTTGCCATAGCCCATCTCGAGGGCGCGCAGGAATCGCCGTGCCACGGCGCGGTCCACGTGGCATGGCTCGTGCAGCTGGTGGAAGTCGAAGAGTGCCTCGCCGATGAGGAGGAGGGCGTGTCCGCCAGAGGCCTCTTGCAGCGCGAGCGTGTCGTAGTCCCACGTGTCCAGACACGCCAGCGCATCCGCCCTTGCACTGTCGCTGATCGTGAGAGGCTCGTCGAGCATGGAGCCGCTAAGGACGCGTGCCATGGCCTCCGGCAGCACCCAGAATGCCGTGGAGTAAGGGGTCGCAACCAAGGGGACACCAGACTTTTTGCTGCCTCCACCCTCGCTAGCACCGTGGTGGTGCGCGCGGCTGCCAACCAGCGTCTCTCGCAACCAGTCTACCACTTTCTCGTCAGGCGCCTCTTCGTCGTCCCCTTTGATGCCTTCGTTGAGCATGGAGGCGAATGAGTCGTGGTCGCTGCCGCTCAGAGCAAGAGCATCAGGGCGTGCCGTAGCGGGCTGCAGCAGCTTAACAAGCAGCTCGAGCTCGCGCTGCAATGCAGAGCGGTTGCTAACACCATCTGAGGCAAGTGCTGCCGCGCGGCTGGCATGCCTGAGTGCTATGCTCGTATGATTCTGATCATCAGGACGAACACGCGCAGGCTTGGCGCAACCGGAGCCCATGAGAATGACCGGATTCTTACCGGTAAAAGTCACCGAGGGGAGCCGGTGTTGCAAGAGTTCGAAAGTAGCTCCTCAGATCCCCCACAGGCGATCGAGAGGGAAGAAGTGGGCGATGACCGCTTACACTAGCTTTTCCGACACAACCCAAAGATGGGTATCACAACAGTGTGACC
>Ga0210240_100073_pt1 | contig 63663 bp, 31 predicted proteins | sample ChrtobMetP5a_4mM_FD_155463 | JGI IMG/M metagenome (GOLD analysis project Ga0210240, IMG submission 155463) | Chrysochromulina tobin associated microbial communities from unialgal haptophyte culture, Seattle, Washington, United States - P5a_4mM | ecosystem: Host-associated > Algae > Haptophytes >...
CGTACATGTACATGTCCTGTACATGACTGAGACTAGACAACTAAAGTGACTAAAGTAAGAGAACCTCACCACCGAAACGAGAAACGACAAACGGGGGTGGGGAAGCCGGCGGTAGCACTCTAAACATTTATCGACACAGACCATAACACACCGCGTTCTGAGCGGGCAGTAACAGTGCCGTACCACCAGTTGTCGCGTCTGTCAGTGTTAACGTTCACACCGCGCTCGCCGTCGCACAGCCTTCCACACGGAGCGAGGAGCTCCCCTTCATGCTCCTCGAAGCGGGCGCCGCTGTCAACAGTCGTGATCCGGGTGGAGCCACTGCGCTAATAGTGGCAGCCAAGCAAGGCCACGGGGATGTGGCTCGTTTGCTCGTGGCGCACGGCGCCGATCAGAAAGCGATTGATCGGGGCAGTGGTGCGACGGCGCTGGTGCTGGCCAAGCATGGAGGCGAGGAGGACCTCGTGAGCCTGCTCGATCCTTCCACGGCTTCGGCCCGCCAATCGTTGGTGGAGGAGGACGAAAACGACGACGAGCCCGAGCTCTCCAGCGGAGCCCCCGCCCCCCTCCCTCCGGTGCAGCTTAGGAGCTTACGGGACGCTCTCTGCTGGGACTCGATGGCAGATGGATGCAGCGCGCCCACGTGCGATCGGCTGAAGCCGGTCCACGGTGGGCGCGCCGTGTGTGGGCGGCATGCCACCGCTGTGCTTGAGCTGTGGGGACGGCGGCGGCGGCCGCTTTGCCCGGGAGACTGCGGCAAGGCGCATCCCACCCTGAGCGAGCTGGAGGCAGCCATTGCAGCGGCAGTCCCCCGTGGCTGGCGGTTACACGTGCATGCAGCGGCAGTCCCCCGTGGCTGGCGGCTTCACGCGCACCACCGCGCCCCGTCAGTGCCGAACTTTGAAGACGAGCCCAGTCACGACGGCTCACAGAATTGGTATGTAGTCCCGTCGCACGTCACTGCCTCTGAGGCGGACGCGGCTCTAGACATGCGGGCGCCGATGCAACTCCGGGTGGCCATCGACATTGGGTACGATAATTTGATGGGTGAAGGAGAGCGAAAGTCCCTCGCGTCACAATGCGGGCTGTGCCACGGCATCGCCCAGCAGGCTGAGCACCGTCCTCACGTCGCGTTGGCAATCTGCTGTGGCACTCCGGACACGGACAGCGACGCGAGTGAGGGCGCGAGCCGGATGGCGCTGCGCCGTGGATGGCGCTCGCGGCGAGCTGCACCATCTCGTGAGGCAGATCGGGAGATTGAGGCAGATCGGGAGATTGAGGCAGATCGGAAGATTGAGGCAGATCGAGAGATTGAGGCAGATCGGGAGATTGAGGCAGATCGGGAGGTGGCGATGGCAGGGGCTGCGGCGACGGCAGCAGCGCAAGAAGCGGCGGCGGCTGCGGACTCGTGTGGTCGCGGGAGCGCTACATTTGCGCTTCTTCGGACGGCAGGGCTTGAGTCGTGGCCGTTGGCGTGGCAGACGAGCGAAGGGCAGCCTCTCTCCCTGCTCGCACTACCGGGCGTCTCGAACCCATCTCTGGAGATTGTGTATCTGAGCCCCGATGCGCCCGATGTGCTGACGCATCTGTCCGCATCAGAGGTGTACGTCATTGGCGGCCTGGTCGATCGTGTGCATGTTCCGAACGCCTCGCACACTCGCGCCCTCGGACTTGGTGTGCGCTCTGCCCGGCTGCCGTTGCTCGAGCACCTGCCGCCCGCGATGCGAGGCCGCTCCAATGCGCTGGATGCGCTCAACCTCAACGCGGTCTTCCGTTTGCTCGTGGAATGGAGCAAGAGCCGCGACTGGACCAGCTCGATCGCAACGGCGCTCGAGTCTCAACGGCACTGCTGCGGCGCTTCCGGCATGATATCACCGACAGGTTTCTGGGACGGCCCGTGCATCGCGCACCAGCACCAGCACGACGAATGCTTGAGCAAGGCGCTGCTGGCCTTGTTCGTCCGGGAGCAGGCAGCGACGGTCGTCGATCTGGGCTGTGGGACGGGCTCGTATGTGCAGCAGTTCCGCAAGGCGGGGTTGGCCGCCTCTGGCTTCGACGGCAACCCGGCGACGCCGCACCTTTCGAAGGGGACTTGTGCAGTGCTAGACCTCTCGGTGGTGGCTGAGGTGAGCGTGCCATACGACTGGGTCCTTTCGCTCGAGGTCGGCGAGCACCTACCCAAACAGCACGAGGCCGCCTTTATGGAGAACCTGCATAGACACAATTCCCGTGGCATGGTTCTGAGCTGGGCGGTCAAGGGGCAAGGCGGCACGGGCCACGTCAACGAGCAAGACAATGGCTACATCAAGGAACAGATCTGCGCCAAGGGCTACGTGAACGACGTGGAGGCAGAGGAAGCCCTTCGCGCAGCTTCCAAATTCAAATACTTTCGGAACACCGTCATGGTGTTCCGAAGGGTCGAGACCAAATTGTAGGCAGCCCGTCAGTTCTTTACACGACGCGACGCACAGACCTCTGACGTGGTCGATCGGCGGATCGCCGGGTGGGCTTTGCTCTACTAAAAAGACAGAGTCGACCGTGACTGTCGCGCGTTAACGCCGATAGCAAGGGCATGCTGTTTTCCATCTAAAAATAGGGATATTGTGACTCGAGACCGGAAGACACTCAGGTCACACGCCGTGCGGTGGTTTTCACCTTTTCTGTGTGTTGTCTTTCCCGTTTCCGACATGTAAGCATGACGACCTGCTACGCGGCGGTCACCCCCGCGAGGGGGCGATGGCCTTTTACTGAACCTTGACGGAAGCGCGAGCTGCCTTGGCGCCGCCGCGGCACAGGTAGACGTCCTGCTCGTAGTGCTTCGAAAAATCGTTCGAACGCTCGCAATGGATCACCGGATCGTTGGGCGAATCGCTCGCGCACAGGTACATCATGAAGCCCTCGTGATCGCCGACGCCCTCGCCGATTAGGTGGCACGACGTCTTAAGGTCCTCATATGTGGGCAAGGGCACTCTGAGGTCCGCATGTAGCCAGCCAAACTCGATCTTGTTCTTGCGCTCCTTTGCAGCTCCAGGCTTTGAGATCGAGCTCGGGTGGGAAGGTCGCTGCAATCCTTTGTCTTCGTCGCCGCCCGCAACTCGAACGAAGAGGGCCATGAAGATGCTAAAGACGATGAAGTCGATCACGACGCTGTTACCGCCAGCGCCCGCGCCAAGCGACGGCGTGTCAAACGCGCCCGCCTCGAGCCCAAAGCAGTTGTACACGTCGATGCAGGTGGCAGAGGTGCTCGAGATGGCGACCGTAAGGTCGTTCAAGAGCGAGGCACTCACGGGTGCCGCACGGACGCTGACCAGTGAAGGTCGCAGCGTCGAGGAGCGGATGACCATCGCAAGGCTCAGGGCGTTCAAGACCAGCATTGATGACGAGTGCGGTGATTATAATCACCGAGATGTTTTGTTATTTCGGCATGTAGTAATAATCGAAGAAAAAACAGAAAGCCTGGGTGCTCAGGCAAGCCCCTCAAAGTCCGTTTCATCAGCTTCACGCAGTTTTCTGTGAACACAGAAATCACGACCGAACGACCGTACATAGCGTCGGCCATCGCGGGTCCTTGCTCTGTGCGCTGCGCTTCGCTCGTCAATCGAATCGGGCGTCAGAAGCCAGATCATGTTGCCACCCGGTTGGCAGGAGGTTAACAACGGCGCGCAAGTGTACTACCACAACGCAACGACAGGCGAGACGACGTGGACCAGGCCCGGCACCGGCTCTCCCATGGCTCCTGTCGTGCCGAGACCCATGGCGATCGGTATGAGCGGCGACGCGTTGCCGGCCGGATGGGATGCGGCTCCGAGCGCACAAGGAACCTACTACCTCAACAGGACCACCGGCGAGACCACCTGGACCAAGCCGACTGGGGCGGCACCGCTGCCGGCCGCTTCGTTGCCTGCATTGGCGTACGTGCCGCAGCCATCTGACGCCACGGTCAAGAACACTGCGATGGTGGCGGCGGTCGCAGCGCAGGCGCGGCAGGAGGCGCAGGCGGCGGCCGAGGCGGCGGCACGCGAGGCGGCCTTCTCGGACCAGGCCACGCAGGCCGCGTCCCATGCCTCCCACGATGCGGAGACCGCGCGCGAACGGCGCGACCAATGGACCAAGCACTCGGAGCTATGTGCGCAGGTTGCGGTCGAGGCCAAGCAGGCGGAAGAGGCGGCCGAGGCGGTGAAGCAGACGGCCGTCGCCGAGGCTGCCGAGGCCAGGACGGCACTCTCGCGCGCGGATGCCGTGTTGGCACGGGCTAGTTCCGCCGTTACAGCCGCTAAGATCGAGTGGGCTTCGCTCGAAAAGGCGGCGGAGGAGGAGGGACGGAAGGCGACCGAGCTGCGAGCCCATGCAGAGGCGCTGAGGCGCACCGCGGCGTTGCGCGCCGAGGAGGCAGCTGCGGCGGCAGAGATTGCGAGCCAATGGCAACGCGCAAAGAAGGAGGATGAGGCCGTGGCGACGCAGGTGCCCTTGAGTGGCCTTGATTGACCTTGATTGACCTTGATTGGCCTTGATTGACCTTGAGGATGAGGCCATGGCGTCGCAGTGGCCCTTGATTGGCCTTGATTGCCCTTGAGGATGAGGCCATGGCGTCGCAGGTGCGCACGCGCTGCGCTCTCTGTCTCTCTGTCTCTCTCCCTCTGGCGTGTCATCCTCCCTCGCACGATGCCTCTCCCGCATGCAAGTGCTCACCACGGCGCCTATCCCGTCGCACGATGCCTCTCCCGTGCAAAGGCTTCTCCGCCCACGCACACCCCCCCCCCCCCCCCCCCCCCCCCCCCCCCCCCCCCCCCCCCCCCCCCCCCCCGCCTCTGCCCTCCCACCTTCCACAACACCGATCCACACACCGATCCATGGAAGACGACCAGCACCACCCCGTGCACACTCGTCCCGAAAGCCCGCACCCGAACCCCACCCCTTCCCGCACCCGATTCCCCACCCCTTCCCTCACCCGATTCCCCACCCCTTCCCTCCCTCGCAGCTGCGTGAGGACTACGGCCCCGCGACGACGAAGTACGAGCAAGCGACCGCCGCAAGGCAGCGGGCTGAGGCGCAGGTGGAGTCGGCGCAGGCGGAGGAGCAGGCGGCCGCACAGGCGGCCCTCGTGGCCCACCAGGCCGTCGAGGCCGCCCAATCCGCGCTGCAGCTCCTCGAGCACGCAGAGGCCCAAGCCAAGGCCGCACAGGAGGCGAAGCAGCGGAGGGCGGCGGCGGCGGCGCAGGAGGCGACCAAGGCGGTGGCGGTGAGTCATGCATGGGAGCAGCGGGCGGCCGAGGAGGCGTCGGCGGCGGACGCGTCACGCGCCATGATGGGCTCGTTGATCGAGGCTCGTGATCGGGCCTCTCGGGAGCGCGCGGCGGCGGATCAGCTCGCCAAGTCGACGGCGGAGAGGGCGCGCCTGGAGTCGGCCGCCGCGGAGGCCGCCGTGGCTGAGCGGGACGCGGCCAAGCAGATTGCCGTTACGCTCGAAGCGGCGAAGCTCGAGGCATCACAGCAGGTACAGGCGCAGCGCCAGCAGCAAGAGCGCTCGGCGAGTGACCTTCGAACCGCGCGCGAATCGATCCAGGCATGGGAGCGTCAGGCTCAGACGGAGGCGGAGGCGGCGCGCACGGCGCGCGCGGAGCTCGACATGCTGCAGGCGCGGCATCAGGCGGCGGCCACCACCTCCCGAGCCGCCGCCGAAGCTGCCGCACTGGCAGACACGCATGCATCCGTCGCCGCGGGCGCCGCCCGGAAGGCGGCCGTTGAGACCGACGCGGCGGAGCAGACAGCCGCGGCGCTCGCCAAGGCGCAGCAGGGGCAGGAGAGCTCGCAGCGGGAGATCGCGCAGGCGATCGCATCCGCGTCGGCACAGGTGCAGGCCGCGAGCGAGTTGCAGCAGGCCTGGGAGCAGACGGCGGCGGCCGCAAGAGCCGAGGTGGCCGAGGCACAGTCGACGCTCGAGATGGCGCGCACACAGTACGAGACGGCGAGGGCGAGGGTGCCAAAGGCAGAAGAGGCGAGGCTGACAGCAGTGGCAGAGGCGCGCGCGGCGAGTGAGGCTTGCTCCCAGAAGCAGCTTGAGAAGGCGCAGGCGGCGCAGGCGGCGCGGCCTGGTCCACCCCGACCCGACCTGAGCGCCGCTGGCGCCGCTGGCGCTGCTGGCGGGCTGCCGGAGGGGTGGCAAGAGGCGACCGACCCGAGTGGGAAAGGGACATACTACTACCACGCGGCGAGTGCCCAGACGGCCTGGGAGAGGCCGGTCGCGCTACCTCCAGGCTGGAGGGCCCTTGTGGATCCAGCGAGCGGCGGCACATACTACGCGCATGCGGCGAGCGCTCGGACCAGCTGGCAAGTGCCCACGGAGGATGGCGGCGGCGGCGGCGGCGCGTCTCTCAAGGACGGCGCCGTGGCGGCGGCGTCTGTCGCGGCGTCGGAGCAGAGGCTGCAGATTGCGACGGCGTCGCTCGCGCAGGCGACGCACGCGGCGAGCACAGCGGCTCAGGAGGAGGCACAGATGGCGGAGGCGGTGCGCCGCATCGAGTCGACCCTCGGGAATGCCCAAGCGAAGATGTACGAGGCGGTTCAGAACGCGGAGATGGCCGACAGGGCGAGGGAGGCGGCCAAGGCGCAAGTGGCGTCCCTGAGGGCACGGGAGGCGCAGGCGGCGCAGGCGGCGTCGACGCCACTGAAGATCCTCGCGAATGGGTGGGAGGAGATGCGAGGGCCGCAGGGGGTGTACTTTTCGCATCGAACCTCGGGAGAGACGACGTGGGAGCCTCCTTTGGTCCAGGCACCCACCGCGGCTGAGGCAGACTCGATGCTGCAGGCGACTCGTTTTCGATTTGAGGAGGCTGCCAAGGTGGCGGCAGCCAAGACTCACCAGGCACGCGACGCGCGCCAAGCGGCAGAGGCAGCGGCGGCGGCGGAGGCGAGGCTTGCGCAGGCAGCGCAGGCGGGGCGGCTTCACCTTGAGCAGCTCGAGGCGAAAGTGCAGCAGGCGACAAGCGCGGTCGATCAGGCCCGCGCCGCTGCGGAGCACGCCGCGTCGATGGAGCGCCAGTTTAGCGAGAGCGTGGCTCAAGCGGAGAAGTCGTCTCTGATGGTCCTTGCCCACGGGTGGCAGATCGTCGCTGGGCCGAGTGGCACGTACTACTTCAACCCCTCGTCGGGCGAGACGGCCTGGGAGAAGCCGACGCAGCCCGCCCCGACCGCAGCTGAGGCGGAGGCGAACGTGAAGCGTGCGTCGAACGCCGCAGCGGAAGCCAACGGCCGTGCAGTCGCAGCGGTGCAGGCGGCGACCGAGGCGCAGCAAAAGGCGGCGGCCGCGGCGCAGGAGGAGGCTCGGCTGGAGCAGGCGGTGCAAGCGGCAAGGACGGCGGGGGCTGAGGCAGATCAGAAGGTGGCGCAGGCGGCGCAGGCGGCGGCGCAGGCTCGCGCCGTCGCGGAGCAAGCCAAACAAGCTGAGCTCGCAGCCAAGGAGGCCGAAGCCCGCATCGCCGCTGAACCATTCACGACGATGCGCGAGGGATGGCAAGAGGTGCGCTCACCGCAGGGGGTGTACTATTGCAACCAAACGACCGATGAAACGGTCTGGGAGCGCCCCATCAAGCCCTTGCCCCAACCCGAAGAGTTCAGGGCGGCGGTTGAACGAGCGAATGCGGCCTACGCCACCGCATACGAAACGGCACAAGCGGCGCAGGCGGCGGCGGCAAAGGCAAAGGCAAAGGCTGAGCAGGCGGCGCATGAGGAGTCACGGTGCGCCGCCCTTGCGCAGCACGCGTACGAGGCGATGACAAGCGCCCTTGCGAAAGCGAGCGCCTCGGCCCAATACGCTGTGCAAGCGGATGCGGCGACCAAGGCGGCCGAGGCGGCGAGCGCCGTAGCGGCGGCCGAGGTGGAGGCGGCAAGCGCGACGGCGTCCCCCCCCCTCCGAGGCGCTCTCGAGGAGGGGTGGGAGGAGGTTCACAACCCGTCGAGCGGCACGTACTATGTGAATAAGGGCACGGGTGAGACGACATGGGTGAAGCCCCAATTGGGCGCGACGACGACGCAGCACGTCGGCGAAGGCGAAGTCTCGGCCGAGGCGGCCACGGCGGCTGCGGCGCGCGAAGGCAAGGCAAAGCTCGAGAGTGCCGCCACCACGTATTTCGAGGCCGAAAAGGTGAGTCTCAGCGCCCGTGCCGTCGCCGAGGAGAAGGTCCTGGTCGAGAGTCAAGCCGTAGCCGCGGCGAATGCCGCCATGGGGCGACGGCAACAGGCGGACGCGGCGGCGGCTCAGGCGAAGCAGGCAGCGCACCAGGCCGAGGAGCAAGCGACGGCGCTTGCGGCTGCGGCGACGACCACGATGACGGCGGCCGAGCGCGCCGCGATGGCCAAGTTCGCCGCCGCCAAGCAGCTGCAGATTGCCGAAGCGGCTGTCTTCGAGAGGGCTGCGCTGGAGTCCAAGTCTGCCATGGACTTCCACAGGGCTACCACAGAGCTTGCCATGGACTTCCTCTCACTGGACGATACTGCTGACGTAGCCGACGTGCAGGCGCAGGTGGCGGCGGGCTCCAAAGCGGCACTCGAGCGGCCCACGCAGGGGCAGCTCCAGCCGTACCTGCCCCACCAGCCCTCCCTACGCTCCGCGTGCGTGCCGATGCCTCAGGGGCTGCCGCCGCCACCCGGCCTGCCGCCGTCACCCGGGGTGAACGAACTGCCCCCCGACTGGCACGCAGCCCAGGGGCCGACCGGCGCGTACTACTACAATGCGCGCACGAGCGAGACGTCGTGGAACAGGCCTACCGGTTCAGTTTGAAACTGTACAGTGCGTGTGGGAGGTGTACAAGGTCTCAGGTGTGAAGATAGTGCCTATGCTCCGGTCACTTGTGCGTCAAGTATGCGGTGGAGACGGGAGAGTCCGGTGCAAGCCGGGAAATGTTATTAACGAACTATACATCCTTCGATGAAATCCATCACCCGCAACAACATCTCACCTCCGCGTTGCGTGCACACCCGTACGGATGAGCTACACTCGCCAGCACTCTCAACGTGTACACTCGAGCGCCTCGAGCGCCGTCTTCACCGCGGACACTAGCTGCGACGCCTCCGCCTCGCCCCGTGGGCCATCGCGGCGCCACCGATCGTCGTCGAAATGGCGCGCGGCATTCGCCCAAATGCGGAGCGAGTGCAACCGAACTTTCAGGTCGGTCCGCATGCCACACTCGCGATGCCAATAGTTGATGCGCTCCTCAAAGCCCTCGGGCGCCTTTCCCGCATAGATGACGTCGAGTCGAGACATCACGCTGCCGAACGCGAGCAGCATGTTGTCCTTGATGCCCTTGTGCGCATCAGAGCCCTTGCGCATCTCACGCACCTGCATCGAGAGCGGCGTGGGCACGTAGCCAGCCGCTGTGCTCGCAGTCCGTTCCGAGCTTGAAAGCACCGAACCGTCGAGCGCGCCGCGGCCTGTGCCACTCCTCCCATCCTCCTTAGCCAGGCTAGTGAGCGTTGCCAGCGCGGCGGCTACCGTGAGCCTCTTCCGCACACTGCCGTGGCACAGACCCGAAGCGGCAGACCGGACAAGGTCCTTGAATGCCGCCACCGCATGTGGCGGCCAGCCAGCAGTAGCGTCAGCAAGCTGTGCTGCAACGATGTCCGCAAAGTCCTCATCAAAGTCCTCCTCGCACTTAGTGATGATGCTCAGGGGCGAGCGGCCGGTAAGTGCCACGAGCAGCGTGATGCCCAGCGCCCAGCCATCCGTCATAGCCGAGTACACGCCGCCCTCAACCACGCTCGGGTCCAGATATCCGCGGGTCAGGTAGAGCGCATTCGACACGCTCTTCATCTTCGACGCCTCGGGCCCGGCGTCCATCTTGGCGAAGCCCGTATCCGCGAGGTAGGCGTTGAGCTCATCGTCAAGCAGGATGTTCTCGGGCTTGAAGTCGCGATGGACGACGGCACCCTTGCCGCCAGGCACTGGCGTGTGCAGGTAGAGCAGCGCGTCGGTCGCCTGGCGTAGGATGCGCAGGCGCTGGCGCCACGTCAGAGGGCTCAGTGACGCACCGATGCCGAGGCGGCGCAAGTGCTCGGGGTCGGCCTCTCTCGGCCACAGCCGATTTGCGAGGCTGCCGCCGCGCATCAGCGGGAAGACGAGGCACGGTGGCGCCCCGTGCTCCAGACAGTAGCCGAGCAGCGGCAGCACGTGCGGGTGACTGCACTGCTGCAGCACACTCACCTCGCGCTGCAGGTCGGCGAGCTCGTGCGAGCCCGACTTGGCGCGCTTGACGGCGACGGGCTTGTGGCGCCGCCAGAGCGGCAGCGACGGCAGCGCATCTGCGGTGAAGACGCGGCCGTAGCCGCCGCTGCCGATGAGCCTCTGCTCTCCAAAGCCGTCCGTCGCCGCTGCAAGCTCGGCGAGCGTGAGGGCGACGGCCGCAGGCGGCGCCGAGGGTGCCTCAGGGGCCTCCGATGCTGGCGCCGCTGCTGCAGATGCTGAGCCTGTGGCAGGCGGCGACTGTGTGACCTCGTGCAGTGACAGCTTCGACAGGCTGGCTTGCATCTCCATCTCCGCCGCGTGCTTGCGACGCAGCATCTGGCTCTCCTGCTTGCGCTTCTTGTGCAAGCGCTCGCGCATCGCCCTCGCCTTCGCCAAAACACCCTCACTTGCGAGTGCTTGGTGCTCCTCGATCGCACCGACCAAGCCCTCGTACTGCGCGGCCTCCATGGCCACACGCAGCACGTCGTCAGCGGCGGCAGAAGGAGCGGGACCCACGACGCCCTCGTTGCCAGCCGCCGCCCACACCTCCTGGTCCGCCTCGGCACTGCCACTCGCGGCCGCTGACGCACTCGCTACTGGCGCTCTCGCCTCGCTCGCCCCTGCCTGCTTGGCTTTGGCTTTCTTGCTCGCTTTCTTCTTCTGCGCCTGCTGCTTGTGCACGCCCTCCGCCACCTCTTCAGCCAACAGAGCCGCAGCGGCAAGCTCGGCTGCCCGCTCGGCTGCCGCACGCTCCGCAATCGACACCGGAGCGACCGCAAGAATAGACGCAGGTGCGCGGCGCCTGCTGCGCAGGAATCTTGCGATGACTTTGTGGCCTCGAGCCTCTGCGACATCGAGAGCTGTCCCGGAAGCAGATCGCAAGTCGATGCGTGCGCCAGCATGCACGAGCAGCTTGACTATGTCCATCGAGCCCGCGGTACAAGCATTGATCAGTGGCGTGGTGCCGTTGATGTCTGCCTGGTCGACGACGGCGTGGGCGGCGAGCAGCAGCTGCACGCAGCCGCCGTGTCCGTTGATGCAGGCGGCGTACAGAGGCGTGACGCCGTCACTGGTTAACTTGTCGACGTCGGCGTGGGCGTCGAGCAGCAGCTGCACGCAGTCGTCGTGGCCTTTGTCGCAGGCGGCGATCAGAGGCGTGCAACCGTTGCTGGCTGCCTGGTCGATGGCCGCGTGGGCGGCGAGCAGCAGCCGCACGCAGTCGCCGTGTCCTTTGCCGCAGGCGGCATACAGAGGCGTGGCGCCGTTGCGGTCTGCCTGATCGATGGCCGCGTGGGCGGCGAGCAGCAGCCGCACGCAGCCGCCGTGGCCTTTGATGCAGGCGGCGTACAGAGGTGTACCACCGTTGCTGGCTGCCTCGTCGACGGCGGCGTGGGCGGCGAGCAGCAGCCGCACGCAGCCGTCGTGGCCTTTGCCGCAGGCGACGTACAGAGGCGTGGCGTCATTGCTGGCTGCCTGGTCGATGGCCGCGTGGGCGGCGAGCAGCAGCCGCACGCAGTCGCCGTGGTCGTTGATGCAGGCGGCATACAGAGGCGTACCGCCGTTGCCGTCTGCCTGGTCGATGGTGGCGTGGGCGGCGAGCAGCAGCTGCGTGCAGTCGCCGTGGCCCTTGATGCAGGCGGCGATCAGAGGCGAACCGCCGTTGATGGCTGCCTGGTCGATGGCCGCGTGGGCGGCGAGCAGCAGCCGCACGCAGCCGCCATGGTCTTTGTCGCAGGCGACGTACAGAGGCGTGGCGCCGTTGCGGTCTGCCTGGTCGATGGCCGCGTGGGCGGCGAGCAGCAGCCGCACGCAGCCGCCGTGGTCGTTGATGCAGGCGGCATACAGAGGCGTACCGCCGTTGCTGGCTGCCTCGTCGACGGCGGCGTGGGCGGCGAGCAGCAGCTGCACGCAGCCGTCGTGGCCTTTGCCGCAGGCGACGTACAGAGGCGTGGCGTCATTGCTGGCTGCCTGGTCGACAACGGCGTGGGCGGCGAGCAGCAGCCTCGTGCACGTAGGGTGACCTGTCTCACTAGCAATCAGCAGGCATTTCCCGAGTTGGACCGCTCCTTCGATGCTGTCAATGAGGCCCACGGCCTTGGACTCGTCGCCGCGCCGGAGCGCATCGACCATCGCGTCCATGCCGAGGGCTTCGATTGAAAATTAAAGGTTGTCGAGCCAAACTAAGCATGCGATCTCAGTTTCGGTCCATTAAAGGGACCGGGGTGAATTAACCCCGAGCAGACCTTATCTTCGGCCTATGAAAGGTCCGTAGAAAAGACCGAATTGAGCGAGAGATCGACGCAATTCGAGAGACGAGCGCTGAAGCGTCGCGGGTGCTGGAGGGTGGACACGTGATTTTGGAGATCAGGTTTCGCCCCATGCCCACCATAAGCGGACTACCTTAACTGCCAAATGATTGCATCTAATCTTTGCATGTCAAAAAAAGCCTCAACTGGAGTCTCAGTGCGTGAACATCAGGAGCCGCTCTGAGACAGAGCCCCTCGGCTCCCCCTGCTGCTGCTGTGGACGGCCTTGCCCACCTTCTACGCCATCTACGCCTCAAGAGCAAGCCAGCTGCGGACGGCCTTGCCCACCTCGGCCTTGGCCGCGGCCAGCTCTGGAGGATCTGCACTGCTAGTCCGCTCCATGCCCGCACAGTGCGACGCGTTCGCGATGGCCACAGAGCGAAGCCCGCCCATGGCTTGCTGAAAGCTGAGCTGCTCGGGCAGCACTGAGACGCTACTGTAAGGGTCGTTGCGCCCGTTGACGAAGAGGATCGAGCTCGCGCGCAGATCACGCCCGCCTTGAGCCACATTCGTCCAGCCGCGCTGCCGATTGCTCCACAGCGCCGGCGCGGTGCGCGTCACGTTGTACAGGCCGATGCACAGTGTATTGGGCTGTGTGAGGTCTCCGTGGGCGATGGGCGCAAAGACCGTTGGTGGAGGCATCGGCTGCACGCCCTCTGCGCATCCCTTGTCGCCCGGTTCGCAAGTATTCTGTCCAAACTCATTGCACAGCTGGTAGTAAAACTGGCGGATGGTCGGCGTGCCTGTTGAGGGAGGCAATCAGAGGTCATCACAAGCCCTCGAAGGCAAGCCAAGGCCAGCCAAGGCCAGCAGAGGCCATCAGAGGCCATCAGAGGCCAACAGAGGCCATCAGAGGCCATCAGAGGCCATCAGAGGCCATCAGAGGCCATCAGAGGCCATCAGAGGCCATCAGAGGCAAGCCAAGGCCAGCAGAGGCAATCAGAGGCCATCAGATTTGCCTGTGTCGAAAGAGACGTCGTACAGCCGCAATCAGCATGCACTCAGAGGCAGTCAGCATGCACTCAGATTTGCCTGTGTCGAAAGAGACGTCGTACAGCGGTTTCATGTACGTATCGAGCGTCGAGACTAGGCATTGCTTCTCGGAAGTTTCGTCGAGCTGCGCGCCAAATGCCTCTAGCGCGGTCGCGCCTGCTTTGGCGGCTCGTTCACCCGCCGCACAGAACGAGCCGACATCGTGTGCGCTGCCCACATTGTTGTATTGCACGAGAGACTGCACGACGCCCATCGCCGAGCCGAGAAGGATGGCGACGTCGTCGGTCGAATTGGGCCGCTCGCACGCCTTGAGTAGCCGAATGGCCTGCTCGCGAGCTGAAGGCGGGGCGCCCTCGGCCAGCGCGCTCACGGCCTGCGAGTAGGCGTCGGTCAGGCGCTTCGAGCACCCGGCGCCGCCGACTGCGAGATTCGAGACGAGATGAACCGAGATTCGAGACGAGATGAACCGAGATTCGGGACGAGAGGAACCGAGATTCGAACCGAGGACGCTTTAGGGCACCAGAGGGCGCGTTGGTTGGCACTCGAAGGCACTCGATTCGAGCAGCACCACAAGCGCACGGGCCGTGAGGACGTTTGTGCAGACGGCATCGTACTCCCAAAAGTCGAACTTGGACAGCACAGGGGCACTGTAGGCCACGGACCCGATCACCGAGGTCGGGTAGCGAAGCCGTAGCCACGCTGCAAGCTGCCCCGAATACGAGCCACCCCATGCGATCCAGCTCGAGGTGGTCGACGCGTGCTGCTCGCCCCACCACTGGATGAATGTGGTCGCATCTGCGAGCGCCAGCTCGGAAGAGAGGTAGCGCAGGTTGGTGGCTGACATGTTTGCCGTCGGCCTGCTCTTGCCGTAGAAGCGATGCTCCAGCGTGATGAGCGCTGCACCGTGCTGCTCCGCGAGTTCCCTCTGGAGGCCGCCTGGTGCGCCGTACTCTGGACCCTCGCCGCCGAGAGCGAGGAAGACTGGATATCCAGGGCCACGCCAGAGCGACAGATCTTCAAAGTATCGCTGTGACCATGTGTGCGCGAGGCGAATGTCGTTCGGAGCCATGTGATCGAGCGGCTGGCTGTCGAAATAAGCCTCCGTCCCACGGACCTGAGTAGAACCAGCGAGGGCTTTGCGCATGGCGCCTACGTAGGTAGGGTCGCCCAGCCACCACGGCGGTAGAGCGAGGCAGGCGAACAAGCTTCTCAACATGACGGAAGGGACTTCTGCGTGATGAAGACCAGCATGTGAATGGTCAAAACATGACGTCAAAAACACCGGCAAGAAGGTCTAAGTTTTCTCTGAAAATTGACCAAGACATTCACACTCTCGAACGCTCAACACAGTGAAAAACGGGATGTTGTTTTCACGGCTGTGCTGCTTACGTGTACAGTACTGTACGGGAGCGCGCTTCGATGGCGGCGAAGGCTAGGAGTTCTAATGAGACCCGCGTAGAAAACGACCCCACCGGAGCCAACTCTGACGTCTTCACATGCTCTGTGTGCCTGGAAATATTCGTGGACCCCGTCACCGTTGTGGTGCGCCGCTGCCGCCCTCGAGCCTGAAGAGTTCTCCTTGCTATCAGTGTTGACATTCTGCTGCATCGCTCGTCCACAGCCCTGTGGCCACAGCACCTGCTGTCACTGTCTTAGCCTCTGGCTCAACCTTGGCAACACGCGCTGCCCATCCTGCAACACGAGGATCACGCATGCCGTGCTCTCCTTCGCTCTTCGCGATGCCGCCGAGCACGCGCATTCGGTGCTAATCGCGAGTAGGCGTCAGATGCTGCAACTTGAGCGACCCGTCTCCTTCTGCCGAACAGTGGAGGCACCGTACTCGCTGCAGCGTGTACTTACGCATTTACGGCGCGAGGCTGCTGGTGAAGAGCCCGACGGTGCGAGGCTGCTCGGTAGCATCGGCATCGTCGTCGCAGCGATTTCGATCCTGGGATTGCTGACGATCTACAGCTACGCTGCCTCCTCGAATCTGCTGACGATCTATGGATACACTTCCGTCTACGCCATTGAGGGAACCTCATTTATTACGGTAGCGTCCCTGATCTCAAGTGTAATCCTCGGCGCGCTCGTTCAACGGCTGGGCGTCCAGCAGTTTCTGCAGCTTGAACGCGAGATCTGGCGCGCCATCAGACAGGCTGCTGGCGCGGTGCCACCGCCGCCACTAGAAGGTTTACCTGCGGAACCTGTGCGTGCCGTCAGAATCCTAGCAGGAGATCTCCTTCGAAACACGTCCATACTCTTCTTGCTCGCGTGGCTGATGCTCGTCGCCGTCGTCTTTGTGGTCACCTTTCGCCATTTCTTTGACGAACTGGCTGCGGCCGAGGCGGCGGCCGCTGCTGCGGTAGCCGCTGAGCCCGACGGTGCCTCGTTGGCGCAGACGATGGCGCAGCAGGCCGATCGTATGTTGGGTGTGGCCTCGAGGTTATTCGCCAGGCTGCCTGCACAGCTGCTGCAAGTGTTCGTCGTCACGTTTCTCGGCGTGTTCACAGTGCTCTTCACGACGCAGATTCTCATCCAAGGTGCCGCGCGACTCGCGCGCTGAGCGTTCGGACTGTGGTGTCCGAATTTGGAAGCGAGAAGTCTTTGAACAAGTCGCCACACGTTCCACGTCGTGTCCAAAAAAGTAACTCAGTAACCTTACCCGCGATTCAGTCTGGTCCCCGTCGCCGCCCGTCCAGCGCGGCGGCCGCGTGACGCGACGTGCACATGGACGACGATCGTGGATCGACCGGACCGGACGGTGACGTGAGCGGACCTGGGACGCCAGACCGCACCACTTCCTCTGCGCACTCGACTGCGGTCGAATCGACTGGTTTGTGGTTAGCCCGTGACGAGAATGATCCCCTCTCCGTCGCCAAAAATAAATAACTCTCTCCACAATACGGTCGCACTCCACAATCATCAAGCACACCGCACGCCGCGCTCGGCCTACTACCGCTCCGGGACAAAAGACAAGCTTTTCTACTACCGCTCCACCCGCACCCCCGCCCTTTCTACAGCTTGTTCGCTCACAGCTCAAGAACAAGGATCCCCACATTTTGTGCATCCCAACATTTACCGCACGCTACACGCTTGTTCGCCTTCAAATCTTGATGCTTTCGCACACGTCTCACAGTTGCAACTGAAAGCCAGCCTTTCCTTGCACTGCGTTACGAATCGAGGTCTCCCCTTCCTCTTCGAGATGGTTGTAGGTAAGACTGCATGGAACAAGGGTCGATGTATGATCAATCACATTGCTGTGTGTTAGCCAGGTTTGATAGCAGGCAAACAGGGGAGTTCAAAATTTTGGCAAACTTACTCAATTTTCGTCAGCGAGCCATTAACACCCAGGGCGTCAGCGATTGCAGTGATGCCCTCTGCGGTGTAGGTGCCTCGTCGGTTGCCATCGTTGTCATTCCAGATGCCGCACAGATGGTTTCGGGAGAGGTCGATGCTTGTCAGCGCGCCATTGACGCGCAAAGCGTCGGCAATTGCTGTGATGCCCTCCGCATTGTAAGTTCCATGCCCATAATCATCATGGATGCCGCACAGCTTATTGTTTGAGAGGTCCAGCTGCAATACCATTCAAAGCAAAGGCGTGGATTAGATAACAGAAAAGGGATGTGTAGGGGGTCAGAAAGCCGGCACCTTTGTCAGCCCACCGTTGGCGCCAAGCATCTTGGCCACATGCTTGGCTCCTGCTGACCATCCGATGTTGTTTTTGTACTTGGCGCCGCTGATGTCAAGCTCCTTGAGCGTCTTGTTCTGTTCCAGTGCCTCGCAGATGGCCTTGGTGCCCTCCTCCCCCAACTCGTTTTTGGCAAGTGACATTTTGGTCAGCCCGCCTGTGACATCGGCCTGTAACAGGTCCGACGCCAGCAGGATAGCATCGGGCGGCTTGAGGTTCTGGTTGGAGAAGTCAGCGGTGGTCTGGTCACGCTGGATGCCGCAGAGCGAGATGCCCTTCTGCTTGGCGACCTCAGTGAGCATCTTGGCGGACTCTGCATCAAGCTGATTGCCCAGGAGGTTGGTCACCGTCAGCGCGCCCATGACGGGTATCAGACCCGCCACGACCATGCCTCCCTCGACTCCGACGTACTTCCCCTTCAGGTCCAGTTCCGTGAGCGAGTTGGCGCGCATCTCCTTGATCGGGATTTTGTTGAAAATCTCGATCTTGAGGTTGCCAAGGACAGCAGCTGCGAGCTGCACAGCGCCGTCGCCCGCAATTTTGTTTCGGCGGACGTCGATGCTTGTCAGCCCGCCATTGACACGCAGAGCGTCGGCAATCGCTGTGATGCCTTCTGCAGTGTAGGTGCCACCCCTAGAGGTCACTCCACAGAGTGCATTGTTGGAGAGGTCCAGGCTCGTCAGCGCGCCATTGACGCGCAACGCATCTGCAAACACCTTGGCGTCTTCCGGACCAAAAATGTTCCAGCTGACATCGATTTTCGTCAGCGCGCCCATGACGGGCATGAGACCCGCAACGACCATGCCTCCCTCGACTCCGACGACCTTCCCCTTCAGGTCCAGCTCCGTGAATGAGTTGGCGCGCATTTCCTTGATCGGGATCTCGTTGAACATCTCGATCTTGAGGTTTCCAAGAACAGCGGCTGCGAGCCGCGCAGCGCCGTCGCCCGCAATGCTGTTGTGGCGGACGTTGACGCGTGTCAGCGCGCCGTTGACCAAAAGCATATTGGCCACATGCTTGGCGCCTGCTGTCCCACCAATGCTGGAGACAGTGCCTTGGTACGTGTGTTCTCCGCTCAAGTCAAGCTCCTTGAGAGTGTTGTTGCCGACGAGAGCATCACAGAGGAACTTTGTGCCTTCCTCCCCCAACTTGTTTTTGGCGAGCGACAGCTTCGTCAGCCCGCCTGTGACAACGGCCTGTGACAGGTCCGACGCCAGCAGGATCGCATCGGGCGGTTGGAGGGCATGACCGGACAAGTCAGCGGTGGTCTGGTCGCGCTGGATGCCGCAGAGCGAGATGCCCTTCTGCTTGGCGACTTCAGCGAGCATCTTGGCTGACGCCTCATCAAGCTGATTGTGCAGGAGGTTGGTCACCGTCAGCGCGCCATTGACGCGTACCATCTTGGCCACGTGCTTGGCACCTGCTGACCCTCCAATGTTGCTGTCTTCCCGGTGGCCGCTGATGTCGAGCTCCTTGAGCGTCGTGTTCTGTTCTAGTGCCTCGCAGATGGCTTTGGTGCCTTCCTCCTCCAAGTTGTTCCTGGCGAGCGAAATTTTGGTCAGCCCGCCCATGACGGGTATGAGATAAGAAATGAGCATGGCCACAGGCCCACAAAGCCCCTTTTCGCGCAAGTCCAGCTCTGTCATGGTGTCCTCGCGCATATGCTGCACCGGAACGCCGCACACCACACCTGTGCCCGCGCAGGCAACGGCTGCGATCTTCAGCTTCAACGGTGCCTCTCCGTCGCCTGAGATGCAGCTGTCCAGAGCAGCCTTAGCAGTACCACGAAGCAAGGATCCTTCCTGGCCCTCGTCGTTGTTCTCGTCGTCGTCCTCGTCGTCTTCATCATCCAATGTCGCGGCCCGTACTTTCGCCACGTCCACCACAAAGCCGTAGCCATGGAGGCGCGCCAGCCCTGGCAGCATCCGCCCCGCAAGGGCCGTGTCCCCGGGACGGCCGGCCTCGATGAGCAGCTCAACGTCCAGGTCGGTGATCTCTTCCAGATGTGTGGGTGCCGGCTGCCCGCGGCCACGGCACAGGCGCGAGCAGAGGACACGCCGTGACAGCGCACGCCAAAACCGATTCACGCCCTTGAGCTCACACAGCGTGACCACGTCCACCATTCCCAGAGCAGCCTCCCTGGCATCCGTAGTGGCTGGCACCCCCGAGAGCGAGGGCTGCCGCATGGGTGCGACTGGTGCCGTTGCGCTGGCCGCGCCGAGCTGCTGCAGCGCCTCGTAGCCTTCTGGCAGAAACGCCGACTCGGCGAGTGCCGCCTCGAGCTCGGCGCTATCAAAGTCGCTACCCGCGCCAAGCAGCGCACGGAGCTCGTCAGCATTCTTGCCGTTGACCCGGGAAGCGATGACAAACTGCATGTGCTTGAGCAGCATAGGGGCATCCAGAAACAGGGCACCCTGGACGTGTTCCATGAGCTGCAACAGCGAATACTCGTCAGAGCTCGGCGACAATGGATTGCTGGCGTAACCCTCGCTCCGGAGCTCCTCAAACGACTTGTTTTGGAATTGCTCCATCCGATGCACACCGGGGACGCTACGTGCGATCTCCGGCATGCAAACCAGCGCACGAAGCGTCGAGGCTGTGACAATGGGCACCGGATACACGCCGTCCTCGGAGCTGGCATCGTCCATGAGATCCTTCAAATGACCCGCGAGTCGAGCCACCTCGCGCGGCATCGTGACCTCCTCTCCGCCTCGCGCTCGCACGCAGATTTGCTCATCATCACGTGTGGCCTTCTTCGCCGCGGGCGCCTCTTCCTGCTCCTCGGCCGGCGATCCAGCGACGATCGTCTTGCCCGAGAGGCTCATCGTGCGCACACACGCCGAAAGTCACACGCTCGCTCTTTGCAAAGTCTGCGACGAAAAGGCCTGGGCAGGCAATGGCCTCGTGAGCGAGGATCACGCGGCCGGTCGGGCAGCTTGCGCGGGCGGCGCTGCGGCGCTGGCGCTGATACCTGGGCAGGCAATGGCCTCGTGAGCGAGGATCACGCGGTACCGCGTAAGGCTTTACGCGGTATCGTAATGAAACCAATTCTGGTTAACGCACGCGGCGCGGGGGCCGCGGCAGTTCGCTCGCCCCTAGGTGTTGCGGGCTGCCTACCCCCCTTATGGGCTCGGAGATATCGGAGGCGCCGTGGCAGACACCAAGGCACTGGCAAAGCCATTGTACAGGAGAAGACGCCGAAAGTCTGAAGACGTTCAGAATTTGCCAAACTTTGGGTGGCGTTGCAAAGACTGGTCGGTACAGTACCTTGTGTGTCGATTCAACTGACCCTTTCTCAAAGTGTGTCGATTCAACTGACCCTTTCGCAAAGTCTGAAGACGCGCGTCGATAGCCGTACTTGGAAGTGTGGGAAATAAACCCTCTGTCTCGCAAATAAGTGGATGAGCGCTCTCTTATCGGTGTAAAGTTGACCCCGGATAAGATACGCATCGGCGCTCCGCGTTAGATCTTTCAAGTTTCATCAGAACGGCGCCGCGCCGCGCGCGGGCGTCGACCTTCAAGGGTCGAAGACAAACAAAAGAAGGATGTTCGGGTCTGCCCTATATTAGGAAACGGATCCGATCAACGCCCGCGCTTCGCGACCTCGGCCTGCGGCACCCACGTGAACCGAGCCAGACCCGCTCCTCCCGGGCCGACAAGCAATTCCGCGGCTGTCGCCAGCGCATAGTAAGCGCTCCCGTGCGGCCCTCGGGCATGCGCCGCGGTGCGACGCCACCAGCGGCGCGCCGCATCGTGCGCACCCGGGCGAAAGTTGCCCGCAGGGCTCAGGGAAGTGAGGTCCAAGTCGGCGCGTCGGCCAGCCTCGAAGTAGAGCCACGCACGCGTGTTGAAGAGCGCGCCCGGCTTGCGCTGTCCGCCGTGCGGCGGCGTCGGATCGAAGACGAAGCAGCTGCGAACTAGGCCCTCGCCATGGCGCTGTAGTAAGCGCACGTGTGTCCCGAGGCGCTCCCGTAGTGCGTAGCGCTCATCGGCCTCGTGGCTGCGGGTCAGGATGCCGAGCATGTACCGGCTCGCCGGCCCTTTGTCTTCGAGCCCCGAGCAGCTCAAATTGAGATACCGATCTGGCGCGAACTGTGCGCGCAACGTTGGCGGCGGAGCACCTCGCCCTTGGGGGCGCGGCTTACTGCAGCAAACGGCCGCGGGCGTCGGCGCCTCCCAGCCCCATTGCGCGATGCACGAACCACACGCCAAGCCGTCGGCGGGCAGCGTGGCCGTCGCTACCATAGCGCCGGCCACATAGTCCGATCGCTCCGCGGAGCGCGTGTAGTGAGCCCACAGCACATCACCATCGATGAGCGTCGAGCGCTCATTCCAATTGAGCCAGAAGCGGTTGTGCTCCCACCGGCGCAGCGCCACGTACGTGAGAGGCAGCCTTCGCTCGACGACCTCGCGATGCACCAATGCGCCCAGCCCTGCGTCTTCATGCGTCCAGAAGGGCGGCCGGCGCTTGTTGAATGCGTCGTCGGCGAAGCGGCGCACGCGCGCCGAGCCAAAGATATCGACGAGCGCTCCACGCCCGATGACCTCGAAGCTGCCATCGAGGAACGGGTACGGCCCGAGGCTTCCCGCGCATTCGCCGCCGAGTGCGGCCGCCTTTGCCATCTTGGTCAGGAGCTTCTCGCAACGGCGAGGTGGGCCTTCATCGGAGTGTCGGCCGCACGCGGCGTTGGGCGTGCTCGCGTAGCGCGCCCAGTTCCACAGCCGGTACAGGTGCACGCCAAAGTAGGCGCGCTCCGGATGCGGCGCTGTGGCCATCAGGCTGCGCAGCTCGGCCACGACGCGCACGAGGTTGACCAGCGAGTCGTCGTCCACCTTGGCCACGAAGGAGGCGCGCGACGCGTTGGCGGCGTGCACAAACCAAGCGAGAGCCTTCTCGGCAACGGCGCGGCCGCCGTGGCTCGCGTCGGAAGTGGCCGCACCGTCGTGCGCCTGTAGAAGCACGAGGTCATCGTGGCGAGCTCGCTCTGCCTGCACGAGCCGGCGCTCCTCGGCTGTGAACATCGTCACGTCACCGAGAACAAACGCCAGCGTGACCGCGCAACGCTCACCCTGCGTGAGCAAGAGGTCGCGCGCGGCGCGGATGCGCTGCCGCCTTTCGATGTTGGTGGGGGCAGTCATGAAGCCGATTGTGAGCAGTGGCGGCTCCGAGCTCCCGCACGGCGGCAGGCGCCGGTAGGCGGCGAGCGCATGCTCGTGCTGCGGCCACGCCGCGCGCTGCTCCCGGCCGAGGGCCAAGGCGAGGCGGAGCCGGTCGACGAGCCTGGACGGCTCTGCAGTCTGCATCGCAACCCTCACGCAAGAACCCCTTGCCTCTCTTATGAATATCACGGCCGCGGGCACACTCACCTTGGCTGTGAACGCGTGGGGGGGGGGGCGCCGCGCGTCACGGCCCTCGCTCCGGGCTACGTCGCTGGGGGGCTGGGGCCCGCGGGCCGCGAGAGCGTGGCGGAGGCCCTGCCCTCTGCCGGTCGGGCCGGTTACGAGCCGCTCTTGACCTCTTGTCGGCACTGCTCCTGCATGCTGCAAGCTGCAGCACGGCGCCGCGCCGGCTCGCAGCTCCCGAACTGCCGGCCTCGCGGTTGCCGGAACAACCTCGGCGGTTGTACGCATAGTACCGCAGAGCACTTTTCCAATCTGGTTCTGGAGACCCTTAGGAGACCCGAGACGAACACACACACACACTGACGTCCTCACTGGACCGACTGCACTCGGGGGCACTCTTCACAGCACGGCTCCACACACGTAGCTAGCGGCAACGTCCCATCGGCTTCCGGGCGCCGCCGCGCTCACATACTTGATGAACTTCATCGTGTCCGTGCCACGGCGCACGAGGCTGAGCGCGTTGGTTTGCGGGTGGATCGAGGTGACTCCGGCAGAGGACTCGTCCGCCTTGTACACGTCAGCAGCGCCGTGGTCCTCTTCGGACGCCTGCACGTGGCACTCGAACCCGCCCACGTCGCCCGACTCCCACGCCGCGCACTCCTCCGCGCGCGAGGCGACGAACGTGAGCGTCGCGTCGAGCGTCTCGTGCGTGCATTGCGTACCCACATGTGCGAGAGAGTAGTCGAGGCCGGGTCGGAAGCGGCGCACCTCGGCAGCGCAGCTGCGCGGCGTGAGGCCGCTCAGATGCGCGAGCCACTGCACAAAGGGTGCCGAGCTCATCACCTCTCGTACCGCCTCCAGCTGCGCGCCTACCCCACGCAGCCGCCGCGTGCCACCACCCTCGCCCTCTGCGCCGCCGGCGTCGCCGTCGGCGCCGTGCCCTTCAACCTCGGCCGCAGTTGCCGGCCGAGGACGGTAACGTAGGTAGCGGCGCAGCTGCGGTGGGCCAAGTAGGCGCCATCCCGGGCGCCTGGTACCCGCCGCATACGGCGGGCCGGTAGAGGGCATCTCACCGCCATCTAAACCGTCGCGCCGATCCGCGGCGAGGGCAGCGTGCGCGAGGGCAGCCGCGATCTCCGGGCGGAGGAAGCTTGCGAGCAGCGCCGCCCCTTGCGACTCGAGCTGCGAGCGTACCGCTGCCATCGTCGACGCCTTCAGGTAGGCCGGATGCACGACCGCCGCCAGCTGCGCCTCCTGTGATGGCGCGAGAGGAGCGACCGCGCTGTGGTGAGCATTGCATGCAAGGCAGGTCATCAGTGGCAATCAACGTACCTGTGCTGGCGTGAGTGGTCGACTCGGCTGTGGTAACGGCCGGCGCAGCGCGCGCGCGCGCGGCCCGCCGCCGGCGCCCGCCGCGCCGCGCTCGAGCTGTGCGAGCGTCGCGAGCGAGTCGGCGCCCTCTGGAGGCGTCGCCGCATGGAACCATCCGGAGATGGAGAGGCGGGGTTGGCGAGAGGCTATCTCCTGGACTGCATGGTAGCTCACGCCGGGTTGGACGCGGAAGAGGACGAGGGTGCCGAACTCGGGCGGGAGCAGGTGTACGGGTGAGGGTTGCACACTGCCCCCGCTCGCGGAGGACGCGACCGCGTATAGCTCGAGCGCGCCGCCCAGCCGCGGACGCCACGGCTTACCCGGCCGCGAGAGATAGAGCACGTAAGAGACGCACCGCGTGCCGATCACGTCATCGTGGCAGAGCAGGTGGCCGCCGTGGCGGTACGCGTTGCACGACATATCTTGCTGCCCGGTGAGCGGCGGGCAGCCCGTCACGGTCCGCACGAAGGCGCGAAACGCTGGCGAGTACAGCGCCGCGCGCAGGGCGATCGTCGCTGGCAGCGCCGCCGAATGCTCAGCATCGGCGGCGTCAAGGTTCGCCAAGTCGCCCGTCTGGAAGACCTTGAACATGTCGGTCTCCTTGAAGGTGCTGCGCAGCAGGCCAAGCTCCTGCCGCACCGCGAGGAGCGCTGGCTGCGCAAGGATGGACGAGAGGTGGGCGTGTGGAAATGGAGAGGCGGCCGCAAAGGTTTCGGACAGCTCTTTGGCACGCGACAGCGCGCCCGGCGCGAAGCATGATTCGGCCGTGAGGGCTGCGGCAGAGCCCTCCTCTTGAGCAACTGTGGCAGCCGTGGAGCCATCCGTAGTGCGCTTGCGCTTCAAGGTCCGCATTCCGCAAAAAACCCAACTTCGTGACGTTTCGTGGGTGAAAGGGGGGGTCCCCCGCCCTTCACGTTCACGTTCACGTTAATTTGCCATCCCGGCAAGACACACTACCACAGGTCCCGTGGAGACACAACGTGGAGGGCGCAGTGAAGTCCCCCGCCCTTCGACACCAAGACAGTCACCCCGCGACCGGAGTTCCAAACACCCGAACCTCCAACTTGTGGACCCGTATTGGTATTCACATTCATAGACCGCGCGCGCACACACACATAAAAGCTATAAATCGAGCCCACACGTGACGTTCAACACCCGCTGTGTCACACCCCTTTAACTAAATACGTATAACTTCGCCACTCGCTCCCGCCTCCGTCTCACGGGTAGAGCATGCGGATGGAGCACTGCACCTTGGTGAGCACCGAGTTCTCGTCGTAAATCTGCTGTTTCACCGTTAGCTTCTCATCTCCACGGTTGATCTGGCGCAGCTCGCCCCGCTCGAGGTCGACGCGGTAGAAGGCGGGGTCGTTCTCAGTCGTGTACTGCAGCACAAGGCTCGTGAACTCCCAGAGCGGCCAGCGGTACCGAACATACGCGGCGAAGCGCTGCGAGGCTGTGACGAGCGTGCGCGCCTGCGGGTAGTTGGGCACGATCTCATTGGCGACCGTGCCGAACTCGATCGGCTTGACCCACGGGTTGAACGCTGCGATCTCGCCGTCGATGGGCTGCTTGATGGAGAGCACGATGTCGGGTCGCGACCACGAGTCCTGCCGCAGCGCCCCGTGCGCGAAGAGCTCGGCGTCACGCGGCTGCGGCGTGAAGCCCGTCGCCGCGTGCGCCCGCGCCACCGCCTGCTGCGCGTCGGGCGTCGCGCCGAGCAGCAGCTGCGTGCCAAGCGCCTCCTCGCCGAACGCGAGCACGCTCTCCTCGAGCGCGGTGCGCCCGAAGCAGTTGAGCGCCCCCGGCTCGGCCCGCGCCTGCAGCAGCAGCTCGAGCACGTCCGCGTGCGCGCCCGGGTTGAAGCAGATGGCGCCGTAGTGCAGCGCGGTGAAGCCCATGCCCCGCGTCGCCAGCCCCACGTCCGCGCCCCTCTCGAGCAGCTCGCGCACGACTGGCACGTGCCCGTATCTGGCCGCGCGCATGAGAAGCGTCTCGCCCCGGCCCTTGGAATCGGCCGAGTCGAGCAGCTCGGGCCGCTGCTGCAGCTCCGCGCCCAGCAGCGCCGCCTCGCCGCGCAGCACAAAGGCGAAGGCGCGCATGAGCGCGATCTCGCGCAGCGCCATGGTCTGGATCAGCCGGTCGAACTGCGCGACGCCGCCCTCATTGGAGGCGATGGCGGTCAGGATGAGCTCGCGGTCGGCCTCGAAGGAGGCCTCGGCCTGCAGCACCGACGGCACCTCGGGCCGCTCGAGGATCTCGGTCGAGACGACGCCGCAGAACTTGGTCGCCAGCGGCGGGCTCGAGTGCATCGCCGTCTCGAGCTCCGAGAGTACCCACACGCGCGTGAGCGTGCGCAGCTGCAGGTCCATGGCCAGGCCGTGGCTGCTCATGCGGCGCATCACGCGTGGAAACTTGTCCACTTGGCACTTGACGTCGCCCGAGCCAAACTTGGGGCAGCCGCAGCTGCAGCCCATGAAGTGGCAGGCGGCCGCGTGCTGGTTCACCGCGAAGATGCAGAGCCAGTAGGTCTTCGCCCGCTCCGCCTGCGTGTACATGTGCGGGAAGAGCTCGTTCTTGCCCGCCGCGTGCTCGCAGATCGCCCTGACCAGGTGCAGGAAGGTGTTGCCCCACCAGTGGCTCATCAGCGTCTGGGGCGTGCGCGGGCCGCCGGGCAGCGTGTCCGCGTAACAGCAGCCGGCGGCCTGGGTCTCCGGGATGACGATGTTGCGCACAACCTCGAGTGTGGTCGTCGTCTCTGAGATGAGCTTCTGCTCGTGGCACTTCTCCTGCACGAAATCGAGGAGCTGCCCGAGCGAGAAGCCTTTGCTCGAGAGCTCCGCGGCGACGCCTTCCGAGGACGCGTTGTACGCGTCAACGCGCTGCAACATCTCGTCGAGCTCGCTGATGGCCGCAGATTGCCCCAGCTCGCGCTCGATTCGGCCAAACGCGTCGCTGAACTCGGTCCGAGTGATCTTGCCATCCTCGTCGATGTCGAGCTGCTTGAAGCGCGCTGCGGCGCCCTCCCCGACAAAGGCCGCGAGCTCCGCGAGCACCAACTTGTTGTCCGCATTGAGATCGAGTTTCGTGTACACATCCATCGCGCGGCGGTGGACCTCGACCGACGGGAAGTTCCCGGTCGCGATTGGCAGCGTCGAGGTATCCTGCGGTCGAATGACGGAGGCCGGCTTCTCAGCGCTCGCCTCTGGAGGAAGCGCCGCATTCTCTGGGACCGGGAGCGGCGAGACTCGGCCCGCCTGAGCGCAGCACCACATAAATTTTTTGAAGTTTCGTGCGCGCGTTTCGTCATGCTTCGTTCATACGACGAGGCTACATTCACCGCCAGTCGACACCAGACACCCGTACGGAGTTCACGACACACTAACACTTACGATACGACACCGCGTACATATCATTTGTGGACCCGTATTCACATTCACAGACCGCGCACACACATAGATAAATCGAGCCCTGAAGTGTCGTCCCACACCCGTGGTGTCACACCCCTAACTATACACACTGCGCATGGGTACCGGGTCAATCCTGGGAGGGTCGGCCGAGCCACTTAGCCCTTGCATTCCCTGCAGCTGCAACGCAAGGCTGCGCGTGCCCTCATCGAGCTTCAGCTTGAGCCGGTCCCACTTCTCGAACGGATCCCTATGGCTATGCGTCCCGTCGTCCTTCGCCTCCTCCTCCGATTCCGTCTCCCCAGCTGCCGTGCGCGTCGGCCTCGCCGGCCGTTCCTCTTCCGCCTTGACGGTCAACAGCACGGGTGGTGTGAGGTCCGCATCCGCGCACGCATCCTCGCCCTCGCGGAGCTGCCGCTCCATTGCGGCATCGATGGCGCGCACCGCGTCAAGCCCTCTGGCGAGCAGCGAGAAGGTGTGGGGCTGGTTCTCGAGCCGGTCGGCGAGCGGCAGCTCAGGGTTGATGCGCACGAGAGTCGCCGTCGCGCCTGCCTCGCGAACCACCGTGAGCACATCTTCGGAGAGGTTACGGACGGTCGTGACATTGCCCCCCGCGCCCGCCTCGATAATGGTGAGTCGAAAGTCGGCGCCCCGCTCGCGTGCAAGCTCCACTAAGGCCTTGCGCCACGTCTCCCATCGTTCGGATTGCTCCTCGTCGTCATGCCACTGGCTATCGCGAAACATGAGGATCGAGGGTCTCGCCGCGCCGCCGCAGCCTATGCACTTGGGCCAGTTGGTCGCAAACGCCCTTGCGACCTTCGTCGCCGACGACGACCGCGCCGCCACGTCGCTCAGCTCACCCGCTTCGCTTGGGCCGCCCAACGTGGACGAGATCTCGGAGGATGCGACCTGGGCCGATGAGATCTGGGATGCGGGATCCGCCGGATCGCCTGTGGCTGGCGCGAGCATTGTCTCTTTGTCCACACGGAATCGAAAGCTGGCCGGCGCTGCCCAACGCAACGGTTCTGCGCAGTTGACAACCTTCGGGTCGAGGTTGGCCGCCGCGTCGCTCTCGGCCACTGGTGGCGGGCCAGGGCAATGCCGGTGGGCGCACTGCCAGGTCTCAGAGTTGCCGTGGCACTCGCGAATCTCATAGGGCGAGAAGTGTTGATACGCGTGCGCATCGACGTTGGAGGTGAATGAAAAGAAGGCACCCGGCGCGCCGGCGGCGTCCCGAAGACGCGCGGCGGCGCTCGTATGCCGGAAGAATCGGTCTCGCCAGCGGGCGACGGTCTGATAGCCTTCGTGCGGCACTGTGTTGCGGTAGTCGTTGAAGCAAGTACCCCAGAAGCCCAGAAAGAGCGCAGGCTCGTCTTCGAGCCAGCCTGGATCGCAGAGATCCCGGTATGTCAGGCCACGCTCGCGGTAGGCCGGCATACAGGCGACATCTGCATAAACTGCCAAGCCGCTGTCAGCGCTCCATCCAGCACCAGTCATGAGGAGAAGGGCGTCGCTTTGGCGGATAGCGGCGGCGGCGCGCTTGATGGCATCACTCTTAACCGCCTCGAGCTCGGCGCATTGCTCGTCGGTCGGCTTGGAAGGTTGGGCACCCATCAGAAGCGCCCGGAAACTCGACCGCCCTGCCGTGCCTGCAGGAGCCACCAACACCAAGTATGCTAGGGATTGCGAGCTGCACAAAAAGTGCTTGTGTTTTCTCGGTTGCTTCGAGGGCTTGTGTTTTCTCGGTTGTTTCAAGCCCCTCGCGACTTTGTCACGTGAATTTGAACCGACGGGACGCCGTTTCGACCCTCCATACTGTACGAGTCTCGCTGGGCTTTCCACAGGAAAATAGGTCAGCACATTAAAGAGAGAAGCGCGACTTACTGTACGTGCGTTACATGTATGATCATGATGACGAAGATAATCTCCAAGCTCCTCCTGCATACGTGCTATGCAAAGCATGATGCATCCACAAAATCCGGGCGACCGCTTTCTCTTCGCATCATCACAACACGTGTACTGCTCAGGTGTGGGGCGCGCGCCCACTCGCCACACATATCACGACAACAACGTAAAACCTCTACTCTCAAACTCCACGGCCACGCATGACGCATTCGCATCCGTTCGAGCCTTCGCATCTCGCGTCGGCTCGCACAGGCACCCTCACAAGCGTCGCAAGTCTCAGCCTCTGCCCTCCGCCGTGGGTAGCTACACCGTACTCATGTGTCCGCCGCCATGCAGCTCATGTGAGCCCCCCGGGAGCGCCGCCTCGAGCGCCCAGGACCGTCATGTCGAGCGTCATGCAGCTCCATGAGCGTCATGTCGAGCACCTCGAGCGCCCTGGACCGTCGCTCCGATGGCCCTGCCCCGTTCCCTCCCATCCCAACCAGTCCCTCCCCGATTAGGAGAGACGAGCACGCCTTCCCATCTGGTGCTCGACATGACGCTCCCGACGAAGCCACCCGGCGGCGGCACGCGAAACACACAGTCGAGATACGTGCGCGAGTGCCCGAGCGCCGTCAGCGGGTGCTCATCACGGCGCTCGCCTCACGCCTTCTGCGCCTTCTTCTTGCCTGCTATCCGGTAAGAGGCGGCGCGCTTGCGGGCGGCCTCGCGCTCCTCCGCGTCCGTCAGCCCGCCATCCTCGTCGCCACTCTCGCCGCCACTCACGACCACAGACGGTGCTTCACGGAGCTCGGGTGCTCGCCGCTCCACGACCTCAGCCTCGGCAGTCTTACCGGTAGTCTTACCTGCCGCCTTAGCGGCCGTCTTGCGTGCCTTCGGTGCGGGCTCGGGCTCGGGCGCGGCCACCAGCACGTCAACAACGGCCTCAAACTTGGCCGATGCACGACGGCCGTAGACGACACGCTCGCCCTTCCAGTACTCCAGTGGACGGAAGCGCTGCCGGCGCGACCGGCCGCCCGCCTGGTCGAGCGAGCCCAATTGAGCGGCCAGGCGCTCGACGACCGCCGGCGGCATGCTCAGGCGATCGAGCTCGTTGCGCCGCTTCTTGCTCTCGCCGCCCCGGGCAGCCGGTGCGCGGCGCGGTGGGGGCGGCATCGCCGCCGTAAGCGGCGGCGGCGGGCAGGCGGGCGGAGGCGGAGCGTCGTCCTGAGCGTCGTCCTGAGCGTCGTCCTGAGCGTCGTCCTGCGCATCGTCCTCACGGTCCGGCTCGTCAAAGCCGTCGCCATGATCGCCGAAGCCGTCATCACGATCATCAAAATCGTGCTCCTGCTCCTGCTCCTGCTGCCGTGCGAGGCGCGCCGCCTCCGCCGCCTCGGCCGTCACGAGCGCCGCCTCGAGCGCGGCCTCCTTCTCCTCGCGCAGCCGCGCAAGTTCCTCCTCCGCTTGGAGTGCACGCTCCTCCAACCTCTCCTTCTCGCGCTCGAGCTCCTCCTCGCGCTGACGCAGCGCCGCGCGCTCATCCTCGAGCTCCTCCTCCGCCGCCTCGCGTGCCTCGCGCGCCGCCTCCTCCGCCGCAGAGGCTACGGCCGCAGCCACTGCTTCCTCGCGCGCCCGTTCGGCCTCCTCGGCGTCCGCCGCCTCCTCGTCGCAAAGCGAGGCGATGGGCGAGCAACCCATCGAGTGGGTCGACAAGCGCTTCGCTGCTGCACCCGCGATCCGGCTGCTCCCAGCGCCCTGTGCCGGCTCGCCGCCGTAAGGGGACTGCTGCGGTTCTGGCTGCTGCTGCTGCACCTCCTCCTCCTCCACCGCCTCGTCGTACTGGTCGGGCATGTCCTCGTGCTCGTCGGCCATCTCATCGAGAGCTTCGACCTCGCCCGAGCGCGGCTCCTCAGCCGGGCGTTGGCATTCCGCTGGTGTGCGCGGAATCTTGGACTTGCGACGGAAGGCTGCGAGTGAGTGCGGTGTCGGGGCACCGGCGGCCGGCGCGTCTCTTGAGCAGGAAGCGACCGGGGGGTCGACCGCTGCCGAGGATAGCGGCGTGGCGACAGCAGCCGAAGCGCTGGCGACCGGTGCGTCAAGGGCAGCAGGCGCCGGCGTCGTCGCCTGCGCGGGCTTGAAGTAGCTGTCGATGTCAACCATCGACTCGATCGCATCGCCACGGGTCTGGCTGCGTCGGGCCTTCGTGGATGCGCCCTTCTTGCCGCCGAAGAGTGTCGCGGGTGAGGGCAGCCTGATCGCGAAGACGCGGCGCGTCATCTCGCGACCCGTGCCCGGGCGGCGCTCAATGTGCTGGCGGCGAGGGAGCAGAGCAGCCATTTGACCCCCACTCGAAAAACAGAGGGGAGGCGCTCAATGTGCTCGACTTCTGGGCGCCATCGTGAGCGCGAGATCGAAAGATGACTTTCGTGCCGCCCACCCCCCCCCATGTTCATTTTCCCTGGCACCGAACAGCGAAGACGCGATCGAAGTTTCGAAAACGTGTCTGCTTCACACCGTGGACGGGAAGTGAAGAGTTGCGAGCGACCCGGGCAAATGGTGTGCGCGCGAAGTCGCCGCGGAGCTCGCCCCGCCGCCTCGGCTGCCGAGCCTCCTGTCCTGATCACGTCCACCTCACGCGCCTCGCCCGCTGCGTCGCGCGTGCACCGCCGCAGCCGCGCGAGATCATCACGCTGCAGGTGGGCCAATGCGGCAACCAGATCGGCATGGAGTTCTGGAAGCAACTGTGCCTTGAGCACGGCATCAGCAAGAATGGCATCCTCGAGGACTTTGCGACGCACGGCGGCGATCGCAAGGACGTCTTCTTCTACCAGGCCGACGACCAGCAGTACATCCCGCGTTCGCTGCTCATCGACCTTGAGCCGCGTGTGCTCTCGCATGTGCAGGCGGAGTTGCCGCGGCTCTTCAACCAAGAGAACATCTACCAGCACCCCGAGGGCGGCGGCGCGGGCAACAATTGGGCCAACGGGTATGACATCGGCGGGCAGGTGCAGGAGGAGATCATGGACATGATCGACCGCGAGGCCGACGGCTCGGAGAGCCTCGAGGGCTTCATCATGACGCACTCGATTGCGGGCGGCACCGGCTCGGGGATGGGCTCACGGATGCTCGAGGCGATCAACGACCACTTCCCGAAGAAGCTGATCCAGACGTACTCGGTCTTCCCCAACAACCAGGACGGCGGCGACGTCGTCGTGCAGCCATACAACTCGCTGCTGACGCTCAAGCGGCTCACGCTGAATGCCGACGCAGTGGTCGTGCTGGACAACACGGCGCTCAATCGCATCGCGACGGAGCGGCTGCACTCGGACAGCGCGACGATCGCACAGATCAACTCGCTCGTCTCGACCGTCATGGCCGCGTCCACCAACACCCTCCGCTTCCCGGGCTACATGAACAACGACCTGGTAGGCCTCATGTCGTCTCTCATTCCCACCCCGCGCCTTCACTTCCTCATGACCGGCTACACGCCTCTGATGCTCGACGGGCCGACGAGCACGGCGGCGGCACAGGGCGGCGCCGCGGCACCCCTCGCGGTCCGCAAGACCTCGGTCATGGACGTGATGCGCCGGCTGCTGCAGACGAAGAATATCATGGTCTCGTGTGCGACACGAAAGGACCGAGGCTGCTACATCTCCATCCTGGACATCATCCAAGGGGAGGTGGACCCGACACAGGTGCACAAGTCGCTGCAGCGCATCCGCGAGCGCCAGCTGTGCTCGTTCATCCCGTGGGGGCCCGCCTCGATCCAGGTCGCGCTCTCGCGCCGCTCGCCGTACGTCAAGACGCCTCACCGTGTCTCGGGCCTCATGCTCGCTAACCACACCTCCATCCGCGATCTCTTCCAGCGCATCTGCCAGCAGTATGACAAGCTGCGCAAGCGCGATGCCTTCCTTGACAATTTCCGCAAGGTGGCCATGTTCGCAGACGATCTGTCTGAGTTCGACGACGCGCGCGAGATCGCTCAGGACCTGTTCGAGGAGTACCGCGCCGCCGAGGGCGTCGATTACATCAACTGGGGCCTCGACCGCGCCGCCGCATCCTCCGCCGACGACCCGCGTGACCGCGCGCCCAGAGGCGCCACCGGAGGCGACACTCGCATGCCTGGACGCGACGCGGAGCATTTCGATGAGTAGTAGTAGTACCGAACTTTTTACGTCTTCACAGCCCCTTCACAGGTTCACACCTTCCCTTCCGTTCTTTCTTTGTTGACCTCCGCGCGGTAGGCGGCCACCGTCCGTCCATGAGTCCGGATCCTTCCAGTCCATTCTACACTTGTCCCTGGAAGCCGCCGTGCAACCCACTAGCGGTCGTGCCTGGACGCCGGGTGAAGGGCGGCACACGGAGCATCTCGGCGCGGCCGGTGCGCTCCGTGGCCGCAAGGCCGCGCACTTCCTACCTGGAGCACCCTCCGACCAGCTCGTCCATGCGCTTCGACGGCCGCGCACAACGCCCCATCGACCAAGCTCCGCTCATATCTGCTGCCGGGCTACCGTCTGACGCTTTGGAACAATTGTATCCGACAAACACTTTCACATTGGACACCTCAATAAAGGCAGGTCCGAACTTTGGCTTACACGCACATGGCGGGGTGGCGACGCACAGGCACGGCTGGCGCATGCAAGGCCTGAGAGTGCCTCCAGTCCCAAAGGCCGCTCGCGGAGCTGTCTCCAAGCCGCCTCCAGGTCCGTGGATCTCCGCCGCGCCAACGCCGCCTCGGAAGCGCTCGCCACCGCCGATTGCGGCTGAGCTCGAGGACGCAGGGCTCGCGCACCTTACACCGAAGCTCGTGGAGCAGTTCTCTTGCTCGACGGTCGAGCAGCTCCTACGGCTGAGCGCCACGCAGCTCGAGACGCTTCTCGATCAGATGCGCTTGCTGCCTGGGCGTCGGCAGGCTCTCACCGAGTTCCTCAACCAAAAGCGCCGAGTACCACGACCGAAGGCAATGCCTGACCGCCGGGCTGAAGGTGACTGGGCCATGACCCGTGAGTCTGTGGCTCGTGCCGCCTCGACGCGGGCCCGCTCGGCCGAACATGGACCGCGAAGCGACTTGACCGCGGAGCCGCTCGTCAACTGGGGCCGCAGCAAGGGAGACAAGGAACGGCTTCGGCCCTCGACGGCTTACATCTCATCCGTCCACGTGCTTCGAATGGGGCGCAATCGGCTGACGGTGCACGGAGAGCACGCGCACTGGGACAGGGGCCCCACATTGAATGGCGTCACGCACGAGTGGCGCGGATGAGGGATATGGTGCGCCGCGCCATCGAAACATGTTCTACAGATACGCGTTGGGTACTAACTACAAACTAGTACTATCGCTTCGAATCCGCTATCCCCGCCTCGTCCGGCCTCCCGGTCGGGCCTTGGCCCTTGATGCCCGGCGCCGTCTCGCGTCTCGGCCGGAAGCTCAAGAAATCGTGCGTATATCTACACAACTACATGCTCTCCGTAAGCTCTCCGGACGCGAACCGCGCACGCACCGACGCCACACCCAGACCGCACGAGCCCACGTGCATGGCCACGTGTTCGTCCCCCGGCGACCCAGCACCTTGCCACACGCAACCGTGCGCCAGGCCCGCGTTCCACCGATCACATGGGCGAGGGACGGCACGCGCACACGCACAGGGCATGGCACGCAGATCACACTCCATCTTCACAGACTGAGCACTGCCCGGCATACACTCACATGCTGAACTCACATGTACATCATCTCGCGCATCTCCCATGTCCGCACGCCACCTCGCTATGTGAAGCCGTACGCACGCTCGCTCTCCAGTCGACATTGTATCGCGCGGCTGGCCGAGAGTACTCACACCCATGCACTACCGTAGGTGAACCCAGTGCATGCAAGCACCCCTCCCTGCCCTCTCCACGCTCACCTCGGCGCGCATTTGCGCGCCCGCTCAGGCGCCCTTTTTGGCACCCGCATGCGGTGAGGTGAATTCGTCGCCCAAAAGATTCCCCACATCGCTCGTGCGTTTGGGTGTGTTGACGGGCGGCAGCGTGTTGAGGCGCGCGTCGTCGTCGCGCAACTCCTCTGCCTCCTCATCGACGAGCTCATCGCCGAGATCGAGTTCGTCATCCATCGCCGAATCGGGCAGCGCGCCGTACCGAGCGGAGCCTCCACCGCCCCTGAAGCCCGTGACCGCGTTCTTGACGAAGCCGAAGCACTCGACGAGCGCGCCCGGGATGGCAAGTAGGCACATGAGGCAGGCGGTCCGGTCCGTCGGGAGCATCTCAAGCACGCTCGAGAATGAGAGCCCCGCCGCATCCGAGCGTGTGCGCATCGTCACCAGCACGAGCACACCCGCGAGCCCCACGAGGATGATGAGCACCACCCATCCCGTCCGTGACACCTCGGCCGCCGATCCGCCAAAGAGGCCCGGGCAGCTCTTGATCGTCGGCAGCCGATCGATCCCTTTGGTTGGATCACACGTGTCGCCCGCCACCAGTCGGTAGCCGTTGGACACGTTGTACGTGCCCTTGCACTCGGCGGGTGGCAAGGTGGAGATGGCCATCACGGCGACGCACGGGCCCGATTCGCTCGTGCGCTCATACCCGTAGTCGCACTCGTAGTCCTCCTCGGTGCACGGGCACGTCTTGCGGAACTCGGAGCGCTCGTATTGCTCGCCGTTGAAGCACGCGGCCGCGCGCCTGCGCCGAGTGTAGCGTACTTGATGGCCCAGCAGGCACTTGCTACCGTCGGAACGGCCATCGGACGGCGACCACAGCTCGTAATCGGATGCGGGGTCGCCTGCGTTCTCGACGCCCTTGCACTGCGGCTCGTGCAGGTTCGAAAAGTCCATTTGGAAGAGGACACCCTGCTCGCCACGCGTGCCGTACATGACGAAGACCTGGGAGGTCGCCTTCGGCTCGATGACAATGTTCTCGATCTCGGTGGCCTTATCCGAGAAATGGAGCTCGTTCCATGTGAGCGCTTCATCCCACGAGTAGTACACCTCCTTGCTCGCCTTGCGATCGTCTGCGATGACGATGATCGCGCCGTGGTCGCCAAACTCATAGATGTGGGAGCCCGCTCGCGCCATGCTCCACGTCAACCCCGCGTCCCGTGAGAAGAACGTGTGCACCTCGTCCTCCTTATCACTCAGGTGGTAGCCCACGTTGCCCGTCGCCATCACAAGCCCGATGGCGTTCTTGCTCGAGTAGAAGGGGCCCCAGGAGTCCGTGACGCCGTGCAGGTGCAGTGAGCACTTCGGATCCTCGACTGGGTTGCATGCAAACTCCTTGCCCGTGTTCGTCACCGAGGGCGACTTGACATTCGCCCAACGGCCCCCTTTGTCGAAGGAGATCTTGGTGCGCAGCTTGGGCTTCTCCTTCTTCGACTCCGGATCCACGTTGATCTGTTCATTCGTGATGTAGATGCCCTCGATGCCCTGCACCTTTTCGAAGTCACACCGGCCTTGTGCGTCGCGCTTGTTGTTGCGCAGCGAGAGCGCAAAGCGCAGGCCTTCCGAGTCGGAGAGGTAGATGTTGCCGTAGCCCGTGTTGTAGTCGCCGTGGTTGACATGGAGGAAGACAGAGCCCTCTGACGTGTCGAGGATGGTGTACGAGTGCTCGGTCAGCTGGAACGGCAAGCGCGCCTTTTTGAAGACGCGGCCGCCCTCCGACGAGACATAAAGATTCACCTGCGTCTCGTGGTGCTTGTTGACCACAGCGACGAAGATGAACTTGTCAAGGAAGAGGAAGCGGTTGCCGCGCGGCAGCAGCGTGTACTTGGTCTTCCATAGGTCATCGGAGCGCGAAAACTGGATCGCACCGGAGCGGGTCGAGAGCGTTGTGGTGAGCGCATGCATGCAAGGTCGGTCATCAGAGGCAATCAACGCTGCCTCAACTGGATCGCACCGGAGCGGGTCGAGAGCGTTGTGGTGAGCGCCAATGCATGCAAGGCAGGTCATCAGTGGCAATCAACGTGCCTGCGCCTTGGCGCTCCACACGCCAATGCATGCAAGGCAGGTCATCAGTGGCAATCAACGTGCCTGCGCCTTGGCGCTCCACACGCCAATGCATGCAAGGCAGGTCATCAGTGGCAATCAACGTACCTGCGCCTTGGCGCTCCACACGCCGAACGGCTGGTTGCCCGAGCTCATTTGATACGTGACCATGAAGATCGACTCCTTGAGCATCCCCGATTTGAGCAGCCCGTCGGCCGCGGGTGCCCATTCGAATTGAGCCACGTAGCGCTGGATCAGCCTCCAGGTCTTGCCGAGGTCTGCTCAACGCGGCGCGCGCCGTGGTGAGCGCCGGTCCGGTAGGGCGCCGTGGCGAGCGGCCGGCCCAGCAGCAAGCCGCCACCGAGGAGGCAGAGCGCCGTGGTGAGCGCCGGTCCGGTAGGGCGCCGTGGCGAGCGGCCGGCCCAGCAGCAAGCCGCCGCCGAGGAGGCAGAGCCCAGGGCGGTGAGCGGGCGCCGTGCCGAGCACCCGGTGGGCATGCGCGGTTGCGGGGCCGCGCGCGGCCACGTGGCGCGCCGCATAGGGCTGCAGCGGCGATGGCCCCAACGCAGCAGCGTCGGCGCGCGTTGCAGGTGTGGTGCAGCAGCGCACCCTGGGTGAGGTAAACCTCCATGTTGCACTCCTTGCGCTCGGCGCCTTTGCAGCCCTCCGTCAGATGCGACGCCATCATCCACTCTGGCTCCGTCGGGTGGATCTTGACCTGTGGGGAAGGGAGGACGCCGTGGTGAGCACATGCATGCAAGGCAGGGGGCGGTGGCTCCGTCGCGTGGGTCTTGACCTCCTTGATCGTGAACGCTGGCTCGAGCGGAATGTACTTGCCGCCGCGGTCGAGCGTGGCCCAGTGCTGTTTGCCCACGCCACGGAAGAAGAGCTGCGCACGCGACGAGCCATCCGATGTAAGTGGCGGGCGACGCGTCTATTGCGGCGCTGTGCGCAGCAGCGGCCGCGGCGGCGCACTTTATTCGTGTCAGAAGGCGACACGTGGAAAGACAGGATGCCCGACTTCTCGTCGTCGCTCGTTTTCTCCATCTTCCAATTCTGCCGCTCCCACGACCGGCCCTCGTCCTCGCTGCGATAGACAAAGTTTTTGCTGCTCCGCACATAGATCGTCTGCAACAGGCGAGAGCGCCGCACCATGAGCAGCCGCACTTGCGTGCAGGCACACGGCGCGCAACGTGCTAGCGCTGCACACACCTTCTTGTCCGATCCGACCCATTGAATGTCGGCGACCGGGCTGTCGATCTTGTACTGCGGCGGCACAGGACGTGAACATATGAGGAGCCGCGGGAGCGCTAAAGCGATCGGAACCGCATCGATACGGGCTGCAAGCGCGGAGCCGCGCGCCGTGCGGCCTGCGTACCTCATACACGGTCACGTTGCTCGCGTACGCCTGTGCGGCCAACACAACGAAGGCGACCGCGACGCGCTTCATGACGCTCGACTCGATGCGTGCGAGGATCGTGAGCGAGTCAAGACGCGTACGGTTTTTTGTGCCTTTTCTGGAATGAAACTCGACCGCTTGCCGTTCCTGTTTTCGTGTTTCACTTGGATTGACTTGACATGCGCTCCATGTACATGTATGCGTTCACGTCTGGTTATTCATGGGGGGGGGCTCATAAGGCGCGAACTCCCTTGTGGTCGTGGTTGCAGCCTGTTGCAGACTCTCACGAGCCTTTGTGTACTCACTCGTACAGCTCAGCCTACCACGCTGGCAGCTGAGCCTGCGCCAGGCAGGCGTCAACACATCTTATATGCTCCAGCCCAACATGACCGCTCTGCCTCACTTGCTCTTCTTCATGGCCGATGACACCGGATGGAACAACGTCGGCTGGCACAACCCACAAATGCACACGCCAAACGCAAACAAGCTCGTAGCCGAAGGCCTCACTCTCGACCGGCACTACGTGTTTCCGTACTGTTCGCCGTCTCGTTCAAGCTTCATGTCCGGTCGGCTACCCATCCATGTGCAGCAGCAGAACTTGGGGAACTGCGACCTCGCGCAGGGCGTCCCTCGTAACATGACGTTCCTCTCAGCCAAGCTCAAGTCGGCTGGATACCGCACAGTGCATGCGGGCAAGTGGCACCTCGGGATGAGCAGCTGGGGGCACATACCGGCAGGCCGCGGCTTTGATGAGAGCCTCGTCTTCTTTGCGGGAGCTGAAGACCACTTGACACAGCGATCCTGCACGGACGGCGAGTGCATCATCCCGATCAACGACACGTCCGGCTCTCCGCATGACTGGTGGCAAAACTCGAGCCCGGCGCGCGCCACAGCCGGATCGCGCCACAGTGGCTTCCAGCTCAACGACTTTGCCGTGAAGGCCGTACTCGATCACGAGCCGGACGTGCAGCCGCTCTTCATGTACCTGGCGCCGGCGTCCTCGCACACGCCTCTCGAGCCGCCAGAACGCTTTGCGAATCTGTACCCGTTGAGCTGGTATGAGGATCGGCGGTTGTACGCTGGCCAGTGCTCGGTTTGGGACGAGATCCTCGGGAACGTGACCAGTGCCCTCATGTCCAAGCAGATGTGGTCGCGCACCCTCCTCGTCTTCTCAAGCGACAACGGTGGGCCCGTGTATTGGAGCTCCGACCCGTCGTTCCCCCACGGTGCCGGCGCCAATAATTGGCCTTTGCTGGGAGGCAAGGCTTCGAACTGGGAGGGGGGCGTGCGTGCTGCGGCCTTTGTGAGTGGAGGCATCCTTGCGGCGTCGCTGCGAGGGACGACGACGAGCGCATACGTGCACATTGCCGATTGGTATGCGACATTCTGCGAGCTCGCTGGGGTCGACCCCACGGACCATGTCGCGGCGAAGTACGGCCTGCCACCGATTGATTCCCTCTCGATGGTGCAGCTGATCTCTTCCACAAACGGCACATCTCCGCGACAGGAGATCCCAATTTCGCTCGACTGGGTGGACGGCAGAGCAGGATCGAGCGCGAACGCGAGCGCTCTCATCCAGGGGCCATGGAAGCTGGTTCAGGGCTTGCAGCTGCAGACGTTCTGGCAAGGCCCCGAGTTTCCAAACGCGTCCCACATACCGTATGGGAACATTAGCGAAAACTGGAAGCTGTGTGGCAACGACAATGACAAACTCAAGCGCGCGTGCCTGTACAACATCATGGAGGACCCGACAGAGCATGAGGACCTCGAAAGGGCGCACCCCGACATTGTGGATCGCATGGTGGCGCGAATGGATGAGCTCCGCCGCACCAAGTATCAGAGGGCGAGCGAGTTCGACCATCTGGCGTGCCAGGCGCAGGTCAAGGCGAACGAGGGCTTCTATGGCCCGTGGCGCCCATGAGGTGAGAGCCGGAGAGGTGAGGACATAATCAAGGGCCACGCGGGATCAGACTCGTTTTACGCACCGCAGACCGGCTTCTCCGTCCTCGCGGGTCCATCGGTCCGGTTGCTGCCTTGCCTTCGCAATCGCATGGTTGACGTGGTGTGTTAACGCGGCGTGCGCGTCTCTATCGCGTACGCCTTCGCCGTCCCCCCGGCTTGGCCTTAGCGAGCCGTATACCTGCGTTCTTGACACTTGAGTGCAGGCGATAATCCGGTGTGCGGTCCGCCTCATTTAAAAGCGGGAACAGTTGTGTGAATACGGTGCTCATTTTGTGCGATTGCTTCCAGTGGCTTAACATTCACGTAACACAGACATCATCCATCATCGGTTGTAATCGGAGATGTCCGAACCAGAAGCGCGCGCCAAACGCTCAACTGCCGCCGTGTGGCCTGCCGCTCTCGCTCAGTGCGCACGCTTTCGAAGGGTCGCGCGTCTTCGAGGAGCCAGCCGTGCTGGTCGTGCTGCTCGGCAGGCGGCAACTGGAAGGCACCGCATTCGAGGAACGCAGTGCGCATCTCGCGTGCGAGCTCCTCGACGTCCGATTGCAAGAAGACGAAACCGCCCGAGGGTAGGCGTGAGGCAATGTCGCGCACAAGTGGTTGCTGCACCACGCGTCGCTTCTGGTGGCGCCGCCTTGGCCACGGGTCGGGAAACTGGACAGAGCACGAAGCGAGCGCGCCGGGCTGCAACGCGTCCACGCATGGTGCGAAGAGCGCGTTGGCACTGCCAGCCACAAAATCCAGGTTGCCACTTGCCGTCAGCTCACGCAGACGCTTCGCTTCGTCCACGAGCTGCTCGCGAATCTCGATGCCGAGCACGTTGATGTCTGGACGCGACGATGCCAGGTCCGCGCAGAAATGACCTTTTCCGCAACCGATGTCGACATGCAAAGGCCGGGCCGCATCGAATTGCACTTGGTCCTTCTCCAAGCGTTGCGCCGTGAATCGTGACTGCAGCGGGTTGGTGTGCGGACGGATGTGCCTTTGGGCGCGCATGCGCTCGCGCCACGTCAACGAGGCTGGCAGGTCGAGGATGATCAAGTTCAGAGTGGAAACCACCATCGTAATCATGAGCGCACAATCGCGGTGCGTGCGTGCGTGACGGCCGGCGAGGTTGGTGGTGCTGGTTGCGATGGCGGTGGCGGTGAGGGCGGTGGCGGTGGGCTCTCGTCTACGGGCATGTTCGTGGGTGACGAGCCGCCCCCGCTGTGCCCGCCGCAGCGCTTCAAGAAAACACAAGGTCCTCTCATCACAAATTGTTGAACAACCATGAACAACACGCTACATCGCACGTGACACGCGCATATCTCTGCGAATCGCCATGTCCGCACAGCAGAGCACAGACTCTCACGCCAAGCATGTGCGTGTCACAGCCCCCAGCAGACATGGCTCCTGGGCAGAGACCAGAGTCCTCAGACATCCCGCAGCATGCGATACGCCTGCTCGCCGCCCCCCACCCCACGTCATGCCCCACGTTGGCTGAAAATAGTAGCACACCGAGTCCGAACCGCCGATGAGTTCCGTTGGCAGCCGGTCCGCCCCGTGTCCATCCCTAATATGGATCGATCCGCGTACATGGATGCGCCCCACTCCTGCACGTGCCGCTCGGCTGCTCCCTCAGCGCTCGGCGATCCAGATTAGGGATGGATTCGGCAGCGCTCGGCGATCCATATTAGGGATGGATTCGGCAGCTCTCTCACCGCTCGCCGATCCATGCATCACGGTGGGCGCCGCAGAAGAGGTCCACCCTCTCCCCACAGCCAACGCCCACCAACACGGGCGCCGGCCGCCGTCGCGGCCCCCGTATGGCCGCCGCTTGGCCGCACACCGTGCACCACCCTCGAAGATAGAAGCGCATCATGCCGCTGCTGGGATGCACCGGCCTCGCCCATACTTTTCAGGGAGATTCAGATCTGGCTCAGATATCACTTTTCAGGGAGATTCAGATCTCATTGGAGAGCGGCGCCCACACGATCTCATTCGAGATGCTGCGCCCCACCTCATGCGCTTCGAGCGAGCGCCTCGGCGCCTCACCGCACCCAGCCCCGAAACCCATCTCGTGAGATTGACGAAACTCATCGCACCCAGCCCCGAAGCCCATCGTGAGCATCGCGGCGATCGCCTGGCGGGGCGTGTTATCGAGCACCACGCCGTTCAGCTCGGCCTGCACGTGCGCTGGCGTGGGTGCGCCGCCACACCAGCCCTCCTCCACCCGCACGGCCGTCGCCGGCGCGCGAGTGCCGCACGGGCTGAGCATCGGGCAGTGGGCCGCCGAGGGCGCAAAGGCGGCGAAGGCGCTGGCACTGTTGAGGGTCGCGGCGGTGGCGGCGGTGGCGATGGTGGCGGCGGCGGCGGTAGCGGCGGTCACGTATTGGGAAGGGTGTTGGGCCATCACTGGCATCGCCGCCTGAGCCGGCGCAACCGTCGATGCGAATGCAGCGCTGCTGCACGGGACAGCGCGTGCGACGGCAAGCGCCGGCTTCGCGCTCAAGGGAGCGCCTGCCGTCGGCGGGGGCAGCGGTGGAGCCTGTGCGTGCGTCCATCGCCATTGCGCCTCGGACGCTGCGGCTGGGGCTACGGGGATGGCAGGTACGGGGAACGCGGCGGCGGCGGCGGCGACGACGAGCGACGGCATGGGCGTTGCGGCGAACGCGAGAGGAGGCTCGAATGAGTCACGCCGCGCCCGAGCCACACGGTGGCAGTCAGTGGCGATGGACTGGCGCCGGGCGCCTCCGTCGGCCGCCCCAGCGCCGTGCTGAGCGCCCGCCCCTCCCGTGGAAGGGCGGCCGCGCTTGGCACACACGGGTGCGTTGACGCCACCGCCGTAGGCCTTGATGGGGCGCGCGGCGGCGGAGGAGGCGTCGAAGACGGTTTTGGTCTCCTCGGTGACGCCGAGCCATTTGAAGGCGGGCTTGGACGTGTCGGGCAGCTTGATCTTCTCGATCATGCGCAGCGACGTGAGCACGTTGCAGATGTCGTACAGCCGGCGCACCTTTGTCTTCATCGCGCCCGCGTCGGGCTCGACGGCGGTGGCACCGGGCTTGTCGCCACCGCTCTCGTGCAGGAGCAGCGAGCGCGCCGCCTGCTCGAGCGAGATCACACCGTCCATGCCGGGCGTGGCCACCGCTTGTAGGAAAAGCCCAACGAACTTGGTCGACAGTTCGCGGATCGACTTCTCCTTGCGCCCCTCGACCTTGTCGGCCCTGTCGGCGGCGCCATTGGCGGTCGCGCCCATCACGGGACCCGTGTCGTTCCCGCCATTCTCCTTGCCCGCCGTCCTTGTGCCGTTGATCACGTCCCCCGCCAGGCTCGGGTCGTCGACCAGCAGCTCAACGATCGGCTTTGACTTGAGCAGCCGCTCGACGCATGCGGGCATCTTGGAGAGCCCGAGCCACGTGTACGAGGATGCGCGATCCTTCTGGACCACGTCCAGCGACTCGAGCACGTTGACGATGTCATAGATGCGACGGCGGCCCACGCCCAGGCGCGTGGCGACGCCCTCAAGCTCAACCGTCGTGCAGCTGCCGCTCGCAAAGAGCTGCAGAAAGTTGTCCGCGAGCAGGCCAAGCGACTTGTCCTTGCGGCTGACGCGCGCCTCACCGCCGAGCATCTCATCGTCCTCATCCTCGGGCCCCGCGCCCTCGTCGCCACCCCATGGCGCGACGCCGGCACGCCCCAGGTCACGGAGCACGCCCGCATTGCCAAGGTCGTCGTCGTCATCGCGCGCGTCTGGCTCAAGCGACGAGATGCGTGCGAGCAGGGCGGCGGCGCCCTGCCCGCTCATGAAGCCCGGGCTCGCAAGCCCCTCGGCGAACATGGCTGGAGAGGCAGAGGGCGGGACGTTACCGCCACGAGAGTGGTTCGAAAACAGAGGTGTGGTTCGAACCAAAAAGGAAGCAGCGCGAAATCCGACGGAACACGTGTGAACCCCGTCTCCTCTCATGTGTCGGTAAACACCGGGGGGAGCCGGGTGTCGGTAATTCAGTCATTTTCGTCGCGGTCCCCCCGCATGTGTCAAGAAGAGTCTCAGCGGAGTCTACAGTCTTTCGAAAGTCCGGAAAAACCGTGTAACATACGAAGCCAGCCTTCACACGTTCAGTTCAAGTATTGTCCAAAGCCGAGAGGAGTGACCCGGACTGAGTGCGCGTTTTCCCGTTTTTCATACATCATGGCTGGGACTACCTGGTATATGGTTCAGATGTATATGCGGCTTTATCCGGATAGGTGCTGACGAGCCATCCACATTCTCATTTCCTCCTCGGTGATCTGGCCTCCGGTGACCCCGAGCGTCGTCTCGATGCGGTGAAGGATGAGCTCGATCATGTGAGAGACCGAGTGAAAGAAGGGCAGATTCGTGGGCATGCGACCCCACTCCGTCTGCCTCTCCTTTAGCATGGTCGTGTAGGCTTCCTCGTCCTGGGCCTTCAGCATATCCATGTATTCCCCCGCAGTCTTGCATCCCGCGTCGCGGATCTCCTGGCACGTTGGCAGCGCCTTGAGGCAGGCAAGCCGCGCGATGGCCTCGAGCCAGCCCTCGAAGTTGAGGGTAGAGTCTCTGGTCAAGCCATGCAAACTCATGGTCTCGATGACGGCCAATCGAGACCACGCAAAGCACAGGATAGCCTCCCGTTCGCTGAAGTCATCACCACAAAGTTCAAGGGCGCGCAGCGATGCCATCCACTCCATGATGTCGATGGTCCCGCCCTTGCGAGGACCCCCGGCGCCGGCCCGACTGTTTGCAATCCCATCAAAGATCTGCCGAAGAGATTCCATGTGAAACTGGAACACTTGGGCGACGGGCTGCGAATAGAGGTGTGTTCGCCGAAAGCAATCCGGGTGGGCATGGGCGTGCGTCAGCTGAGCCGTTATGTCGACCTCAAGGAGCCTATCCAGCGCCTTGGAGACATCCGGCACTTCCTTCGTCAGAACGTACTTGTTGATCGCAAGGTGAACCAACGCGATCAGGAACTCGTTGCGGCTGAGAGCATTCTCCCTTTCTTCTCCTTTGGCCTGCGCTTTTGCTCCCTCTTTGCCCGCCAGCACCCTCTTCGCCCTCTCCCTCTCTTCCTCCTTTTCGCGGAACTTGGATGCCTTGTCTACGGCGATGAACAGCCTATCGATGTCGCTCTGTTTGCAATACTTTGATCTGTTCGAAGCGAGATGGAAATCCTTGACAAACAGCGTCCAAGCGTTCAGGGTCATGACTGCCAAGGGGGGGCGAGAGCCGAGCGTGCATGGTGAGTAGCGCGAGGAAGTCTCTTCGTGGGGCTTTGGGGGAATGCGCGCACAGTGCATGCTCGTCAATAAAGTCTCTGTGTCCTGAATTGCGTAGTAGGTAAAGAGGACGCAGAGGGTGCGGTGGTGGTGCCATATCACTTCGCCAACTTCTTGAACTTCGTCGGGGATGCCGTCGCCATCGTCGTCCGCAGCGCCGTCATCATCGGCGCGCACCACAGCCTTAGTGATCCCAGCAGCCACGATTCTTACCCAATCAGCAGCAAAGCGTTTGTACTCGACCTCCGGCGTATCAAACACTGTCTGGGCATCAGATGCCAGTGCCCGGAATGCCCATACGGGAGATTTGTGTGGGTCAAAGCTCTGTTTGACCATCTGCCATCCACTCTTGCCAGTCCGGTGGCTGCGGGGGCTGCCCGCAGCAGAATCCGCTTCTTTGAGGAAGCAGGCATCGCAGTCATGATGTGGCACATGCCAGTGATGGCCATGTGCGCCACCTCCATGACCACGACCATGTGCACGGCCGCCCTTGCCACCGCCACGTCCACCATTCCGTGCATCGTCATAATATTTATAATAATTGTCGATGCCGCCATAGCCATGACCATCGCCATCGCCTTTGCCATCGCCATCGCCATCGCCTTTGCCATGGCCATCGCCGCCGCTTCGGCCTCCCTGTCGACGGCCATAAATGTCGCTCGGGCGCCGATTTCGACTGCCATCGCCGCCGCCGCCGCCGAAGCCGTCGTCGTTGCCGTCGCCGTCGCCATCCCTGTCGCCTCCGCCTCGGCCTCTTTGTCGACCGCCATCAACGCCGCCGCCGTAGCCATCGCCGCCGCCTCGGCCTCCCTGTCGACCGCCATAAGCGCCGCCGCCATAGCCATCGCCGCCGCCTTGTCTGCTGCCTGGTCTGCTGCCTTGTCTGCTGCGGCTTTGTCTGCTGCGGCTTTGTCGCCGACTACTGCTCGCAATAGGCTTCAGACGAGGCGTGCGCGCCCTACCGTCGCCTTCCTTTCGCCTCCACATCATATCGTTGGCGGCAATCGGCAAAGTATACGGTATAGTTCCTGTATCCCTAGCGGCCGGTGTTCGCAAGATGATTCGTTGCTGAGCCACGCTGGTCTGATGCTTCCAGAACTCATCATCGTCAACATAGGCCACCTGCTGACCTATAACCATGTGACGTTTTGCTCTCGCCCTCAAAATTCGAACGCGCTCTTCGAATGCATCTGCGGTTGGAATCTGTTCAGACTTTGCAGCCTGGAGGCGCAGCGGTGGCAGACGTCGTGCACCATTCGCAATCCGCTCGAGAGCAGCGTGCTTTATGCGGATGGTTCTCTCCGCCTTTCTCCAATGCGCAGCAGCTTCTCGTGGTTTTGCAATGGCCTCGTCTGGAGCTGCTGTACATGATGATGATGCTCCTTCCGTGCTCGGTGCAGACTGCTGGGCAGTCGGCAGCATTGCTCGCAGATCTACCTCATTCATATCTGTCCCTCGTTCCGCCTCGCCACCTGCAATTGACATCTCGGCCAGACGAACCGACTCCAAGGTTGCGCAGGGATCTCCGTTCTGGGAAGTGTGCAGACCTTGTGCAGCAAGTACAATCGGTGCTGTGTGAATTCGTGGGCGAAGTACCTGTAGCGCTTCTCTTTTCCGCGTTCGAGCACTCTTGGCAGCATGCTCCGGAAGAGGAATGCGTGGAGGAGCAGGCACAAGGGCGCGTACAGAGAAACCCGCTCGTGAATCTCCCACCCCACCTTCAAAGGCATGGCTTGGCGCTGCGCCTACTGCCGTCGGTCCATCCTCATCATAGTCGTCGATGAGGATGGCGTGGTGCATGAACTTGCCAGCCAAGCGTGGCGGCTTGGCCCGGTCCTTGAAGTTTTTGCCCGCCTCGATCTTGAACGGCACCGCGAGCCGACGAAAGTTGATCCGTCCAGGAAGCTGTGAATGCTGCTGCTGTGAAACACACACAACGCGCGCGCTCTCCGGACCCCCAAGCACGGGGGCCGCTGTGAATCAAAATTCGACGGAAACGACGTCGAAAAGAGAAAAAAGCGCGGTGGTGAAGCCAATTGACCACTCGACGAGAGCAATCAAACTGTAAAAACAGTCCCACGGGACGGATTTCGGCGCAACGGCACTGGCCACCGTGGCCCGTGCATGCGTGCAATCGCAGAATGAGAATCGCGCCGTGCCTTGCTAGCCGCAGCTAGCTTCAAGCTTGTAGCGTTGTTGAACTTACAATTAAAGCGTGTCAATGAGTGAAGGCCGTCGCACGGCCAGCTACAATTTGTACAATGCAGCGGCGAGGACTAGACCGATGAAGACCAGTACTCTCTCCGGACCGCCAGTAAACCGCCAGGAGCCACAGCGCTCAGCGGTCTGCGCGGTCGACTCTCACCGATTCTCTCTCTCATGTCTCAACGGACCACCACTAGCCACAGGTCCACACCCGCCTCATCAGCACGCCATAGATCTCACATGCATGACGTTGCGTGGCTGCCATCTCATCCCATCATGTCCGTGCCAATCCCTTCTCGTATCGTCAAGTCGCCATGCGGCCGATCTCTTCTCGTCCCGTCCGAGTGTCCATGGTCTCTGTCGCATCCATCCCATCACTTTTTGGTCAGTGCCTTGAAGCCGCCCGCAGCGCCCGCAACTGCTCCGGCGGCCTTAAACCTGGCGAGTCCTCCACCCTTCGGGGGTGCTGGCGCTGCTGCGGCTTCACCTGCCGGGCGCCGCAACATCTTTTGGAGCTCGGCGAACTCCATCACCCCGCTCTTGTCCGGATCATACTGGTCGAAGAGGTCGTTGACGGCCTTGACCGGTAAGTCCATGCCCAGCATGGGCATGGCCTTCTGAAACTCCTTCTTCGAGATCTGCCCATCGCCGTTGGCATCCCACTCGCGAAAGAGGTCGAGGACACGCACCGCGTGCTTCTGCAACGCCTCCCGCAGCTGCGGCGCGAGCGGCTTCTCCTCATCAAAGTCAACCTCACCGAGGATGCCGCCCTTGCGTGCGCGCTTCGTCTTTTCCTCCTGCACTTCGGCCGGAGACTTCCCTCCCCCCCGGTCCTCCGGCGGCGGCGCATTCGCCTGCCGCACCTTGTTGCGCATCATCTCCGCCTCGAGATCGGCGAGCTGCTGCTTGAGCGCCCTGATCTCCTCGCGAGCTGACTTGAGCTGACTCTCAAGAGTGCCGCGCACCTCCTTGAGTTGCTTCGCCAGGTGATCCGCGGCCTGCTTCTGCTGCTCGGCCAGCAGGTCCTGCGCCGCCTTCTTTGCGCGCTTCTCCTCCTCGAGAGCCTCCTGCGCGATCCCCGCCTTCGTGAGCGCGAGGGTCGAGCCCTTCTTCTCGGACGAGACCTCACTGTCCAACAAGTTGAGCTGCTCCTGGAGCTGCTTGACCTGAGCGCGCGCCTCGACGAGGGCGATCGAATCGAGCTGCAGCTGGTCCTGGTACTCGCGCTGGACACGATTCAGCTTGACGGAGAGCGCTTCACGCTCTCGCTTCTCAACCGAAAGCTGCTGCTCCATCGACATGGCCGATTTGGCCGCCTTGTTCCTCGCACTCAGAGTCTTCCATCTTTGGAAGGACTTGACGAACTTTGGCCGCAGGAGCCGGTTGCCCGCGTTCTGCAGCAGCCGCTTGCGCCGCTTCATCTCCAGGTACGGAAGAGACCAGCCGAGGAATCCCTTGCTCAGCTCGCGCTTCTGCAGGCGGTGGAGCGCCATGTGCTGCGTGTGCTCGACCCTCTTCAACCGCTCCGCCTCGAGCTTCTCCTCCATCTTCTGATGCTCAACGAGCTCGAGCCCGCGCCCTTCGGCCATCGCCTGGCGTGCCTCCTCGAGCGCCTCGAGCGCCCGTCGAAGTTCGTCATCGCGTTGTTTCGTCTCGCGCTTCGCTCGCTCCACCTGCTCCGCGAGCGACTCGGCCTTGGCCTCGGCATGCGAGACCTGCCAGTCCGTCCACCACTGCTTGTAGGAGCCGATCAGCCTCGGCCGTAACAACTTCGCGCCCGCCTGCCGCAGCACGCGCGTATGCCGGACGCGCTCCGTGTAATCGCCGTGCCACTTGACCCAGCCGAGCGACAGCTGCCGGTTGCCCAGCCGCTTGCCCGCAACGTACTGGATATGCTCCACCCGTTTCTGACGCTCCTTGGTCAGTTGCTCTTCGAGCTTACGCTGCGCCTCGAACTCGGCGCCGCGCCCTTCGACAGTGGCCGCACGAAGCTTTTCGAGCTCGGCGAGCACAATCACGAGCTCGTTCTTGGCTGCCTCGCCCTCACGCAGTGCCCGCGCCGTCTGCACGCCCAAGCCGCGATTCTTCTTCGAGGCCGCTTCGACCGACCAGTCGCGCTTCCAAAACGAGTAGCCTGAGACCAGATGCGGTTTCATCAGCTTGGCGCTGGCGGCCATGAGCACGCGCGCACGACGAGTCTTCTCGAGGTACATGTCGAGCCACGCGACCCAACCGCGCGAGAGATCTCGCTTCGCGATCCTCCTGACGGCCATCTGCTTGGTGTGCTCGACGCGCTTCTCGCGCTCATGCTCGAGCCGCTCCTCCATCTGCCGCTGGATCTCCGCCTCCGCGCCCTCCCCATTTGCAAGCGCCTTGCGCAGCTGCGTCAGCTCCGTAGTTGCCTCCATCAGCTTCTGACGCAGCCGCTCCTCCGTCGACATGTGGCGCGTCTCGTCCTCCTTCCTCTGCACAAACTCCCAGTCTTTCTTCCACGAGACGAAGGAGTGGATCAGCTTCGGCTTCGTCAAGCGCGCTGACGCCTTCTTGAGCATCGACTGCTGACGCCGCTTCTGCAAGTACATGTCGGACCACGCCCCCCAGCCGCGCGACAAGTCGCGCTTGAGCACACGGCGCACCGCCATCTCCTTGGTGTGCTCGACGCGCTTCTCCTTCTCGAGACGAAGCTTCTCGTCGAGCTGGCGCTGCAGCTCGGCCTCCATCCCGCGCCCATCGAGCATCGCCTGGCGCGCCTCCTCGAGCTCCTTCTTGAGCCCTGTGATCACGGCCGCTAGCTGGGTTTGCATCTCATTGCGCTCATCCAGCGCCTGCTGCAGCCGTTGGCCCATCGTCATCTTGCTGCTGGCCAACGTCTCCTCCATCCAGCCGCGCCGCCAGAAGCTGTACGCATACACCATCTTGGGCTTCAGCAGCTTCACACCGGCCGCCTTGAGCATGCGCTTGCGCCGTTGTTTCTCGTCCCACTGATCATGCCACGCCGTCCAGCCACGCGTGAGGTCGCGCTTGCCAATGCGACGCACGGCCATGTCCTGCACTTGCTTGATGCGCTTGTTTCTCTCCTCCTCCTTCGCATCTTCAAGCTGCTTCTGATACTCGAGCTCGCTCATCCCGTCAAAGCCCGCCTGCTTGGCCAACTCGAGCGCGGCGAGCGCATCCTTGAGCCGCTGCTGGGTCTCGAGCAGCTGCTGACCCATCCGCTGCTCAACGGTCATGGAAGCTTTGGCTACCGCCTCCTCTTGCCAATCCATGAACCACATGCGGTACGCTGCCGACAGCTTCGGCTTGGTGAGCTTGTTGCCTGCGGCGCGCAACAAATGGTTGCGCCGCCGCTGCTCAAGATACAGATCGGACCACGCGACCCAGCCGCGCGTCAGGTCGCGCTTGCCGATGCGCCGGATGGCCATCTCCTTCGTGTGCTCGATGCGCTTCTCCTTCTCCGCCGCGAGCCGCTCCTCCATCTGGCGCTGCTGCTCGGCCTCCATCCCGCGCCCCTCGAGCATCGCCTGGCGCGCCTCGTGAAGCTCTCTGGTCGCCTTGGCGAAGGCTTCCTGCAGCTCCTTCTTCTCCTTGACCTCGACCGCGAGGCGCTCCTCGAGAGACATAGTGGCCCTACTGCTCGTCTCAAGCTCCCAATCGCGCCGCCACGACGTGTACGCCATCGTGAGCTTGGGCTTCGTCAGCTTGTTGCCTGCCGCCAGGAGCACTTTGTGCCGACGCCGCGCCTCGAGGTACCCCTCGGACCACGCCGTCCAGCCGCGCGTCAGGTCGCGCTTGCCGATGCGGCGCACGGCCATCTCCTTCGTGTGCTCGATGCGCTTCTCGCGCTCTGCCTCGAGGCGCTCCTTCATCAGGCGCTGCGACTCGGCCTCCAGGCCGCGTCCCTCCATCATCGCCTGACGCGCCGCGGCGAGGTCATTTTCTGCCTGCTGCAGTTTCAAGGTGAGAGCACTCACCTCCTTGTTCGCTAGGTTGAGCTGGGCGGACACGGAGAGCTTGCTCTTGATGTGCTTATCAGCGGCCCAGTCGCGCTGCCAGTGTTGCCAGCCGGCGGTCAGCTTCGGGCGCATCAACCGATTGCCCGCCGCTTTGAGCATCTGCGCACGCCGCTTCTTTTCAAGGTGCTGCTCGGACCACGCCGTCCAGCCGCGCGAGAGGTCGCGCTTGCCGATGCGCCGGATGGCCATCTCCTTCGTGTGCTCGATGCGCTTCTCCTTCTCCGCCGCGAGCCGCTCCTCCATCTGGCGCTGCAGCTCGGCCTCGAGCCCACGCCCATCGAGCATCGCCTGGCGCGCCTCCTCGAGCTCCTGGGAGAGTTTCGTCACCTGCGCCTGCAGGCGCCCCTCAAGCGTGCGCATCTTGAGGGCCTCCTGCGCAGCCCTCCACGAGGTGCGCCACAGCTGGTAGGAGGCGATCATTTTGGGCTTTGTCAGCCGGGTGCCCGCGGCGCGCAGCAAGTTGCGCTTGCGCGCGTGCTCCATCCACGCTTCGTACCAGCCCACCCAGCCGCGCGTGAGGTCGCGCTTGCCGATGCGCTTCACGGCCATCTGCTGCGTGTGCGCGATGCGCTGCTCACGCTCGGCGGCTCGCTGCTCCTCGAAGGTCTTGAGCAGCTCGTCCTTGCCCTGCCCTCCTCTCTCGATCTGCTGCTGGGCCTCCGCAAGCTGCTTGGTCAGCTGCAGGATGCGCTCGCCCAGGCGCTGCTCAAGGGTCATGTTGCCCCGCTGGCTCGTCTCGGCCTCCCAGTCGCGGCGCCACTGCGTGTAGGCAAAGGTCAGCTTGGGCTTCGTCAACTTGCTGCTTGCCGCTTTCAGCATCCGCTCGCGCCGTTTCCACTCCAGGTAAGGCGTGACCCACGCCGTCCAGCCGCGCGCGAGGTCGCGCTTGCCGATGCGCCGGATGGCCATCTCCTTCGTGTGCTCGATGCGCTTCTCCTTCTCCGCTGCGAGCCGCTCCTCCATCTGGCGCTGCAGCTCCTCCTCCATCCCGCGCCCCTCGAGCATCGCCTGGCGCGCCTGAGCAAGCTCGTCAGCCAGCTTGTCGCGCTCCTCACGGAACACGTCGCGCTCCTTCTCCGCCAGGGCGAGTTTCTCGGCAATCGAGAGGGATGCTTTGCTGTGCTGCTCCTCGATCCAATCTTGGCGCCATTGCATGTAGCTGGCTACGAGCTTGGGCCGCGTCAGGCGCGCGCCCGCCGCCTTGAGCGCGTTACGCCGACGCCGCTGCTCAAGATACAGTTCGGACCACGCGACCCAGCCGCGCGTCAGGTCGCGCTTGCCGATGCGCCGGATGGCCATCTCCTTCGTGTGCTCGATGCGCTTCTGCCGCTCTGCCTCTTTAACCTCCTCGATCTGACGCTGCACCTCCTCGTCAGTCAGCCGCCCTCCGAAGCCCGCACGCCGCGCCGCCTCGATCTCCTTGTAGGCGCTCTCCAGCCTCTCCTCAAGCTCCGCCACCTGCGACGCCAGCCGCCCCTCGGCCGACTGGGTGAGGTTCTTGCGCATCGCATGGTCCCAAGAGCGCCGCCACGAGTTGTACGACATGACGAGGTGCGGCCTCATCAGTTTCGCACCCGCCGCCCGGAGCACATTGATACGCCGTTTCTTCTCCACGTACAGATCGGACCACGCGACCCAGCCGCGCGTCAGGTCGCGCTTGCCGATGCGCCGGATGGCCATCTCCTTCGTGTGCTCGATGCGCTTCTCCTTCTCCGCCGCGAGCCGCTCCTCCATCTGGCGCTGCAGCTCGGCCTCGAGCCCACGCCCATCGAGCATCGCCTGGCGCGCCTCCTCGAGCTCCTGATAGACCTTCCGCAGCTCCTCCTCCACCTTCTCGCGAAGCTTCGTCTCCTCGTACAGCTTCTCCGCCGTCGACATACTCGCCTTGTGCGTTTGCTCTTCCGCCCAGCCATGCTTCCAAAGCTGGTAGGACGCGATCAGCTTCGGCTTCGTCAGGCGCGCGCCCGCCTTCTTGAGCAACTGACGCCGCTTGCGCTCCGACTTGAACTGATCGGACCACGCGACCCAGCCGCGCGTCAGGTCGCGCTTGCCGATGCGCCGGATGGCCATCTCCTTCGTGTGCTCGATGCGCTTGAGTCGCTCCGCCTCGAGCTTGTCGGTCGCCTCCCGCCTCGACGCTTCGACTTCGGTCTCGAGGCGGCGTTTGAGGCGTGCCTGCTCGGCACGCTCGGCCTCGACGATGCGCACGCGCTCGTCAAACTCGGCCTGCTGGCGCTCGAGCTTCACTCGGGCCTCCTCGATGGCGTTCTCGGCCACCAGCTCTGCCTCGAGTGCTCGCTTTCGTTGCGCCTCAAGCTCTTTATGCAACTCATCCTGCTGATCGTTCAGGCGCACGAGCTCGTGCTCAAGCTTCTCTCGCTGGTCTCGCATGCCGCCCGCCGTGATGAGCATCCGGCGCTCCGTGTCGCGCTGCTCGCGCGCCGCCTCGCGTGCGGCCTGCCGGGCCAGGCGCGCCTCAAGCTGCGCCTTGTTCTCCGCCTGCAACGCCGAAACGCGCATCTCCCGTTCTTCGGAAAGCTTCTGCTGTGCGACCTTCATCGACTCGGAGGTGGCAGCGAGCTCCGCCTGCAGCTGCTCCGACCAGGCGAGTCCCGACGGCCGCGGCACCACGATCCCGGCAGGCAACGCAGAGCGAGGCCGCACGAGAGAATCGCGCCCTGCACGCTTTCGGTTCGCGGCGGCGATGATGCGCTTCGCGGCAACCAGCTGCCCGTCAGTGTACGCCTCGGCCGTGGGCTGTCGCTCCTTGTAGGTTGGCTCTGCACGCAGGTCGAACAGGTCGAGTGGTCGGTTGTGGACCGAGTCCAGCAGCCGCGGCTTCGGCCCCGAGCCAAGGAAGGAGACGGCCGACACCGGGCGCGAGCCAAAGTCCGTGATCGTCGATCCCATGGCCGCTGAGTGTGGTCCAGAGTCGTCACGCGCTGAGTGAGGCCGTCGGGCGTGGGGCGCCGAGCCCACATGCGGTGATCCCAAGGCTGCGATGTGGGCTGCCCGTGGAGAGTGGGGTGCCGAGTTCAACCCAGGCGGCGGCGCAGTGAGCACGACACTGTTAGGCCGCCGCTGCCGAAGCCTGGGGGCCGCAGTGCCGCCCACCGAATGGGGCCGGTCGCCATCGGCAACCGAATCCAGCGTGGGCGAGTCCACCCTAATCGGCGCAAGGAGGGGTGGATGCCCATTCACATGCTCGGACGAGTCGCCCATGTCTCGCAGACCGGGCGGCACCGGCGCCCAGATGCCACCGCCGCGCATCCGAGCGGCAACTGGAGACTCGGCCGGCCCGCCCTCTGCGAGGTCGGGTAGGGGACCCCTCGCCGCCGACGACGACGATGAAGCCATCTTCCGCGTCGTTGACCAGCCCTTCTCCAGGCCGATTGTTGAGCGGTCTTCAGTCAAGTCAAGGCAAGTCAAGTCAAGTCAAGTCGTGCAAGTCGAGTTCAAGTAGGCAGGCGCATCAGAATAGGAAAAAGAACGAAAGGAAGGCTTTTGAGTACATGTACTGTAGCGGACCCTCTAAGATTGTACCGGTACTGCACATGTATGAATATCTCGTGCAGCTCGACAGCAGGTGCACGCTCCTTACATGACGCTTTTGATACTCGCTCTGCTCGCCAGCGAGCGCCCGGCAGTGTTTGTCGCCCGCATCCGCGGCGGCCAGTGGGGTGACGGCAGCCAGCCGCCGCCCAATCCCTACGGCCAGCAGGCGCTGCCACTCGGGTACGGCCAGCAGCAGCAGCCGCCGTACATGCCGCAGCAGCCGCAGCAGCCGCAGCAGCCGCAGCAGCCGCAGCAGCCGCAGCAATACGCACAGCAGCCGCCGCCCAATCCTTACGGCCAGCGGCAGCCGCCGCCCAACGCGTACGGCCAGCAGCAGCAGCCTACCAACCCGTATGGGCCGCCAAACCTGTACGGCCAGCCGCCGCAGCTGCAGCAGCCGCAGCAGCGCGCCCCACCTCCGTTCGGGACGCCGGGCTCGGGCGCTCCTCCGCAGTACGGCGGCGGCCCTCTGCAAGCGCCCATCGGCGGCGCCGGTGCCCCATGGACGCCTCCACCGGAGCTCGTGCGCATCGGCGTGCGCCTCGCAGCTGGACCGATGATGCCAGCGCAGCTCGACGCGGCCGCGCTGCCTCGGCTGACCGTCGAGACGGCAGCGCTGATGCGGGCGAAGCAGACGGCGGAGGGCACGCCGTTGCTGACAACCTTTACGGCGATCGGCGAGAGCGCGGCGTTGCAGCAGAAGGTGCCGTTACCGCTCGGTGCCATAGTGCAACCCCTCGCGACGCTCGCACCTCCTACGATCGCTTCCGTCGACGGGCGCACCCCCACTCTCGCGCGATGCAAGGCGTGCTCCGCGTACCTTAACGCCTTTGCTCGGGTGGACGAGCACTCTGGCCGGTGGGAGTGCAACCTTTGCGGCGAGGTGAATGAGTTGCCGCTCCCAATGCCCGCCGTGCCAACACCGAGCGGCACCGACGGCGCCGGCGGCGCCGGCGGCGGTGGCTTCCTTCGAGGGCTGTGGGGGAGCGGCGGTGCGGCTGGGGTGCCGTCGCCGCCTCCCTCGTCTGAGCCGCGCGCGGATCTGCGCCATCCCGAGGTGGAATACATCTTGTCGACCGCCGAGGCTCGCCAATATAGTGCACCAGACATCGCGGACGCCCTGAGCCCCATGCGCGAGCCTCTCACCCCGGACACGCGCACTCTGGTGCTCGCTCTAGAGACCTCGGCCGCCGCGTACGCGAGCGGTGCGGTGCGCGCGTACTGCGACGCGGCCGTTGTGGCTCTGGAGAGCCTCGCGGCGTCGGAGCTGTCCGGGGGGAGCGGAGCGACGCGGGTCGGTCTCGTCACCTACGACGAGCATGTGCACCTCCACTTCTTCCCTCCGCCCTCGAGCCCCGCAGACGCGACTGAAGCCGCGGCGGCCGCGGCGGCCGAGCCGCCTCCGCCCATTTCGCACACGCTTCCGATCAGCGTGGACTCTGAGACGCTGCTCACGCTGCCGAAGCACACGCCGCCGCCGCTCAGCCACGTGTCCGTCGCCCTACCCGCCCTACGTGCCTTCCTCGAGCGGCTCGCACACGCGGCGCCGCGCTCGGCCGATGCCTCCTCGGCTGCCGCGGCGGCGGCCTCGTCGGAGGCCGATCGTGCGGCGCTCCCGTCGGCTGTGAACATCGTACTGCAGCTGCTCGATGGCATGCCTGCGACTTTGCTACTCTGTTCCGCGAGCGGCGCCACCCATGGCGCTGCCAAGACGACGCGTCGCATGCCCGAGCGTCGTGTCGGCGGCGCGCCGATGATGCCCAGCGCCATCGTTCCCGGGGCCCTCGGCCCGCCGCCGACGGACGCGGACGCTGAGCGCGCGGCGAGCTTCGAGCGATTGACGCGCGCCGAGGCGCCCCAAATAAGGGACCTCGCGCGAAAGTGCCTCGCGGCGAGCGTCACCGTGCACCTGTGCCTCGCCCCCGCCCGCGACGACGCCTTTGTCGACGCCGCCTCTCTCGCGCCGCTTGCGTGGGTCACCGGCGGAGAGTGGTTACTCGCCGACGAGTTCGGGGCGCCGGCGGGAGGGCGCGCCTCAACGGCCGAGCCCGCGACTGCGCGCGTCTCACGTTGGGTCGAGCGCTCGATCGCTCAGCGGCCGGCCGGCACGGAGGGCGTCTTCCGCGTGCGCACGTCGGCAGGGCTCAAAGTGACGAACCTCATCTCGCGCGAGACCGAGGCTGATTCGACCGTGGTCAACCTGCCCTCGGCGCAGCGAGACACGACGCTCGCACTTGAGCTGGCGCATGCCTCCACACCGTCAGGGTCGGCCGCGAAGGACAAGTCGAGTGCGCCGAGCGCCGTGCTGAGCGCTGACCGAGTCTTCATCCAGACGGCACTGCTCTACACGGCGCCGGACGGCGGGAGGCGGATCCGGGTACTCACGCGGCCGTTGCGTGTCTTGCGGGACGAGGGGACCCTACTCCGCACCGTGCACCCCCCCGCTGTCGCTGCGCTGCTCGCCAAGCGCTGCGCCGAGCGCCTCGCCACGACGGCCGCCTCGAAAGTAGCAGAGCTGGTGCAGGAGGAGTGCGCTGCACTGCTCCTCGCGATGCGCCCGCTCTGCCCACCCCCCCTGCGCCGGACCGAGACCGAGATCCTTCTGACCAAGCCGCTCGAGCTGCTGCCGCTACTCACCCTGGCAATTCTGAAGCTGCCGCCGCTCGCGCTGCTGCTCGTGCCCGGCGCGGCGCGTGAGCCGCTTCACAAGCCGGATCAGCTTGTGGCCGGCCTGGCGGCCCTCGTCGCACTGCCAGCCCACTTGGTCTGCCGCGCCCTCGTGCCAAGTGTGCACGTCCTCCATTTGGCCTCGGAGGGCAGCGGCTGGCTGCACGACGCGCGTCCACCCAGCTCACCGGCGGTGAGCGAAAGCAGCGCCAGCGCGGCGCTGCCCGCGCCCCCCGGGCCGGCGCCTGACACGGCGCCCGAGCCCGTCACGACGCGCGAGCTCCCGATGGCGCGGGCCGTCGACATCCAGCCAGCTGGCGTCTACCTGCTCGACGGCGCTCTCGAGCTCATCTTATGGGTGGGCTCGCAGGCCGCCCCGAGCTTCACACGCGCCCTCTTCGGAGAGGGGGGTGCCCGCGACGGCGCCGCGCTCCTGCCGGCCGACACGAATGACGAGAGCCGCCGGCTACATGCCCTCCTCGCGCGCGCGCGCGAGGGGCGCCCCGACCGAGGCCCGCCGCTGCGCGTGCTGGTCCAAGGCTCCGCCGAGGCGCCGCGCTTTTATGGGCGGCTCCTCGGCGACGGGTACGAGCCGTTCACCCTCGCGATGCACGCCACACGGGTCAAGCCAAAGCTCTGATCGAGAGGCGCGCGCCGGCGCCAGGGGGCGCGCGTTCCCCGAGAAGATGAAGGTAAGCCCCTCGGCAGTGGAAGCCGCGAGATACATGCGAGATTGGAGATATACTCACCGAGAATGTTAGCCCCTCCGCAGCTGTAAGCCGCGAGACGCACCGCGCGCACCAGTGAGCCGAATGTAGCCGAGTGTGTGCGAGTCGAACCCTCCTCGGTTGCATGCGCCCCACCCCCCCCCGACACGAAAGTGTGCGCCGCGTATTTTCATTAATTAATCGCGACTTCGTGAAAGTGCCAGCTGCCACTTCTTGTCGAGACGACGGTCCGACTTTCGTCTTATATGTGCGTGCCGATTGGGCACCCAATGTTGAATGTGGTATGTGCCGGTCCGAAGAACTTAGGTTCCTAACTCTTATCTCTTAAGTCGAACTGTGTGCCACTTCTTGTCGAGTCCCGGAGTCCGACTTTCGTAAGACTAAAGACTTTCGACTTTGTTGTACCCAATGTAACTGTTTGATCCGAGATGCGAGAATAGGAATCTCTACACAAGCGGTCACGGACCGACGGACGCGGGGGAGACAGTGCAGAGTATCAGCAGAGTAAGTCGTTACAGACAGTGGTCAGTGCGGTCGCTGGTGCGGTCGAGGAGACTATTTTTTTGAAGGGAGCGCTAAACGGCCGCATGAGCAGCGTGAGCGTCTGCCCCCAAATGCCGAAACCTCGCGCCGGAGGGTTCCCCAAAGGAGGCGGACAAGTGTAACGTAACTCCATTGATTTTAACTTGACTTGACTTGACTTGACTTGAGTCTGGACTTGGCTTGTTTTTGACGTGATTTGACTTTTCAGTTCGGCATGGAATCGCAGCAGCCTCTCTTTTCTCATTGTGAATGGTGGCTCCCACGCCTCCCCTGTGGGGAAAACGCGGGGAGGGGAATCGCAGAGTGTAGATGCAGAAAAGCACGATTCTGCATTGCCGGCGGCCATTCGCGCACTCAACGACATGGAGGGAGGCTCGGCGCCGCTTCCGAGCAAGGCGCCGCTTCCGAGCCGCGGCCACGGCGAACACATGCGCACCAGCACGCAAATGGACGATCTGGTTGTGGCACAGGACGAGGAATCGGAGCCGGAGCCGGATGTAGAGGAGGCGCCACCGCCAAAACCGGAGGCTGAACCTGAAGCACCTCCGCCTTCCGACGACGACCCTTACGCCACTTTCGACGCCCCTTCCGACCCTTCCAACGAGGCCCGCTCACCGCGACGCGAGGCGGCGCGTGAAGAGAGCGCCGAGCTGCAGTGGATGTGCAGGATGGAAGAGCGGATCAATGCGATCCTGGTGGACGACCCTCCGCGCTGTGGCCTTCCCGTTCCTGATCGCCCGCCCCGGAAGCCACCCTTCCCAGAGCCCGAGCCCGTGCCCGCAGTCCCCAAAGCAGCCCGTAAAGCGTCTCTAGCTGCTGTCGCTCCAAATGCCGCGCTGGGTGCATCCATCCCCAAGCAAGCTGCTGTACCCGCCGCTCCCGCTGCCAAGCGTGCTCGAGCATTTCAGCACCGCCGCTCCGCCGGCAGCGATGGCGTCGCGCGGCTCGATGTTGCGGTCGAGATCGAGCCTCAGCTCTCGAAGGTGCAGGCGACGCACCGGAAGCGATTTTGGCCCATCGTCGGTGCGACGTTGGCCGCGGCACTGGCAACCGTAATCGTCCTTTTGGTGCTTGACGTCCTCAATGCCCACCCGAGGATCGCACTGACTCGAGTTGCTACTCACCTCAACGATGAGCTCCCGGATTCCGTTCGTGTGCATGCCTCTGGGCTGCTCGAATACCATGGGCGCGCCCACGCTTTCGGGCTTCATGCGGCGACGTGCAAGTTGACAAGTGGCGATGGGCACCACATCGTGCAGAGTGCACTCGACGGACCGATTTCCAGCACCGATGGAACCTTGAATGTCACGATGATGGTATGGGTTGCATCATCCAACCTCGTAAGCGTGGCCGTCGCTGACTGGCAGGCTGGCTTTACAATTGAATGTGGGCTGCGCCTCTGGGTGTCTGTCCTCAGACTTTCTTTTGCTTTCCCCGTGACAGTCACGGTCAAAGACTTGAATCGCAAAGGCTATGATGCGTCGATGAGCGAGCAAGATTATCAAGAAGATCATCTTCTCGCCATTGGCATCTTCGACACATGGGTCTTTGAAGAACACGTGGCGCTTGCGAGCGCAGTGCCGAGCTGGGTATCAGACGTCTTCGGCTTCCGAATCTCTGGGCATGCTAATCCTGGGCATGAATCCGCTGACCCGGGTCTGAACCTCGACAACATCTCCTCTGTGGACTCTCAGAACGAGAGTGCATTTGAATGCGCACATGAAGAGTCCAAGCTCAGATTCGATGGCCGAGAAGTGTACTATGGTACTTGTCTGCCCTTTGGTCCTTCTTTTCCGTTGGCGGCAGCTCCCCTCACCGAGATCCACATTTCATCGCAGCCCTTCGCTACCCCGATTAAGATTCCATCCGATCTACGAGGGCGGGCGAGATTCACGGTCCATCCTTCGATTCGCCAACGTGTAAGGGACGTCATCCCCTCTTTGCAGTCGGTTGTCATCGATCGTGACGTGCTCAGCCTCGGGCTTCGAGTTCAGGTAGGAGGGGCCGCAGAGTTTGAGCAGCCAGAGTTGCTGAGTGTGAATCCCTCTTTCGACCACGTCGATCTGATGGAAGAAAGTGGCAACTTGGACATGGACTTCTTCGTTGGCCGAGGATATTCAGATCCATCTGATGGATCGGGCCGGCGGCTGACTAGTGTCGAAGACCTCTCTACCATAGCGTTTCCACCTTTTACATTTGCGTATCGATGGGGAACCAACCCCTTCATCCCTGTCGTCACCGTCAACGGCACCGCAAGCTATGGGGACCCCTTTCCGCTGAGGCTCGAGGTTCTCGTGAATGTCGACGATGGGAGTTCGCGAGTCGCTAATGTGACCGGGTATCTTGACAGCACAGCATCTACTACAGTCGCAGTGGTGAACGTCTCCAGCACACATCGCGATTGGCTTACGCCCATGAGCCTGCGTGCGTCAGGTCAATACGCAGAGCCCTTTCATATTCAAGTCCAAGAAGGCATCTTCACATACGGCTCGTCGTCGGTCGATGCGACGGGCACCGTTGATGTGAGCGGCTCGTCGATGGCGGTGCACGGCACAGTGATCCCGACTGCCATCGACTGGATGGAGACGCTCGGCGTGCAAGTACAAGCTGAGTATGGGGACAATCCATTCGCGGTGTCCCTCACACAGGGCACGATCGCGTACGGCTCGTCGTCGGTGAATGCGACGGGCAGCGTTGATGTGAGCAGCTCGTCGATGGCGGTGCACGGCACAGTGATCCCGTTTGCCATCGACTGGATGGAGACGCTCGGCGTGCACGTACAAGCGGAGTATGGGGACGATCCCTTCGCGGTGTCACTCACACAGGGCACGATTGCATACGGCTCGTCGTCGGTGAATGCGACGGGCAGCGTTGATGTGAGCAGCTCGTCGATGGCGGTGCACAGCACAGTGATCCCGACTGCCATCGACTGGATGGAGACACTCGGCGTGCACGTGCAAGCGGAGTATGGGGACGATCCATACGCGGCGTCCCTCACACAGGGAACAATCGCATATGGCTCGTCGTCGGTGAATGCGACGGGCACCGTTGATGTGAGCGGCTCGTCGATGGCGGTGCACGGCACAGTGATCCCGACTGCCATCGACTGGATGGAGACGCTCGGCGTGCACGTACATGCGGAGTATGGTGCAGATCCATTCGCGGTGTCACTCTCACAGGGCACGATCGCGTACGGCTCGTCGTCGGTCGATGCGACGGGCCGCGTTGATGTGAGCGGCTCGTCGATGGCGGTGCACGGCACAGTGATCCCGACTGCCATCGACTGGATGGAGACGCTCGGCGTGCACGTACAAGCAGGGTACGGTCAGTTCCCGGCGTCCCTCACGCAGGGAACAATCGCGTACGGCTCGTCGTCGGTCGATGCGACGGGCACCGTTGATGTGAGTGGCTCGTCGATGGCGGTGCACGGCACAGTGATCCCGACTGCAATCGACTGGATGGAGACGCTCGGGGTTCACGTACAAGCAGACTACGGTCAGTTCCCGGCGTCCCTCACACAGGGCACGATTGCGTATGGCTCGTCGTCGGTCGATGCGACGGGCACCGTTGATGTGAGCGGCTCGTCGATGGCGGTGCACGGCACAGTGATCCCGACTGCCATCGACTGGATGGAGACGCTCGGCGTGCACGTGCAAGCGGAGTATGGGGACGATCCCTTCGCGGTGTCACTCACACAGGGCACGATCGCATACGGCTCGTCGTCGGTGAATGCGACGGGCAGCGTTGATGTGAGCAGCTCGTCGATGGCGGTGCACAGCACAGTGATCCCGACTGCCATCGACTGGATGGAGACACTCGGCGTGCACGTGCAAGCGGAGTATGGTGCCGATCCACTCGCGGTGTCACTCTCACAGGGCACGATCGCGTACGGCTCGTCGTCGGTCGATGCGACGGGCAGCGTTGATGTGAGCGGCTCGTCGATGGCGGTGCACGGCACAGTGATCCCGAGTGCCATCGACTGGATGGAGACGCTCGGCGTGCACGTACAAGCGGCGTATGGTGCCGATCCACTCGCGGTGTCACTCTCACAGGGCACGATCGCGTACGGCTCGTCGTCGGTCGATGCGACGGGCAGCGTTGATGTGAGCGGCTCGTCGATGGCGGTGCACAGCACAGTGATC